>ERZ773026.1449-NODE-1449-length-12004-cov-100.898067_pt1 | contig 12004 bp, 8 predicted proteins | sample MGYA00580838_ERZ773026 | MGnify/ENA primary metagenome ERZ773026 (study PRJEB29015, sample SAMEA2738006) | human oral metagenome | biome: human oral; feature: human-associated habitat; material: dental | place: China | collected 2055 ... | reverse complement strand
TCGGCATGGTGATCGGCATCCTGCCCGTGGTGGGCGTGCCGCTGCCCTTCATGTCCTACGGCGGCACCGCCCTGGTGACGCTGGGCGTGGGCTGCGGTATGCTGATGTGCATCGCCCACGAGAACGCCATGCAGCGGCATCGGGCGGGGCGGCAGTTCATCTTCGGGTAATCACTCGATACCCGGCTTCACCGCCAGCAGGATCTTGCCCACGTGCTCGGAGCTTTCCATGCGACGATGGGCCTCGGCAGCCTTTTCCAGGGGGAAGGCACGGTCGATGACGGGCTTCACCTTGCCGGCCTCCAGCAGCGGCCAGAGGTTGTCCTGCAGGGCACGTGACAGCCGCTCCTTCTCTTCCGGCGAGCGGGCGCGCAGCGTGGAGCCGGTGAAGGTCAGGCGCTTGAGCATCAGGCGCATCCAGTCCACCTCCACCTTCGAGGCCTGCAGGAAGGCGATCTGCACCAGCCGGCCTTCCACCGCCAGGCTCTTCAGGTTGCGCTCGATGTACGGGCCGCCCACCATGTCCAGGATCACGTCCACGCCCTGGCCTTCGGTCAGGCGCGAGACCTCCACCATGAAGTCGCGCCGCCGGTAGTCGATGGCGGCATCGGCCCCCAGCTTCAGCGCGGCCTCGGCCTTCTCGGGCGTGCCCACCGTGCAGAACACACGCGCTCCCAGCGCCTTGGCCACCTGGATGGCCATCACGCCGATGCCCGACGTACCGCCATGCACCAGCAGCGTCTCGCCCGCCACCAGACGGCCGCGCTCGACCACGTTGGCCCAGACCGTGAAGGCGGTCTCGGGCAGCGAGGCGGCCTGCGCCATGGAGAACCCGGCCGGCACCGGCAGCACCTGCCCGGCCGGTGCCGTGACGTATTCGGCATAGCCGCCACCATCGACCAGCGCACACACCCGGTCACCCTGCTTCCACTCGGGCACGCCCTGCCCCACGGCGGCCACCACGCCCGCCACTTCCAGCCCCAGCCAGGGTGATGCTCCGCGCGGCGGCGGATAGCTGCCCATGCGCTGCAACACGTCCGGGCGGTTCACGCCCGCATAGGCCACGCGGATCAGCACCTCGCCAGCCCCCACTTCGGGCATGTCGCGCTCGGCCAGCTGCAGCACGTCGGTATCGCCGCCCCGGCCGTGATCGATGTATTTCATGAAAGCTATCCCTGGATACGGGGCATCTCCGGAAGCCAACCCGTCCTTCGGGGCGCTCCGGACACGCACCTGGTTTTGATCATCGGCACGATTCTACCGAGCGGCCGACGGTCCCCCGTCATGCCGTGCCTCCCCGGGCCCCCACTCTGCACATGCGGCCGATCGGGCAGTTGGGGTAGGATGGCTGCCACTGCCCTTTATTCCAGACCCTTGTCCAGACCCGTGTCCCACGCTGAAACTCCTGACGTTCCCTCCAGCTCTCCCCATCCTGCCGACGCCACCAGCCAGCGCCTGATCGACGCGGCCGCCCGGCTGCGCGACGAACTGGAAGCACTGCGCTTTGCCCCGCCGGTGGCGCACATCTACAACCCGCTGCAGTACGCCTGGGAGGCCCACGCCGCCTATCTGAGCCGCTATGGCCAGGGGCACAAGAAGATCATGTTCCTGGGCATGAACCCCGGCCCCTTCGGCATGATGCAGACCGGCGTGCCCTTCGGCGAGGTCTCGGCCGTGCGCGACTGGATGGGCATCGAGGCCCCGGTCCAGGCACCGCCTCATCAGCACCCCAAGCGTCCGATTGACGGTTTTGCGTGCACTCGCTCGGAAGTGAGTGGTCGCCGACTTTGGGGATGGATTGGCCGCCGCTTCGGCAGTGCCGACGATTTCTTCGCGCAGGCCATCGTCATCAACTACTGCCCGCTGGTGTTCCTGGAAGCATCAGGCAAGAACCGCACCCCGGTGCAGCTGCCGGTGGCCGAGCAGCGCGCGCTGGAAGCCCCCTGCGACCGTCACCTGGCAGCCGTCATCGAGGCGCTGCAGCCGCAGTGGCTGATCGGCATCGGCGGTTTTGCCGAGAAGCGCCTCAAGCACGTGGTCTCGGAGGTGCTGGACGACCGCCCCCTGGCCCGCCGCCTGCACATCGGGCACGTGCTGCATCCCAGCCCGGCCAGCCCTGCCGCCAACCGTGGTTGGGACGAGGTGGTGGACCGACAGATGCAGGAATACGGGCTGCTGCCCGTCTCCACATAGCGCGTAGCCCCCGGGCCCGGCCGTCGCTTCACCTCCGGCATGCCTGTCAGCTCCGGCGCCAGCAGTCGCCTCTTTCCCCCAGACATGCCGGCCAGCCCCGTTCGTCCGACCGTCGTGCTGCGGCCCCACGGAAATGACCAAGGGCAAGAAAACCGGCTGCCGCGCGCTCTAGAATCGCCCACGCACCGCCACCCCTGCCGGGGCGCAGTCCGCAACCCAAGAAACCGACATGCTTTCTGAAGCCCTCCTTTCCTACTTCCATCTGGCCAGCATCCTGGCCATGGTCGTCTTCCTCACCAGCGAAGGCGCACTCTGCCGCCCCGAATGGTTCAACGAGGCCGTGCTCAAGCGCCTGCAGCGCGTGGACATCATCTACATGATCTGCGGCGCCATGGTGGCCACCAGCGGCATCACCCGCATCATCCTGGGCTTCAAGGGCACCGACTGGTACATCGCCCAGCCCATGCTGCACATCAAGGTGCTCCTGTTCCTCGTCGTTGGCGTGATGTCGGCGCGCGTGTCCATGGCCCTGCAGTCCTGGTACCAGACCTGGGAAGAAAAGGGCACGCTGCCCGCCGAAGCGGACATCCGCCGCATCCGCAAGTGGATCATGATCGAGGCCCACATCATCATGGTCATTCCCCTGTTCGCCGTGTTCCTCTCGCGCGGCCTCTTCGGGGCCGACGCCGGCTGACCCCCGAAGCCCGGACCCGGCACGAGAGCCCGGGTCCGCTCACAGGCCAAATCGCACACCCTGCCCGCCTGGCCAGCCGACATCGGCCGGCACGGCGCGCCTCGCGCTGGACGTCCACCATATTTGGTGACAGTATTGACACATTGATACTGGGAAGCGGACGATCTGTCCACGCAAGGAAGCTCTCATGGAACAAAAGCCCGTCGTCATCCTTCTGGGCGGCAGTGGTTTCATCGGCAGCCATCTGGCCCGTGATTTCGTGCAGAAGAACTGGCGCGTCATCGTCGTCACCCGCTTCCCTGACCAGACCCGCGACAAGCTCGGCCCCGGCATTGAGACCCTGGCCGCACTGGCCCACCTCGACCCCAGCGTCCAGCCCGACCTGCTCATCAACCTGGCCGGCGCCTCGGTGGGCGAAGGCCGCTGGAACACTGCCCGCAAGCGCACGCTGCTGGCCAGCCGCCAGGGCCCTACCCAGCAGATCACCCAGTGGCTCAAGCGCCATGCGCACAAGCCACGCCTCATCATCCAGACCTCGGCCGTGGGCTTCTACGGAAACGGCAGCCGCCAGCAGTGGCAGGCGCGCTGCAACGAAAGCTCGGCGCCGCAGGACGTCTTCGTCTCGCGACTGTGCCAGCTGTGGGAGGCCAGCGCCCAGGAACTGCACCGTGAAAGCGGCGTGCCCGTGGCCATCTGCCGGCTGGGCGTGGTGCTGGGCAAGGGGGGCGGCATCCTGCCCCAGCTGCTCAAGCCCGTGCGCCTCGGCATCGGACGTATCGGCAGTGGTCAGCAACCGGTGTGCTGGATCCACATGGACGACGTGGTGGCTGCCATCCAGTTCATCGCCCAGCAGCCGGTCGAGCAGCCGTGGCGCGTCTTCAACCTCACGGCACCGCAGGCCACCACCCAGCAGGACTTCGCACAGACGGCCGCCCGGCTGCTGCGCCGCAAGCTGTGGCTGTCGCTGCCGGCCGGTCTGATGCGCACCGCCATGGGCGAGCAGGCCGACCTGGTGCTGGATGGCCAGTACGTGGAACCGGCCAGACTGCTGGCCGAGGGCTACCGCTTCCACTACCCCACGCTGGACGCAGCCCTGGAAAACCTGCTCAAAGGCTGACAGGCAGGCTGCGGGGTACGCAGTTGGGCAGCAGAACTGACGGGAATACCCGGATGCAACAGGTTTTGTAGGTATTTTCTTACAGTTCTGACTAAAATTTCAGAAATGCATCATTCCGTTCCAAACGGTCGTCGTGATGCAGTTGCCGCGTGGCTGGACAGTCCTTGTCGTCACACCCAGCACCCGGCCATTTCGCCCCTGTACCCAACCTCGTGACCCCGCCGGTGCCGCCAACATGCCGGGATCGGGCCGTAAGCCATACCCATCCATGAAGAAATATCTTGCCCTCGCCGCTGTCACGCTGGCCCTGTTCGGCCAGTCGGTCCGCGCCGCCGAGATTGAAAGCCGATCGCTCGACCAGATCCACAAGGAAGCCCTGAAGGAAGGCGGTGCGCTGGTGATCTATGCGGGCGGCGATACGCCCAACCAGCTCGACGGCATCAAGACCGCCTTCGAGAAACGCTTCCCGGGCATGACCCTGGAGGTGGTTGTGGACTACAGCAAGGTGCACAACGCCCGGCTGGACCAGCAGTTTGCCGATGGCAAGGTCGTGGCCGACGTGGTGCAGCTGCAGACGCTGCAGGACTTTCCTCGCTGGCGCCGTGAAGGCCGTCTTCTGCCCTACAAGCCGCGCGGCTGGGACCACATCTACAGCAGCTTCAAGGATCAGACCGGCGCCTGGACCGGCGTCTTCGTGGATGCCTTCAGCAACCTGGCCAACACCAAGGCCCTGGGCAGCACCCCGGCGCCCAGCAACGCCAACGACTACCTGGACCCGGCCCTGAAGGGCAAGATCATCTCCACCTACCCCAACGACGATGATGCCGTGCTCTTCTGGTACAAGCAGACCATCGACCGTCACGGCTGGGAATGGATGGAGAAGTTCATGCAGCAGGAGCCGCACTTCGTGCGCGGCACCCAGGCGCCCGCTGACGCCGTCGCCAGCGGCAAGTACCCCGTCACCTTCACGACCGACGGCAGCCTGAAGCACGATGCCGACAGCCCGGTGCGCTTTTCCATCCCCACCAACGACGGCTTCGTGGCCTGGGCCCAGCGCGCCGCCATCATCAAGGGCACGCGCCGCCCCGAGTCGGCCCGCCTGTACCTGAGCTGGCTGCTGGACAAGGACACCCAGAAGAACGTCTGGTACATGTGGTCGGTACGCAATGACGTGCAGCCCCCGGCCGACTACCGGCCCATCTGGGAATACAGCAGCGCCAACCTCAGCAATTTCGAGCGCTTCATGGCTGACCGTGACGCCGTCGAACGCTTCCGCGCCCGCATCCAGCTCTATGTCGGGGAGGTGCAGGGACCGTCCTCAGCGGGCGTGCTGGGCATGACGCCCACCAAGGCACTGGGCGCCACGGCGGCCGCCAAGCCTTAAGCCTGTATTCCAGGTCTCCGGCCGTTTGCGCCCCCTCGGCACGGCCGGAGAGCATGTCCCGGACCGCGCAGGACATGCCGGACATGCCGGATCTGCAGACTCTGCCGGATCCGCCTGAACAGCGAGTCACCCGGAGGCCTTCCCACGAAGGCCTTTTTCATATCCACATATTGATAATGATTATCACAATTGATAGACTTACCAATGCAACCCGATCAGAAGCAATCCGGGAATGGCGGACGCTCCGGACGTTTTCGCAGACGTTGCAGGCGAAAGACCTCCGGAAGATTTCACGGCAGCACTCTTTCATCCACTCATGATCCCAGAACAGGCACCCTCTGCCCGTTGAAGGTGCACTTCGGACCATGTCGCTCCGTCCCACGGACCTGCTCCTGACAGGCGCGCAATCAATCTCCGTCCGTGTCGTCCGCGCTGCCGCGGAGGCACTCACTTTTCAAGGGTGTTGCAAGACACCCTTTTTTTGTTCGCAACGCCCTTATCGCTCTTCCTCCATCGCCCGTGCTCAGGGCGGAACATGCATCATGGCCTCCTTCACCCTACCCCTTCCCTTCGCCCGCCACGGCCTGGCCATCATGGTTGCCAGCCTGTTTGCCATGCCCGCACTGGCCCAGCAGACCGACCGCACCAGCGACAGCATGAACACCCCGCGGCCTCGACCACCGCAGAAAAGCACCGTCAGCTCCTACCACGCCACGCTGGAAAGCCTGACCGTCACGGGCGTGCGCGAGAACGCCAGCGTCCGGCTGCCGCTGAAGGCCCGGGAAACGCCACAATCGGTCAGCGTGACCACCCGCAAGCAGATGGACGATGAATCGTTGACCAGCGTGGATGCGGTGCTGCGGCACATGACGGGGGTGATGACCTCGCTCTACGACACCCAGCGACCGCTCTATTACACCCGGGGCTTCGTGATCAAGGACTTCCAGGTCGACGGCATGCCCAGCTACAGCGGCGAAACCAACCAGGAATACGACACCGCACTCTACAAGCGGGTGGACCTGGTGCGCGGTGCCAACGGCATCCTCACCGGGGTGGGCACACCCTCGGCCACGGTCAACCTGATCCGCAAGCGCCCCGCACGCGCGTTCGGTGGCACCGTGGACGTGAGTGCCGGGCGCTGGGACTACTACCGCGCAGTGGCCGACGTGAACGTGCCCTTCACCACGGATGGCTCGGTGCGCAGCCGCTTCGTGCTGGCACCACAGATAAAGCACAGCTTCTACAAGCGCTACGAAGAGAACAAGCTGGCATTCCTGGGTGTGGTGGAAGCCGATCTGGGCCCGGCCACCGAAATCTCAGTAGGCTACCAGCGCCAGAAGAACGCCCCCAAGGCACCCGTCTGGGGGGCCATCCCCCGCTTCAACACCGACGGCACGTTGGCCAACCTGCCGGTCTCCACCAGCTTCTCACCCTCCTGGACGCGCTGGGAGCGCACCTCGGGCACGGCATTCGCTTCGGTCAGCCACCAGATCAATGACGACTGGACGTTCAAGGCCAACCTGGACCACACCACCGGCAAGACCCACAGCCTGATCACCTACGGCTATGGAGCGACACCTTCCGACGCGCCCTTCATCGACAAGGCCACCGGCAGCGGCGTCACCCTGTACGCCCATCCCAGAGAGGCGCGCGAGACCCGCAACAGTCTGGACGCCTACCTGGCCGGCAAGCTGCGTCTGGGCGGCCGTGAACACGACCTGACCGTAGGCGTAAGCAGCACCCGCACCACCAGCAAGAGCGATGCCTTTGCCAGCACGTCCGACTGGCGCCACGACATTGCCAACGTCCATACCTGGGACGGCACCGCTCCCAAGCCTGCCGTCAGCAAGACTGGCGCCCGCGACGACACCCTGGTGCAGCAGACCGGCCTGTATGCCTCAGCCCGCTGGCGGCTGACCGAACCACTGTCGCTGCTGACCGGCGCTCGCGTCACGCGCTGGACCAGCAAGCAGAAGAACTACGACACCAGCGGCGCACTCTCCGGTGTCTCGGCGCGGCAGGAAGTGAAGCACAAGGTATCCCCCTACCTGGGCGTGGTCTACGACATCACGCCGTCGCTCGCTGCCTACGCCAGCCACACGCGCATCTTCAATCCGCAGAATTACCGCGACGTGAACAACGTTCCACTCAAGCCCGCCGTGGGCAGCAACAGCGAAGTGGGCCTGAAGATGGCACTGGCCCACGAACTGGACCTGAACCTGGCAATCTTCGAGACCAAGCAGGACAATTTTGCTGTGGTCAATGCCGACGCTGCGCCCAACAGCCTGCCCGACGGATCCACCCCTTACCGCACGGTCGACGGCACCAAGGGCAAGGGTTTCGATGTGGAGCTGATCGGCAAGGTACAGCCCGACTGGAACCTGAAGGCGGCGCTGACCCGGGCCAAGGTCACCCGTCAGGAAAGCGACCAGCTGTGGGCAAACTTCCCCACCTGGCAGCTTCAGCTGGGTAGTGACTACCGTTTCAGTGGCGAGCTTCGCCCCCTGCAGCTAGGCGGATTCCTGACCTGGCAGAGCAAGCTTGAAGCGTACAACGTCCCCTCGCCTGGCGGCCGCGTATACGTGACCGAAAAGAGCAAGCCATTGCTGGATCTGTACGCCAGCTGGGACTTCACCGAAGCCTACCGCCTCACGCTGGCCGTCACGAACGCCCTGGACAAGAAATACTGGGCCAACCTGGACTACGCCAACTATGGTCAGCCGCGCTTCTTCAGCGCCACGTTCCGGATGGCGTTCTGACGGCACTGTCCGGCTGTCTGGAAGCGGGGCCTGCAACCCGGCTTCCAGCCCCTGCGGGGCCAGTAGTTCCGCTTCGTGTGACGGGCGGCATCCTTCCCCCGACGGGGGCGAGGAGACCTTCAGTGGCATCAAGCATGAGCGGAACATCCGCCCCGGCAATTGCCGGTTGTCAAGTCTGTGTCCGGCAGTGCGTGCTATCTCTATAGGCAGCCCATGACGGCCTTGCTTTCAAGAGATGACACAATGCCCGCTACCCTGACTCCGACCGCTCCCCTGGATGCCCCTGCCTTCCGGCCGGGGCAGTCTCCCCAGACCAACGGCCACCTGTCGCCAGCCGCCAACCCGCTGGCCTTCACACCAGCAGGCTACCCGGCCTTCTTTGACCAGGCCCCCACGCTGACGGTGCAGGACGGCCTGGCCCGTTTCCTGGGCGCCACGCGCGACGGCATCCTCACCTATCGCTACCTGGATGCCGTGCGGCTGGCCGGCCACTCCTGCCCCACCGTGGCCGGCAGCTGGCTGATGGTCATCCGCGGCCTGAAAGCCCTGTACGGTGACGACATTCCCGAGCGCGGCAACATCGACGTGCTGATGCGCGACGAGCGCAACGCAGGCACGACCGGCGTGATTGCCTCCGTGGCCACGCTGCTGACGGGGGCCGCCGCCGAGACCGGCTTCCATGGCATCGGCCCGGCGCACCGCTTCAAGCGGCAGGACCTGCTGCAGTACGGCGCCGCTTCCATCGACGGCATGCTGGTGCTGAAGCGCCGCGACACGGGCGCTGCCGTTCAGGTGGAGCTGAATGCCGGCATCATCCCCTTCCACCCCGACATGCAGGCACTATTGCCCAAGGCGGTCAGCGGCTATGCCACCCCGGCCGAAATGCAGCGCTTCGGGGAAGTATGGCAGGAGCGTGTTCGCGCCATCCTCATCGACCATGCCGATGACGACGAGCTGGTGCAGATCCGGCCCTGGTCCTCTGCCTGATGTCCTGTCACTGGGGCAGCTTCCCAAGTGCCTGCCCCCAGACGCTGAACCCGGTTCCTGAACTCCGGCACCTGACCCCGGGCTTCTGAACCCTGGCACCTGACCCTTGATCCTGAATCAGGTGCCTGAACAGCAAAACGGCCTCCCGAGGGAGGCCGTTCTTCTTGCATCAACGGCTGCCGGGGCCCGGTACGCCGTCAGGCCCCGGCATGACGCCGGGACCCTGCCCGCGTACCAGGCAGGCATCTCAGGGATGCTGTTCCAGCGCGTTCTTCTGACCTTCTGCCACTTCCACGTACTCGGGAATCTGGTCGAAGTTCATGTAGCGGTAGATGCTGTCCTTGTCGGAATCCACCACGCCCATTTCCTTCAGGTACTCCTGCGGGGTGGGCAGCTTGCCCAGCCGCGACGCAATGGCCGCCAGCTCGGCAGAACCCAGGAACACGTTGGAGTTCTTGCCCAGCCGGTTGGGGAAGTTGCGGGTGCTGGTGGAAATGACGGTGGCCCCTTCGCGCACCTGGGCCTGGTTGCCCATGCACAGCGAGCAGCCCGGCATCTCGGTGCGCGCACCGGCAGTACCAAAGGCAGCGTAGTGACCCTCCTTGATCAGCTCGTTCTGGTCCATCTTGGTGGGCGGTGCCACCCACAGCTTGACGGGGATGTCACGCTGGCCGCCCAGCAGGCGGGCTGCTGCACGGAAGTGACCGATGTTGGTCATGCACGAACCGATGAAGGCCTCATCAATCTTGGTGCCGGCCACGTCGGACAGCAGCTTGGCGTCGTCCGGGTCGTTCGGGCAGCAGACGATGGGCTCCTTGATCTCGTTCATGTCGATCTCGATCACGGCCGCGTATTCGGCATCGGCATCCGCTTCCAGCAGCTGCGGATCGGCCAGCCACTGCTCGACCTTCTCGATGCGGCGTGCCAGCGTCTTGGCGTCCTGGTACCCGTCGGCAATCATGTTCTTCATCAGAATGATGTTCGACTTGAGGTACTCGATGATCGGCTCCTTGTCGAGCTTGATCGTACAGCCGGCCGCCGAGCGCTCGGCCGAGGCGTCGGACAGCTCGAACGCCTGCTCGACCTTCAGCTTGGGCAGACCCTCGATCTCCAGGATACGGCCCGAGAAGATGTTCTTCTTGCCGGCCTTGGCCACGGTGAGCAGCCCCGCCTTGATGGCATAGAGCGGAATGGCATGCACCAGGTCACGCAGCGTGACACCGGGCTGCAGCTCGCCCTTGAAGCGCACCAGCACGCTTTCCGGCATGTCCAGCGGCATCACGCCGGTGGCGGCGCCGAAGGCCACCAGACCCGAACCTGCCGGGAAGCTGATGCCGATCGGGAAGCGCGTGTGGCTGTCGCCGCCGGTACCCACGGTGTCGGGCAGCAGCAGACGGTTGAGCCACGAGTGGATGACGCCGTCACCCGGACGCAGCGCCACGCCACCGCGGTTGCTGATGAAGGCAGGCAGCTCGCGGTGCGTCTTCACGTCCACCGGCTTGGGATAGGCGGCGGTGTGACAGAACGACTGCATCACCATGTCGGCCGAGAAGCCCAGGCAGGCCAGGTCCTTCAGCTCGTCGCGGGTCATGGGGCCGGTGGTGTCCTGGCTGCCCACGGTCGTCATGCGCGGCTCGCAGTAGGTGCCCGGACGGATGCCTTGCCCCTCGGGCAGGCCACAGGCACGACCGACCATCTTCTGCGCCAGCGTGAAGCCCTTGCCGGTATCGACCGGCGCCTTGGGCAGGCGGAACGCGGTGGACGCCGGCAGGCCCAGAGCCTCGCGGGCCTTGGCCGTGAGCGAGCGGCCGATGATCAGGTTGATGCGGCCGCCAGCCTGCACTTCGTCCAGCAGCACCTGGCTCTTCAGGGTGAAGTCAGCGATCTTCTCGCCGTTCTTCTCGATGCGGCCCTCGTAGGGGAAGATGTCGAGCACATCGCCCATCTCCATCTTCGAGACGTCCACCTCGATGGGCAGCGAGCCGGAATCTTCCTGCGTGTTGAAGAAGATGGGGGCGATCTTGCCGCCCAGCGTGACACCGCCGAAGCGCTTGTTGGGCACGTAGGGGATGTCCTGGCCGGTGGCCCAGATCACGCTGTTGGTGGCCGACTTGCGGCTGGAGCCGGTACCCACCACGTCACCCACGTAGGCCACCAGGTGACCCTTCTTCTTCAGGTCCTCGATGAACTTGATGGGGCCACGCTTGCCGTCTTCCTCGGGCTTGAAGGCCGCGTCGGGGCGGGTGTTCTTCAGCATGGCCAGGTAGTGCAGCGGGATGTCCGGACGGCTCCAGGCATCGGGCGCGGGCGAGAGGTCGTCGGTGTTGGTCTCGCCGGGCACCTTGAAGACCGTGACGGTGATCTTCTCGGGCACCTTGGGACGGCTGGTGAACCATTCGGCGTCTGCCCAGCTCTGCATCACTTCCTGAGCCTTGGCATTGCCGGCCTTGGCCTTGGCGGCCACGTCGTTGAAGAAGTCGAACATCAGCAGCGTCTTCTTCAGGGCGTCGGCAGCCACGCCGGCCACTTCGGGGTCATCCAGCAGCTCGATCAGCGGGTGGACGTTGTAGCCCCCGACCATCGTGCCCAGCAGCTCGGTGGCCTTGGCTCGGGAGATCAGCCCGACCTTGATGTCACCATGGGCGACGGCAGCCAGGAAGCTGGCCTTGACCTTGGCGGCATCGTCCACCCCCGGCGGCACCCGGTAGGTGAGCAGATCCATCAGGAATTCTTCTTCGCCGGCAGGCGGATTCTTGATCAGCTCGATCAGCTCGGCGGTCTGTTTGGCATCCAGTGCCAGGGGAGGAATGCCCAGCGCCGCGCGCTCGGCAACATGTTGGCGATACTCATTCAGCATGGACTTCTCCTAAG
>ERZ773026.1448-NODE-1448-length-12007-cov-11.712349_pt1 | contig 12007 bp, 13 predicted proteins | sample MGYA00580838_ERZ773026 | MGnify/ENA primary metagenome ERZ773026 (study PRJEB29015, sample SAMEA2738006) | human oral metagenome | biome: human oral; feature: human-associated habitat; material: dental | place: China | collected 2055 ... | reverse complement strand
TTATACTAGTAAATATTTTAACATACAATTTGATAAATTTATTATTAACTTATTGTCCATACCATCCTAAATTTCAACTTTTTCCAATCTCTAATTATAGAAACTCAAATACGGTTAATCTAAGTTCTACTTGTTGAGCTAGTCAATAATAGTTGGTTATGGCTTAACTAGATAAATCAATTATTTTTGTAAGCCATCATTTAGATGAAAATATAAAATCTCTTTTTGACAAGATTATATATTTAGACTAATTTAAAACTAAGAATAAAATGAATTGCACCCCAAAAGTTAGGCTTTAGTGTCTAACTTTTGGGGCGCAGCTCAATGCTCGGTCGTTTAGAATATGAACAAATGAAACAATAAAATCTTGAAGGCTGTTTCAATCTCTGATAGGACCTGAAAACTAGTTTAAAGCAAAATATGTAAATCATTTCCTGAAACACCATCTAAAATAAATGAACTAAGGTTAGGATTCAGCCTATTCAATTTATATTTTTGAATTTTTGTTATTTCTGGCTGAAAAGAGACACTTCCATTCGGATATTGCTCTTTCAAAATTTTATCATAAACTTCCTTTATAAAGGATTCACAGGATTTCGATAAACGATTTGCAAAAGCATCCTCTCCTTCAAATAAATATCGTATACCCTCTGCTCGATAAAAAGCCAATAAGGCAACAGGAAGAGTACAATTAGGATGATTAATAATTGCCTCTGGCACTTCAAAACCATTATCCCAGTTATAATTATCAAGCAAGACAAAGAGTTCTTCTTCAGTCTTAATAGACTTAACTTGTTTCACAGCTTCAGCATTGCTTTCAGAACGTAAAATATCCGATAGTTTCTTTATTTGCTTGGCATCCATTTTTTTATACCTCTAGCTTTACGACGCAGGATAAATTCCCTCATCTTGTTCATTCAGAATCGCTTGAATATCTCGGCCATTAACTACTACTAGGTAGTCCACAGGTAGAATCAAAGTTCTTATTAACTTTGGATTCTTTTTTAATATTTCAAAAGCATATATGGCAACAAAATCATCCGTAGCTTGATTTTGATAACCAACAAACCAGCCCGAATCACCTTTTCGATCAGTCTCTTGTCTCTGCAAATAGTAATGTTCGCAATCAAAGGCGCATTTAGCCAACATCACTAAAAGGCATGGTGAGAAGCAGGAAGCTACTCGCCATCCAATTCCATTTTCTTAGTTACCATTATGCTCCCTTTGGAAGGCTTCCATTGCCTTGAACTGCTCTAGCTCTTTTTCATTGTCAGGCTGCTTGCCCAAGTATTTATATTGGAAAAAAGAAGTTCTAGCACTTGGTCCAAAGTCACTTTCAAGCCAGGGTGCATAGTCGAAGTTCACTGATAGCTTGTTATTTTCATCTAAATGAATCAACCCCGCTGACCAATCGCTCAATTCATTATCCATGAATACTTTTTTTAGTTCTTGAACTTTTTCAAATAATTTATCGTACTCCTCAAAGAATTCCAACTTAGAAACTCCAAAATCTCGAGGAATATAAAAGAAATAATGGTACTCTCCATTGTATTTAAAGAAAAAGTTAATTCCTCCACTTAAGGTTCTATCTACTTCAAAATTGATATAAAGATCATCCCACTCAACTGGAATCATATCGTTGGCTTGATGCACAATTTCGATAATTTTTTCATTAATTTGTTGTTCCATATTATCCTCTGGTTTGGTTTTCCCACATTGTTTTCATTATAAACCTAGTATACCATAAATCATATGTACAGGCTTTTATCAAATCACAAGAAAACCACCTCAAGGGTGGTTAGAGAAAAAAAGTTTTTTAAACCTTGAATTGTTCATAGTATATACCACGTATCTCACCGAGAGCTACGCTATCAAATTTCGTGCCTTATTTCCTATCAAATATGTAGCAGATTCCATCAATTACAGAATTCGCACGTTAAACGGGAGCAAGGTCGAACTTATAACGGATATTGAAGAGTTTAAAAAAAGCAGGTTTCTACTCCTGCTCCTGAAAAAAGATAAAAAATTTATTACACTACAGAAGGCCTCATAAAATCATAAACATCTATCTGATGCTCTTCAAACAATGCTTCCAACTTCTGCGCTCCTACTTCGGCTCCATGCTTTTCTAAAAATTGGAGCTCAGCTTCTGTAATAGGGATAGCTTGTAACCACGTAACATACTCTTCATCAAAATCAAAAGACTCTAGTTCCCACAAGAAAGGCTGAGTAAAAAATATATGATTTACTTTCGCATTAGGATAGTAATTTCTAATTATATTTGGATAGACTGCACCTGGAGAGATGCTGTACTCTCCTCTCACAATATTAAAGCCACAATCTGCTATAATATTTGGAAAATATTCCAGTTCTGCATCAGCTGCTCCAATGATTTCAACTCTCAAAGGCTTATCATTTATTCGACGATAAATGGTATATTCTGATAAGCCGATTGTTGCTGCTGTTGTTAAATCATCATCCGGACGATTCTCTCCAATAAATAAATCTAATTTGTTGTCGTGATTTCTAAATGTATAGGCTTGAGGAACTCCCCCTACAGCTCTGGCTATTTCCTGTGCAATTTTGATTTTATCGTATTTCATTTGATTCTCCTCTTAAAGTTTGCTCCAGCATGAGCTATGTTATCTTTCAGATTCACTACACTCTTCTGGAAATTCTCAACGAAGGCGTTAGAGCTTGATGGCACCTTTACCAAATTATCACCAAATTAACTGCCTCTACAATACTAGTGTACCATAAACCCTATATCCCATTCCTTGCCAAACTGCAAAAAGACCATCTCAAAGGGAGTCCTTTATTATCAATCGTCCATTTCATTATTTTACAAGTCCTTCAACTGGATGGCCGTAAAAATATTTCATACCTTCCGTCCAGTCTTTGTCTGACAACTCATCAATATAACGAACCATCAAATCAATTTCATTTTTTGAAATAAGAGTATTGGTGTCCACTGGGACTTGCTTGCCTGTAAACATAGACAGAAGGGAAGCTTGAAGATAAAGATGGTATTTCTGTTCTTTTTGAGTAGCGATGTATAGAGCAGTCATAATTTCTTGTGTAAATAACCCAGGAAAAACCTGAAGAGTTTTGTAATAATAGTAATCTAAGTTCTTGTTCTTTATTACGTCAAAATATAAACTTCCAACTTCTTCTAAACTTGCATCTTCGTCTATAATTGAACGATAGTTGAGAAAGCTATCCAAAGCATCTTGAATAGCGTACTCCACTTCGGTTTCTGTATCTTCCCACTCCTCCCACAGAGTAAGAAGGTAAGGAACTACTTGATAGGACATTGTTTCCACAGCGCCAGCAGCAAAAGTAAATACCGCAAATTCTGAAGCGGAACTTAAAAAACGAAAATTCTCCACCTTTTTTAAATCATCATGTGTACACACTGGACAAAACAATCGAATACAAAGATTGAGCACTGCTTCATCTTTTGTCTGGTTCATCAAGTCAATCAGCAAGTTTTTTACTGTAAAATCTCCCTTTTTTAAGATTTCAGCAATCAGCAATACACATTCTCTCTCATCATTTACTGAAAGTAAGCTCCTTTTTAAATCTTCAAGCGCTACTGAACTAACGTGACCGAACGACATTCCTGGCATTAACAATTTGTTCCCCATCCCCATTCTCCTTTTATCTCTATACTTTATTTTGAAATTTGTTACTGGCTTTCTGACCGATGCTAAGTTATCACCAATTTTACTAGCTCTACAATCCAAGTATACCACAAACCATATGGATCAGCGTTTGATAAAAGACCACCATTGAGGTGGTCTTTTATCAAACATTCTACTTGCCGTTATGTACCTTTTGGAAGGTTTCCATGGCCTTGAACTGTTCTAGTTCTTTTTCGTTTCTTGGTTCAAAGCCAAGATATTGGTATCTGAAAAAGTTCATTCGAGCAGTTGGTCCAAAATTACTTTTCAACCATGGAGCATAGTCATATTCTACTGAAAGCTTGTTGTTTTCATCTAAATGGATGGTACAAATATACCAATCTGCTAAATCATTCTCAATAAACACTCTTTTCAGATCTTCTGATTTTTTAAATAAAACCTTGTTTTCGCTTAGAACATCCATCATCGATAGACCAAAATCTTCTGGCATTTCCAGATGGTAATGGTAGTGGTTTTTATATTTGAAAAAGAAATAAGCCCCTCCACTATAAGTTTTGTCCATCTCGATTACAATATACAAATCATCCCATTCAACTGGAAACATATCATTGGCTTGATGCACGATTTCGATAATTTTTCCATTCATTTGTTTTTCCATATTTTCCTCCGGTTTAGATGTATTTCCCCGTCTCTAGTATCCTTTATCTGTGAATGGTACCGCGTTCTTACTGATAGGTTAGCATCATAAAAACGAGGAGCAAGACAAACAAGGCTAGGCTAATCAAGAGGGTTACAATTTTCACCAAGCGGTTGTTCTGCCAGTAGCCTGGTTTTCCGATATTGCTGGTCGCATCCATGGAAAAGAGTTGGCTTTGGCGAGGTTGGATGAGAACCAGGACAATTAAGGCGACGGCTAGGATTATTCCTATAATCATCAAAACTTCCATCAATTTCACCTCAAGATTCCTAATAATGTAAAGATCAGGCTAATAAGGATGAGCAAGCCGAGTAAAATGGAGAAGATTTTACTGATCTTTTCTCCTCGACTAGGCTTTTCTTTCTTAAGCGCTCCTTGCTTTAACGTTTCCATTCGTCCTTCGACATCCTTGTAAAATAAATCGTTTTTAGTCATGTCCTTCCCCTATTATCCTTTCCATCCTTTCTTTGTAACTGCCCAAGTCCACATAGTTGGCATGGCGACCTTGATGTCCAAGGGCTCGGCCCATCTTGTCAAGACTGCTGAGAGCTTCTTGAATCTTCGCAATCATGTCTCCAACAGCCTGCACATCAAAGAGGTGTTCTGGAGCTGTGTAAGGTCTGTTATGAGCTGTCTGCTCAAAGGCTTGACGGACAGCATCCAACAACTCGTTTCCGTAATTGATATCCAGATAGAGGTCTGACAGCTGGTAGAGTTCTCGAATCTTTTGCGGACTGGCGTTTTGGTAGAGAACGACATTGGGATAGGAAAGCAAGGTCAGCAACTTGGATGACATCTCAGTCACTGCCGCGATTCGGAAGGTCACCATTGGCAAGGACTCAATCAGGGTTTCGATATGCTCGATCTGATCCGAGTTGGTAACGATCAAGGCATCTGCTCGGACGAAGTTTTCTCTTTTGAACTGATAATGATAACCTAGATGGACAAACTTGCCATGATAGGCTGGGTTGGTCAAGGCCAAGGCCTGTTCATAGGTAGTCTTGTTTGGTATGAGGATCTGCTTGGCTCTCAACTCCCCTTGCTCCAAGAGCAGCTGCATATTCCCAGGAAGACAATCATCTAGCGGTTCTTGCCAGACCAAGATGTCCTGTCCGCTCTTGTCTGGATAATGGTATGAGATCAAAAAAGAGGTAGCGAGAGTGTTAAAGAGAAGGTGGCGAGTGTCGATTCCCAAATCTTGCAAAAAGAAGATCGTGAACTCTACTCGATTTTTAAAATGGCGCAGACCTTGTCCAGGCAAGGTTAGGAGAATATCGCCTGTCACATGATTCTCCAGTAGAATCTCCTGTCCCTTTGCATCCTGATACTTGGTCAGGATAGCCTGTCCATCTGCACTATAGGTGGTCCTGGCAAAACAGGCTCCGTATCGGTTATAGTGGTCTGCTTGGTAGATGCGACCGGATAGGTCCTTCCAGTCGACTTGCTTGACCAAACGGGCCTGAGGAGCATCCACATAGTGAATCACGCCCCTCTCCCGAGAATCCTCTAAGATATGCGCCGACTGATTATTTCCCGCAATCTCCCAAAATTCAGGTACAGCTACTTGGTTGAAATAAAGAGCTTTCCCTGACTCATAACCTAGATAGTAGGTAAAGGGAGAGAGAATCCCGTCTGGGAGAAAGCCATCTGGATCGATCACAACTGTGACATGGGACAGACCAGCAGCTTCTAGACTTTCATGTAAATCTCGACTTTCCTGGCCATATCGATCAAATAGTTGAATCATGCAGGACCTCCTCTATCGTTTTCTTCCACTTGTCCCTCACCTGATTTGTTAAAAATCCTCTAGCTAGGTCATAAGATGCTGTTCGCATATCTGGCAAATGATTTTCCTGATAAAGCTGGCAGATCTTTTCTGCAAAGGCCCTTTTAATCTCCATTTCAACATGGTCGTCTGAACTTGGAATCAAGTAGCCATTTTGACCGTCCTGGATAAAGGTTTGGTTTCCATAAGGCACATCAAAACCTATCAAGGGCAAGCCTGACCCAACTGCCTCCATCAAGGTCAGACCAAACCCTTCACTGGTTGAAGCCGTCAAATAGACTTCATACTGGGGATAGATCTGAGATAGGTCTGCATGTCCCTTGAGCTGAATATAGTTCTCCGCTTGGTGAGCCGTGATGATTTCCCTTAAAAGGGATTCCTCACCCCCACTGCCATAAATATCAAAGATAAGCTCTGGAAGGTATTGATGCGCCTGGATAACAGCCTTGACGAGCCAGTCGATGTGTTTTTCCTTGGCCAGACGCGAAGCGGTAATGAGAGAAAAGGGTTTGCGTTCCCTAGCAGGCTCGGTCAGCTGATCGATGCTCCCAACTGGAATCGTGACGATTCGTGGACGATGCTGACTGTACTGGGCAAATTGACCTTCGAGAACTTCCTTCTGCCGATCCGTGGATACGATAAAGCAATCGACCTTGTCCGCATTTGTAAACTGATACTCATAGTAGTTATTCCAAAGTAGATAGTCTTCGTTACTAGCATTTTCACTATAGTGCTCTGCGTGAACGACAACTGCTAGATGGGCCTTTTGTGCTTCTTCAAAAACAGCCTGACCAATCCCTGTCTCCCTATCCAAGATGACCAAATCAGACTTGCTCAAGTTCAAACTTTGCATAAAATAGCGCATAAGGGCTGGCTTTCCGTACAGAATCCGGTCCTTAAATCGATAGACCTCTTCCTGTCCTTCAGTCAGCAAGATATCGTAAGCAGTGCTGCCATCTTCATTGAAAAAGGTTCGTTGATACAGTCTAGCCACCTGGTCTTTGGGTGCGAAATATTCTGTACAGTAGCGTGTGTAGGAGAAATAGTCCTTGCGAATCAAGTTGCCCCCAAACACATACTCTGCATGTTGCACCAGATTCTTAGCCGAGTCTACCAAGTAGCAAGTCACAAACTTGTCCTCATCTGAAAAGTAGATACGCAAGACCTTGCCATCCTGCTCCCTGTGACTCTCAAGGCCACCAAAAGAGGCCAAGACCTCGTCAACTGTAACACTGGTCGGCGCTAGCTTGATATCTGTAAAATGATTGTAAAGCCAGATTACCTGATCATCCGTAAAGCCGATATTGGCCGTTAAATGCTGGATATTGTCCGCTAAAATCAAGTCTGTAAAGATAAACTTAGATGCTAGGTCTAAGCTTCTAAAAATCCCTGCTCGGTAGGCCTGGGCATACTCGACACCACTGCTCGCCCAACCGATTCCTAGATTTATGTTGTAAATTGTCATATGATCCTCTTTTTATGGAAAATGGGTGAGAATCTCACCTTTGGGCGTTACTTCCACAATCCCCATGAGAAGATTGCGTACCATATCTGTACGGATTTGTTGCTTCATGGTTTCAAAGCCTGCATAGGCCTCCTGATAGTACTCCACGATAGGGTTCTTTTGAGAAGCAGACTGGCTCCCGATTGCTAGACTGAGCTGTTGGAGGTAGTCGACTTGCTCAACCCAATTGTCATCAATCGCCTTGAGCATGGATATTCTCAGAAAAGAGTCATAGAGTTGGTGAGGTTGGAGGACTTTCTTTTTAGCTGTGATTTCTTTGGCTATTATCTCCTCTAGTAAATCCCGAATCTGATTCGCATCGGACAGGTTCAAATCAGCTGGTAATTCTCTCAAACCAAAGCTAATATTGGTCACGACGAAGTGAAAGAGTTCTTGAAGACTGCTATAGGTTTTTTCTGAGATTTGTTTGATATAGTCTGCCAGTATGTCCTCAAGGATATGTTCTAGATCACGGCTCCCATCCAGCAAGCGATCTCTTTCTTTGTAGACCATTTGGCGCTGGATATTGACACTTTCCGCATACTCTAAGGTTTGTCTGCGCGCTGAGCGACTGGCACTATCACTAGCCTCTTGGGCTTTTCTGACAAGGTTGCGGTACTTGCTAGCCTTGAGTAGGTTGGGTTTCCTGATGTCCTCTACTTGATAGTCTTGATACAGGTCATGAACCCAAGACGGCCCAAACTTTTTGATCACATCATCTTCAAGCGACACGAAAAATTGAGACATACCTGGATCGCCCTGACGGCCAGATCGCCCTCTGATTTGCAGGTCAATCCGTTGGCTCTCCATTCGCTCGGTACCAATCACTATCAAACCACCCAACTCTGCGACGCCTGGACCGAGTTTGATATCTGTCCCTCGACCTGCCATAGAAGTTGCAACAGTCACTGCCCCCATCTGTCCAGACTCTGCGATGATTTGGGCTTCACGCGCCGCATGATTGGCATTGAGGACATTGTGGGAAATCCCTTCTCGCAAGAGCAAGGACGAGTAAAGTTGGGACATTTCTACAGACCCTACAAAGACCAGGAGTGGATTGCCTTTGGAGTGATAGGTCTTGATTGCTTCAAGAGAAGCATACACTTTCTCAGGAAGGGTTACATAGAGATTGTCAGGATGGTCAATTCGCCTAAGTGGGCGATTGGTCGGGATGCGAATGACAGACATGTTGTAGGTTTCGAAAAATTCTTTTTCTGCCACCTTTCCCGTCCCTGTCATGCCTGAGATTTTGCGAAACATCTTAAAGAGACTCTGGTAGGTGATAGAAGCCATGGCTCTGGTTTCAGGAGAGAGTTTCACATGTTCCTTGGCTTCGATGGCTTGATGGAGACCACCTTGAAGTTTGGTCATTTCCATCAAACGTCCTGTGCCCTTATCCAACAAAACCATCTCTTGCCCTCGAACCAGATAGTCCTTGTCCTTGGTAAAAAGCGTGTGGGCTCTGAGAGCATAGACCAGATGCCGAACATAAGTTGCATACTCTTCCTTGTAGAGATGGTCGATCCCTAGGAATCCTTCAACCGTATGGGCTCCCTTTCGGGTCAACCAAACTTGGTCTTTTTCTTCCTTGTAGATGTAGTCTTCTCCCTGAACCAAGGTCGTCACTAGGGTATCAATCATCCCATAATAGTTAGACTGGACGCGGGGAGAACCTGCGATAATCAAGGGAGTTTGAGCACTATCGAGTAGAATATCATCGATCTCATCAATGATGACATAGTTAAAGGGAGGCAGGAATTTCCCCTCACTAGTTGAGGCAAGATTGTCATTGAGATAGTCAAAGCCCAGGACACTATTGGTCGTGTAGACGATGTCTGAAGCGTAGATCTTTCTTTTCTCTTCGGCAGTCAAGTCCTCTTTTGGATCCTCTGAAAAAGGCAGACCGACAGTTAGACCTAAAAATTGGTAGACTGGGCCCATTTCACTTGCGTCCCGTCTAGCCAGATAGTCATTGGTCGTGACTAGCATACTGCCTTTACCCGTTAAAGCATTGAGGTAGAGGGGCATGGTTGCAGTCAAGGTCTTGCCTTCACCCGTATTCATCTCTGCCACATTTCCTTGGTGGATCACAATGGCTCCCATGACTTGCACATCATAGGGAAAGAGACCCAAGACACGTTTATCTGCCTCACGTACAAGGGCATAGGCTTCTACCAACAGTTCATCCAAGATTTCTCCTTGGGCAAGACGCTGGCGAAACTCCTCTGTTTTTGCAGCCATTTCCTCATCACTGAGAGCAGCCATCTCTTCTTTAAGGGCGTTGATTTGGCTTAGAAGCTTCTTGACCTTTCTCAGTTGTCTTTCCTGATACAAATGATTAAACACCAGCATCCTCCTCAATAGAAAACGAAACAAAGTCAAGAGCCTCAAAACCTGCACTAATCAAGGAAAGGCGATAGGTGTAGGCCGTTTCAGGATAGGTGAAGCTAAAAGAAAATTTCCTTTCAATCTTTTCCTCGATGATTTCCTCATAACGGTTTAAAAAAGTCAGTTTGATGTAAAGGCCATTGGCGGGTTGAACCTGCATCTTCATAGATAGACGGTAGGTATGATTTTTCTTAAGAAGAGGGAGGCTGGGCTGGCTTCTGGTAGCCTGATAGTTGACACTAGAAAACCAGGTTTTCAGGGTTTCACCTGAAGCCAGCAAAGGATTTTTCAGGGTAACATGATCGTCTGCATGATAGGTGATCTGGCTCCCGTAAAGATAAGTGGCTCCCATCTCACCCCACCTAATATCCTCTCTCTTGATGATAATCATGTCTCACCTCTTCCGTATTCTTCTAGTATCATCTTGTAAAAATGAATAAACCAGGCAACGTTTGTTCCTGTGTCATCATTGTGTCGACCTGCGGTTCCTTTGGACAAAATCTTAGCTCCTGTCTGACAAAGTGTCTCCACTAGCTGGTCATAGGCACCACTATCCATATCCTCGTCTTTCATGTAAGAAAGGCCGAAGGTCGTCTGGGAAAAATTAGCTTTTTTAAATCGGGTCCAAAAGCGTTGATCCAATTCCTTCATGTCTTTTGGGCTCACTCCTCCTGTCTGAAGGTGCAAGACATCAAAGCTGGTCGGGAAAACTCCTGGCGCTTCTAGTCGGCCCCTCTGTGCGATGGTCCCTAGATTTGTCAGAGGTTTCCCTACTACGATACCTTTGGGTTCAAAGTGAGAACCATAATAGAGGGCCGGGAAGGTTCCCATTGACAAGCCAGATAGGATCAAGTCACTTCTATCCAAGCCTAGGTAGTCTAAATAGTACTGGATGGTTGCTTGAATCTTATCTTCCAATTCCTCACTTCCTAGGTAAAAGGCTCCTCCTTCTAATCGGGGATCCGAAAAAAGGAGAAAGGGGCATCGGAGATTCTTCATCATCCAGTAACCCTCAAAGCCTTCCGCCGGACGGTAACCTGAGAAATAGACTGCTAGAGGTGGCTTGAAATCTCCTGGGTGAAAGAAATAGTTGATTTCCTCACGTTTTTTGTCATGCAGGATATTGCCTCCGAGAACAAACTTTCCAAACTGTTTCCGGCTCCAGCGTTGGTGGAGATTGCCGATGTTGACCTTTCCCTGGCCACGCGCTTCAAGAGAAATGCTCAGATAAGCGTCATAGTCTTGTTCCACAATGATTGCTTGGGCAAAGTCTGCTTCCTTGAGGAGAATGTCCTGTCTAATCTCTGAAATGGATCCTGCTGGGATCTTTCTCAAACGCAGGCGCAAGTCCACTGGCCCACTCTTTTCATATTCGAGCCAGAGTTCGATTGGCGAATGGGCTTGGACGGTCTGATTATAGGCCCAAGAGGCTAGTTGGGTATAGTTCTTGCCAAAATCACCTTCTAATTCCAGATGCTCAAATCCTTGATAGGAGACAGGGCCTTGGAAACTCGGGTGAATCCTTATCGTAGCTGGACTCAGCTTATCTCCATAACCACCTTCAAAGAGGGAGGTGGAGAGGTCTCGAACAAAGCCCTGTCTGTCTGACAGGTCCATCGCTTGCATGCAGTGCTGTTTGATGAGGTTCTGAATGTTTTGTTCCTGACTTACAAACTGTTCTGGATAGAAAACCGTATAGGGTTCCAAGCTAGATGTAAAAGGCAACAAATCTACTAAATAAGCTCCATCCGTGAGAATGACAGCATGAAAGTGCTCTAGGTCATTCTCATCCATGATTTTCTGGATGTCAGACGATGTGTTGGGAGGAACATGATACCAGTCTAGTTGGGCTGGTAGGGCAAGCGTATCTTGCCAATCCTCTAGACCGATTTGCAAGATCTTATATTTCTTTTCCATGAGTCACCTCCTCCAGCCACTTTTCTAGCTTGATCAGGAATTGCTCCCCAGTGTGTTCCTTTATCTTTTCA
>ERZ773026.1446-NODE-1446-length-12019-cov-30.753009_pt1 | contig 12019 bp, 12 predicted proteins | sample MGYA00580838_ERZ773026 | MGnify/ENA primary metagenome ERZ773026 (study PRJEB29015, sample SAMEA2738006) | human oral metagenome | biome: human oral; feature: human-associated habitat; material: dental | place: China | collected 2055 ... | reverse complement strand
TTCGTGGTATGATAGGAAGGAAGAGCAAAGGAGACTGAAGATGGACGCAAAACAAGTATTTAAGAAGAACCAAGTACACCAAGGCCAGGTAGTGGACCTGACCCATGAAGGCCAGGGCGTCGTCAAAATTGACGGCTATCCCTTCTTTGTGGAGGGCGTCATTCCGGGTGAGCAGGTGGCCATTAAGGTCCTCAAGGTAGGCAAGTCCTTCGGCTTTGCGCGCCTGGAAGAAATCCTAAAGTCCAGTCCGGATCGGGTGGTGATTACCGACCCTATTGGCCGTCAGATTGGCACCATGACCCTGCAACATATGGCTTATCCTGCCCAGCTCAAGGCTAAGCAGGCCCTAGTCAAGCAAGTCTTCAGTCGCCTAGGAAAATTCCCGGAAAGTTTGGAAGTCCGGCCGACTCATGGCATGGACCATCCTTGGCAATACCGCAATAAGGCCCAAATCCCGGTGCGGACCGTCAAAGGCCAACTAGAGACCGGCTTCTTCCGTAAGAATAGCCACCAGCTAGTGCCGGTGGAGAATTTCCATATTCAGGACCCAGCCATCGACCAAGCCATTCTTAAGACGCGAGATATCTTGCGCCAGCTGAGATATACTGCCTACGACGAGGAAAGTCGCAAGGGCCAAATCCGACATATCATCGTCAAGCGTGGTCACTATAGCGGCCAAGTCATGCTGATACTAGTGGTTAATGGCAAAGGTCTGCCTCGAGAGGAGCAGTTGGTGGAAGCCCTGACCGATGCCATTCCTAACCTAGTTAGCCTGGTCCTCAACAGCCACACGCAGGCCAATAATGTTATTATGGGACCGACCAATCGACTCTTGTGGGGCCAGCCAGTCTACCAGGATCAGATGCTGGGGCTAGATTTCTCCATCTCCCCACATTCCTTCTATCAGGTCAACACCCCTCAGGCCGAAGCCCTCTATCGTTATGCCCTTGAGGCGGCTGACTTAAGTGGTAGCGAGACCGTCCTAGATGCTTACTGTGGGATTGGTACCATCTCCCTAGCCCTAGCCCGTCAAGCCGGCCAGGTCTATGCCATGGAAATCGTACCTGAAGCCATCGACATGGCGCGGGCCAATGCCGAGGCCAATGGCCTAACCAATGTGACCTTCCAAGCCGGCAAGGCCGAAGAAGTACTACCCGCTTGGCAGGCAGAAGGTATTCATTTTGATACAGCGGTGGTCGACCCACCACGCAAGGGCCTAGACCCTGAATTCGTTAAGACCCTGATTGAACTGGCGCCGGACAAGATCGTCTATGTGTCCTGTAATCCAGCCACCTGTGCCCGGGACTGCCAGCTCTTAGCCCAGGCAGGCTATGAGCTGCAGTGGGTGCAACCCGTTGATTTATTCCCGCAGACTGCGCATGTGGAGTGTGTAGCGATGTTGTCTAGGTAATTCTACTAACCAATATGAGTAGACTAAGGAATCTGCAAGAATTATATTATAGAAAGCTATTAGGAGTGTATAATGGACACGATAAAAAAAGTAATCTATTTTGATGAATCTACAGCAATGGACTTTTTGCAAATAGAAGCTAAAGGTAAGTTGACAAAAACTACAGAATTAATGTCAGAGATAGGAGAAGAAGCAAAAGTCCAGGGAGATGTAGAAATGTCTGTGGGGAAAACTGGTGCAATAAAAACAATCTTTGAGAAATTAACAGGCTTCGGTGTGAGCGCTAGTATTACGGCATCAGGAGAGGCAGCTATTCAAAGCGGGAAGATAGCAAAAACAATACTTGAGAATACGTTGCTATATGACTTCATTGATACAGTAGAGATAAGGAAAAAAATTCCTTTAGTTGATATTGTGGAGGATTACACATTAGTGATTAGCGAGAATTCAATGACTTACTTTGCCATGATTGCTCCAATTTCAGAAATGATGGAAGGAAGTCAAAATATTGAAGGAATGGAAAATGTATCCATGTCTTTTTCAAAACTAAACGCTGGCATTCGAGGGATTAAGGGATATTTTGAGCTTGTAGGCTATAGTCGTGAGGGGAAAATTGAAAGAATATTTAGGTTCAATATAAATTCTTTTAAAAATAATTATAGGATACAAGATTTGACGAAGATGAATCTTAGGTTATATTCGCTAAAAGTGGGAGAGGCGAGCATGGAAGACTTAAATTTTGAATCCCAATTCAGTATACCACGTAATAATTTATCATTCTCAGGCTTAGCAACAGAGCAGAAAATGAATTCTAAAACAAAGTATCCTGTCTATGATGTGATATTAGCAGGAGTAAGATAGATGGACAAGGTATTCATTTTTAAAGGATCAAATAGAGATTTTACGAGTTACCTTGAGGAAAAAGGGATTAGTGATAATTATACACCATTTATGGAGCTTATACGTCAGCATGATGCTTCTATTCCGCAAAACGTGAGAGAAGGGACTAAGAGTACTAAAATTGAGAATTTAGTTATTTGCGCAGAAGACTATTCTTCGGTCAATGAGCATGTGATTACAAATTTCAGCAATATTGTTATGTCGGACCGTGATATTAGAAATATATTTATACAGAATCCCCCAAAGAGAGTAGAGTCTTCTGTAAAAGCAGAATTTGGACATATTCTAGAGGTAAAACATTCAATATATGAAAATATAGCAAAGAATCAAATTATGGATTTCTATAATTGGATGATGTCCTCTAAAATAGTTGGGCAGCATAGAGCGAAGAAAGAGGTTTCGATTGGTTTTTTGAAACACACTACTTTAAATAAAAATTCACCATTGGTCTTCTTGTTTTATGGTAAATCCGGTGTAGGGAAAACAGAAATGGCAAAAAGGATAAGTGAATACTTTAAAGGGAAATTAACGCGTATACAATTTTCAATGATACAAACAGAAGAAGCTTATAAGTATATTTTTGGTGATGTCCATGGGAAGAACTCATTAGCTAAAGATTTGTTAGCGAGAGAAACCAATATTGTGCTTATTGATGAATTTGATAAGGTGAATCCTGGGGTGTACAGTGTGTTCTATCAAATGTTTGATGAAGGGAAGCTAGAAGATATAAACTACTCGATAGATGTTTCTAATTGTATTTTTATCCTCACAACAAATTTTTTAAATGAATCAGAAATTGCTGATAGATTAGGGCTGCCTATATTTTCAAGAATTGATTTTCAAGTGCAATTCCAAAAATTAACAAAGAATGAGATTATAGAGGTTATTAATAACGAATTTGATAATGCTCTTGAAAAGTTGCCGGAAGAGGATGGAAAAATAATTATTGAGTATGGGTTGCGTGAAAAATACATAAATAACGTCGATTCGTTTGAAAACATAAGGCTGTTAGGCAACTTTATTGAAAGAGATATTTTTGAAATTCTATTTGATAGTTTAGACGTTCATTGAAAAAATAGATAATAAAATAGAAGCAGAAATTTTGTAGTTACGTTTCTATGGAGCTTAAGATACAATAGTAATGAAATAACTATAATTCAACTGAAGGAGCTAGCCATGTCTAAGAAAGCTGTCCTCATGATGACCTTTGGGTCACCAGAAGCGATTAGCTATGAAGCAGTCGCGGAATTTTTCACCAATATTCGCCGGGGAGTTCGTCCAGAAGAAGATGAAATCAAAACCCTATATGAAAATTATGTTCGGATTGGGGGCACGCCTCTCCAAGCCATTACTAGGGAAGAAGTGAGGTTAGTGGCTGAGGCCCTAGAAGGTCAAGCGAAGGTTTATTTTGCTAATAAATTTTCGCGTCCCTTCATCCCCGATGTCATCGCACAGATGGAGGCAGATGGGATTGAAGACTGCCTCTGTTTAATCTTGGAACCTCATTATTCCTATTACTCCGTAATGGGCTATGAGAAATTCCTAGAGAGCCAGACCATCCGCTTCCAAGTCATTAAGGACTGGTATCGCGAGCCCGCCCTTATCAATTACTGGGTAGAGGAGATTCGAAAAATTATCCAAAAAATTGGTAGTCAGACTTATCGGGTCGTTTTCTCAGCCCATAGTGTGCCTGTCTTGGCCTTGGAGTTTGGCGACCCTTATATCGATCAAATCTACGACAATAGCCGCTTGATTGCTGAAGGTCTCGGTCTTGCTCCAGACCAGTATACTAACACTTGGCAGAGTGAGAGCGATATTGGAATGCCATGGATTAAGCCAGATGTCTTGGAATATTTGCGGGAGCAAAGCCAGCATCCCGACCATTATATCTTTGTGCCGATTGCTTTTATTAGTGAGCATATCGAGGTGCTTTTTGACAATGACGTGGAGTGTCAAGAACTCTGCCATGAATTAGGGGTGGGCTATAAGCGTCCCCCTATGCCCAATACGGATCCACGTCTGATTGAGGCCTTGCTGGCAACGATTGCCAAGCATCTCCATGGGGACTACAAAATCCATCAAGCTGATGAGACTACTTTTGATGAGATGGCGGCGCCTAGAGACAGCGATGCGATTCTAAAGGAAGACCAAGACATCCAGATGCCTGATTTTGTTAAGAAACTCATTGCCAAAAAGGGACGCGAAAACGTCAAGATGCCTTATCTAGTCAAGAAAATGCTGGAGAAGAAATTTGGCAAGAAGTATGATTAAACAGCCAAAAAAGCCTCCTTAGATGGATAAAAATCTAACTAAGGGGGCTTTTTTAGTAGTCTGTAACTTTTTTTTCAATCCCCACACCCCATAAATTCTGCTCCTTTTTTCTAGGGTGGCAGCCCTAACTGCACTGTATAATCAAGCTATCAATGAGAAGGAGGCAGTTAGATGCAAATCTATTTTGGCGACGTATCGCTTTGTTATACCTATTCTTTAGCTATGGCTTTGGAGGCCTATGGTTATGACCTGAGACCGGAATATCTTGAGGCACTTATGTTGATGGGGAATGGGGCTTCCATTGTCAAAGACGATGAAGAGCACCCATTAGTATTCTTCGATAATGGCATGCCGGATCTTTCGATTTCTCATGTCTTAGAAGTTCTGGGTTTTGACTATGAAGAATATTATCTAAGGGAGGGGCAAGCGGTTGATTTGGATTTAATCAGAAGGAAGTTGAAAGCTCTTCTAGCTAATGGGCCGGTAGTGTTGGGGCCACTCGATATGGGGCATCTGACCTATAATCCTAACCACACTCACTTATACGGAGTGGATCACTTTGTCTCAGTTTATGATTTAGATGATGACTATCTCTACTTGCATGATCCAGCAGGTTTTGCCTGTATGAAGATTCAGTTCGAAGACTTTCTGCCAGCATGGCAAGCCCAGGCAATCGACTACAAGCGGGGCGCCTATTCTATGTGGGGCAATTTCAAGCGAGTCGCTAATCCAGACGCGAGCGCAATCTATCTGGCTACCTCGCAAATGATGGCCCAAAGATACATGCAAGGGCAAGAAGGCGTCCTTCCACTCTACGCGGCGGCAGTAGCAAAATATGGCTTGAACGATGAGCAAAAGCAACTGCATCAGTATTTCAGCTTTAAACTGGCAGCTGTTAGAAATCTCTACCTGAGTAGATTTCTAGCAGAGCATGATAGTCTGCGTTCAAAAATTAAAGAAGACTTAGCCTCTTTATTCGGACAAGCCCACCTGTCTTGCCTAAAGGAAGATTACGAAGACTTGTCCCGCCTCTTGTTGGAGATAGCGGAACTAGATGACCAATTTAGAGCTTTATGCCTAAAAGCTAGAGATAGTTAAGTTTTAACCTCATATGAAAAACAACCGGAGGCGCCTATATAGGCTAGCCTCCGGTTATTTCATTTCCTATTTTGCCATCCCAGCCCTTACGATTCTAAAAAAATCTGTGTTGACACGCATTGTAAAATAACATATAATAAGCACACTTAATAAATAGAGGTGGAAACAATGGAATTTAGTTTCAGTTTGAAAATTAAAGCAACAAAAGAAGCTGTTTGGGAGTATTATGCTAATATTGAAAAATGGTATGCCTGGGAAGAGGATTTAAAAAATATTACATTAAACGATGATTTTAAGACTGGATCCCATGGGACGATGGAGCTTGAAGGTATGCCTCCTATGGATTATCAGCTTACCCTGGTAACGGCCTTCAAAGAATTTTGGGATAAAACAGCCACTCCTTTTGGTGACATCCTTTTTGGACACCAAATAATGGAGAACAATGATGGAAGTGTAACGGTCAAACATTCTGTATCCTTAGATAGTGAGGATAAGCAACATTTAGAATTTTTACGCCAGGTGTTCTCAGATGTCCCTAACTCTATATTTATTCTGAAAGAGCTTTTGGAAAGATAGGGGGGATTGCTGTTTGTTTACATCGAAATATAAAAAAGATTCAGAACAATCAACTGGCTTGTTGTTTATGAGGGTGTACAATAAATGGCACTTCATGATAAAAAAAGAGTTAAAGAAAATGAATCTGACTCACCCTCAATTTGTTGTTTTAGCCTCTCTTGCCTATCTAGCTCAAACTAATGACGAAGTGACTCAAGTCATGATTTCTAAACTTTCCGGGATAGACGTAATGACTGTTTCTCAAATATTGAGTTTATTAGAAAAACATGCATACGTAGAGAGAAAAGAACACTCCAGAGATTCAAGAGCCAAGGCTGTTATTTTGAACAAAAAGGGAGAAGATATTTTACAAAAAGCGGTTCCTATAATCGAGCAAATTGATGAGTTATTCTTTGGAAAACTAGTTGAGGATGAAGATCATTTCAAACACCTTCTTGCTAGGTTAAACGAAGAATAGTTTAAACGGAATCTTGGTTGCGTTTTGCAACCAAGATTTTTTTGCTTCTTACCGTGCTCGAGGATTCTTTGAAGGTACGAACTAATTGCCTTGTATAATAAACAAGCCCCCATCAGCCGGATAAGAGTATCCAACTGATGGGGTGTTGTTGTTATCGTAACCAATTTCCTATTTTGTCATCCCCTTCCTCTGGTGGATTTCAAAGCCAAGTGCGACTAGCAAGAGTAGTAGGCCCACTGGCAGGTAGAAGCTTGGATAGACTGAATGGGTGCCGTAGATGTCGAAGACGCCTTTTAGGAAGGAGCCGAAGATGAGGGTGAGGACGCCCATCTTGTAGGCTGCTTTGGCATTTTCTGATCTGAGGAAGTACTTATGAAGTTTTTGGGCCAGCAGATTAGGTATGACGACGATTGTTCTCATTGTTTTACACCGCTCACCTCTGGGGGGAGCTTTCTCCTTTCCTTAGTGCTAACTCTAATGTAAAGCATGAACCTAAAAGCTACTTAAAAGCAGTGGAAAAGAATGAAGAGACTATTTAAAATAGAGATGAGTAGACAAATGAGTTTAAAGATAAGCTAGAAAAATTAAAGGGGAATAGCATCAAATGAAAAACTGGGAAGACCACATTCCAAGCAATATTCAAAACAAGTTGGATGCATTAGGTGATGAGGGGCTACAATGGAAAAAGGACTTAAACTCAGTTATTGATTGCATAGCAAAAGAGTGGAGCCTTTCTTTGGAGCAAATCCTCGAAGGAGGCTCAGAGGCCTTTGTAGCAAAATGTACCTTGAGAAATCAAGAAAAGGGGATTCTCAAATTATTTATGCCTCAATTGGAGGGGAATTCCGAGTTTGAGCAACAAGTAGAGGCCCTTAGAGTTGTAAATGGAGCGGGATATGTCAAGTTGCTCAAGCATGATGTCAAGAGGAAAGCAGTCTTACTAGAGTGTTTGGGCGAGCCATTGAGTGAGTCTGACTATTCTATTAGAGACCAAATGAAGATAATTTGTGGGCTACTTAAGAAAACCTGGATTCCCCTCGATGAAAAACAGGAGCTAAGACTGATGGGACAATTAATTGGGTGGTTTCAAGACTTTATCCTGTCCACTTGGGAAAAATTAGAGCAACCGTGCAGTAAAGAAATCATTGAACGGGCGCTCTTGTTTTTAGAATCAAGAAGAAAGTGCCTGTCTTCATATCAATCTGTGCTAGTCCATGGGGATCCACACGCTGACAATATACTGAAAGCACTAGATTCCAATGAGCTATCTTATAAATTGATAGATCCGGATGGAATCCTAGGAGAACCTGCCTACGACCTTGGAATCCTCGTGCGAGAATGGGTGGAGGAGTTAGTTGATGCTCCTTTGGAAAAAGCTATTGAGAGAGTTCTCTTACTTCATAATGAAACTGGAGTTGAGAAGCAGAGCATCTGGGAATGGGCATTCATTCAATCTGTCTCAACAGGGTTGTTTTTAAAAGTAATTCAAGAGCACGGCTTAGGTGACAACCTCTTAAGAATTGCTCAGGAATTGTTGTGCTTTGAGCAGTTCCCAGTTCCAGTATAAATATTGAGATAAAAAGAGCTTGTCACTCCTTTTCTTCTACTAAAGTGCTATAATAAAGTAAGAGCCATCTAGCCTACTAGATAGAGGCTAGATAGCAGTTATGAAGATTTTGGAGGCACTTATTTATGGGATTTTTAGCTTATGACAAGAATGAAAAACTAGCATTTAACTTCAAGAAAGCCTGCGGCTTATGGTTAATGGCCGTCGCGTCGGTGATTGCGGTGGCAACCTTGATTGGCGGCAAGCAGATTATCAACATGCAGGTTTTCAGCATCGGTTACATTGTCAGCTTTTTCGCTATTAACCAGAACAAAACCCTACTTAATAAATTATCAACTGGCAGTTCGAGTCCCTTCCAGAAGAAAGTAGCCCTTTATGCGGTCATTTTACTCTTTGTCTTAATGGCCATCTTAGGTGGCCCCTTCTTCGCTACCGAGAACTGGCGCCTCATCTGGCTGGGAGCCTTAATGGCTACCGCACTGCATTTCTTCCCCTTCTATTTCGTGCATGGCAAGTCTATGATTTATCTAGCCCTGGTGTGTGCAGCCAACATTGTGGTTGGCTATATCTTCCCTAATATTTCCATGGTGGTCATTGCCTATGTGGATGCTGCCATTAAGTTCGCCTTTGGGGCCTATCTCTACTTTTTGTCGCGACCATCTCAACAAGCATAAATAGTTCATTATACCTTTTAATTTGTCGTTAAAAGGTATATTTTATAAGCATTTGATTAATTTTGTGAGGTGAATATGATGATTAAAAAGCTAGCAATCGTCAGCCTATCAGCTGGGGTATTGGGCGAAGATTTCATCAAGCATGAGCTAGAAATAGGCCTCAAAAGGCTGACAGACCTTGGCCTAGAGGTGAGTTTTATGCCTAACTCGCTTAAGGGAATTGACTATTTGAAGCAGCACCCGGAAGCACGGGCGGCCGATATGTTACAAGCCTTTAGAGATTCAGAGATTGACATGATCCTCTGTGCCATTGGTGGCGATGATACTTATCGACTCTTACCCTATTTATTTGAAAACGGAGAGTTGGCTGGTGCCGTGTCCCAAAAGGTCTTCCTCGGTTTCTCTGACACGACCCTCAATCACTTGATGTTGCATAAAGTCGGGCTCAATACTTTCTATGGACAATCCTTCCTTGCGGATATCTGTGAGCTCGATCAGGACATGCTGCCTTACACACGACAATACTTTGAGGAATTAATAAAGACGGGTACAATAAAAGAAATAAGACCGAGTGAGCTGTGGTATGAGAGCCGAACTAACTTCGGCGTCGACCAAATTGGTAAGCCGTTAAAGTCTCACTTGGACCACGGTTTTGATTTGCTTCAGGGGATTCCAGTCTTCTCAGGCGAGATTCTTGGAGGCTGCCTTGACTCACTCTATGACATCTTTAATGGGGAGCGCTATGCGGATATGCCCCGACTCTGTAGTCGATATGCCTTGTTCCCCCAAAAAGAAGACTGGGTTGGGAAAATCCTCTTACTGGAATCCAGTGAAGAAAAGATGCCACCTGAGAAATTCTATCAAGCACTCACTCTGTTGAAGGAGACAGGTATCTTCGATTCGATTTCCGGCCTGCTAGTAGGTAAGCCCATGGATGAGGCATATTCGGAAGAATACAAGCAGATCTTGGCCGACGTCATCGCCAATCCAAGCTTGCCTGTGGTCTTTAACCTCAACGTCGGCCATGCTCAACCCCGCTGCATCATTCCCTTTGGCCTAAAGGCGACCGTAGATGTGACCAATCAGGTTATCAGGTTTGAAGGATAATTGGAAACTTGAATAGGGCGACAGCCTTCAATAGAAAGCTCTTGGAACAAGCCCAATAGATGGCACCACAACTTATTTTGATAAAAATATCAGCTAGAGGAGAGACCTCATGTTCAAACACACCAAAACCATCATCCTATCCCTCGGCCTCGTCTTAGCTCTAACAGCCTGCAGTCCTAAGCCGAGTGGCCAAGAAGCAAGTCCTTCTCATCCTAGCTATTCTAACCTTAATAGCCCAAGTAGCCTGGAAGAAGTGAGAAGCCTCTTGTCTGCTCATTTGGACAAGGATAGTGTCGAGGAATTCCTCAAGCTCGTTAAGGACTACAATGACATTGTGGGACCTAGTGGGCTCAAGGGGGACTTTACCGAATTCACCAAGACGGACTACGATGTGGCCAAGATTAACCCGCTCTGGCATGAGCAGAAGGGGGATTTTATCGGGACTAATTGCCGCATTAACAGCTATACCTTGCTCAAAAACACTATTGAAATTCCGTCAGTCAGCCAGGATGATGAGTTGCTTTTCATGGATAATGACGCCATCGACAAGGGGCATGTCATGGATGACAAGGATAAGGTGGCCTTCAATATCCTCTTCTCCCGGGTTAAGACCGAGGCTACCCAGGACGTCAAGGTTCACGCCAAGCGTATGGCGCAATATCTGTCCCAGTTCAAGTTCAATGATAAGGTCAGAATGCTGTCAGTAGTCTTGCATGATAATCTGGATGGCGACAGTCTCTTCATCGGCCATGTCGGCGTCTTAGTCCCAGCCAAAGAGGGCTATCTCTTCCTAGAGAAGCTGACCTTCGAGGAGCCTTATCAGGCCATCAAATTTGCCAGCAAAGAAGAGGTCTATCAATATCTGGGGACTAAGTACTCTGACTATACGGGCCCTGGACTGGCCAAGCCCTTTATTATGGACAATGATCAATGGGTGGAAGAGCCTCAATAGCTATTTTATTGCCATTACCACAAGTTTTAAGACTGAATTTTTGGGGTGCTCGATGGGATCAACCATCCGAGAACTCAGACTGGATGAGGGTAATCAATTAGATAAGGCACTAGATGAGGCCATCTTATCCTTAGTTTAGCAGAATTGTCACCATCAAGAATGAAAGGAAAAATCAATGCAACAATTAGACCAAGTCTATGATCAACTTCCGATTATATCTTTTGAGAAGAGACAAGAACTACATGATTGGTTACTAGCCAATGAACAGACTTCGCCAGGTATTTGGATTCGGATTTTCAAGGCCAAGTCCAAGTTGCATCGGTGACCTTCCATGAGGTCTTGGAAGAAGGGCTTTGCTTCGGGTGGAGTGAAAGCATGCGACGGTCCTATGATGATCTGTCCTACCTGCAGAAGTTTACACCTCGCAAGGGCAAGTCTACCAAGTCTGAGCGGAATTTAAGACTGGTTGACAAGCTAGCAGCCGAGAATCGTATGAGACCTTCGGGCTACTCGGCTTTAGGTCTAAAATCCAAAAACTAGATTTGCTTTGTCTGAAAGGAGCAACCCAGATGGCCAAGGATCTGACTCAATTATCTTTAGAAGAACTCTGGCGCCTGTTTCCAATCTTCCTAGTGGCGCCTAAGCCCCAGTGGGAGAGCAATTATCAAGAAATGGCCGTGCGACTGGAACAAGTCCTAGGAAATTTGCCTCTGGTTCGTATCAGCCACATTGGTAGTACGGCCATCCCAGGCATCTGGGCCAAGGATATCGTTGATGTCTTGGTCGAGTTGGCACCTCAGGCGGATTTGCGCCTAGCCAGTGATTGCTTGATTCAGTCTGGCTTTCTTAAAATGTCAGAGTCAGAGGGGCGGGTATCCTTGAATGCGGGTTACACCCCAGAAGGCTTCGCGGATAAGGTCTATCACATTCACTTGCGCTACCAAGGAGATCACGACGAGCTCTACTTTAGGGACTATCTTAGGGAACATGCCCAAGTAGCCAAGGA
>ERZ773026.1437-NODE-1437-length-12051-cov-26.300183_pt1 | contig 12051 bp, 2 predicted proteins | sample MGYA00580838_ERZ773026 | MGnify/ENA primary metagenome ERZ773026 (study PRJEB29015, sample SAMEA2738006) | human oral metagenome | biome: human oral; feature: human-associated habitat; material: dental | place: China | collected 2055 ... | reverse complement strand
CCTCCCTGCTGAACGCGGCCGCATAGGCCGATGCGCCCCTGTAACCGGCCACGATCACGACATCGAACTCCAGCCCCTTCACCCGGTGCATGGTGGCCAGGCGTATGCCGCGGGCCTGCGCATCGTCCGGTGTATCGGCATCCAGCCGCAGGTGCGCGATGCCCTGACGGCCCAGTTCGCCAGCCAGCTCATCCAGCACCCGCTTGGTGCGCGACACCACACAGACACGGCGAGCCAGCTGCACCACCCCGGCATCTTGTGAGGCACCGGCATCTTGCAAGGTACCGGCATCGCGCGAGGCACCGGCACAGGGGAAAGCGCCGGCAACAGCGGAGGCGCCGACTGCAAGAACGTCATCGACGCTGGAGGAAGCACGTCCCGCCGGAGACATGCCGCCGTCCAGATGCGCGCGAATGATGGCCTGAATGTGCTGCACATCCTCCTGCACGGAGGCGGACCGGATCACGTCAGGCTTTTCGCCGTGTGTGAGCGAGTGGTAACCCTTCAGGCTGTCATCGTTGCCCCCATCCAGGTCATCGGTGGCCCGACCTTCCAGCTGGGCCACCGCCCAGCGTCGAATCTCATCCGTGGTGCGATAGTTGATCTTCAGCGTGCGGCTGCGGCCCCGGGCATGGATACCCACTGCACTCAGCGTAACCTTGTGGCGGTAGATGCGCTGGTTGGGGTCGCCCACGATGAACAGGTCATTGGCATCCTGCGGCACGGTGGCACGGATCAGCGCCCAGGCGGCGGGGCTGATGTCCTGCGCCTCGTCCACCACCATGGCCCGGATGCCCAGCGGCTGTGGCTGGCGCTCCAGCAGCTGGCGGGCATCGCGGAAGGCATCTTCGGGTTCGATCAGTCCGCGGCTGCGCAGCTGGTTTCGGTACTCGGCAAAAATGGGCCAGATACTCTTGCGCTGGGCACGGCCCAGCTGCCCGCCCCGCCCCACGCGTCGGGCACGCATGTATTCATCGGCCGTGGTGCAGCCCTGCGCCATCACCACGCGCTCGAACTCGGCACGCAGGAACTTCTGGGTGAGCAGCGGGTTGTCGAGCAGCGCCTGTGATGCCGATGCCGACCAGACCCGCCAGGCCAGTGCCCAGCACTCGTCACGGTCCCGCAAACGATAGAGCGGCCGGTATCCATAGTCATCGAAACGCTTCAGCAGCCCCAGCGCCCAGCTGTCGAGATGAATCACGTCGATCTTGTCCAGCTCGGCCGGTGTGCACAGCGCCGCCAGGTTCTGGCGAATGTCCTCAGCCAGGGTTCTGGTGAAGGTCGTGAACAGCACTGGTTTGCCGGGCAGATCCCGGTACTGCCGGGCCAGCCAGCGGGCACGGTGCATGGCGGCCACGGTCTTGCCGGTGCCCGGGCCACCATTGACCTTTACTGGCCCGCTCCAGTTGCGCTCCACCAGCCGGCGCTGGGCCGGATGCAGAAACACCCGCCAGCGTTCGAGCGAGGCGCTGAGGAGTGCCTCCAGGTCGGTGTCACCGGTCATCACCACGAAGTGGCGACGTGTGGTGTCGCGCTCGAGTGCGGCCCCGAAATCCTCCGTATCGAAGGCCGGCAGCCCGGGCTGAACCACCGCCCCACCCGCGGACTGTACAGATACCTCAGCCGTACCGGGCGTAGCCGGAGCAATCACGGAGGCCTCCGCACCCGCAGCCTGCCCGTCGCCCGTCACTGCAGAATCCGCTGCAGGAGCCCCCATGGCAGCAGCCCGCGACCCATACAGGGATTCATACACTGCTTCGAGCGACTCACCAGCCGCCACCATGAAGATGGCCTCGAAACCTTCACGCGGCAGCTGCGATTCCAGCGCCTCCAGCTCTTCATCGCTGCGGATGGCCCGCACTGCCGAAATGTAGTCTTCCGGAATGCCCAGGCGACGGATTTCCAGGTCCGACATGTCGCGAAAATAACGCTTCGGGAACAGTGCCGACACCGCCGTGGCAACCGGCGCTGGTGCCGAGGGCGGTGGTGCCGGCTGGCCAGCCTGACCCACCACAGAAGCCGGGGCCGGCGGGATGGTCCGCCCCATGACAGACGCTGGTGCCGGCGGGGTGGCCTGATCCACTACCTGCGGCAACGCCGGCTGGCTGACCTGACCCGCAGCCTGTGCCTGGGGCGCTGGCTGCCCCATCACTTCGCTGTCTGCGACCGGCGCCTCCACATGGCGCACCGCGTAAATCTGGATGCTGCCCACATCCGGGTGCACACTCACCTTGTGGCGACTGGCCCACTGATAGGCTGCGTCGTGCTGGCCCACCCACAGCAGGGTGTATACATCCCCCTTTTCCGGCTTGAGCACGATGGCCCGGATTTCCTGGGTGATGCGCACGGAACGCATGCCCGGATGGGCCGCGCCATGAATCAGCTCGTAGTTGATCGCCGAGGAACGCGGATTGGCACGAAACTTGCTGAGAAAGGCCCTGAGCGCCTTTTTCTGCTGCGCCGGCAACGCGCCGAATGCATCGAGGGATGCGTCTGCCATGGCAACCTTTGGATTCACGGGCGCCGTCATGCCACTTCTCCTGTCAAAGCTTCCACCAGACCGGCCGGCAGATCCGTGCCGGCCCCATCCGTCGGGGAATCGATCTCCGCACTGCCATAAGGCGGTGCATCCGGTTCACAAACCACATGCTCCTGTGCTGCATGGTCCTGCGCAGGCACCACGAACACGCGCCAGTCCGCAGCCGTGAATGTCCTGGCATCGGCCTCACGGCCCGGCAGCAGTACCGCCACACGCTGCTCCTCCCAGGCCAGCTCGGCCTCGGCCAGCACACACCCACGCGCATCGGCCAGCTCGTAGCCCACCGCAGGCGGGGGCAGCACACGGGCAGACGCACCGGAAAAAGCCGTACCCGTATTTGCCACCGCAGCCGCCCCGGCAGCGCCTGCATGCACACGGGCGTGTGCAGCGCTCCGCCCGGAAAGTGCCATCAGCGTACGCAGCCAGCCATGCACGACGGGGTCGGACATCCCGAAGGCTTCGGACCACGCTTCATCGGGTAGCAGCTGCTGCCCGGCCGCCATGGCCTGCCGCTGTGCCCAAAGCCCCTCGAAGCGCTCCAGGCCGTCCATGCCAGCGTTGCCCGCCCACATCCGCTGCAACGGCAGCAGCAGGTTCAGCACCCGCCACAGCTGGCGCCAAAGGGATTTTTCTACCCCGACAGCGTGCCCTTCCGACGGTTCGTCCGATGCGTCACTTTTCCACTGCACCACGACCAGCGGTTCCAGGGCGGGCACGGGCGCCTGCCCGGACGGCCGCATCCAGGCCCGCAACGTGTCGTCATCGCACCCCACCAGCGCCTGGAGCACGCCACCGATGGTGCGATACGACAAACGGGAGGGACGCCTCATGTACATGTCTTTGCAAGTGTCGGCAGTTCCTGCAGACGCTGGACCTGCCGGGTGCCCCACACGCGCACTTCCGGACACACCAGGAACCGACAGCAGGCCATGCTGCTGCAGCCGCTGCCAGAATGGTCCGTTCAGCACACCTTCTGCCGCCGTGAGGTTGCCGGGTTCGCCCACCGAAGCGATGGCATGCACGGCTGCCAGACGGCGCAGCGCTTCGGCGCCCCCGAATCCCTGGGCATTCACCGGTCGGCGCAGCAGCCGGTGCAACTGCACGAACGATGACGCCGCATGAAAATCCACCATGTCTGCGACACGCTGCGTGGCAGCCAGCCGCCCGAAAGCCGGTTGCGTGACCTCCGTATGGCCAGGCCACTGCGTACTGCCCGCCAGCGGCGCAAGACCGTTGAGGGCCTCGTCCAGATCGTCCCACCCCAGACTCCACACCACGAAGCGCCCGCTGCGGGCAATGGCCATGCGCTTGGCGATGTCGTCCAGCACGATGTGCCGATGATCCTTCCAGCCATCCATGAACACCACGATGGGCAGATCATCCGGATCGTCATCGGGCCACAGCACGAAATCGGGTTTGCTGGTGATGCACACGCCGTGGCGCTCGTCCAGCAGCACCTGCGGCTCCAGCCGCCAGCGCCGGTCTGCCGCAAACAGCCACCAGACCGGCTTGCCCTCGAACAGCCCTTCACGCAGCGCAAACGCCACCCCCTCGGTTTCACGGCGCAGCACTTCCACGAAGCGCTTCTCCAGCACACTCTCCAGCAGGGTATTGCTGGGGGCAGCTCGCAGCTGCGCCACCGGCTTCAGGTAACCCCGGTGTTCCAGCACCTGGCTCAGCAGACCCAGTGCGGTGCGACGCGAGATCAGTTTTCGGTCTTGGCTGTTGCTGTAGCGGTAGACGCAGCGATAGCAGCCATCGGCTTCGCTGTTCCGGGTGCAGGCACAGGTGCGCAGCGCATGATGGGCACGCTCGAACACTTCGTAAAGCGGTTCGGTGTCGCGCATCAGCTCCTTCAGGTAGCCGGTACCGCCGGGCACGCTGTCGTAGATCACCAGAAAGCTCTGCGCACCCTGCCCATCCACCATCCCGGCCGTGGTGGCCTGCTCCGGTGCTTCCGCATTGGCCATGCGAATGTCCGTCGCAATGCGCAGGTGTGCCACGGCACCATGAAAACGCTGACTCAGCCCCAGCTGCAGCGCAGCAATGAAACTCAACAGGGCACCCTGCTCCTCGGCAAACCCCACCTCCGGCAGGAACAGGCGAATGCCCTCACTGGCAAACTCCCGGTACAGGAAAATGCACTGCAACGCCTGCACGGCTGTATCCTTGCGGTGTGAGCACCAGGGTGCATGGTTGCGCCACATGTCCTCCGCCTTGCGGGCACGGTGCAGCGTGCCACACTCCGGGCAGATGCCAAAGCCCGGGCGGGACAGCTCCTGCCCCGCGATTTTCATCGGTGATGCGTCGCTGCCCTGCTCGCCGCAATTGATTTCCCGGAAATTCACCCGGTCCAGAAATTCGAAGCCAAACGGAAAGCCCCCACCCTGCACGGCCCATGCCTGCCGAACCGCCTCGGGCGGTGCATCGACCAGCGCCTGGCGCACGTAGAAGCCCCGCTGGCGCTCGTCGGTGTCGTCCGAAATGCGGCTCTCCCGGTCCATGGTACGCGCAAACACGGTTTCCAGCCGCAGCATCTCCCGCAACCGCCCCGCATCACGCCACATGCCATCACCGCAGCGTGGGCAGACCGGATCGGTATCTCCCTGCCCTTCGGGACGCGCAAAGGCACACTGCTGGCAGAAGCGCCACCACTGCGGCTTCGTGCGCGAGATGTCCACCTGGTCGATCTGTACCTTGCGCCCACCGGCATAGAAGGTGTTGTTGAGCGCCAGTTCGCTGATGGCGGTTGAACCGGGGCGCTCGTACTCAAACACTTCCTCCTTCCAGGGAGACGTTTCCTTCTTCTTGCCGGATTTTTTGCGAGACTTTTTATCAGCCCCTTTTACGGCGCCCTGTCCATGCTGCACAGATCCGGAATTCCCCGCAACCAAAGGGTTCTGCACATCTCCCGCCACAGAAGACGCGCCCATGGAACCACCGGAACTGGCGCCCTCCCCGGCCCCCTCGCTGCCTGCATCACCCCCTTCACTGCCGGTTTCGCCTCCCTCCCTGCGCGTGATGACCGAACGCAGGGTCACGCCCTGCTCGGGAAAGGCATAGTTGGGCAGCAGCCCCTCATCGGTCAGGACGTTCAGCGTGAGCCGGCTCTCGATGCTGGCGATCATCCGGTCGAGCGCCTTCATCTCGCCCTTCAGACGTTCGGCTTCGGCTTCCAGCGCCTCGCCCTTCACCGGTTCGGCCTCGATACGCGCCAGCTCACGCTGTGCGCGTTCATGCAGCTTGCCGAACTGCGCGACATCACCGGCAATCTGGCTGAGTCGCGTGATGACCTTCAGCGCCAGCGGCTGCTGCTCCGGCGCCCCGGACGCCCTCACTCCCGGGGCTGCAAAACCCGTCACAGCCCCATGCGCCCCCGCTGGAGTCACGACAGATGAAGCAGCAGACGCAGATTCCGGGCCGGCAGCCAGGGCAGCGTCCCTACCGATGAAGGCGCGCAGCCACTGGCAGGTTTCTGCCGACAGCACAGACGTGGGCGCGTCTGCCGGCACACCGTGCGGTGCCTCCCGAACGGAACCATCTGCGTCCGGAGACGGCGTGGGCAGCGACTGCGCACCGTTGCCCTCGAACAGCGCCATGAACCCCCCGAGCAGTTCATCGGCATGCGCCTCCACAAACTTCAGCCACGGATAGGGAAAGCGCGTCAGCGACTGGTTGCGCACGGCACTCAGCACGTCCCGTACCGTGACGGGAATCGTAGCTGCCAGCCCCCGGGCACGAACCCAGGCATCGATCGTCCAGGCAGTGAGCTGGCGCTCCAGCACCGCAGAGGCGTTGAGAAAAACCCCCGGTGTCTGCACATGGCCGGTCATCATCTGGGTGGTATCTTCCCAGAAATACAGGTCGTGCGGCCGGGCATTGGCCATGGTCACCAGCAACGCATTGCCCGTACTGCGGCCGGCCCGGCCGGCACGCTGGATGTAATTGGCCTGCGCAGGCGGCACCGAACACTGCAGCACGGCGGACAGGTCACCGATATCGATCCCCATCTCCAGCGTGGGCGTGGCCGACAGCACGTTGATGTTGCCCGGCGCATCATCGTGGGCACGGAAGTTCTTTTCCACCCGCTCACGTGTCTTGCGGTCGAGCAGGCCGGTGTGCTCATGGGCCACCACGCGCTCGATATCGGCCGTCAGGTACAGCTGGCGCTCGGCGGCATAACGGCCCTGTCCTGCAGCACTTGCCGCATGCAGGGCACGCCGGGAAACGGCCATGCGCAGGCCAAAGGCCTCCGGCTGCAGCCCCCAGATGCTGGCAGCAGGCTGCCCCGGCCCGGCCGCTGCGCGAGGCAGTACACCATCATGCAGACACTCGGCACGTGCGATGCCTGCCGCTTCCAGTGCCTGCATGGCCAGTCCCACCAGCGGCTTGACCACCAGCACATCGTCACCCAGCACCAGGGTGTTGTGCAGCGAGGGAAAGCACGCATAGACCAGCTCGCGCTGCCGGCGCAGGTCGCCGCCCAGCAGGGCCGTGCCGTTGCCCCAGTCCAGGTCGTGATGGAGCGGCGCAAAGCGCGGGCGGCGGCTTGCCCTGAGCAGCTCCCACTGGACCACATTCTTGCGGTACCCATAGGCGCTGTTGCCTGAACGGGCATAGTGCAGCAGGTCACGGTGCCACCAGGCGCCACGACGGCGCAGCGTGTCGATCAGCCCCTGCAGCAGTCTTTCCAGTGCCACCGCACCCGCATACCGTTCGGATTGCGACGTGCCGTGCACCTGGCCGTGGCGCACCACGTCGCGCAGGGCTGCAATCTGCTCGGGTGCACGTTCGGCCAGCCAGTCCACCGCCTGACCCAGCAGGTCTTCATCAGGCTCGACCCAGGCGGTACGCGTGGTTTCGAGGCTGCGGCCGATGCGGGCCTCCTGGCCAAATTCCGAGCAGATGAGCCAGGGCAAAATCCGGCGGAAATCGCCATCCAGCCGGCTGTCCGGCGGCAATGTCCCTTCGCCGAGCAGTCGGGTGAAATCGTGCAGCCAGTGCAGCTTCGGTGGCAGGAAACTGGCCAGGTAACGCCCCTGCGTCAGCGTGCGGCGAGCCACCGGAAAAAGCAGCTGCGGACGCAACTGGCGCGATGCCGGCGTATCGGGCAGGCTGCGGATCAGCGCAGACTTTTCCATCGCCCCGGCCACCGCCTCCTGTGCCGGCAGGGCCTCCTCCCCGCGGACAGCGCGGAACGCGGAAGCAAACGGGACGGCATCCTGCAGCCAATAGGCCTCGAACGCACCGGGCAGGTCGGCCAGCGTCTGGCCAACACCAGTCTTCACGCCATGTTCCAGCCAGGCATCGATGACCTGCGCCAGCGCCGGACGAAAATTGAGCCGCCAGGTGCGCGCAGCCAGAAAGCCGGCCCGGTGGGCCGCATCCTGCACAGAATCAGAAAAGGCAATCAGCTTCTTGTCGGCATTGAAGCGCGAACCGAACAGGTGCTGCAACACCACGGCAGACAGGCTGGCCGCCTGCGAGCCCACGATGGAGAGCGTGTTGCTGCCATCGCAGAACGGGCAGTCATGGCTGGAATACGTGAGCCTTGCGCCGTTGCGCGTGCGCTGGCGCAGATTGGCAGTCATCAGCACATCCACCAGCGTGGACGACAGACTGGCGGTATTGTCCTGGCAGGTGCAGTACGGTACGGCCTGCGCGTGCTCGGCGCCGCACAACGTGCACACTCGCCGCTGCTGGAAAACCGCCGGAAGCGGGCTGCGCTCCAGATCGGGCAACGCCGACGGCAGGAACAGAAAACGTGTGGTCGTGTTCTGGGCAAAGAATGCCTGATAAAAAGTCTGCAGGTCGGCATCGAGCGTGCTGGCGTTACGCGGGCGGGTAGCCCCCCACCCCATGACCCGGCAGTCACGGCAATGCACGACCGGTAGCCACAGGCGGGCGCGCTCCTCACGGCCGAGGTCATCCGAATGCCGCAGCACGATGGACGGGTCTGCGGGCAACCCGGCGTGCGCAGAACCGGCTACCTGCGCGTCGTCATCCGCCCCATCGTCCTCTGATGCACCCTTTCCGGATGTCTCATCGACCCCGGGCCTTCCGCCCTCTGAATCGCCCCCGGATGTTCCGTGCCCTGCAATACCCCTGAATGCGCCGTTTCCGGATGTCTTCCGCTCTCCTGCCACGCCACCGCCCGCGACATCCGGAGACGGCAACACCCCCGGCAGACAGGCCACCATCCGGCGCAGTTCGCGCAGCCAGATTTCCACCTTCACCTGCAGGAAGAAGCGCAGGTCCGCTTCGGTGATGCGTGCTGCGGAATTACTGCTGCGCAACACCCGGGCGTGCGCAATCAGCCCGAGCAGGCTGTTGAGGCACAGCCAGACAAACTGCGGCTGTCCGGGCAACACGTCCGGCTGCAGCTGCAGCGCAGCCCCATATCTGCGAGACATCAGGTGCAGCAGACTGGCCACGGGGACCGACCTGCCGCCCTGCTGCTGCACATCGTCGAGCAGCTGGCGAAAGGCAGCGTGTCGCTTCAGTGCCTGACCCAGCCGGACACGCAGCACCGGCTGCTCTACCAGCATGGCCGCATTTGCCTGGCCAAGATTTGCCTGACCCTGGCCGGGCTGCGAAGATACATGCCCCCCGATCGAATCGGCTGGCCGTTCGGCAGGCACAGCCGTACCGGCGCCCTCCAGACCCGCACCACCGTCCACTGCCTCCGTCTGCTCCGGCAGCCATGCCTCCAGCGACTCACCAAACCAGAGTGGCACCTGGGCAGCCAGCCAGTCTGCCGGGTCGTCGTAGCCATCGGGATCGAGCGCCTCCAGATCCTGCAGGCTGGGCAGGCTCTGGTACACGACATCTTCTCCGGCCAGGTATTCGGCCACTGACAGGCGGTCTTCGGCAATGACCGCCGAGGCATCGAGCGGTTCGCCAAAGATGTCGCCGGCAAAGGCCACCAGTTCGGAGGCGCCGGCCTCGCCAGATGAGTCTCCACCCAGCGTGGCCGAGGTGCCCACACACACCAGCTGTCCCGGTGGTGTCTGCAGCCGGCCCTTCAGGCGGCGAATCAGGCAGGCCAGGTCCGTACCCTGGGCGCCATCGAAGGTATGCAGCTCGTCCACCACCAGATAAACCGGGTTTGCCATGCCGGGCACCCCCAGCAGCACGGCAAACGCCAGCGACGTGACCAGCCCCAGCACCAGGGCTGCCACGATGCTGGGCCAGTCCAGCCGCCCGGAAGGCTTCAGCACCATGCCCAGCGGGCGCACCAGCCACTGCGTGAGCGCATGGGCAAAGCCCACCAGCGGATTGCCAAACGGCGACACCCCCTGCCAGCGCGCATAGGCCCGCAACAGACAGGCACTGGCCAGCAGCGAGGCCAGCGTCTGTATCAGCATCCAGAGAATCGACTGCATTCCGGTCCTCCAAGCACAATCGAAAAATGATCTGCCGCTCCGGTGCTGCGCAGGAAAGCGCCGCATGCGGCCAACATGAAACATGCCGGGCTGCGCGTGAAAGGCTGCAGCCCCGGGGCAAGCCCTCTCACCGCAACACGTGCGGAAAGATCAACGCCCGACAGAATACCATCCCCCAAAACGCCGACAGCCGCCCGGGTGACCCGAAGCGGCTGCCGTAACGCTTTCAAGCGTCCTGGATCAGAAAGCGCCTGTCATCAGGGGCGACGACCCACCGGGAACGGCCACGCAGCCTGGGCTGCCGGCGCATCAGTCTTCGGCTTGCGACCGCGACGGGCGGGCGCTGCAACCACCGGTGCAGCGGCTTCAGCCTTCGGCTTACGACCGCGACGGGCGGGCGCGGCTACCACCGGTGCGGCTTCTTCCACCTTCGCCTTGCGACCGCGACGGGCGGGTGCTGCAACCACCGGTGCAGCGGCTTCCGCCTTCGCCTTGCGACCACGACGGGCCGGCGCGGCAACCACCGGCGCGGCTTCTTCCACCTTCGCCTTGCGACCACGACGGGCGGGCGCTGCAACCACCGCTTCCACTTCAGCCTTCGGCTTGCGACCACGGCGAGCCGGGGCTGCAACCACAGCAGCTTCTTCCACCTTCGCCTTGCGGCCACGACGGGCGGGCGCAGCAACCACCGCTTCCACTTCTGCCTTCGGCTTGCGACCACGACGGGCCGGCGCAGCAACCACCGCTTCCACTTCGGCTTTCGCCTTGCGACCACGACGGGCAGGAGCTGCAACCACTGCTGCTTCTTCCACCTTCGCCTTGCGACCGTGACGCGCAGGAGCTGCAACCACTGCTGCAACCTCTTCAGCCTTCGCCTTGCGACCGCGACGTGCAGGCGTTGCCACCACCGGCGCGGCTTCTTCCACCTTCGACTTGCGACCGCGACGGGCGGGGGTCGTTGTCAGAACAGCGGCTTCGACTTCCACCTTGGGCTTGCGACCACGACGGACCGGCGCAGCAACGACCGCTTCCACCTCGGCCTTTGGCTTGCGGCCACGACGTGCGGGCGTGGTCGTCAGTACCGCAGCTTCCACTTCCGCCTTCGTCTTGCGACCACGACGAACCACGGGTTCCGCCACCGTCTCAGCGGCCTTGCGACGTCCGCGAGTTGCCGTCGTTGTTGCCGCAACAGCCGCAGGGGCCGATGCACGCGTCGCGGTGGCACGACGGGTTGTGGTTGCAGCAGCAGCCTTCGTGCTGCGCGTGGCCGTTGCGGCACGGCCGACGGTCTTCTTGGCTACCGCCGTCTTCTTGGTGGTTGTTGCCATCAGTCACTCCTAAGCAGGGAAATTCGATTGGCGATCAATGTCTGCACCGATTGCACGCCATGCACCACCAACCGAGGGCAATTTCTGACGGCCCGATCATAACGTGAGCAATATGCGTGTTGCAATCGCACCAAGAAGAATACCGAAGGTTTTTTCGCGTTTTTCAGGGGGAAGCAGATAAACGGTTTCTGCGCCCCCCTGTATTGCAGCAGCACTGCACCGTGACAATCGATATCCGCTCGACAGACACCGGACTTCTGCCCCCTTAAAGCACCACACGAACTTGAAGCACCCAGGACTGGAACGCTGGAAAACAGGGCGTAAAGGACATGGTAAAAATGGCAACGACGGCGTGTCATGGACATTTCACCCCCTGCATTTCAAGCATCACCCATGCATCATGCGAGGATGTCATTGCAAGTCATGCACGCTGCCACCATTGCATCCGCATCTGTACCGGGCATGATGCCAGATCGGGACGCAACCACTCGATACCTCCCTCCGGATACCACCATCACACACACATCAGCGCATCAGCTGCATTCCGGAAAAGGACGAACCACACCATGTGCGTCCAGCACCGGCTTCAACCGGGACCACTGGAACCAGGGGCCGGGATCTTCCTTGCGTCCCGGTGCCACATCACTGTGCCCGGCAATGTAGCGAATGGGATAGGCCTGAAAAAGTGCAGCCAGAAGCTTCTCCAGACGGCGGTACTGGCTTTCGGTGAACGGTCGCTGACCGCTGCCTTCCAGTTCGATGCCGATGGAAAAATCGTTGCAGCGCTCCCGATCCAGAA
>ERZ773026.1436-NODE-1436-length-12059-cov-15.711596_pt1 | contig 12059 bp, 8 predicted proteins | sample MGYA00580838_ERZ773026 | MGnify/ENA primary metagenome ERZ773026 (study PRJEB29015, sample SAMEA2738006) | human oral metagenome | biome: human oral; feature: human-associated habitat; material: dental | place: China | collected 2055 ... | reverse complement strand
AGTCAGCAAAACTTTAGCTGCTTTTGAAATACCCTTTTATAGCTGGATTTTTTCAGACGGCCTTTATTCTTTTCTCATTTAATGGCCATCTATTACAACATTTTTGAGTATAAAACCCAATTTCTAGAAAATTTTTTAAATTTAATTTCCTTAATAATTAATACCTTACTTATAAATTAAATAATAGGAACAATTATCATTTGCAAATTTAAAAAATCGCCGTATAATACAACCCATCGAGACAAAACAACCGCACAACAGAATGAAAGGAGAAGAAAATGCCCGAAAGTATTTTTAAGCAAGTCTCCCTTGACATTCTGAGACTGCACCAACAAGCCATCCGCTCTTTAATCGCCACCAAGTGTTGTGACGAATGCGAAGTACATGACGCAGTATTCATTACTTTAGATGGCCGATATTATGTTTGGCTCCCTTGTATGGGCAAATCGCCCCAATCAGAAACCGGCATCCTGCTGATTGAAGATGAAGACGGCAATACACGCTTGAGCTGGGTTGCCGGTACACGCGAAGTCAAACAAAAAGACAGTCTGTACAACCGCGTTGTTTCCGCCCTGCAAAGAAAAATGCAGCGCACGAAAAACAAGTTTATCCAGTCGGCAAACGCCCGATTGCTTGAGCTGACGCCTCAGCAAGGCCGTCTGACGACAAATAGCAAAGATTTCTCGCTTTCACCGCATGACCTGATGAAAGCACTTTATCCGGCAACACATCAAATAGGAGAATTTGCCCTGTAACAGTTTTTGGTAGTGGTTTGTGTTCCTTTTGCGCCCCTTAACATTTTAAAGGGGCGATTTTTTTACCCCTACTTTTCAGACGGCCTAAACACCGGTTTTCCAGTACAATAAAGGCCGTCTGAACATTTCCTACTCTTCAACCATGCAACTGCTCAAATACATCCAATCGCAAGGCCTCGGCAGCCGCAAGCAATGCCAATGGCTGATAGACAACGACTGCATTGCCATCAACGGCGAAATCCATAATCGTGCCAAAGACGATATCGACCCGTCTCAAGTGCATAAACTGTCTGTTGACGGCGAAGAAATTGCCGCCGTGCCCATGCCCTATTTCTACATTCTGCTTCATAAGCCCGCAGATTACGAGACTTCACACAAACCTCAGCAATATCCAAGCATCTTCAGCCTGTTTCCCGACCACATGCGCAATATCGATATGCAGGCAGTCGGTCGCTTGGATGCAGACACAACAGGCATTATTCTGATTACCAACGACGGGCAATTTAACCACCGCGTTACCTCACCCAAACACAAAGTTCCAAAGCTCTATCGCGTTACTTTGAAACATCCTGCCGACGATACCCTTTGCACCACACTCAAAAACGGCGTCCTCCTGCATGACGATAATGAAACCGTCGCCGCAGCCGAAGCAGTATTGGCCGACCCAACCACATTGATGATGACCATTACCGAGGGTAAATACCATCAGGTCAAACGCATGGTTGCGGCCGCAGGCAACCGTGTCGAGCAGCTCCACCGTGAGGAATTCGGCGACTGGAATGTCGATGATTTAGCCGCCGGAGAATGGAAATTTATCCAAATCTAAAAAAATTCCAAATTTTTTCGATAAATTTTTAAACAATATGGATTTTTTATTTATTTAAAATCAAAAATCTAAACCTTATTATTTTTATTTAACAGAATTTAACACTGTGAAGACTGAACTATTGTATAATTCGCCTGTCTGAGTAACGCTTGCTTCGAAAGAAGTGAGTAAGTGAGTAAGACGTTTTCCCCGTAATGTGTTTGGCCATCTATACTTTCCCCTTAGTATAGATGGTTTTTTTTATCTAAAATTTGGCAACCAAGCGGGCGTACTTTCAGACGGCCCATCTCATCTAAAGAAGCCATCATTGCTAAACCCCGTCTCCACTCATTAACTTGCCATTACTCCTTTTCTCTTTCTCGTCTCTTCCGCATCAATCTGTGCCGTTCCCATTTCAGACAAATCGTTTTATAGAAAGAAAAACTATCAGCGACTATCCAAGCTAAGGTTACAGGATGTTATTAGACAGCCTTAGATAAATACCATCTTTGTTGCCGACATACTTGAAAGCACACCTTGGTGCTATCCAATATCCTCACAACAACCTTTTCCCATATCCTACTTTTCAGACGGCCTTTATCGTTACGGCTCTTTCAATCATTCATATCGCTTCAGCCAAATTCTCTGTTTGCAGGTTTTAATACCAATCAAACCAGATAAATCCACTAAAAATTCTTCACTACATGGTTTTTTTAACTAATTTTCTTTTTAGACTTTAGTCAAGATTCGTTAAATCTTTGCGGTAAAATGTTGTCTTTGTTTTTATACATCTGAGTATTTATGTCTTCCAATCAACCCCGTCAAACCTGGTCCAACCGTTTGACTTACATCCTTACCGTTGCCGGCGCGACTGTCGGCTTTGGCGCAACATGGCGTTTCCCGTATTTGGTCGGTGAAAACGGCGGCGGCGCGTATGTGTTTCTGTTCTGTATTGCCATGCTGGTCATCGGTATTCCGATGATTTTGGTGGAAAACGTCATCGGCCGCCGTAAAGGCGTGAACGCGCTGGATGCGTTTGGCGGCACAATGAATGGCAAACCCGTTGCCAAAGTTTGGAAATTGGTCGGTTGGATGGGCCTGCTCGGCGCATTCGGCATCATGGCCTATTACATGGTGCTCGGCGGCTGGGTGATCAGCTACATCATCAATATCATCGGCGGTAATTTGGACATTTCCAGTCCGGTTTCCGGCGAAGTCACCAAAAGCTTCTTTACCGAACACATCGAAAACAGCCCTTGGGAAATTGCTTTCTACACCTTCCTTTTTGTGGTTGTAAACCAATGGATCTTGGTCAAAGGCGTAATCGGTGGTATTGAAAAAGCGGCAAAATACCTGATGCCTTTGCTGTTTTTATTCCTGATTGCCATGGTCGTGCGCAACGTTACCCTGCCGGGCGCAATGGAAGGTATTACCTTCTATCTGAAACCTGACTTCAGCAAAATTACCGCTGAACTGTTCGTCTTCGTTTTAGGACAAGTATTCTTCGCCTTGAGCTTGGGTTTCGGCGTGATGATTACGTTATCCAGCTATCTGGATAAAAATGAAGATCTGGTTCAGACGGCCGTGATTACCGCGATTACCAACACTTTGATTGCCGTGTTGGCGGGCTTCATGATTTTCCCTTCCCTCTTCAGCTTCGGCGTTGCCCCTAACTCCGGCCCGACTCTGGTGTTCCAAAGCCTGCCTATCGTGTTCTCCAATATGTGGGCAGGCCCTGTGTTTGCAGTAATTTTCTTCTCCCTGCTTCTGATTGCCGCGCTGACCACTTCTCTGACTATTTATGAAGTGTTGATTACGACCATTCAGGAGAAAACCAAAATCCGCCGCGCAGCCGCGATTACCATCGTACTGGCAGGTATTTTTATCTTCGGCAATATTCCTTCCATCTTGAGCTACGGCCCATGGAAAGATATTTCCGTGTTTGGTAAAAACATTTTTGATGCCTTTGACTATATCAGCGGCAACATCCTGTTTATGCTGACCGCGCTTGGCTCTGCCTTGTTTGTCGGCTTCGTGATGAAAGATGAAGCGAAGGAGGAATTGCTCTACAAAGGCAACCATACCACCGTCAATATCTGGTTTGCTTATGTGAAATACCTCGTACCGTTGGTTATTCTGCTGATTTTCATCAGCAACCTGTTCTAATAAACAAACATATAAAAAGGCCGTCTGAAATGTTCAGACGGCCTTTGTTTTTCACTATGCTTTATTCAGCCCAGTTTTTCTTCTTACTGGTTTTACCAATACCTGGATTGAAGCTGTTGGTAGGGTCAAGTTTTTTATAGAACTGTTTCAGCGCAGGCTTGGCTTCATACAGATGACCGACATTGTGCTCGGCAGGATATTGCGCGCCGCGTTGGTCAAGCAGATGGAGCATTTCATGTTCCAAGGCCATGCAGTCGTTGCCTTTTTTAATGATGTAGTCCTGATGGAACACATGACACATAAAATGTCCGTAATACAATTTATGGATGATTTTATTGTCAATTTCAGGCGGCAGTGTTTCAAACCAATCACGATCATCACGGCGCAAGGCGATATCGAGTGCAACCAAATCCTCTACTTCATCATCATGTACAGAACGGTAACGGATCGCGGCAGAAGCCACAGCAAAGCGATGCAGCATGGCCGCCTGCGTTTCTTCGGCATTACATTCGAAGAATGCGCCGCCATGGGTTGCAAAATATTCCTTCAAGAAAGCACGCGCTTCTTCTACGCCCTCGCCACCCATTTTTAAAATTAGATGATGTTCATATTTATCCCGATAGTTGCGCATAGATTTCGGCAAGTGATCAGGCAAAATTTTACTGATCAGTTGCATGAATTTATCAGAGAAGTGTTTTGGTAAGAAACTTATCTTTTTGCTGAATCTATCCACACGGGCTTTCAGATCAAACAGTTTCGGAAGTTGGTGGGTACCGAACGTCTTAATGATATAAAAAGTATCTTTACCATAAATGGCAGCAATATCAAAAGCATGACGATGGATATACTCACCGGAAATAGGCAGGTTTTTAAACTCGCTCAAAGCGGCACGACGAATATCGGTCAGCTCATTAATATCATTGGTGCCGATATAGAAAACGGCAGTCTGTTTTTCTTGCGGGAAAGTATCCAAGCGCACGGCAAACACCATCAGCTTACCCGCGCAACCTGATGCTTCGTAGTGACGCGCAGGGTCGGCATTAAAACGGGCGGCAGTCGGTTCATTCACTTGGCGGACATGATCGCAATAAGCATGGTCATGCCCTTTGCCTGCATTTTGAACAATGTCTTTTTTCTGATAATGGAAACCTTGCAGATTGGTCAGAATTTCTTCAGGGGTTTCACCCAAATCAATGCCCAGATGGTTGACCAGCTCTAGCTTGCCCTCTTCGTTGATTTGCGCAAACAGCGCCATTTCCGTATAAGCCGGGCCACGCTGTACCAGTGCGCCGCCGGAGTTATTACATACGCCACCCAATACAGATGCGCCGATACAGGACGAACCGATTACAGAGTGCGGCTCACGACCTAAAGGTTTCAGCAACAGCTCCAATTGATTCAGGGTAGAACCGGGCAGGCAGACAACCTGTTCGTTATTGTTAATCGGCTGAATGATGTTCAGACGCATGGTATTTACAATCACGATATCGCGGTCGTAATCATTACCGTCAGGAGTCGAGCCGCCGGTCAGGCCAGTATTGGCAGCCTGCGTAATCACGATAACATCAGCCTCAACACACGCCTGCAAAATTTGCCACATTTCCAACACCGTACCCGGACGAACAACCGCCAACGCCTTGCCTTCGCCAAAACGATAGCCTTGACGGTATTGTTCAGTTTTTGCCGGGTCTGTGATGATGTATTTTTCGCCGACGGTTTGCGTCAACCGGCTGATTAATTGCGTAGCATTCATTGCATACTCCTTGAGAGATGAATATATTTATTAAATTGCAAACATTGTAGTAACCCGTTCAATCAAAGTAAAGGCGAAACCTGTTTTTTTATACTCATCTTTTAAATAAACAAAAGGCCGTCTGAAATTTTCAGACGGCCTTTTGTTTTAAGCTTGAATAATCAGATTATTCGGCTGCTTTCTCTTCGCGAGCAGGCACTTCCAGCAAAGCTTTGATAGACAGGCGCACGCGGCCGCGGTCGTCTACTTCCAATGCTTTCACGTTCACAACCTGACCGACTTGCAGGTAGTCGCTGACATTGCGTACGCGCTCGTGAGCGATTTGGCTGATGTGTACCAAACCGTCTTTGCCCGGCATCACGCTGACAATCGCGCCAACGTTGTTGTCGAGGATTTTAACCACAGTACCTTCGTATACTTTGCCTACTTCCACTTCGGCAGTGATTTCTTCGATGCGTTTTTTCGCAGCGTCACCGGCTTCTTGAGTGGTTGCGGCAATAGTGATGGTGCCGTCTTCCGCGATGTTGATTTCAGTACCGGTTTCAGCAGTAATCGCGCGGATGGTTTCGCCGCCTTTGCCGATAACGTCGCGGATTTTGTCTTGGTTGATTTTCATGGTAAAGAGTCGCGGAGCATGGGCGGACAGCTCTTGCGGACCTGCCACGGCGGCTTTCATCTGTTCCAAGATGTGCAGACGCGCATCTTTGGCTTGCGCCAAAGCAATCTGCATGATTTCTTTGGTAATGCCTTGGATTTTGATGTCCATTTGCAGCGCGGTTACGCCTTCGGTCGTACCGGCAACTTTGAAGTCCATGTCGCCCAAGTGGTCCTCATCACCCAAGATGTCGGTCAATACGGCGAATTTGTTGTTGTCCAAAATCAGACCCATCGCGATACCGGCAACGTGTGCTTTCAAAGGCACACCGGCAGACAACAGGCTCAAGCAGCCGCCGCAGACGGAAGCCATAGAGGAAGAGCCGTTGGATTCGGTAATTTCAGAAACCACGCGCATGGTGTAGCTGAAATCTTCAGGTTCTGGCAATACGGCCAACAATGCACGTTTAGCCAAGCGGCCGTGACCGATTTCACGACGTTTTGGCGCGCCTACGCGACCCACTTCGCCGGTAGAGTATGGAGGGAAGTTGTAGTGCAACATGAAGCGGTCGGTATATTCGCCGGACAGCGCATCAATGATTTGCTCGTCGCGTGAAGTACCCAAAGTTGCAACCGCCAAAGCTTGGGTTTCGCCACGGGTAAACAGTGCAGAACCGTGAGTGCGCGGCAATACGCCGGTTTGAATGTTCAGCGGACGAACGGTACGGGTGTCGCGACCATCAATACGCGGCTGGCCGTCCAAAATTTGGCTGCGGACAACATCGGCTTCCAAGTGTTTGAAAATGCCTTTGATTTCGTTGGCTGCCAAAGTGTCGGTTTCTTCGGTAATCAACGCTTCTTTTACAGCATTCCAAGCTTCGTCCAATTTGGCAGAACGCGCTTGTTTTTGACGGATTTTGAACGCTTCTTTAATGGTTTCACCGGCAATTTCGCGTACTTTTGCAACCAATTCTTCATTGGTTTCAGGTGCTTTCCAATCCCATACTTCAGGGTTTACTTCATCGGCGAACTCGTTGATGGCGTTAATGGCCACTTGCATTTGATCGTGACCGTAAACAACCGCACCCAGCATCACTTCTTCAGACAAGATGTCGGCTTCGGATTCCACCATCAACACGGCTTTAGAAGTACCGGCAACAACCAAGTCTAATTGTGATTTAGCCAATTCGGCTTTAGTCGGGTTCAAAACGTACACGCCGTTTACATAACCCACGCGTGCCGCACCAATCGGACCAGCAAACGGTACGCCGCTCAACACCAGCGCGGCAGACGCGCCCAACATTGCAGGAATGTCAGAATCGATTTCAGGGTCAACAGACACGACCATCGCTACGATTTGGATGTCGTGGTAGAAACCTTCAGGGAATAAAGGACGAATCGGACGGTCGATCAGACGGCTGGTCAGGATTTCTTTTTCGCTTTGTTTGCCTTCGCGTTTGAAGAAACCGCCGGGGATTTTACCTGCTGCGTAAGTACGCTCGAGGTAATCGACAGTCAGAGGGAAGAAGTCTTGGCCTTCTTTCACTTCTTTGTTGGTAGTAACGGCAACCAAAACAACGGTGTCGCCCATGGATACTTTAACGGCAGCAGCGGCTTGGCGAGCAATTTCGCCAGTTTCCAAAGTAACGGTTTGATTACCGTATTGGAAGGTCTTAACGTGTTTATTGAACATTATTGTTCCTTTCAAAATACCGCACTGCTAAAACACTAATAATGCACACTAAAATCCGAATGTGCATAGTTAGGGTTTCAGACCGTGCGGCAGGTTATAAACAAGCTTTCAGACGGCCTTTAAAGGCACTGAAAACAACTCTCGATTATAAAGGCAACCATCCTTAAAATCCAGTATTGATACAATAAAAAGGCCGTCTGAAACATATCTCTTTCAGACGGCCTTCAAACTTAAAAATTAATCCTGAGTCAGCAAAGTCAATGCTTCCTGATATTTTTCGACTGTTTTCTGAATTACATCGGCAGGCACTTTAGGCGCAGGCGCTTTTTTGTTCCAACCGCTTTGCTCCAGCCAGTCGCGGACAAATTGTTTGTCAAAAGATGGAGGATTGGTGCCGACTTTATATTGGTCGGCAGGCCAAAAACGGCTGGAGTCAGGCGTCAACACTTCGTCCATCAAAGTCAGCGTACCTTCTTCATCCAAACCAAATTCAAACTTGGTATCGCAAATAATAATACCGCGAGATTTGGCATATTCGGCCGCTTCTGTATAAAGCTGAATCGCTTTGGCGCGTACTTCCGCCGCCAATTCTTTTCCGATAATGCGTTCGCATTCTTCAAAGCTGATGTTTTCATCATGATCGCCAACCTCAGCTTTGGTCGATGGCGTAAAAATCACTTCAGGCAGTTGTTGCGCTTCCTGCATACCTTCAGGCAGTTGAATACCGCAGACAGAGCCTGTCTTTTGATAATCTTTCCAACCGCTGCCTGCCAAATAACCGCGCACAATAGCCTCCACTTTCACCGGAGTGAGTTTTTTAGCCACGACGGCGCGTTTTTCTAAAACTTTGGCTTCGTTTTCAGGCAAAACATCGTAAACGGTATGGCCGGTAAAGTGGTTAGGCATAATATGAGCCAGTTTTTTAAACCAAAAATTGGAAATCTGCGTCAGAATCTCCCCTTTACCCGGAATCGGGTCATCCAAAATCACATCAAATGCAGACAGGCGGTCGGAAGCAACCATCAACATACGTTTATCGTCAATTTCGTACAAATCGCGTACTTTGCCGGAGTAGATTTTTTTCAAGCTGATTTCAGACATTTCGGGTATCTCTTAGATAGACAGAAGAATGCGATATTTTAGCCCAATTTGGAATTTTTCGTCAGATTGTTTACAAAATAAAGGCCGTCTGAAACCTTATATTTTGGTTTCAGACGGCCTTAACCGTTGATTTCAGAGAAGAACCCTGAAAATCACCATCCAGAAACTTGAGTCTGTTCTTGGATGTGGTTCACAGCAGACAGAGAGTAGTAGTCACCGTGGCCGGTTACTTGGTAAGTGCTACCGTCAGCAAATTTGAAGTTTTCAACTTTGTGATTGTTACCGGTGAACCAGTCGTCGATGGTGATGCTGTCAGAACCGACAGAAACAGTCAGGTTGGCACCTGATTTGCTCAGCAATACGTCGGAAGCTGCAATGCCTTTACCGAACAACAGGGTGTCATTACCGCTTTCCTCACGGATAGTGTCGTGACCGTAACCTTTGTCGAAGAAGTAAGTGTCGTTACCGGTACCGCCGATCAGGATGTCGTTGCCGACACCGCCGTCGAGGTAGTCGTTACCGTCTTTACCAACCAGGCAGTCATCGCCGGCCAAACCGTACAGATGGTTGTTGCCGCCGTTACCTTCGATGTTGTTGTTCAAAGAGTTACCGGTACCGTTCAGGTTTTGCATACCTTGCAAAAACAGGTTTTCAACGTTATCGGTCAAGGTGTAGTCGATAACGGTACGAACAGTATCGATACCGCCGTTCAGATTACCGTACTCGATAACTTGGTCGTCGGCATCGTCAACGAAATAAACGTCGTTACCGTCGCCACCGCGCATGATGTCAGCACCGGAACCACCGTTCAGGTAGTCGTTACCGTCACCACCTTGCAGGTAGTCTTTACCTTCTTCACCGTACAGAGAGTCACCGTCGGCATCACCGTAAATGGTGTCATTACCTGCACCGGCGTAGATTACGTCTGCGCCGTTGCCACCGTAGATGATGTCTTCGCCAGCAGTACCATAAATGGTATCTTTAACATCAGTACCGCGGATAACGTTGGGTCGGATGATATTACCTGGGTTTTTGTCTTCGTGACCGTATGAGTTGTCTTGGTTATGGTCGTCAGCACAGTCTTTGCAGTCTGGCTTAGGTTTTGGCTCTGGCTTAGGCTTAGGCTCAGGTTTTGGTTGTGGTTTTGGTTGTGGTTGTGGCACAGGTTTTTGTGGCACAGGGTTTTGTGGCACAGGTTTTTGTGGCACAGGTTTTTGTGGTTGCGGTTCTGGTTGTGGCTCAGGTTTTGGTTGAGGTGGTTTACGCTGAGGTTTTGGTTGTGGTTTTGGATATCGGAGCCGATTGCTCGGTGCGGTGTGCCAAGGGTGGTAAGGTGAACCAGGTACCACATGAACTACTGGCGGCACTCTGCCAGTTCTAGCGGTGCTGCCGGTAGAACCAGAAGATTTTGATGAACCGCAGAAGTGAGCTGGGTCGGACTGCCCTGGAATAGAAGAGCAGTAAGGCTTACCTGGGGTCCAGATAGGCTTACTAGCCTGGGGTCCACGATGCCCGCTGTAAGATCTTGCCATAATAATTACTCCCAAAATGGTTAATAAAGATATCGAGCTAGAGGAACGAGCAAATCCGCCCTTGCTCAAATATTATTTTAGTTATATTTTTCAAGATATTTACTGAAAAATATCAAACGGTAGAATTTTCCGACAAAAGGACGGAGTTTTGCCTGTTTTTAAATTCCATTATCCTAGCAACAATAAAAACATCAACATTGATTCACACTCTCTCAAACAGCATAGATCCTTTATCTATCTTGTTGAAAGCTGAACTTTAACTATAGTTATAGTAAGCAAACATAATACCAATAAGTGGTTATTATTGTGGATAGATGATATCGATAATTTGCCCAAATACAGCCGCATCCGCATTTTGTTCTACGTCAATAATGTGAATTTGTCGTATTTACACTATAATGACACGAATACCTATTTAACAGCTATCAGAGGAGATACTCAACCATGCGTACTTTATTGACCGGAGCCAAAGGCCAGCTTGCCCGCTGTCTGCGCGACCGCCTGCCCGAAGATTGGGAACTGATTGCTACCGACTCTACTTCGCTGGACATTACCGATACCGAAGCCGTGCATCACATGATCAAAAACTTCCAACCAGATGCCATCGTTAATGCCGCGGCTTACACTGCCGTCGATAAAGCAGAAGAAAACGCAGAGGCTGCTTTTGCCGTCAACGCAACCGCTGTTCATAACCTGGCCGCAGCCGCCCGCGCCGCACACGCGCGCTTTATTCATATTTCCACTGATTATGTATTCGACGGCGAAGGCAAACGCCCTTACCGCGAAACCGACTACACCAATCCGCGCAGCACTTACGGTCAATCCAAAGTAGCAGGCGAGCTTTTGGCTTTAGCCGCGCATCCTGAAAGTACAATCGTCCGTACTTCATGGCTGTTTAGCGAATACGGCAGCAATTTCGTCAAAACCATGTTGCGCCTTGCTAAAGAGCGTGACTCCCTCTCCATCGTTCATGACCAAACCGGTTGCCCGACTTATGCAGGCGACTTGGCTCATGCCATCATCAGTTTATTGCAACAGCCTACTTCCCCACGCGGCATCTTCCATTACTGTGGCAATAAATCGGCAACATGGTACGAATTTACCAAAGCCATCTTTCAGACGGCCCACCAATTAGACGACAGCTTCCGCATTCCGGAACTGAACGCAATCACCACCGATCAATACCCCCTGCCCGCTCCGCGTCCGGCATACAGCATTATGGATTGCTCACGCCTAGAGACCAAGTTTGGTATCAAACCGTCCGACTGGCAAAAAGCCCTGCGCGAAATTCTCCGCATAATCGACTGATAAGCTGATCCATCTATATCAAGGCCGTCTGAAAACATATTTTCAGACGGCCTCTTTGTTTCTTTTATATCAAATGCTTTATCTATCCAGTCTGTCATTTGAAAAGTGCTACAATAGCCGTTTATTTTATTTTTCAGACGGCCTGACACCATGTGCAACCATCATCCCAAACATTCACACGACAACGACACCATCCGCATCCGCGGCGCGCGCACGCATAATTTGAAAAACGTCGATTTGGACATTCCGCGCCACAAGCTGGTGGTGGTAACGGGGCTGTCGGGCAGCGGCAAGTCGTCGCTGGCGTTTGACACGCTGTATGCCGAAGGGCAGCGGCGTTATGTCGAGAGCC
>ERZ773026.1435-NODE-1435-length-12072-cov-11.453108_pt1 | contig 12072 bp, 8 predicted proteins | sample MGYA00580838_ERZ773026 | MGnify/ENA primary metagenome ERZ773026 (study PRJEB29015, sample SAMEA2738006) | human oral metagenome | biome: human oral; feature: human-associated habitat; material: dental | place: China | collected 2055 ... | reverse complement strand
GCCGCTCACGAAGGCACCATGGCAGCTCACTTTGGTGAGGTGGCGCAGGGCTAGAGCACCTGCAACATGCCCCTTGGGGCTCAAAGCGGCGGGCTGCACCGTTGCCTTGAGCCTCAAGGGGCTTCTTTAGTCTGTGCCGGAGAAAGACTTTCCCCAACACCCCTGCAAAAACGGCAGAATATTGCCGAAAACCTGCTTTATCTTCCCTATCAGTCACTCCATACCTTGAAATCGGCAATATTTTACCGATTTACCCAAAAAATCCAGCTTTTCATTCGCTATACTAATAAATCGGCAGTATTTCACCGGTTTGCTTGACCGGGGTTAGATAAGGAGAGGTAGTGGCACGAGAACTCACTGGAACACTTGCCCAAGTGGTGAGGGCGCACCGGCGTGAGCTCAAACTTACTCAAGAGTATTTGGCACTTCTTGCGGGAGTCTCAGAGCGTACTATCCGAGACCTCGAAAAGGGTCGCGAATCCGTTGCCTTCAGTAAAGTAATCACCGTACTTGATACCCTCGGTATCGATCTCATCTTGAGGGAGCGCTAATGCCTGAAATCCTCGCAGATGTTTACAAGAAAGGGATTCTCGCCGGGCACTTTTCTCGAACCGACGATGGAGCCACAGCTTACACCTATGCGAGTACGTACCTGGAAACTAACAGCAAGCCCCTATCCCCCACTCTGCCGCTCTCCACAGACTCGTACCGCAGGGAAGGTGGGGCGCTACCACCATTTTTTACCGGGCTTTTACCCGAAGGACGTCGTCTAACAGGCCTTCGGAAACACCTCAAGACTTCAGCAGATGATGAGCTTGGGATGCTCATTGCTGTCGGGGAGGACACCGTGGGAGATGTACAGATAGTTTCTCCCAACACCCAGCCTGCTCAGCTAGTCATTCCTGATGCAGGCGAACTCATTCAAAGTGAGGACTTTCAGACCATAACATTTTCAGAGCTAATAAACCGGCATAGTATTATTGACCCTGCGGCCATACCGGGAGTTCAAGACAAGGTCTCTGGAAAGATGCTTACTCTTCCACTACGTAGCAGTGAGGATTTCTACCTTCTTAAAATTTCTCCTCCAGAATACCCTCAAGTAGTTGAAAATGAGTCTTTCTTTCTAAAAGCAGCGAGCCGCATTCACGCTTTTCCTCAAGTCGTCTCTCACCGTCTTGTACATGATGCAACGGGCCGCTCAGGAATTCTAATACGCCGTTTTGACCGTTATATTGATGAGCATGGTATAGTGCATCGTCTTGCAGCCGAAGACGCATGTCAACTCAGTAATCGTTACCCCTCCGACAAATACCTTTTAACCGCAGAACAATGTTCTGAAGCCCTACTGACCCAGGTGTTTTCACCCCGCATTGCAGCTCCCGAGGTTTTCCGCCAGTTTGTCTATGCGTGGCTTACCGGAAACGGCGATCTGCATGCCAAAAACCTGTCAATTGTGGAGAATCGTAAAGGGCAGTATGAGCTATCCCCCATCTACGATATCCCTTCAACCGCCCCGTACGGGGACAAAAGCATGGCGCTTCTTCTAAGCGGGAAAAAAGATGGTTTATCGCGGCGTAGGTTTCTGACATTTGCACATAATATAGGTGTGTCATCCAGGGTTGCCGAGCATGTGCTTGAAGAAGTTCTTACAGGCACCGAACACCTAGCCGAACAAGCACGTGAAGAGTTGCCATTCGATTCACACCGCATGAAGGAGCTTCTCAAAGTTTTGAAGAACCGGCGCAGGTCCCTGCTATAGCCGCGCTGACTTTATACACCACGACACCCTATCTTTTGGACGGCCCTCAAGCCTTCAATGTGCAGCATGTCTTTATGTCATATTTCGGCGGGGAACCGTAATTCTGACGTGTTTTTAATAACCTATCTGCCGGTGGGCTAGGCAATGGTGTGGAGCAGAAGATGAAGCACTGCAGGTATGAAATACGCCGGTGGTGCGCCCGCGAACTAGCGCACTACCGGCGGTGCCGCACGAGCCCGAACTGCCCCGTGAAGGGCGGGTATTTTATGGGCTCAGCGGAGGCTGTTTTATTAGCTGCCGCTAGGACAGGCGGCCCAGCTGCGCAAAGAGTGATGCATTAATGCGGAAGCCTTCGACGGTTTCGTCAATGAGGGCCTGCCGCTGCTCTTCGGTCAGGGGCGCGTTATCGAGCAGTTCCCGGTAACCATCTTTGAAAATTTTGGGCTTGGGCAGTTCAGTGAACCGGTACATGCTCAGCGCCTCGGCGGGAATGCCGTAGTGGCGCGCCACCAGTGCAGCGATTGCCTGACCACCCGACAGGTCCCCCAAGTAGCGCAGGTAGTGGTGCGCTAGGAAGCGTTCAGGAACGTTGGCGGTGGCGTTAATTCGTTCCACATATTCGATAGTTGCCGGCAGCGGCGCGTCAATATCTTGCTGCCCTAGTGCACGGATGTCGTTGCGGATGCTCGCGGCGCGGTCGAGCCCTTCAATGGTGAAGGGGTCGGTGATGGGGTTGCCTGCCTCACGCAGGTTTGCGGAGATCGTTTCCAGAGCCTCGTAAATGTAGGTGTACTGGTTGATCAGGCGCAGGTAGGCGGCGGTATCGAGTTTACCTCCCATGAGGTCTTCCATGAAGGTGGAGTGCTCGGCATTGTCGTGCACATTTTTGGTGCCCGCTTTGAGGCGGGCAGAGAAACGTTCGTTGGTTGTTTCGGGTGCGCAGGTAGTAGTCATAGCGGGTTCCTTAGTTGAGTTTGAGGGTTTGCGGCGCCAAATTTTTTTACTGACACCGTGTCATCAAGATTAGCTAATGACATATTGTCACTAAAACTTGGTTTTGGCAATACCTCTACCAAAATTTCTGCTAAGGTAACCCTTAGAGAGCTCGCATGCCGCCCTAGACATCTATTACGTTACACAAATCTTCTCTAATAGGTCTAGACTGGAAGCGAACATCACATCACCCTTTCGAAAAGAGAGTAGTCACATGTCTGTCTCACCCAGTGCCAAGCGCTCCTGGGCGTTTTTAGCCAGTGCCGCCGTCGGCCTTGGCAGTATCGTCTCCACACCCGTCGCATTCGCAGATACCACAACCACATCCGTAGCCTCTCAAACGCAGGTGCACAACACCGCAGATTCTTTCACTCAAGCAGAAACAACATGGGGGCTCAGAGATTCCTTCCGCGACTACTTGCTGAGAGGAGTCGCCCAAGGCACCCAAAAGCTGGCCAGAGTCGGCACTAACCCCAAGGGTGAATACACTTTCGGCGAGTTTGACGCCTCCAAGAGCAGAGTCACCGACGACGGCTATGAGATCGTCTACACCGGAAGCAAAATCCACTACACCGGGCACCACGGCGTGCTGGAAACCATCATCACCGACTTCAGCATCATTATCAGCAAAGACGGCAAGGGTGAGGTGCGCGCCAATGTTCAGTCCCGCCCCTACGAAGGCACAACACCGCAGCCGCTGAAGTCATACCAGAATATTAAACTGGGCACTTTCGACGCTTCAGATCTCAAACACGACGGCAATAACATTTCTCTTGCCGCCAGCGACAAAACCAAAGTAATCCTCGCCGAAGAGGCTACCCCTGTTTTTGCTGGCTTCTATGATGCAGGGCAGAAACTAGACGCTATCTCGTTCAGTGGGCGTATCGCTCGGGGGTCCGCAGAGACTCCCGCCCAGCCATCACCCAGCGAGAAACCTACCACACCAGCACCGGCTCCTAAGGCCCCTAAGACGAACACCGTTCAACCGGAAGCGCCAAAAACCGACCAGCAACCGGCTGCCGTTGCCCCCAAGGCCGAAGAGAAGCCCGCAGCCCCGGCCCTACCCAATAACAGCACGAATACCGCCAAAGGGCATGTGGTTGAGTCCGGCTCCATGCAGTGGGGTATCCGTGATTCCTTCCTGCGTTACCTGTCAACCCTCGCACGCGGCAGCATCCAGGTCAGCGGTATGGAGAAAACCAATGCTGGCGGACTGAACTGGACCAAGGCATCCGGGGCCTTCGACCCGGCCACCCAAACCGGCCAGATCTCGTTCGCTGGCGAGGTGCATATCACCGGGCACCACGGGCAGCTCGACAGCACATTCAGCAACACCCGTCTTGTCGCTGTCAACGGCAAGGGCTATTTGGTGGTGGATGCCGAGGCACTAAACCTCAAAGGCGAACACAATACGTTCAAAGACCTCATGATGGCCGAGGTGGATCTGAGCGGCGCCTCCTACAAGAACAACGTTTTTAAGCTCTCAAACGCGGCTGTAACCGTAACTGTTGCTGGTTCGAATGCTCTCTTTGCGGGCCAGTACAGCGACGCTGATAAGCGCGCCATGGCACCGTTGAACCTGTCGGTGAAGCTTGGGGAGCAGCTGACGGATCTTAACGTAAGTCAGCCTGACATCGCCAAAGCTAATCAGGGCGGCGGCAACACCCCGCAGCTACCCGGTGCTGGTGATAATAGCGATAGCACAGCCAGTGGCGGTTCGGGGGTATCTTCTTCCGACTCCTCAAGTAGTGGCGACGCTTCTTCCAGTAGTACCCTAAGCAGCGGCGGCTCAGGCTCGGGCACAACCGTCTCCACCAACCCGGCCCAGCCGGTATGCGTGCCCGTTACCCGAACCCGTAAGGTTGCGGTCGCCCCAACGACCGCAGCAAAAGACGTGGCGTCCGCCTCAGACGGTAAGGTCGTCACGGCTGAACTGGGCTGGGGTGTGAAAGATTCTTTCCGTTCCTATGTACGCGGCGGTATCGCCAACGGTAACTGGGATTTGAGCGGAACCACTTTTGCTCATAATACGTTCAACTGGTCAAGCGGCTCCGGAACGGTTAAAGATGGTAAGGGCTCAGTATCGTTTACTGGTTCAATCCATTTCACTGGCCACCACGGCGTACTCGACAGCACAATCGCCAACCCGCGCCTTGACATTAACGGCTCCAAAGGCGTCCTGTACGCGACCCTGACCAGCAACAATATGGAAGGCAAATCCAACAGCTACGGGGAAGTTGCCTTACTGGATGTTGACCTGAGCGGTTTGCAGACCTCTAACGGGTCGGTCTCCGTCAAGGGTGCATCAACCAAACTGACGGAGGCGGGGGCTAAATCATTCGCCGGTTTCTACTCCGCCGGGCAGGACATGTCCCCGCTGAGCTTCAACGCTTCGCTCTCAAAGAGCAGCGAGTCGAGCACACCCGCTGCAGCACAGCCGACCGAGAAGACCATCACCGAAACCGTGTATGAGGGTGAAGGGTGCGATAAGAAGCCTCTGGCTCATACGGGTGCTAGCGGCGTGCAGAGCAGTGTTGCCGGTGGCGTCTCAGCGTTGCTCACCGGGGTGGGTGCACTGTTCTATGTGCGTCGTTCACGTGCTCAGACATCCGATAACTAGGGCGTAGCGTGCACTGCTTGGGGTGCGGTGAAGGTGAAGAAGCCCGCCGCACCCCTCAACTTATTTCGCATCATTATTCACACTATTCGCAATATTTTTGAGAGTGAACTCGTATGTTTATCCATTCACTAGTGAGCGGCATCAAAGCCCCCGGCTGTTTCTCAAAGAAAATTGCTGCCCTCATGATGGCGGCGCTGCTTTTCACCCTATCCGCGTGCGGCATCGGCACCCAGAACCCGAATAATGCCGCCTCATCACAGACGATAGTTAGTGAGGAACAAAGCAGCGCTGTCCTCGCTGAACTAGCCCAACAACTTAAAGACGGCAAGGCCGCTCACCCGAAAGAAGTGACCGGCCCCTCAAGCGCAAAGAACACCCCCGAGGTGCAGGCAATGGTGGACACCCCCACCCCGCAGCTGCCGGTAACTTTTAAGGACTACACCGGTAAAGAGGTGACTGTTAAGTCGGCGGAACGCATCCTGGCCCTCGATACGTACGGGACTCTGGCACAGGATGTGATAGCTCTCGGCTTGGGCGGACGACTGGTGGGGCGTACAGTCTCTAACACGGAGCAGTCGCTCTCGAAGCTTCCGGTTATGACTCAGAACGGGCACGATCTCAACGTTGAGGCTATTCTCTCCGCCAAACCAGACGTGGTGTTCCTCGACTCGTCAGCTTCTTCACGTGATGCGGCACAGAAACTGGAAAGCTCCGGTATTACGGTGGTACTGACCGACACGAACCGTAAAATGAACCTCATTATTCCCCAGCTCAAGCTGGTGGCGCAGGCCCTCGGCGTGCAGGAGGCGGGGAATACGGTGGCTGAACGCATCCAAAAAGACCTTGACTACGCAACCACCACTTTGAAGGAAGTCGCGCCGCAGGGAGATCAGCGCCTGTCAATGGCTTTTCTGTATGTGCGCGGTAACTCGGGAGTGTTCTTCGTGCTTGGAGACGGCTACGGCGCAGATGAGCTGATCACTGCCGTAGGCGGTCGAGGTGTCGCCGCCGAGAACGGGATTAAAGAGATGACAATGGCCAACGCCGAGGCACTGGTAAAGCTGAACCCAGACCTTATTCTGGTCATGAGCCGCGGCCTTAAATCCACTGGAGGCGTGGACGGGCTGGTGTCCCGCCCGGGAGTGGAGCAGACCACCGCAGGTAAAAACCGGCGCATTGTAGATATGGATGACGGTCAGATCCTCTCGTTTGGTCCGAACACCCCAGCAGTCCTGCTATCGCTGGCGAAGGCCATCTACGCCCCAGAAGGACAGTAGTGGAACACGTAGCAGAGGACTTAGCGGTTACCTCAGAAACAGCCCGGCAGCGGCCAGCCGACGAAGTGGACCTCACCAAGGTGCAGAAACCCGTGGGTGCTGGGGCCCCAAAATACACGAACCCCCGACGTACCCGCGCGGTTGTGACGCTTTCGGTACTGGTTGTGACCCTCGTGGCTGTCACCATAGTGTCAGCCGGGCTGGGCCAATATAATATTCCCACCGACCAGGTGCTTGCCTCGTTCGCCCGCAAATGGGGTTTCATCCCGTCACAGCAGGAGTGGGCGATCGCTGACAGCACCCTGTGGAATGTGCGTTTCCCGCGTGTGCTTTTAGCCCTTTTCGTGGGCGCTGCATTGGGCTGCTCGGGGGCTGTTATGCAGGCGGTGTTTGGCAACCCGCTGGCTGAGCCGGGAGTGGTTGGTATTTCTTCAGGTGCAGCTGTAGGTGCCTGCCTGGCTATTGTGCTGGGCCCCCAGTTGAGGGACACGTTTGCGGTACCGACCTTCGCCTTCATTGGGGCGCTAACCGCCACAGTATTGGTGTATGTTCTCTCCCGCTCGGGTGGACGCTCGCAGGTGGTGTCAATGATCCTAACCGGTATTGCGGTAACAGCGGTTGCGAACGCGGCTATCGCGTTCTGTGTTTATGTTGCTGACAGCACCAGCCGTGACGAGATCGTGTTCTGGCAGATGGGGTCGCTGAACCGGGCCAGCTGGACATCATTATCGAATATGTGGTTTGTTGTGGTTGCGGCGCTACTGGCCTGTTTCATGATCTCCGGGAAACTTGACCTTTTGGCGTTGGGCGAGCGCGCAGCGCAGCATTCGGGGGTGAATGTTGAGCGTCTGAGAATGCTGGCTATCGCGGCAACAGCTCTTTTGACGGGTGCGGCGGTGGCGCATTCGGGCATTATTGCGTTTGTGGGCCTGATTATTCCGCACCTGCTGCGGCTGCTGCTGGGGCCGTCGAATAGGGTGCTGCTGCCGGCTTCTGCACTGGGCGGGGCGCTGTTGGTGTCTCTCTCTGATTTGGTGGCGCGCACGCTTATCCCGTTCTCCGATATGCCGATCGGTATTTTCACGGCACTGGTGGGTGGGCCTACGTTCTTTTTCCTGCTCCGCCGGTCGATGCGTAAGGGCGGTGTGTGATGCTGCGGGTCGAAAACATTTCGTACTCGGTGGGGTCTCGGCGCATCCTTGAGGATATTTCATTTGAGGTGCACGCGAACGAGGTGGTCTCACTAATTGGCCCGAACGGTGCGGGTAAGTCTACCTTGTTGTCGGTAATTGCTGGGGATATGAAGCAGGATTCTGGGGTGGTGCAGCTTGATGGCGCCTTGACGAGTTCGTATTCTCCGCGGGATATGGCGCGTCGCCGAGCTGTGCTGCTGCAGAAGACTCAGGTGGCGTTTTCGTATACGGTGCGTGAGGTGGTGGCGATGGGCCGCACTCCGTGGCGCGGCACCATCCGCATTGATGAGGACGAAGCTGTTATTGAGCGGATGATGATCCGCACAGAGGTGGCCCAGTTCGCTGAGCGGGATATTACGACTCTTTCTGGCGGTGAGAGCGGGCGGGCGCATCTGGCGCGCGTGTTTGCGCAGCAGACTCCCCTGCTGCTTTTGGATGAGCCGACGGCGGCACTGGATATTAGGCATCAGGAGCAGACTCTCAAAAGTGCTCGTGACCTGGCGTCGGAAGGGGCCGGGGTGTTGACGGTGCTGCATGATTTGGATGTTGCCGCTGCATATTCTGACCGTATTGTGCTTTTGCAGCAGGGCCGGGTGGTGTGTGTTGGTTCCCCTGAGCAGGTGTGTACGGCGCAGCGGTTGAGTGAGGTTTATGGATATCCGATTGAGGTTTTGAAGCATCCTGTGACGGGGCGTTTGTTGATTCTGCCGCTTAGGTAGCAGGAGCCCACCCCCACATTATCTATTCTGCATAAGGAATATACCCCACTTCCCGCGTGTTTTCAGGAAACACACAGGGAGTGGGATTACCTTTTATGCCCATTGAACCGATAGACTGAAAGGTAAGCTTTGCCACCTGAGAGCGGGTCGGTAGAGGCCCGTTGGCCTTTGAAGGAGAGTACTGGTTAATGAGTTCCAAGCCGCAGAGTACATCAACAGCGGATTCTGCGACCGCAGGTTTTGTTCCCGAGTACTCGGCGGATGCCCATAACGGCTCTGCGGAGCTTGCATCCTGTGGGCTGAGCACGGCCGAGGTTGAACGTGCCGTCGCAGCAGGGAAGGTAAACACACAGAACAATAAGTCTTCCCGCACCCTGTGGAGTATTATGCGGGCGCACCTGTTTACGGTGTTTAACCTGGTGCTGGGGCTGTGCGGGCTAGTCGTGATTCTGTACCAGCGTTGGGCAGATTTGCTGTTCTTATTCGCGGTGGTGGCGAACGTCATTATTGGCTTTGTGCAGGAGTACAAGGCAAAACTTGAGCTTGACCGGATTTCTCTGCTGGATCGTGCCCCGGTGTCTGTGGTGCGTGACGGCAAGCTGTCCGAGGTCCCTATGGAGACTCTGGTTGAGGGTGACGTGGTGGTGCTCAAACGTGGAGACCAGGTGCCTGCAGACGCAGTGGTGCTGACCTCTGATTCGATGGAGCTGGATGAGTCTCTGCTCACCGGCGAGAATGACCCGATTGCTAAACGTCCTGGCGATATGGTGCTCTCAGCATCCAGCGTGTTGGCCGGTACCGGCCGCGTGCTGCTGCAGGCTGTGGGGGCTCAGTCGCGGGCGAGCAAAATCTCTGATGAGGCGCGCCAGTTTTCCCGCATCCAGTCTGAGCTGCGTGATGCGCTCGACCGCGTGGTGCGGTGGATTACTTTCGGCCTTGCCGTCATTATCCCGATCGTGCTGTGGGGCCAGGTGCGTGCCGCAGGTGGCCTTGAAGTTGTGAACCGTGATGGTCTCTGGGAGAACGTCGCTATCGCGGTGGTCTCTTCGGTGGCGTCAATGATTCCGCAGGGGTTGGCGCTCATGACCACCCTGGCGTTTGCGGCGGCGGCGGTGGCGCTGGGACGTAAACACAATATTTTGGTGCAGGAGCAGCCTGCTGTTGAGGTGCTCGCCCGCGTGGATACGGTGTGCTTCGATAAGACTGGGACCCTGACTGAGGGCGGCGTGATTTTCGATTCGGTGCGCCCGTTGAGCACCCCGGCCCAGACCGAGGCACCGGAGGGCGACCAGTGGCGTGCGTCCTTGCCGAAGGGCTGGGATGAGGCGCTGGCATGGTTCGGTGCCGACGAGAACGCGAACCCTACGGCAAAAGCGCTCACCGGCGGTTTTGCGAATGCGCCTGCTGAGAAGACCAGCGGAGTGGTTCCGTTTTCTTCGGCGCTGCGTTTTAGCGCGGTTGAGTTCGCCTCATCAGGGGCGTGGCTGCTGGGCGCCCCCGAGGCGCTTTTGGATCAGGGCACCGAGGAACGTGAGCGGGCCCGTGAACTCGCATCATTGGGTCTGCGCACGATGGTGCTCGCGCATGCATCCGCCGTGGTGCGCAACGATGACGGCAACCCGGTGCAGCACATCCCCGCCAACCATACCCCCGTGCTCTTCGTAATTTTCCGCGAAAATGTGCGCGCTGATGCCCCTGAAATCGTGGACTATTTCAATCGCCAGGGTGTAACCCTCAAGGTGTTCTCAGGCGATAACCCGTTCACTGTGCGCGCTGCAGCTAAGACTGCTGGCATGGATGTGGCCGCTGGCGCTATTGACGCCTCGACACTGCCCGAGGACGGCCCGGAGCTTGCTGAGGCGGCGGAGAAATACAATATCTTTGGCCGTGTTTCGCCTGAGCAGAAGAAGAACATGGTGATCTCCCTCAAGGAGAAGGGGCACGTGGTGGCGATGACCGGCGACGGCATTAACGATGCGCTCGCCCTCAAACACGCCAACCTTGGTATTGCGATGGGTAACGCGGCACCCGCGACGAAGGCTGTCTCACGTCTGGTGCTTCTGGACGGCAAGTTCTCTTCGCTTCCCGCCGCCTTGGAGCAGGGCCGCCAGGTGATTGCGAATATTGAGATGGTGGCGAACCTGTTCCTGACCAAGACGGGCTTTGCGATCCTGCTGGGTGTGACCTTTGGTCTGATGGGCCTGATTTTCCCGTTCTTACCGCGCCAGTACTCGACCGCGGATTTCCTGATTGTTGGGGCGTCCTCTTTCGCGCTGGCGCTGCTGCCGAATTCACGCCGCTATGTTCCGGGGTTTTTGCACCGTGTGCTGAACTATACGGTTCCGAACTCCATTATTGTGGTGGCGATGCTTCTGACCGTGAATTTGGCGGCGCTTCTGGTGTTCCCGGGAACCGATATGCGGCAGGTTCAGACTGCTTCTTTCATCACCCTGGTGATTATGGGATTGTGGAACCTTGCGGCAGTGGCTAGGCCGTTTAACAAGGCACGTATCCTGCTGTTTGGGGCGCTGCTTGCCGTATTCTTTGCGGCGTTATTGGTTCCGGTTTTGGTGCGGTACCACCAGTTTGAGGCTCCGTCGGCGCTATTGTTGTGGCTGTCGGTGGGTGCTGGTGTTTTAGGGGCGGCGCTGATTGAGGTGAATGCGCACCGCTCGCGCCGCTGGCAGAAGCGTCATTACCCAGACCTTGAGGTGGCGCCTCTGCGGTTCTTCCCGCAGAAGTAGCAACTGGGGCTTTGGTAAGCACGCCGTGTGTTTGTGCACCTTAACAGGCGCATGGATGCACGGCGTGTCTGGGTTTTGCCGCGCCTGTGGGTCTGTGTGTAGTTTTTGGTTCTTCTTGCTTTCTGAGGCAAAACCGATTACAGTACTGAATAAAACTTAAGGTTGTTTTGAACAGCCTTTAGCACAGGGTTGTTACTGGTTTGGCAGGCAAGACCTGAGTTACTCCGCTACTGGGCGTATTTTACGTTGGTGGCACCCGTGTATTCGGGCACCCTCATACGGGTGTTGCGCACGGTGAAGGAGCTGACTCGGGTCTTTTTTTGTTTTCCAGGTTGCATCTTTTAGCAGCAGCCCGCACAGACAATATCGCTAATTATCCAAGGGATGAACCGTGAAGAACCACGAGCTTGGCGAGAAGATTCTTCAGGGCCTAGGCGGCCCCGAGAATATCGCCCATTTTACGCACTGCGCAACACGTTTGCGTGTTACCCCATCTTCGAATGAGAAGGTGGACCGCACCAAGATTGAGAACCTGCCCGGGGTGCTGTCGATTATTGAGCAGTCTGGTCAGACTCAGGTGGTACTTGGTGACCGCGTTGAGGCGGTCTATAACGAAATGCTGACCTTACCGGGTATGAAGAACTTGGGTGAGGATGATGACTCCAAGGCTAAATCATCCGGCGGTAAAAAGGCTGGCTGGCTGACGAATGTTTTCGATGTGCTCTCCGATTCCTTCCGTCCCCTGCTGTGGGCGCTGTTGGGCACCT
>ERZ773026.1429-NODE-1429-length-12104-cov-5.835256_pt1 | contig 12104 bp, 7 predicted proteins | sample MGYA00580838_ERZ773026 | MGnify/ENA primary metagenome ERZ773026 (study PRJEB29015, sample SAMEA2738006) | human oral metagenome | biome: human oral; feature: human-associated habitat; material: dental | place: China | collected 2055 ... | reverse complement strand
AAAAATCCCAGCTCCGCGAAATCAACCCGGTGGGCGAGAAATTCGATCCGCACTTTCATCAGGCCATCAGCATGATCGAGTCGGATCAGGAACCGAATACGGTCGTCAATGTGCTGCAAAAGGGTTATCTGCTCGCCGACCGCGTGCTGCGCCCCGCGCTCGTCACTGTGGCCCAGCCTTAAATGACCGGAAAGCTTGAAAAAGCCGCACTAAACCGCATATAGGCAACGACCCGGCGTTTCTCCGGACATTCTTCAGACTTCATCTGGATTTCATTGCGTTTTGTAAAGGATAGAAATATGGGAAAGACCATCGGCATCGACCTCGGCACCACCAATAGTTGCGTCGCCATCATGGAAGGCGGCACACCGAAGGTAATTGAAAATTCGGAAGGCGCACGTACGACGCCTTCCATCGTCGCCTACACTGAAGACGGCGAAATTCTCGTTGGCGCGCCGGCCAAACGGCAGGCGGTCACGAACCCCAAGAATACGCTGTTCGCAGTTAAGCGCCTGATCGGGCGCCGCTTCGAGGAAAAGGAAGTCCAGAAGGATATCGGTCTGATGCCCTTCAAAATCATCAAGGCCGACAATGGCGACGCCTGGGTAGAAGCGGTGGACAAAAAAATGGCACCGCCGGAAGTATCGGCGCGTGTCCTGATGAAAATGAAAAAAACGGTGGAAGATTTCCTCGGCGAGAAAATCACCGACGCCGTCATCACCGTGCCCGCCTATTTCGACGATGCCCAGCGCCAGGCCACCAAGGATGCGGCCCGGCTGGCCGGGCTGAATGTGCTGCGCCTTATCAACGAGCCTACCGCCGCCGCCGTCTCCTACGGTCTGGACGAAGGCGAGCAGGGTACCTATGCCATCTACGACCTGGGGGGCGGCACCTTCGACGTGTCGGTGCTCAAGCTCACCCGCGGCGTGTTCGAGGTCCAGTCCACCGCCGGTGACGTGGCCCTGGGCGGTGACGATTTCGACGCCCTGATCGCTGCTGGCTTCGTCCGCGATCACCAGCTGGGTGAGCCGGCGCAGCTGGCCAGCAAACAGCCGCAGCAGTGGCGCGCACTGCTGCTGATGGCCCGTCAGGCCCGCGAGGCGCTGACCGACGATGAGGTCGTCCGGCTGATGTTCGACCCCGGCACTGCCACCGCCCAGGTGGTACGCGTGGACACACCCGTTGCGAAGGCCGCGGCGCAGGCGCCTGCCCCTTATGTTTCGAGCCTGTCACGCGCCCAGTTCGAGGCGCTGGTCGAGCCCCTGGTGGCCCGCACGCTGCGCATTGCCGACACGGCCCTGCAGGATGCCGGTTTTTCCCCCGCTACCATCGATGGCGTCGTGCTGGTGGGCGGCGCCACCCGCATGCCGGTCATCCGCCAGGCGGTGGAAAGGCACTTCGGCAAGGCGCCCTACACCGGACTGGACCCGGATCAGGTGGTGGCATTGGGGGCTGCCATGCAGGCAGCCCAGCTCATCGGCCAGCGCCGCGAGGGGCAGGACGACTGGCTGCTGCTGGACGTGACCCCGCTGTCGCTGGGGCTGGAAACCATGGGGGGCATGGTGGAAAAGATCATCCCCCGCAACTCGCCCATTCCGCTGACGCGGGCACAGGATTTCACCACCTACAAGGATGGCCAGTCGGCCATGGCCATCCATGTGGTGCAGGGCGAGCGCGAACGCGTGCAGGATTGCCGTTCGCTGGCCCGCTTCGAGCTGCGCGGCATTCCACCGATGGTCGCGGGTGCGGCCCGCATCCGCGTGAGCTTCCAGGTGGATGCCGATGGCCTGCTGTCGGTTTCGGCCGTCGAACAGAGTACCGGCGTGGCGGCCTCCGTCACCGTCAAGCCCAGTTACGGGCTGGAAGATGCCGACATCGAACGCCTGCTGAAGGAATCGATCACCAGTGCCCGCGAAGACATGCAGTGGCGGGCACTGCGTGAGCAGCAGATCGAGGTGGTGCAGCTGCTCGACATCACCCGCAATGCGCTGGCCGAAGACGGCAGCCTGCTGTCTCCCGAAGAGCGACAGGCCATCGATACCGCCATGGCGGCCGCCGATGAGGTGCTGGCCCGGGTGAAGGCGCTGGATGAGGGGGCATCGTCCGGCGGGACTGCCCGTGACGGCCAGACCGCCTCCGGGCCCGTGGATGGTTCTGCGGCTGCGGGAACCGGTGACACAGGCGCCGTGACGGATGCCCCGGCTGTCGCCGCCCCCGACGAGGCCACGCTGCTGGCGCTGCGCGATGCGCTTTCCAGCGCCCGGCTCGACCTGCAGAAGGCCACTGAACACTTTGCGGCCCTGCGCATGGACCAGGCCATCCAGCGGGCGCTGGCCGGCAAATCCATCAACGGCCTTTGACTGAACACACTGGGAGAAAGACTTGGCAACCATCAAGGTTCTGCCGCACGAGGAACTCTGCCCCGAAGGGGCCACATTCGAGGCGCCTGCGGGTATCTCGCTCTGTCAGGCACTGCTCGATCAGGACATCGAGATCGAGCACGCCTGCGCCATGTCCTGTGCCTGCACCACCTGTCACGTCGTGATCCGTGAGGGTTTCGACGAGACCGGCGAGCCCTCCGACATCGAGGAAGACCTGCTCGACATGGCCTGGGGCCTGGAGCCCGAATCGCGCCTGTCCTGTCAGGTCAAGCTGGAAGACGACACCAACCTCGTCATCCAGATTCCCAAGTACACGATCAACCACGCCAAGGAAGATCACTGAGCCCAAGCGTTACACTACTGCGCTGATGCGCATCGCACGGGGCCGCCGGGTCCCGTGCGCAACCCCCTCCTGCTGCCCGACCACGCTGCCGTTTTTTCTGCAGAGGCCGGGCAGTTGTCGTTGCGGGTGTACGGAAGGCCCTGCGTGGCCGGGCAGTTTTCCGGGGTTCTGTCGTCGGACAGGGGCCGGGAACCAGGCCCCACCGCCTGTACCTTCCGGCCCGCCTTGCCGGCATTGCCGGTTTTCTCCTCCAACCCCTCGCGCATTCGAGGACATCGGCCGCACGGCCTGCCGTCCCTGCGCCTGCAGATATCAATGAACAAAGAGAAGTTGCCCTTCAAGACCTGGCTGTATTTTCTGGGTCAGTCCATCACCATGATCAGCATGGTCATGGCCGTTTCCATGGCGGCCCTGGCCGGCACTTCCCTCGCCCCGCAGGCGTGGATGGCCACCATTCCGTTCGGCTTTCAGTACCTCACGCTGATGGTGGTGGCCTATCCGGCCGCCCGCCTGATGGCCCGGCTGGGGCGCAAGAAAGTCTTCCTGATGGCTGCCGTGCCGCTGATGCTGGCCGGCGTGGCCGGCTACATTGCCATGCAGGAGCGCTCCTTCGTGCTGCTCATCTTCGCGCACATGATGCTGGGCGCCTTCATCTCGTGCGGCAATTTCAACCGTTTTGCCGCTACCGACGGCGTTCCGCCGGCCCTCAAGCCGCGGGCCATCTCGCTGGTGGTGGCCGGTGGGGTGATTGCCGCCGTGGCTGGCCCGTACCTGAGCAGCACACTGCGTGAGGTCGAAGGGCTGCAGATGTTCGCGGCCAGCTACGCTGCCTTCTTGCCCATGGGCGTGCTGTCGTTCATCATTAACCTGCTGGCACCGGCCGATGCACCGGCCACGGGGTCGGCCCCACATGCCCGGGGCTTCTTCGGCAGCCTGCAGCTGGTGGTCAGCAACCCGATGGTGCTGCTGGCCGTGCTGTCCGCCGCGCTGGGGCATGCCATCATGAGCCTGCTGATGGTGCAGTCGTCGCTGCAGATGTCGTGCCTGAACATTCCGTTTGCCAGCGCCAGTACCGCGCTGCAGTGGCACGTGCTGGCCATGTTCATGCCGTCGTTCTTCACCGGCCGGATCATCCAGGCCATCGGCATGCGCAGCGTCATCTACGGTGGCATCGGCCTGCTGATCGCCAGCTGCATCATCAACGTCTATGGCCATTCCTATGGCGTGCTGACCTTCGGCCTGATCATCCTCGGGCTGGGCTGGAACTTCTGCTACGTGGGTGGCGCCGCACTGCTCACCCGCGTGACCGAACACATGCACGGCAACGTGGAAATCCAGGGCATCAATGACCAGATCATCGCCGTGATGGCCACGCTGACCGCCTTCACCGCCTCGATGCTGATGGCCTGGCCGGGCTGGTCCGGCACCAACCTGATCTCCATCACCGTCTGTGTGGGGCTGGGTGTGCTGGCCGTCCGTGCCTTCCGCAGGGAAGGGCAGGAAGGAACGCCTGCCTGAGCAGGGCGGGCGCTTCTGCGCCTGGGGCCGGGTCGGGTGTGGGACGTTGCCCTGTCTGGCAAGGTGGCCCTCCGACCGCCTTGCCTGTCCGGACGGTAGTGCCGGACCATGCTTTGGCCAGAAAAATGCCCGCGCGAAGCGGGCATTTTTCCGAACAGGTCGATGCGGGCCGGCGGCTTACCTGACCATTGTGGCCTACTGCTCCCGCTTGAGCGCCGGGAAGAGGATCACGTCACGGATCGTCGGGCTGTCGGTGAGCAGCATCATCAGGCGGTCGATGCCGATGCCGCAGCCTCCGGTCGGGGGCATGCCGTATTCCAGCGCGCGGATGTAGTCGGCGTCGTAGTACATCGCCTCGTCATCGCCGGCTTCCTTGGCCTCGACCTGCTTTTTGAAGCGCTCGGACTGGTCTTCCGGATCGTTCAGCTCGGAAAAGCCGTTGGCAAACTCACGGCCCGTCATGAACAGCTCGAAACGGTCGGTGATGGTTGCATCACGGTCGGCCGCCCGGGCCAGGGGCGACACTTCGGCCGGGTAGTCGATGATGAAGGTCGGCTCCCACAGCTTCGATTCGGCCACTTCCTCGAACAGCGCCAGCTGCAGCGCACCGACACCCGCGCCGGCCGGCGGCTCGACGCCGTGTTTCTTCAGCTCGGCCCGCAGCCAGGTGGCGTCGTCGAGGCGCTCGGCCGGCAGTTCCGGCGCATGTCTGCGGATGGCCTCGACGATGGTCAGCCGGGCAAAGGGCTTCGACAGGTCCACCTCGCGACCCTGATAAGGGATGACCGTGCTGCCACGGGCCTGCTGTGCGGCGTGGCGGATCACCTGCTCGGTGAAGTCCATCATCCAGCGGTAATCGGTGTAGGCCGCGTAGAACTCCATCATCGTGAACTCGGGGTTGTGCCGCGGGCTCAGTCCCTCGTTGCGGAAGTTGCGGTTGATCTCGAACACGCGCTCGAAGCCGCCGACGATCAGGCGCTTCAGGTACAGCTCGGGCGCGATGCGCAGGAACATGGCCTGGTCGAGCGCATTGTGGTGCGTCTCGAAGGGCCGCGCCGTGGCGCCGCCCGGAATGGGCTGCAGCATCGGCGTTTCCACTTCCAGAAAGCCGGCATCCACCATGAACTGACGGATGGCGGCCATGGCCTTGCTGCGGATGATGAAGGTTTGGCGGGTGGCCTCGTTGCTCATCAGGTCCACATAGCGCTGGCGATAGCGCATTTCCTGATCGGCCAGCCCGTGGAACTTGTCCGGCAGCGGTCGCAGCGACTTGGTCAGCAGGCGCACGTGGCGGCAGCGAACGGACAGCTCGCCCTTCTTTGTCTTGAAGAGCGTGCCTTCGGCGGCCACGATGTCGCCCAGATCCCAGCGCTTGAAGGCCTCGTGCGTCTCGGCACCGACGCCGTCGTCGTTCATCCACAGCTGGATGCGGCCGGTGGCGTCCTGCAGGGTGGCAAAGCTCGCCTTGCCCTGCACCCGCTTGAGCACCATCCGCCCGGCTACCGACACCTGCAGGTTCAGGGCCTCGAGTTCCTCGCGGGTCTGCTGGTCGTGTTCGGCCAGCAGGGTGCCTGCGCGGTGGGCCGGCACGAAGTCGTTGGGGAAGGGGACGGCCGTACTCTCGCGCAGGGCGGCCAGCTTGGCGCGCCGCTCGGCAATGATCTGGTTCTCGTCCACCGTCGCCTCGCCGGCCGTGTCATGCGGCGCCGCAGTGCCCGTGGCCGCCGCAGCGTGCCGGTCCTGTCTGTCGTCCATCGTCGTGTTCGTGCTCATGGATCACACCCCCTGTTTCAGGCTTTCGGCGATGAAGTCGTCCAGATCGCCATCCAGCACGGCGCGGGTGTTGCTGGTCTCGAAATTGGTGCGCAGATCCTTGATGCGGGACTGGTCCAGCACATAGGAACGGATCTGGTGGCCCCAGCCGATGTCGGTCTTGGCGGCTTCCACCTTGTCCTGCTCGGCGCGGCGCTTGCGCATCTCCAGCTCGAAGAGGCGGGCGCGCAGCATCTTCATGGCCTCGTCCCGGTTGCGGTGCTGCGAACGGTCGTTCTGGCACTGCACGACGGTGTTGGTGGGCAGGTGGGTGATCCGCACGGCGGATTCCGTCTTGTTCACGTGCTGGCCACCGGCACCGGAGGCCCGGTACACGTCGATGCGCAGGTCGGCCGGGTTGATGTCGATCTCGATGGAATCGTCCACTTCCGGATAGACATACACCGACGCAAAGGAGGTGTGGCGCCCGCCGCTGGAGTCGAAGGGGGACTTGCGCACCAGCCGGTGAATGCCGGTTTCGGTACGCAGGTAGCCATAGGCGTACTCGCCCTCCACCTTCAGCGTGGCCCCCTTGATGCCGGCCACATCGCCCTCGCTCTCTTCGAGCAGCGTGGTGGTGAAGCCGCGGCGCTCGCAGTAGCGCAGGTACTGGCGCAGCAGCATGGCGGCCCAGTCGCAGGCCTCGGTACCGCCGGCACCGGCCTGGATTTCCAGGAAGCATGGGCTCGGGTCGGCCGGGTTGGAGAACATCCGGCGGAACTCCAGCGCTTCCACGCCTTCCTGCACCTTCAGCGAATCGGCTTCCAGTGCTTCCAGGGTGTCGTCGTCGTTCTCGTCACGGGCCATGGCGAAGAGGTCGCTGGTGTCGCCCAGCGTGGCGGTCAGGCCCTCGATGGCGCCGACCACGTTGTCGAGCGCCCGTTTTTCCTTGCCCAGCTCCAGTGCAGCGGCTGCATCGTTCCAGATGTCCGGCGCCTCGAGTGCCGAGTTGACCTCGGTCAGGCGGTTTTTCTTTTCTTCGAAGTCAAAGATACCCCCTGAGATCCTCCAGCCGCTGGCCGAGGTTCTCCAGGCGGGCCTCAAGCTGATTCAAGCGCTCGGCATCCATCTGAGTGTGTTTTGTGGTGGTCAGAGTAACCCCCGATTATATCAGGTGAGTGAGTGTTACAGCGCCTGCTGCTTGTGATGGTGGCCGATGTGGTGAGCGCTTCGATACCGGCCTGCTGTATCTGTCCGACCATGGCGAGTCGCTGGGGGAGTCGAGGTCGGCCCCGAACACCACCCGCTGGCCGGCCGCGCCAAGGACATGGGATCGGCCACGGTGCTGGTCAGCCTGCTGCTGGCGGCATTGGGGTGGTTGGCCACGGTCGCGCACAATTTTCTGTGAAAACTCTGTTCTCCGGGCAGTATCCGTGCAGCAAGCGCTTACGGCTACCGTGAAGTCACCGCAGTGCCTTCCCCGTCCGGACCTCTTGTGTCAGAGCGCGCCATGAACACGCATGCGTTGTTACCGTGGATGAAAAAGAGGCGATGCTCAAAAGGAAGCCATTTTCTGCAGCGTGTTGGCGTTGCGGGTGGTCAACGTCAGTCCAAGCTTCTTTTCCAGAAACACATTGCCCAGCCGGCTGCGTGCAGCACTTCCGGGGATATACATGTAAGCACAGTGTGGGTGAATGCACAGACGCTCGCTGCCAAGGTCGAGCTGCTGCAGGCCGGCGGTGTCTGACAGTGGCTGATTGCACAGGGCAAAGAATACCCGCCGGATATCGAATGCTGCCCCGGTGAACGGATTGCCCTCCAGTGCCTCCCGAAGCTGTGTCTGCGTCTTGATGATCACAGGCAGATCGACTTTCAGGGCCGTTTTCAGCAGATGGTGAACGTGTTCCGCTGCTGCTTCGGCTGTCAGCGACGTGTTCAGAATGATGTTGCCACTCTGGATCCAGGTACGCACGTCGTTGAAGCCATGGTCGCTCAGCACTGTGCGGACATCAGCCATTTTCACAGCGTTTCTGCCACTGGGCATCACGCCGCGAAGGAATGCAACGAAGGTGTTCTGATTCATGGTCAAAGGGGGAAACCATTCAATATTCTGCCAAGCGCCCCGGCCCGGCAAGCCGCTGCGGGGGCTTACCGGGCCGGGGCGCGTGCCGCATCGAAGTCGTCTTCCATTCATGAAGTCACCGTACGGCAAGGACGGGGACGCTCAACGAACGTCCCCGTCCAGCACTTCCATCACTCACCCTTCGGTGCCACCACCGTCTCCACCGACTGCCTCAGCTGTTCCTGCATCTCCCGGTTGGTCTTCTCCACCGACAGCACGAAGTCCTGCCACGGCACATCGGTCATGCCCACCAGCCCCAGATGGCCATTTTCGCCATCCAGCCAGCGGCCCGTCACCGGCTGATCCAGATACTGGAACCAGTGCGCCCCCACGAACTGCCGGTTGGCCAGCACCGATTCGAGCATCTTCCGGTAGGCCGGCCCCCGCTCCGCCTCGGTGTTGACCACCATCACCCCCGGCCAGAAGGGACCGCGGTCGCTCGAACCGAAATGGAACTCCGTCAGCAGCGCCGGCTTGTCCGTACGGGCAAAATCCTCGGCCTCGAAGCCTTCCTTCAGCGACGGAATGTACAGATTGAAGCTGATCACGTCGCACCATTTGGCGCACGAAGCCACCGATTCCGGCGTACGTCCCGCAAAGCGGCTGCCCAGATACAGATGGTGCGGTGCGTGCTTCTTCAGGGCCTTCTTCACCTGGCCATAGTAGCTGTCGGCATGCAGACGCAGGAAGGCCGACAGGTCGGCCGCCACCTGCGGATTCTTTCCGTCGGGCAGCTGTTCGCCCTGCAGGGCACCCTCCACCTGTTTCCAGTCGTTCACCGGCCGCTGCCAGGCTTTGGCCAGCTCCTGCACATTGCCGTCATAACGTTTTTTCAGCAGACCGACGAAGGCCCGCTTGGCGTGCGCCTGCGGTTTGGCGGCATCCATGGTCAGGGCAGAATAGGCCACCGCATAGCGCACCTGCGGATCCTGTGCCGAACCATCGCCCCAGCCCAGTTCGTTGTCCACGAACCAGCCGATCAGGTAGGGGTCGTTCTCGCTGCCGGTGGCTTCCTTGCGCAGCGTCTGCTCCAGCGCCATGCCGAAGGCTGGATCGAAGGGGTCCGGAATGCCCGACCACCAGTTGCTGCCATCGCTCAGGCGGGCAAAGGGGCCGGAGACGTGGGCAATGCGGGTGTAGGGCATCCTGCTGTGCATGATGCTCTCGTCGCTCCAGGCGCCCACGGTGTTGAAGCCCCAGGCCTTGAGGCGCTTGCCGGTACGGGTCACCCAGCGCTGCGGCCAGTCCTTGCCGTCACGGCGAAACAGGTTGGCCTGGTAGAAGTTGAAGGTCTCGCCCTTCAGGAAGCGGCGGTTCTGCTGGGCGCCGCTGTCGGCGGGCAGGGCTTCGGTACTGTCCTTCCTGCGCAGGAAACGGTACTCCTGCATGCCCTTGACGGGCAGGCCGGTGAACTGGAATTCACGCCCGCCCACGAAGGTCTTGCTGTTGTCGCGCTGCACGGCATTGACACCGAAGGAAAGGAAGGGGTTGCCCTCCGGCGTGATCAGGATGTGGCGCTGGCTGCCATCCTTCAGGACGAGCTTGCCGGTGCGGAACCAGCCGGTACCGTGACCACCGCCTTCCAGATCGCGCAGCCCGCCGAAGCGGTCCAGCGCTGTAGCGTTCGCGCCTGATTCACTGTCCTGCTGGGCCGCCAGCGCCTTCGCAAGCTGCTGGTCGGCCTGCCGGGCGTAGAGCGCGAAGTCGGCCCGGGCATCCTTAACGGCTGCATCCCAGGCCTTTTCCCGACGGGCCTTCTGGGCCCGGGTCAGCTTCCTGCCGTGGGCGCGCTGCTTCGCAGCGGATTTCCGCGCGTGCCGGCGGCTGCGTTCGGACTTGCCATGCCGCTTTTTGGTGGTGGCCTCATGCCCGTTGCTGCTGCCGGCGGCAGCCGATGCACCTTTCTGCAGGCGGGCGGCCTCGGCGCGCTGTACTTCCTCGGGGGCATTGGCGGCGAGTGCACGGGCGATCTTCGTGGGCAGATGGTATTTGCCGGGCCAGTCGCTCCGGGTGTACTGACCCCAGGCATCGACGATGTCGGTGTAGGCGTCACGCAGGTCATCGGTCCCGATGGGTGCAAGGAACAGCTTGCCCAGCCGGATCTTCTGCTCGGCCCCGGGGGGCGGCATGCCGATGCGGACAGCCTTGATGTGTGCCGTGTCGATCGTGCCGGTGGTGGTCTCGACCAGACCCGTTGCCGCGTCTTTTGCCACCCACGGGATGACGGGACCGGCACGCATGCCCATCTGCAGTGGCAGTGTGGCCTGCAGGGGCAGGCCGAGTGCGAAGGGGCCGCTGGGCGGCAGGGCCAGCGTGGCCTGCAGCTGCTGGCCCTTCTCGTCTTCGAGCTGCAGCAGCAGCGTCAGTGCCCAGGGCATGGCGTTCTGGATGTGCATGCGCAGGCTCTGCACGGCCTGCCAGTTCCAGACGCCTTCGCGAGGTCGCAGCACCAGCCAGCCGGGTTCCTGCGCACCATTGGCAACCGGTGCGAAGGCCAGCGTCACGAAGCCATCGCTGTCGACCGGGCTGACATTGGGGGCACCGGGCCCCGCCTTTTCAACCACATAGGGCAGGGTGTCCTTCTGGGCCGCTGCGTCGGTGACGGCCGGATCGGCCACCAGCTGGGCCGAGGCCATGGGAAGCGGGAGAGCCAGGGCCAGGGCCAGGGTCACCCGTGCAAGGCGCCGCCGGGTGGACGACGGGGTGGCAGAAACGGGGAAATCGTATGAAATCAATGAAACGCCTCCGAAAAAGGGGGGCCGGCCAGCCTTGCCCGCGCAGTACACCCTGTCGGCACACGGGGTTGGCGCCAGCGCGGGGACGAATGAGTCCGTGACACGCTCTATCCCCTTGCGAACGCGGGAGCAACGAAAATGGCCGACAGGGCGCGGCGAACTGGCAGTGCCCTGAAGCCATTGAGGATCCTGCGGCCCTGACGCCTTGGGAGCCTCTGCAAAAGTCTGCGAGCGCTTTGGACCCAGGATCGGGATGGGTCAGAAGGCGCCCTGTCGGCAATAGTGGGGCTATTGGCGGCAAATGGCAACGCACTGCTCAGTCATCCAGCAGCAGCTGGTCGATCTGCAGCGAGACGGCACCGCGGCCGCGAAAATCGTCCCGCTGGATCCGGTACGACAGCAGGGCCTCGGGGGGCAGGGCCTCGGTACGGCCGAAAAAGATGGCCGACAGGCGCTGGCCGGGCTCTTCCGCGGGGCTGAGTTCGAGCTTCAGGTGCCGGTTGTTGATCAGGCGCTGGTTCCGGACATTGAAACGGCCGGAAAACAGCGGTGGGGGAAAGCCCTGTCCCCAGACCTGGGTATCGAACAGATCCAGGGTACCGATGTTCAGGGATTCGGGCGGCAGCGGACCGTCGGTGGTGACATCGCGCAGGAAATCCTCGTCGCGTGACAGGGTGCGCACGGCGTCTTCGAACGCCTCGCGAAAGGCATCCAGCTGGCCGGCCGGCAGGGTCAGGCCCGCTGCCATGGCATGGCCACCGAACTTCACCAGCATGCCCGGGTGGCGCTTGTCGACCAGATCCAGCACGTCCCGCAGGTGTACACCGGCAATGGAACGGCCGGAACCGCGCAGCATGCCGTCCTGATCGGGCGCCAGCGCGATGGTCGGCCGGTGGTAGCGGTCCTTGATGCGGGACGCCACCAGACCGATCACGCCATGGTGCCAGTCATCGTCGTGCACGATCAGCGAACGGGCGTCCGGGGCCGGATCACCGATCAGTGACAGCGCCTCTTCGCGCATGCTGCTCTCGAGGTCGCGCCGCTGCCGGTTGATCTCGTCCAGCGCGGTGGCCAGCTCCGTGGCACGCGCCATGTCGGGCGCCAGCAGGCATTCCACGCCGATGCCCATGTCGGCCAGGCGCCCGGCTGCATTGATGCGCGGACCGATGGCAAAGCCCAGGTCCATGGCGTTGAGGGTTGGCCCCGCACGGCGCGCCACCTGCAGCAGCGCGGCGATGCCCGGCCGTGCCCGG
>ERZ773026.1428-NODE-1428-length-12115-cov-10.850663_pt1 | contig 12115 bp, 11 predicted proteins | sample MGYA00580838_ERZ773026 | MGnify/ENA primary metagenome ERZ773026 (study PRJEB29015, sample SAMEA2738006) | human oral metagenome | biome: human oral; feature: human-associated habitat; material: dental | place: China | collected 2055 ... | reverse complement strand
ATCTCCACTACACTATCTTGAGTTATGATTATATAATGTTGTGAATACAGAGTTCCTGCACTACCATAGGCTGTATATCCGAGTTTATTCACTAATTGACTATTTTTGACTTCATAAATGATATTTCGAAAATTATTTTTTTCAAATTTTTTGAACATCTTTTTATCCAGAATTGCAGATAAATACAATTCCCTGCTAAAGAATCGTGCTTCATCATAGCAAAAACATGATAATTTAAAACGATTCTGTTCTCCAATCAGCCTAATTTCTTGACCATCTGACAAGTTTGTCAACAAGACTTTTAACTTATACTTATCTACAGGAATCAAACCTTTAAAGACTTCTACCCATTCTTCATTTTTAGTCTCCATATCTAATTTCATCTACAGCTCCTCTATTCTTTTTTATAAAATTAAACATCTACCTTCCATCTATTTCATTTGATACATCAATTAGCAAATTTTGAAGTCCTTCTAAGTCAAGATATAAGTTTCTAACACCTACAAGTAACTGAGAAAATGCTTGTCTATCTAATTGACGACTTTCACTTAATGACTTAATTATTCTAGAATTTCCCTTCTTTATCCATTTTAAATGAATTTGTATCTATAAAATATCTCTGCTCACTTTCGTAAATAAGTATAAATTCTGTTCCGATAGGCATGTAGTAGAGCAATAATACCGCAGGTTCAATTTCAACAATTGTACTCCAGTCGCATACTGACATATTTTCAGGATTTGATAAGTATTCTTCGGTATCTATTTCAGAAAGAAAGTGTCAAGCATTATCTAACTCATCTACGGTATCCTCACGAAATATCTATTTCAATTTTGCATTATTTTCCAAAATATGATTAGAAACTACTGAAACACCTAAATGCATTTTTTCTTCCTTTTTAAAAGTATTCGTTTCAAATACAGACTCCAGCATACAAGTCCATATCTTGCTATAGCTTCATCTTGCAATTAAATCTTTCCGATCCACTTGAGGCTGTGTATGGTGAATTACGACCTGACTTGCTTTCCTTTGGCTTGCCTTGGAAAGCTGATAGGTGTTCTTGCCTTCCTTACGACTAGCAGTGAAGACACGATTATCATCCCCATCGTAAAGCGTAGCCATGAGAAGCCCTTTCTTGTCCTCGATTGTAAGTAAGCGGTTCTCTGTGTCGTAGATGTAGTCTAGCTTTTCTGAGTTCTTCTCAGAAACGATATTGGTATCAGTATAGTCAGCTAGAAGTAAACTTTATAGTGCAACATAATTAAAATCTAATTATGAGAAAAGTTCCTCACTAACAAACAGTTTGTTCTTAGTTTTAACTGTATATTACTACCTTACCCATTTACATAATGCTAAACTAATTTGGAAAATCTTTGTAAACTAAATCATTATGAAAAAATTTTTATATCAATCTATAAATTATATCTGTCTCTTAATAATACACTCTCTCGTCTAATAATTCCAAAAAAAGTTCTGGTCATTCACTAAAACCTTAGAGACTTGAATTTCTTGGCACACAATCTTAATTAACATACTTGATAAAGTAATTGTAGCTTGTATCATATAATTTTTCTCTTCGATAAGTCTAATGTCATGTACAGTGTGAGACATGAGATTTTCAAAAGGAATATCTTTCATATTGAAATTCCTTGTGCCAGTCTCGCTTTCCCAACATATCCAACCAGCATCCGTCTCATAGTCAACCTTAAAACAACGGTAGAAAACTATCTCCCAGCAATACTGATCCGATTTACCATTTTCAATCTCGATATAGAGTTTACATTCATCCCCAAAAAATGAAGCTCTAAAGTCTAATGCATAGGCATCCCAGTAATTTGTACTGTCAATCTGTTCTTGAATTTTTAAAATATTCATTAACTACCTCCTTTGTTCCACGGTATATGACCAGCTGGATTTTTTCTACCAACAATTTCTCCATCAATATTTAATAAATTTTTATTTTCATCATATATATGCATATGAGGATAGGTTGTAACCTTATCTGGAGGATCTAATTTTATCCTATCTACACCATTTTTCTTAATATGTACAAAACCATTATGCTCATAAACAGCCCATCCGCTATTATCAGGTATAGTAATTTTTATTTCATCAAGAGTCATATTTTGCAATTCCTTAGGAGAAAGCTCATCAATACTCTTCACTACTTTATTAGCATCTTTAATATCATCTACTTTATCAACTACTTTAGCAGTATCGGTTACCTTATCTACAGCCTTCGCCGTATCCATGGTCTTATCTATCGTCTTTGTCGCGTCGGCTACATCATCTATCTTATCAACTACTTTTGCCACATCCCCAATAGTATCAACTGCTTTGACTGTTTTACCAAACAGCCTAGCATATGGGAAGTAATTCATTAGTAACCAGAAACCTGCTTCATAACGATTAGCCTCTTTACCCGTAACTGGATCAATTCCTGTAATCAAACGTTGAGCATCATAGATATTGAGGTACTCTCCCGCCATATTATTAGCTGCTATCTCTGTCCGTTTCCAAACAAGCCGATTATCGCGATCTATCTCTGTCTGTGAGCGATATGGACTCTTGTGTTCCATTGCCTTTTTGTAATCATACTGCTTGATCAGTTCACTTACGGCCTTCTGGTCACCCTGATTGGCCTTATCAATCAATTCTTGGGTCTTTGCATCTAGCTTATAAGGTTGAAGGTTCGTTTGAGGAGGAAATTTACTGTAATAGTTATTTATCAGCTCCTTAGATAACTCTGTCTGAATCTGAACTTTGTATTGGGAGGAATTCTTAGTGGAATTATCCTTAACCTTTGAAGAAAAGTTAGTACTATGGTAAACACTCATCACATGCGGACTCGTGTAATTAGGTCCCTGGACGGCTCCGAGACTAGCGAGTTCGACACTCTGCTGGGTCATCATACCCGCGAATGTCCCTGGTGTACCTAAACCATTAAAACTTGACATTCTATTAGTTGTATCTGTCAGAATCTGTTTACCTTCTGTCAGTTCTGTCGTGATATCGCTCGTTGATGGATTGGTCAGAGAAATGAGGTCTGATATTGATGAATAAGTACTGGAGGTATCGCGCTGGATATGAGATAGTGCCTCACTAATGCCGGAAAAGATAGCTCCTAATTCAGAGAGATAGTCTGTATTGAGGATAGCACTGCCGTCCGTCTCTCCAACTTCAGATTGAAAGGTTCCTATGAAAGCAGCATAATCGCTAGACATGATATCGAGAGCATGACCATAATTTACAAGCATAGGAAGCTGATGATTTTGAATCTTAGCATCAATAGCCGTTTTGACAGTTCCATCCAAGGCACCGTTGCTATTGACTACTTGTGACAGCTTTACCTGAGCTGACTGAAGTTGACCTTTAAGAACTTTGATAGAAGCGTTCAAGCTTTCTTGATTGCGCTTCACTTCACTCATATCAATCTTCATCTTTATCCTCCTTGTAGATAGTCGCATAAATTGAATCCTTAAAATAGGCTTCTCTTAAGATATTATCTATATGATGACTATCTTGAGTATCACTGTAGCCTTCTGAAATAACTCGCTTAATAAAGAGATGACTAAAGTAGAGAGGAAGGTTATCAAACCTCATACCATACGGATAGATATGGCCAACATAATCAATATAGGAGTTGTCATCTACTTGAACACGTCTACCTACTAAAATGGCATAAAAATCCAGTTCCTCAGAACGAAATTTTTCAACCAACTCTTTAGGTAGTAGCTCCTTATCCAATTCTACAATTGTTCCCAGCGGATAAATTTTTCCAAAAAGTAAATCGACCATCGCTAAGAAACGCATATAAGTTGGAACCGAAAGTTGAAAAGCGACATCTAATCGCTGGAGTCGCACTTTATCTCCTTCAAAGCAAAATTTGAGTGGTGCGCCTATCAAAGGATTGTATTCATAGCTTTCTTCTCCATTTAGGAAAGCAATGTAACTATCCCGTAAAATTTCAGGATGATGACCTAAAGTCATGCCCAGCTGGTGAAGAAATGAAGTCTCTTCTTCCGAAAATCCCAACTCCTTCAAACCTTGTGAAAAAAGGAAGAGTTGCTGTTCGTTCATTACATTCCTCCTCCTCCACGGAAACCACTAGCTCCAGCGCTATCATCATTTACTTTATTCTCTGCAGCTTTATTCATATGAGCAACATCTGCCTCCGTGTAACTGCGAAGAGTTACGAGGGAGAGATTTAAACTCGTAATATAGTTTTCACTAAAATTTTTAAAAGGTGCCAAATCTGTATAACCAAAGCGCAAGGGTGTCATATCGAAAACACTATTTACTGAAAATTGAACACCACTGGTTAAACTTGTCCAAGTTGTTTGTTCCGTTCCTGTCTTTGCCATTGTTTCTCCTTACATCATCTGATATGATAAGCTTAGATAAGCGTCTGCTTCAGTATAAGCCATGGCACTTCTTCGTTGCAAACTATCTGCCTCTTTTTGTAACTCGTTTATCTTCTCATCAATTTGTGATTTATTTTTCTCGTGTTCTGATTTATAGGTGTCTAATTTTGACTCTGCTTGTTTAACCTCAGTCAGAAATTTTCGCTGAATACTTCCCTTAAACTGGCTTTCATCTAACTTAGTTAAGCGGGAAAAATCATTACTTTTGATATTCTGAATATTCTGCAGCTGCACATCTAGTTTTTTCTTAGCAGATTCTAACCTTTCTATCTTAGCAAGCACATCCGCTCTCTGACTGTCATAAGCTTTGGCTTGCTTTAACGAAGAGTTATACTTTTGACGATATAGGCTCGCAAGTTCTTTCTTTGATGACATACCCTACTCCTTTTTCGAATGCTATTTCCCTTCATTTTATCATACTTTGACTGGTTTTTCTAGCTAATACTAAAAAGATATATGAAAGTTTCACATATCTTTTTCTTTTCTTATCTTGGGAGTTTAATCCGATAAATGCTTCGTCCGATAAACAGATGTGTTTCGTCCATTTCCAGGAGAGATTCTTTATAATCAGTTTTCCCTTTAACCATATTCTGATCCATAAACCGTGTCCCGAATGTACCTGCAGGCATATTGGCACGTAAGCGTTTAAAGAATTCATCAAACTTTGTTTCAATTGTCTTCTGATGACCGTGGAAGATAAAGTGAATACCAACTTTTCCGGCATTCTTCTGAATAGATTCAAGCGTATTTGCGGTCAAAAGTATTTTTTCCTGAAGGCTATGAATATCTGGCAGATAAACCAACATCGGTTGTACCATACCTCCACTATGTAAACGATTTTCCATTTCTCCCACAATATCATTCATAGCACTAATATATTGATCAGAAGAGACAATAAGATCAAAACATTCAGGAAGTTCAAAGCGACCATCCGAATCAAAAACTACACGCTGAACTCGACCTGCTAATTGTTCAAAAGCGTACATTATACGTTTTTCCAGTAGCTCCGTTTGTTGCGGTGTATCATCCAGCATAATAAAGTAGCCCTGTTCTTTTGGATTAAACCCAAGAATCGCTGTCGTCTCTTTATCATACCCAAGCGGAATCTGAACCTTCTCTAACATATCTCTCGCCTCTACAGAAGATTCAAATTCTTCAATCGTCACCTCACTTGGTAACATTGGGATTGGAGCAGGACGCTCACCTTGCCATAGTTGATCTATAATTGTAATTTCCTTCTCTAGATGATTAAGACGATCAATATCATTATCACCCTGTGTTGGTAGATATACTTGGATGGCATGTGCTTGCTCATCCTTAATTTGGGCACGCCCAAAAATTTCTTGTTGAATCAAAGCATCCCTACCAATAATCTCTCGAGCAGCCCCTCCATCTACCATAAAGAAAACAATCCGAGAGGTAATGTTGCTAGACATACTAATCTTAAGACTATTAGAGCGTAATGCTGTCAAAAGAACATAGCAACCTAAGCTTGCACCTTCCCGTAAAATACGGTTAATAACCCCTTCAATTGCTTCTTCAAATGGCGTATCTTTGATAGAATCAAAACCATCAAACAGATTTAGAATAACAGGAAGTTTCTCACCAGATTTCTGCTCATATTGAGAAAGACTAGCTACACTATAGGCTGCAAATTTCTCTTTCCGTTCCTTCAACACTTGATCAATGCGTCGCAAGAATTTAACAAGTTTTTCTTCTTCATCCAGTCGAGTCAAATCTGCTACATGGGGTAATCCTTTTAGGGGCAGGAGACCATTCGTTCCAAAGTCAAACAGATTAAACTGGACTTGGCTTGGCGTGTTCAGACGAGCTAAATTCATAACTAAAGTCTGTAAAGCCACTGATTTCCCAAATCCTGGCGAACCATAAAAAAGCGTGTGTCCTAATTCTTCTAGATTAAAATTAAAGTTTTCTTGCTTTTGCTCAGATGGGATATCCATTCTAGCAAAGGGAACAGACAAGACCTTTTCCACGTTCCATGTAGGTTCTAAAACGGGTGAGGTTAAGCTTGTAGGAAGTGGTTCCAACCAAGGTTTGTCAGGCATATTTAGAGGAGCTGTTGTGCTAAAAGTAGCAATATAATCCACAATAGCATCCAATTCTGTGACTTCCTCTGCCTGTTCAGCTGTATAATCTTCTGCCAGTGACAAGTCCTCAGACAAGAGTTCGAATTGTCCCAGGTCGTTAATCAGCCAAATACGTTCATCCACAACTTCTTCTTTCCCACTGGTTTTCGGTGTATACTGAGCACCACTCCAAGCTGATTGGAAAAGTTCATAGATCTCATTGTTTCCGACCTGTAAATAAGCTCGACCGGGTTCAGTGATGCTCGCTGCATCTGGTGTCTTGATGATTTCATTTGAATCAGACTCATCCGACACCTTAAGAGCCAATTTAAAACGAGAGTTAGACCAGATTTGATCATTAACTACACCTGACGGCTTCTGGGTCGCAAGAATTAAGTGAACTCCCAGTGAACGACCAATCCGAGCAGTGGAAACTAGTTCAGTCATGAACTCAGGTTCGTGTTCTTTTAACTCTGCAAATTCATCACTAATCAGGAACAAATGTGGTAATGGCTTGGTTGGGTAATTTACTTTATCCGATAAAGCCTGGCCTTCTTTATATAATTTCGTATAACCGTTGATGTGATTGACCCCAAATCTACTAAAGAGAAGCTGACGTTTGTGAAGTTCTGCTTTAATGGAAGCAAGGGCACGAGCACTAGAAGCCCCATCTAAATTTGTTATGGAACCCAGCATATGAGGAAGGTCTTTGAAGAGATTGGCCATTCCTCCCCCTTTAAAGTCAATTGTAAGGAAGCCAACATCCTCTGGACTGAAATTCACTGCTAAAGATAAAATATAAGACTGTAGGATTTCGGATTTCCCTGATCCAGTGGTCCCTGCTACCAAACCATGAGGCCCATGTGCACGTTCATGTAAGTTTAGTTCGACAAGGTCTTCTTTACCACGTAATCCCAGTGGAACCGCCAAGGTTTTAGAAGTGTCAGCCTTGCTCCAACGAGCAGCTAGATTCAAATCCTCTGCCTGTTCAACTTGATATAATTCCAAAAAAGTAACGGATTTGGGAATAGTGTTTTTTTCAACTTCAACGTGCTTAAGATTCGCTAAAGTTCGTACAGATTTTTCGTAACTTTCCAAAAGAGGATAAGGTGCGAATGGTTGCGCCCTATACACTCCACCATCATTGATAATCTGCCCTGCATTCTGATTCTTATATTCTATTAATGTCGTAATTGTTTCTGGCAGAAGTCTTTTAGCCTCTTTGACCCAAATAACAGTCACACCTAACTCTGTTAAATCCTTTGCAAGATACTCATTCAAACTGTGACCCAATAAGTGAGAGTCATCCATGATTGTCAGGACATAATGAGGTTTAAAACGAGCGTCTTTATCCCCCATTTCACGTTTAATTTGTGAACGTTTTTGAACAATACGATAAAGAGAATTCAGGACAGCATCCCGACTTCTTGCATCGTGGACAAACCCTCTAACATTGCGTTCTTGCATGTTAAAATGAGGTAAAAAACGCCATTCTGACCAGTCCCTCTCATACTCTTGCTCTTGCACCAAGTTAATAAAATTAACATCTAAGTAACTGTGGAAAGTGGCCAGTTGCAAAAGCATATTGTATACTGCTGTCTTGGTCACTTCATTATTTCCTACCAAACCAACAGTTGCTTCAGCAACATTAACAGTAATAGGAACCCTCTTTTGCAAAGAGTAATCTTGTATCACTTTTTGAGCAAATTGCGAGATTTCATCCTTACTTTGTTCGTCAAAATTTGTCTGCAACTCCAATTGGCTTAGTTTATCTCCTAGTCCCAAAGAAAGCTGTAGAAAATCTTCATTGTAATCTAAACGTTCATAGATCCTCGAATCATAGTCCGCAATCATCTCAGTAAGCTTTTTTACCTCTGGCTGATTATAGCGGAGAATCTCTGCTTCTTCATAGTAATGCTGATCTAATTCCGAAACTTGCTTCAGTAAGTAAGCTTCATAATCCTGGACACGTGTTTTTTCCTGCTCTTTATTGTCCTTACGTTCTTCAAAATAATGACTCATTGTCGTCGCAGCAGTCAGCAGACTGAAGCCACCCATGCCAAGCATCATCATAGGATTTCCACGAAGCCAAATCGAACTCAGAGCCGTTAAGGAAAACATCCCAATAGCTGGAACAATCGCACGAATCAATGAATTCTTTGCCGGTTTAATCGGTTGCGGAGGACGATTAATGATAATCTTCCCACTATGAATAGAAGGATTCACACGAGGACTTCTGCGATATTCCGGAAAATCCTGTGGGTAGTCATTTACCCTTTCTTGGATAAGCACTTTTCTCTTGTTAAAGTTTGGTTTATCGAAAAGACTAGAGACCTTCCACTGATTTTTTCTCTTCTCAATAAAATGTTGAGATGTCGCAAGACGGTCACCCAGCTGAAACGGATAAAGGCCATCTTGTTCAATTAATTCATCATTTAGATAGACGATTTCTTCCCTAGAATCAATTTGAACTTGATCTTTTAAAAAAATCAAGCGAGCAGAGGTTGAGAGTCTCAAGTCCGCTTGCTCATGATTATAACAAAGGAAACGGTCTTGAGGAGGAAAAATATAAATCGTAAAAATATCCTTTTCAGGCACCAGAACAGTTACGGCCTCATTTTCAAAAACGTTCCTACCTGTTGCAAGATCTTTTTCGTCCCGATATACTGCATTATCTTTTACGACATATTTTCGTCCATTCAAGATAGCAGTTTGACCTTCTGATAAATCAGCCCTCCATAATTTTTCGCTTTCAACCAAAATGGTATAAAGGGGATGATGAATTTCTGATAATTGATCACCAAGTTGATGATAGTATTTTAACTTTTTTTCTTTCATCTACTACTCACCATTTTCTTTCGTATGACTCTCTTTTGGAGCAGAGGTATCTGTAGAAGCAGTCGTGCTGGTATCAGTTGTTACTTCTCCAATCTCAGATGAAAGCTCTTTGATTTTCTTTTCATACTCTTCTAATTTTTTCTGCTTTTCAGAACCATTCATATTGGTATTAGCCTTAACAGACTCATAGAGATTCGTATAGGCATGAAGAATTAACTGGGTGTCTCCAATGTTTTGAGCAATATCAAGTGCTTTTTCAAATTTCCCTCGCCCTAAATAGATCCAGTAATTTAAAATTGTATCATCAGTAGACTCTGTGATAGTGTTCAAGATAACAGTTTTTTGCTTATCGCTTAAACTATCCAAGCGCACATAACTAGCAGCCAAAATATATTTAGCTTCTTTGGGCAAGGATTCAGCACCATATTTTTTCAAAGATTCTACCGTTTCAGAATAATCTTTACGCATAAAACTAGATTGTGCACTAATAACCGCTGACTTCAAAGGGCCGTCTTGGAACATTGAACGGTAGGTCGTAAAACTAAGTATCAAAGTTGTAGCAGCTAACACTGCTCCCCCAATTAGTAAAGACTTCCATTTTTTCTTATTAACCAAGACATTATTTTTGCCACTTTCTTCAGAAATTTTGTCATATTTTTCAGCAATATAGCGCTGAACTGCTTCAATGTTTTCCAAAGGGAGTATCTCTTGAGCAACTTTATCTTTTACGGCATCCAGTCCATGAATTGCCAAATCAAAATCAACTTTTGGAACTAGGATCGAGATAATCAAAGCCTTATAAGAGGCTAAATAGTGTGCCTTATCATATACACGAGGTGCAAGCAGCTCCTCAATTCCATAATGGACAACTCTAACATTTCCTCCAAAAACTATAATATTTTCAGGATGGATGTAAGGTACTCTGAAATCAACTTCCGAATTACCGAGAATAGACATATTTTGTGCCAAGCTCAATCGCTCTAGCTCTGTCTTTCTCTTCGCAGTTTCTTCTTTGACCGTTGTAAAGAATTCTGGGATAGTATAATCTAAATAAAGAGTACCATCTTGTTGCTTGATTTCAACGGGACAATACTCTTTAATCAATTCTAATTGTTCTCTCTGGTAACCAGAGGAAGATATTTGAACCGTTATACGATTCCCTTCCTTGCTTAATCCCAACTTATCTGCTTCAAACATTTTTCCTCTCCCTTATTTTTTCTCTACAATTTCTAAATAGTCCCCATCACTCACAGGATAAAGCGCTAAATTATCTTGTTTTTCGATATAAATTTGTTTATTCTTGATTTTAAAATGAAGCGACTGTTCATAGGGCATTTTTAAGCGTTCTCGAATTGATTGTTCTTGAAGTAATTGCTCCAAACGTAGCCAGGTCACGGATTTTGAAACCTGAATATCCAATTCCCGTCCCTCATACTCTACTGTCAGCTTTATTTTTTCGTAGTTCATGCCATTTCCTTCCTAAAAACACTCCCACTAAAACCATAATAAGTAAGAAGAGGCCTGTCAAAATATGGCTAAATGTTTTCCTGAAACCACTATTTACTCCTCTACTAGTTGAAAAATTTTCCTCAATTGTGTATTGCTGAAACAAGGACGCTTGAATCACTTGAGTCTGCAACTGGTACATGGAATAGCTTTTTTCATTCTTAAAAACAGTTTGCTCGGCATCTTCTAGGAGTTCCTTGGTAGTTAAAGTCTTTTCCTCTACCACTTTCTGGGTTCGATTTAAAAATAAATTCGGAGCATACTTGGCCTCAATACGATTCGTAAAGGTCTCTTTCCCACTATTTGTAATGATATCTGTATCAAGTTTCAAACGACCATCATCTGCTAACACCAAGATTGGTAATAAGATGCCAAGTAAGATAATATAGGTACTTATTTTTTTCTTCATAATATAAAAAATAAGCGTCAAGTTTCCCTGACGCTCCTCAAAATTTCTTACAAACCAAAGCTTTGTGCATCTTGTTGGTCACGTTCGGCAACAGTTTGAGCATAACTGTTCAATTGTTGATTGATACTTACAAGAAGTTCTTCAAATTTTTGAACATGAGTATACAATTGGTTGTACTGTTCAAGGTAAGCAGTGAAAGCTTGACCTTTCCATTGTGTCGCCATTTCACCATTTGTGCGGTTTACCGTTTGAACTGCTTGTTCAATTTGGTCCTTCGCACTAAGATAAATAGCCGCTTGGGTTTGTAGTTCTTCTGGAGTTAAACTAATAACTGACATATTATGCTCCTTTTTATTTTATTCCTATTTTAATTTATCATATTTCCAAGACTTTGTCAATCTAGAATTGTAAACCCTTTAAAAAATATAGTGAAACAATCTTAGTCTCTCAATCAATGAAAAATGCCTATTTTTTGTTTAATCCAGCCCCACGCGCTTGAAGATTTCATCTACGCGCTTGGTGTAGTAAACTGGGTTGAAGATTTCATCAATCTCTTCTTGAGTCAGACGGGAAGTGACTTCTGGATCTGCTTCGAGCAGAAGCTTGAAGTCTACTTGATTATCCCAAGACTGGGCAGTCTTTGGCTGCACCAAGTCATAGGCTTGCTCACGGGTCATGCCTTTCTCAATCAAGGTCAACATAGCCCGCTGGCTGAAGATAAGACCAAAGGTTGAGTTCATGTTGCGCTTCATGTTTTCTGGGAAGACGGTCAGGTTCTTGACGATATTACCAAAGCGGTTGAGCATGTAGTCGATGAGAATGGTCGTGTCCGGTGCGATAATCCGCTCAGCAG
>ERZ773026.1427-NODE-1427-length-12129-cov-13.073546_pt1 | contig 12129 bp, 10 predicted proteins | sample MGYA00580838_ERZ773026 | MGnify/ENA primary metagenome ERZ773026 (study PRJEB29015, sample SAMEA2738006) | human oral metagenome | biome: human oral; feature: human-associated habitat; material: dental | place: China | collected 2055 ... | reverse complement strand
TGAGAAAGAGATGGGGCAGGGGCTCAGTTGCTTCCCCGTTTTTAAATTTCTTCTGGTATTGATTGATATGGTTGACTTCAAACTCTCCAAAGAGCCGCTCCCGACGGTGAATCTCCGCATTGATCGAAGCCAGGGCCCGACCATCCAAGTTGGTAATGGTCCCCAAGAGATGGGGTAGGTTCTTGAAGAGATTGGCCATTCCCCCACCCTTGTAGTCGATGAGTAGAAAAGCAACATCGTGCGGGTGAAAGTTGACGGCGAGGGAGAGGAGCAGTTATATTGTTTGGGAAATCGCAGAGCAGATAAACAAGCGAAAAATATAGAATTTTCAATGTACTATAAAGAAAATGTCCTTGTTCTATTATACCACAATATCAAAACAGACACCTTTCGATAGGAAGCAAACTACTTTTTTGCACCTTTAATTTAGGCTTCTAGCCACGCTAATTCATCTTACGACATAGAACAGAGAAAAACGAGAAGTTGCTTTAATGATAAAGTAGCTCCTCGTTTTTGATTTTTAATTAAAGCATAGTGATTTTTTTAACAATCTCTAAAAATATAGCTTATTCGAATTTTGTTACACTTTTTAATAGTTTTAAAACTTTCATCAAAAAGACAGAATTAGCATTACTACATCCAATATAAAGAATCTATGATAGTTATTCCATTGTAATACTATTTTTTTCTTTCTTAGGAACCGTGAGTGTTTTCGTCCACTTCTCATAAACTTCTAAAAAACGTCCCTCTTCCTCATCTGAATAACCTACAAAAACGACTTTGTCAATATTTTCATGTTGAAAGAAAAGAGTTGATTCTGTTTGAAAGCCCATTGGGTACAAAACACCCATATAATCAGTAAATGCTTTTTCTCCAGTTTCCTCGTCGTCAAAGATAACTCTACGACCAATAATTATTAATTTTCAGACAGTTACTAAAGTTATGGAAGTTGTTTCAATTGCTCTTGCAATAATTGAGCATTTTTCCGACGCGCATATCTTTCACTAGGTGTTTTAGCTTCGGAAGCATACTTTTCTGCTTTCTTCACTCTTTCTGCCGCTTTCCGTTTGTCATACTCTTGCAACGATAATACCTCTAATGTACCAATAGATTTTGCAAGAGCATCATCGGCCTCTTCAAATTTTTTTGCAACTTCATCAAGGTAGTCTGATAATGATTTAACAACACTACTAAGTTTGGACGAAGCAGCCACTAACTGAGTGTCTGCTGCCTTAATGAAATCTTTTGAATCATCTTTAATCCACGAAAATTCTTTCCCATCTGTTCCAGGAACTTGTACAAACTGAACATGAGCATTCCATATATCATTGCTATTTATATTGCGTTTCCCCATATAAAACTCCTTTCATTTTTAAATCTTTATAAATTTTTGCTCCACCAATCTACCATTTTTTGAGAATAAAGGAGGGTGCTGATGACTCATTTATGTTTTATCCATTTCATATTTACTCAGTTTTTCTCTTAAGGTGAATAACGTTCCCACCAAGCTTCCATATCTTTATATGAATTAATGGGAGTTTGTTCTCCTGTTTCAGGATTGGTAGCTACAACATCTATTTTATCCTGACCGATTGGCGCAAACCAATGACGCATATCCTCAAAGACAGACTCTTTTGTGTTTTGTCCCTTACGCAAATTTACTTCAAATAGTTTGTCTTCCTGCATTAGGTTTATGATGCTTGGATTTTCTTTATAAAAATTAATATTTCTATTCTTTGGGAAATCTTTACCTGTGTCAAGGAAAGAAATATGCCACATTAAAACCCCTACATTATTAGGCTTCATTGCTTCTTGGAGGTTTGTCGGACCAAACCCCATATCCATCTCCTCCATATAAGTCTTGGCATCAAAACCTTGTGGAGCTTCCTGAAATTTCTCTGTCTCTAAATCCAAAAATAGGTATCGACCATTGCGACTATCAGGTTCTTCTTTAAGAGATACCAACACAGCCACGTAATCTTTTCCATTATAATAGACAGGATCCCACCCCCATGGTTGGAGCTGATAATCATATCTATATAGCTCCTTATAGAGATCAATCTTCCGTTCCTTAAAATCCTTCGTACGCAAGTCATGTAGAATCAGATACCAATAATCCCCCTCTAGCTGATGCCTATTATTGGCAAGACGTTCCTGCGCCCTACGCTCCTGAGATACCAGATAGTTTTGAGTAGGCCTTGCGCCACTTTCGCGACCTTCTTTGTCCAGACCAACCACATACTGTTGCTTATCTCCAAATAGTAAAATCTTATCCACTTTTGTTGAAAAATCATCATACTTGACTTCATCCTTCTGAGCAGTGAGATGGTTGTATAGGAGCACTGTAGAAAAGATACTGATTAGAAGGAGGGTGCTGATAACCCATTTATGTTTGAACCATTTCATATACACCTACTTTCTAGGCTAATTTCCTGTAGCCTGAGCTGGTGGGACATTGCCAAGTAGTTTATTATAGTCTCCATGAAGGGACTTAAGAAACGTAGAAGGGTCCTTCCCAAAATAACCTAGCAGTTTATCTTGTTGGGTTGCCTTCTGAATTCCTTGCCAGTAGTCCTTAGCCGTAATTTGTGTCAATCCTCTTGGATTTGAAGAATCTTTCAGGGTATTGATAATCTTAAAGTCACGCTCACCACCGCCCTCAAAGAGCTGGCGAACATCAGAAGACAACTGACCTCCTGCCCCACTAGCCTTCATATTTTTAATATATTGATCTAAATATTCTTTAGCATCCCCAGATTCACCATGTCCTATGGCCTTTTTCATTTCCTCAGTCGAACCATAGAGGTGATCCCCCATTTTCTGGCGGAAGAAGTGGGCTCGATAGCCGCTCTCTTCAATATCTTTCATTTCCATAGCTGACTGCAAATCAAAGGCTGGCGCATAGCGAGCATTAATGACTTTCCCGTCTACCACCGCCGAATTTCCTCCTGTTTCAAAGAGGGTTCCATTTAAGCCATCTAGTGTTTCTCTCTCTTTCGAATTGAGTTTCTGAGAAGTTTCAACATAATCATAGAGAGCACGTAGTGTATTTCCTCCAAAACCAGCACTATTCTTTATATTTTTATTTTCAATCAAATCTTTAAAGTTCGTTGCTGTTTTAACAGTAGAGCTTAAATTTGGAGAAGAGGAGAGTTTCACTAAGTCTGTAGCAACGGCAATACCAATTGATAGTGGAGTTGGTGCAAAGACAGCAGCTGATTTTGCAACATCTATTACAAAGTTTAACAAAGCTTTATCTCTCTCAACTTTCAAATTTTGAAGATTTTGCAAAGCTTTATCATTGTTAACACCAGCTTCTTCGGCATAGTGATAGGTATTGATAGTGGTAACCTTTCCAGGAAGGAAATCAAATTTCTTTTCCATCCCAAATTCCATCTGATTATCATTTGTAAATTTCAAACTTCCCTTTTTAAAGGTATTCGTTTCAAAGTGATGGTGTTCCCCATAACCATAGTGCGTCCTCCCAATTTCAAAAGCATATAGAGCTTCAAAAAGACTCGTTACAGCTGCTGTACGATTTAATTGATTATTGATCGTTTGCAGTTTCGCCTGTGAGTTCTTCCAGTCCTGACTATATCGTAATAAATTTTCTTCTGTCGGATTTTCTGGAAATTTTGGTTGTTCTTCCAATCCTTTTCCAATCATCAAAAGCCCAATTTTGTCACCTGCTTTTGTCAGCTTTTCCATATAGATCTTTGCCTTGGGCTTATCTTGAAAACTTACTTCATTAAGAAATGTCTCAAGATCGGTTAGACTTCCTTCTGGTTGTAAAGCTTTTTCTGTAACTTCTTTAAAAATGACCATAGACATTGCCTCGCTCACATTAGTAGCGTCAACACGTCCTAAACCCTTAAATTTATCACCAGAAGCATAAATAGCCTCAACAACAGCTGCATCTCCTGTATCCTGAACAGCATCTAAAATTTTCATATCACTAGCTTTTAATTGATTCTGATGAATCATACTTAAAACCTTGTCAACACTCAGCGTAGTTAAAGCTTTAGCATTTACTATTACTTTTTCAAAACTCATAAATAAGGCCTCGTAATACTGCATGCTTGACTTAAAAACCTTATATGAAGATTGAATAGAGGAGTCCATAGTTGTTCGTTGCTTAGCTGCATCTTCCAATCCTTGCTTTGTCTTAGTGGTATCATCCGTCAGATTGATACGATTTTCATCTAATAAATCTGTTGCTTTGTCTAGAACTGATTGAAAACCTTGAGATACTGTTTCAACCTCTGTAGACTGCTCACCTTTCAATTTGCTCGCAACCCCATCTGCTCCAGAATCCCCATCTAATGACCAAACATTAATTTGAAATCCCAATCCTGTTAAATCATCTGCATAATTTTTTACTTTAGTTCCAAAATTTCCTATCTCTTGTGGAAAATGAGTAAAAATCTGAGATTGTAAAATATTTAATTTTTCAAGGTACTTATTAACAGCGTCAGCCTGCTGACCTTCACTTTTAATAACTAACTGCTGATTGGCTGTTGTCAAAGTTGATTTATATGTTTTTGCAATATTTTTTACGCCTCCAGCATATCTGTCAATATCTGGTATTCTTGAAACAGTAACTTTACTCATCTAAGCCTCCTTTATTTTAATCCTTGGCATAAGCAATAGCAAAATTTAGGCTAGCAATCGAATTTACTAAGCTATCCCGTTCTAGCCCTAAAGATGATATTTTGGCCTCTAAAGCTGTAACGGTTGATTCTCTCTTACTGTTAAATAGACTTGTCAAATCAGTTAATAACTTTTTTTCATCCGTTGTCATACTTTTATACTTAGTTCCATCTAAGTGATAGGTGTCTGCGATCGTAGCATTATCACTCAGTTTATAGGATATCTCCGTATTATAGGCCTCTAAGTTATTTTTTGCTGTTGTCAATGCATCAATTTTATCACCAACTTGTTGTAGATTAGAAAGTGCTACTCTTCTTTGTTCCTCAAGTCTCGCTCTTTCTCCCATTTCACATCATCCTTTCATTCATATTATTTTTTATTTTATAATAACTTTTATTTTACTTGCCAAGCTGTCAGCTATGTAATAATGAACTTGACTATCCAATAATTCTTCTCGAAGTGGCTTATTATTAACAGTAACGACCACTTGATCATTTATCCTTATACCTAGCAAGGATTGCTTATAACTTCTCACCTTTCTTGATACTGAATCAATCTGTCTATTAAGCGCTGGATTTGATATACAAATACTTCCGTACCCAGCCTTTATTCCCTTATCCAAAATAAATTCTAAACTTTCAAGAGATGATTGTGATAATTCCTCTGTTAGTTCTGTCATATTATATACAATGACGGTCGCTTCATGTTTAGTATTTCGCTCGTCTAATCTAACATGAATTTTCTCTTTTATTCCATCAATCATCAATTCTAGTGCTTCTCCTCCGCTCACTAGTAAAACACCTTCCATTTCAGGCAGATTATGATACTTCGGTGCCAAGACGATGACTTTCTGTTTCCCTTTGGCAATGTGTTTCACCAAGGCCGTCATCTGCTCTTCCTTATCTGTTAAGTAGAGGAGATTTCCTTTAGCTAGATTCCAAGTAACCGGCTCAAACGTCTCCATATCCAATCCTAGCGGTACTAAGCCTTGCTCAGAAGCTGCTTGAACACTTGCACGACCATAGAAGTCTGCCTCTGTCAACTCCTCCGGCACCATCGGGATGGCACTTGGTCGTTGTCCGGTCCAAGCTTCTTGGAGTTGCTCTAACTTCGTCATCTCTTCCCAGGTCTTCTTTGGCTTACGTCCCATTTTTGGCGGCCTCCCTCTTGCTTTCTCAAGAATAGTATACCCGTTTTTCTTGTATTGCGCTATCCAATTTGGAAGAGTCCCTCGGTTTGGCAAGGCGTAATCAAGTGAAACGGTCAGCTTTAACTCTTGTTTCAGAAGCACTTTATCAATCATTTCCTGCTTTAATTCTGGAGAATAATAGGTGTTTTTTCCTTTCTTGACAATGTTCATCCCGTATCTGTCTATCAGTCGAATCATATATTGGATACCGGATTCTGCAATACTGAACTGGTCCGACAAAGACTTAATGCTTTCACCATTTTGCCGTAGCTCATAGCTTTTGACTTTGTCTTCATAACTTAATTTCATAAAATTAACTTATGAAGACAACGTTCAGATCTATGAACTTAGAAAATAAGGACAAAGCTTCAAACAGCTTTCAAATAGATTTGGAGTAGCTATTTCTAATCTTCAATACATGATTAGATTGATTGATCGTTATGGATTAGTGATTGTTAAAAAAGAGAGAACCAATTTAGTCCTCTCCAGAGTATGACTTTTTCGTTAACCCACTAAAGTTGACAAAGAGTCAGAAATCATAAAACTATTTAACTGCAAAGTAGTCATCGCTTGGATTAACTTTCCCATCATTAATACGAGATGAATTATCTCTTATCTCTGTACTGATATTATAATCCGTATTTTTAAACTTTTCTGCCAAATCATTCAAAAAAGTATTATATTTGCTGACTGTTTCACCTAAAATGGTACCTGTATAACGAATAAGAGCCGTACAATCATTTAATTTAGTACCAGTATCATCAATAATAGCTTCATTCGCATGAATAGCACTAACTTCGTTTGATATACTTGTTACAGTTCCATTCAGCTGGTCCGGTTTAATATTAATTGTCATTTTTCCCTCCTTTATTCATCTGGATGCGCTTGTTTCCAAGTCTGATATTCCGCATAGTTGTGAATGGCATAATCTGTCCTATGCCCCTTCTCACTTGCATAAACTGTTAAATCTTCTCCGTCGGCAGGTGCAAACCAGTGAAGAGAGGTGTTAAACCACTCTTCCACGCTGACCGACTCTGGCCGAGGATAAATAGCATAGTCATCTATATAAATTTTATTCCATAAAATTGGCTTTTCCACAAAAAGATTCAAATTCCTAGCTGCATTACTATCTCCACCGTCATCACCGCTAAATACGATATCCGAACTACCATATAAATTATAACTTTGTAGTATGTGAAATAAGCTAGTATTCGTCATGGGGGCTTTGTAATAATAATGATAATATTCCCATCCTGAAGCTTCAGGTCTAGAGTCTGATGTTTCATAAAAGGCTTTCAAAGGAAGAGGGAGGTCTTCTATACGCCCTGTAGCCAAGTCCAAACCTACATACTCATCCACTTCCTTCTTTTCATCATCAGAGGTCAAAATCAGAACAGCCCAATCCCTTCCCTCATAAGTTACAGCATCAATTAGCATCTTTACTAATTTTGAACCTTTTTTATACTTATCTATCGCCTCGTAAAGGTCGTATTCTCGGCGTTTAAAGTTTTGATTAAGGTCCAAAGATACTAACTTTGCTTCATATCCTTGTTTTTTTCTTGGCGGAATATCCTCTCTTTTATATGTGGTGATTTTTGTATCCACCATATAATTCTGATTTACTTTAGCTCCTCTGGGTGCAACTACAAATTGCCCTTTATCACCAATCAAAATCGGAGAACTATCTTTCAGACGATCCCATTGTGTTGAGAACTGCCTGTAGTATGCCTCCTCTTTTGCTTGTGCTTCCTTTTTCTGATGGTTCTGATAAGCCTGATAGCCCCAAAAAGAGAGTAGAACACTAATCGATAGGATTAAAATCCAGATGTATCTTTTGACAAAACTATTCTTATTGTTCATCTGTTTGCCTCCCTATTAGCTACCCTCAAACGGTTCAAACTGATTAATAGCTTTTTCATGGTAATCTTCATACTTGTATTTACCAAAATTAGTGCCTTGATTATCCATTCTTTGAAAAATATCATATACTTTCTCAATCCCTCTGTCCGCAAGACTCTGACGGCTCGTCCCCCTAAGGAAGGATTTTTCACTGCTGGAATAAGCAGAATCATCTACAGCTCGGTCAAATTCCTCAACTGCATCTGCCAATCCATCGTTATACTGCTCATGTGCTGCTGCTTCCCTAATCGCATATCCCTTCATCCCATTCTTTTCGATATCATCCGCATAAAGGATTGACTGAAGGTCATAATTCGGTTGATAGAGTCCGTTAGTCTCCGAAGAATTGGTACGGTAAGTAACTCCGCCCACACCAAACACATTGGCATACAGTTTCGCTTTATTTTCCTCGATATCACCATCAATTCTCCCCAACTCAGAATTTAAATCAAGGATGTGCCCCAAAACATCCTTAGTAATACCGACTGACTCTGAGTATTTCCCATTGTACAGACCCGTTCCGTCTGCCAGAATTCCCCCATAATCCTCTGTCTTTTTAATCGTAGAAGCATCAATTGCCATGTTCGCAACGGTGTCAAATCCAGGTGGTAAAACATAACCAGTCGCTGTTTTGGCCATCCCTTTCCAAAAATCTTTAACGGCCTGCTCTCTCTCTTCTTTTAAGTCTTTGATTTCTTTCAACATCTGTGCATTCTCAATAGATTCCGGATTATTGTAAATATTGGCATTCACTTTCTCATCCTTCAAATTCTTTGTCTCATATTGAATAAAGCCATTACGTGGTTTAGCCCAAGTCTCACTTCTCTTTGTAGTAAAGACAAAGTTATCTCCATCCAATGCTAATGAACCACTTTTAACTGTCTGTGTGCTTCCTGATTTGTAATTACCAAAATGGATTCCAGGTGGTTCTGTTTTCTTCCCTAAGCCCATCAAACGAATCGTATCAAAAAGCCCGCTTAGAGACTGCGCCGTAGCCATCTTAGGAGATAGCTCATTTGCAATGTAAGCTTTAGCATTATTAAAGTCAACCATATAACGTGCATAGTCTCCATTATAGTGGTCTACATCTGGCATCACGCTAGTTGCTTGTCCACTAATAGCAGTCGAAAAAATGACTCCTCCGGCCGACAATTTAGTCATATAGGTATCCACATAAGTATCACTATGATTATTTCCAGTAATCGTTACTAAAAAGGTTTCTAAAGCCCTCAAACTCTCAGGATTCCCTGTCTTTTTGTAGTCATCTAGCAACTCATAAGATTTAACATAAACATGGTTCATCATTGCTTGGCTAATATTTTTTGGATCTACATTACCAATTTGTTCCATTTTCGTATTATCATCATCCTTTGATATCAATGACTCTAACACTTTAGCATCATTACTTTCTTGAACAGAATCTAGGTAACCCATATTATCGACGTTCAGAAAACCATCTTTGACCCAGTCCACTAATTTTTGTGTATCTATCTGAGACAGTTGCAAAGCATTGTTTAGGTAGATTTTAACTCGTTCTAAACCAGTCTGAACTGTGCCTAAATCAGCTGAAAAAGTCTGCTTTCCTTGCATTAAGTTTGTGTGCTTTTCATGATAGACTCGCCTCCTAGTCGCAAAACTCTCCTCAGCCGATTGTCTTATAAGGCTGGTATTAACATTTATATCTACTGGGCTTGGACTTAAAGCTAGTGCTTCAGAAGCTGTTTTAAAAGCTTCATCTAATGCTTCACCTTTTTCAACAACACTATTTTTTCTTTGGACATATAACCAGTTTTTAATTGCCTCAATATCACTGGTATCTGAATATACTTTATCAGAAAAACCCTCACCAGTCAGCACAGCATTATAGTTTGAGATGGCTGTTGAAAAATCACTCAATAGACCCGGGTAAACCGCAAATACCTGACTGGAAAGATTATTAATCTTATTCACAAATGCCTTTATAGCTGTTCCCTCATTTTTGTCAATTCTTAACTGAAATGACTGGTGGGCTTGCTGGGTCTCTTCTATATATTTTTCAGAGGCTTTTTTACTCCCCGTCGCCAGTGTTTGTAGAGAATGAAGTTGTTTTACGGATATTTGATCTGACATAGGCATTTCCTTTCTTTAACAAAATCAATTTATCACTTCTTAATCGCATCCATGGCTACAGAATAAGCTAATGCGATTGTCTTACTTGCAAGCAAGGCAGATAACACAGAAAGATTACTATCTAATTCTGCCTTCACTTCATCTTTCTTACTTTTTAAGGATTTACTATAACCCTCAATCAAATCCTGATCCTCGGTATACATGGTTTGATATTTATCGCCATCTACATGATCAGAATCTGCGTTATTATAGGTTGACTTCACCTTTGTCTTACAGGCCTCAACAGCTTTCTTTGCAGAATTTAACCTAGTAATTTTTGTGTTAATCTCTTGAATTTCTTGCTCAAGTTGTATAGTTTTACTTGATTTTCCCATTTTCTTCTCCTTATTTTATAATAACTTGGATTTTAGACGCCTGTCCGTGGATAACCATATAGTGCTCCTGCTGTTTCAGAGCAACTTCCCTAGAAGGACGATTTATTGGAGTAATTACCATTTGGTCTTGAATTCGCATACCAAGTAGTACCTGTTTAAAAGCCTTGGCACTGCGCGATGGCATATCCTGTTGGCGCATCATGGCAGCTGGACTAGCAAGAACAATATTTGCCAAGCCAACTTGATATCCTTTATCAAAAAGTTTTGTGACCAGTTCGTGCTGTAGTATATTAATTTGTGAAATTACTTCTTCGTAACGATACCAGATGATGATATGTGTCGTTTCACGATGTTTCTCCTTCTGTCGACTGGCAATTTGACGGTCCAGAGCAGCTAACATTTCTTTATAGTCCTCCTCATGGTCATAAATCTGCATATTTTCAAGATCTAAGCCAATCATACTGTTCTCAGGCATTACCAGTGCCACTTTAATCCCCAGCACATCAGCTTCACGTTTTATAAAATTAATGAATTGTTCACTATCACTATCTTTGTCATATAGATAAAGGAGTGAACTAAGCTTCGGATTCCATTGTCGACTCATTACGGTCTCTATATCCAATCCTAGTGGAATTTGGCCAGCTTGCAGAGCTGCTTGGACACTAGCCCGGCTATAGAAGTCTGCCTCCGTCAACTCCTCCGGCACCATCGGAATGGCACTTGGACGCTGTCCTGTCCAAGCTTCTTGGAGAGAAGCGACTTCCTGACGCAGGTTATTGAGGACTTGCGCATCATTGGCACCTGCTACTGGCAGAGCCAGCTGGATGACATCGACTTCGTCACGTTTCATGAGTGCCCGACCCTTGATATCTTCCATGGTCATAGCTAATGGCGTAGAGCCCACGATAGAGCGAACTTCGCTCACATCATTCTGTGGCAGACTCAGCTGGTGCTTGAAGTTAGAGTAGAGTTGGGCCCGAAGGTTAGACTGTCGACCCGCTGTCATCAAGAGATGCACTCCGATGCTGAGACCTTCACGAGAGATGCGCACCAAGAGCTTAAAGAGTTCTGCCTCATAAGCCTCTTCCTTGATAGACTCATAGCTGTCTAAGAGGATGACGATAGCCGGCTCTTCTTGACCGCTAGCCTGACGGTAGAGCTCCAAGGTTCCTACACCATAGTCTGATAGAAGTTTCTTACGACGATTAAGTTCACGCTCCATAATCCGCACAAACTTGGCAATCTTCTCTGCTTGATCCAGAAGCATGGTATCTGCCACCTGTGGTAGCTTAGACAAGGGCGCTAGACCATTGGTCCCAAAGTCCATCAAGTACATAGTAAGAGCCTTGGGACTGTGCTTTCTCGCCAAGTCCATGGCCGCACTTTGCAGGAAGGTCGTCTTCCCTGTACCTGGACTTCCGTAGAGCAGGATATGCCCATCCTTGGAGAGACCGATAGACACAGCTTCTTGCGTCTGTGCCTGAGGGATGTCCGCCATTCCCAATAGGACAGAGACAGGTTTCTTCTGCTTCCAAGCGACTACTGGCTGCACGACTTCCAAGTCCTCTAGCGTGATCCGCTCTTTGAGCGGTGGCAGCCAAGGTTGTGGTACTGGAGGAATATTCTGCTCTTCACACAGAAGCTGGATATGCTGCACAATCGCGTCAAGCTCTGTCGGTACTTCCTTGATCTCGTCAGCCTCTTCTAAGCCTGATAGGTCTTCATTCAAAATCTCATATTGACCCAATTCATTGATCAGATAGATGGTATGATCCTCAATGCCCATATCATCCTTGTCCGGCTGATAGTCTGCGCCCGACCAAGCTGACTGGAAGAGTTCATAGACTTCATTGTTGCCGACCTGTAGATAAGCTCGTCCTGTCTGGGTGATCTCTGCCGCATCTGGCG
>ERZ773026.1425-NODE-1425-length-12131-cov-45.841421_pt1 | contig 12131 bp, 12 predicted proteins | sample MGYA00580838_ERZ773026 | MGnify/ENA primary metagenome ERZ773026 (study PRJEB29015, sample SAMEA2738006) | human oral metagenome | biome: human oral; feature: human-associated habitat; material: dental | place: China | collected 2055 ... | reverse complement strand
CGACGAGCACCACCAGGGCCGCCACCACGTCGCCGGCCTGCGGCCCGCGCGCCCCGATCCACACCTCATCGCCCTTCCGGGCGTTCAAGGTGGCCAGGGCGATCGGCGAGGACGCCCCGCCCTCCACGCCATGGCAGCGAAGCCGCACCTCGGCTTCGAAACGCCCGGCCTCCGCCACCAGCAGGGCGGCGGGGCGGGCGTGCAGGCCGGAGGCGTTCGGGAGCATGACCCGGGTCTCCGCGTCGGCCGCCCACGGCACCTCACCTGTCTCCTCCGGGGGTTCCTCGTCCACCGGGAGGTCCACTCCCAGGGCCGCCAGTTTCGGGCCGAGCGCGGCACGGGCCTCGTCTGCTACCTCCTCACGGGTGCCGCCCGTGGCGGCGCGCACCGTGGCGGCCAGCAGACCCTCGACGAACGGGGCCGCGACCAGGATCGCGTTCGCGTCCTCGACCAGGTCCATGGCGAATTCGGCACTCAGCACCGCGGAACCCAGGTCCATCAGGACCACCACCCCGGCGCCCCGGTCGGCGGCCCGGACCGCGTCCGCCACCTGGGTGGCGTCCGTGCCGAACCCCCCGTCCGGGGTCCCGGCGGCGATCACGATCTCCGGCCGGGTTCCGTGCACCATCTGCAGCGACAACTCCACCGCGGCCTCGGCGAGAGCCCGGGAGTGGGAGACGACGACGAGCCCGACCAGAGTCATGGGTCAGCCCTCCTTGACGGCGGCCACGAGGGCCTCGAACAGGTAGGCGGTGGATGTGGCGCCCGGGTCCTGGTGCCCGGCGGAGCGCTCCCCCAGGTAGGAGGCGCGCCCCTTCTTCGCCACCAGCGGGATGGTGGCGTCCCGGCCCTGTCGCGCTGCCGCCAGGGCGGCCTCGGCGGCCGCCAGCGGGCCGTCACCGACGTGCGAGTCGAAGGCCTCGACCGCGGGGGTCATGGCGTCGATCATGGTTTTCTCGCCGACGGCCGCCTTGCCGCGCGCAACCACCCCGTCCCGTCCGGCCTTCAGGGCGGCCGCGAAGGTGTTCAGGGACACGTCCTCCACGTCACCCAGCTTCGTCCCGAACTTCATGAAGAAGGTGCCGTACAGCGGCCCGGCGGACCCTCCGACGGTGCTGACCAGGGCCATACCGACGGACTTGAACATCGACCCCAGGGGGGCGGCGGGGTCGAGTTTGCCCAGGGCCGCCGTCGCGCCGCGCGCCATGTTGGTGCCGTGATCGGCGTCACCGATGGCCGCGTCGAGGTCGGTGAGGAAATCCGTGTTGTCGTTGATCAGGGCAGCAAAGGCGCGCAGCCAGGCCATGCACTGCTCGTGGGTGAGCATCACAGTCCCCACCGCAGCCCCGCCGTCCTGACGGGCGCGTCCCACAGGGCCAGCAGCTCGTCGTCGGCCTTCAGGACGGTGACGGAGCATCCCGCCATGTCCAGGCTGGTGATGTAGTTGCCCACCAGGTTGCGGGCCACCCGGACCCCGGCGTCGTCGAGGAGGGCCTTGACCTGCCCGTACATCAGGTACAGCTCGATGAGCGGCGTGCCGCCCATGCCGTTGACCATGACGATGGTCTCCGAGCCGGCGAAGTCGTGGTCCGCGAGGATCGGCTCCACCAGCTGGCGGGCGATGTCCTTCGCGCCGGTCAGCGGTTCGCGGTGCCTGCCCGGTTCGCCGTGGATGCCGATGCCGATCTCCATCTGGTCCTCGGGCAGGTCGAAGGTGGGTTTTCCCGCGGCGGGGACGGTGCAGGAGGTCAGCGCCATGCCCATGGAACGGCCGTTCTCGTTGACCTTGTTCGCCACCGCGACCACCGCGTCCAGATCACGGCCTTCCTCGGCCGCGGCCCCGACGATCTTCTCCAGCAGCACCGTCAACCCGACCCCGCGGCGGCCCGCGGTGTAGAGCGAATCCTCCACCGCGACGTCGTCGGCCACCACCACCGTCTCGACGCGCACCCCCTGCTCGGCGGCCAGTTCCGCGGCCATCTCGAAGTTCATGACGTCGCCGGTGTAGTTCTTCACGACGTGCAGCACCCCCGCGCCCGCATCCGTGCCGACGGTGGCGGCCAGCATCTGGTCGGGGGTGGGGGAGGTGAACACCTGACCCGCGCAGGCCGCATCCAGCATCCCGACCCCGACGAAACCGCCGTGCAGCGGTTCGTGGCCGGAACCGCCCCCCGAGATCACCGCTACCTTCCCGGCGCGGGTGGGTTCGGCGCGGAAGATCACGCGGTTCTCGTGATCGACCCGGACGTTCTCGTCGGCGGCGTCGATGCCCTTGAGGGCCTCCGCGATCACGTCGTCGGGCGAGTTGATCAGTTTCTTCATCGGGGTGCTCCTGCTTCGTTGCGGACCGTTTTGCCTCTGATGCTCGCGCGAAACCACTCGTGGTTCAAGCAGAGAACGTGAACATTGCACGATCGTGCCGGGGAAGGAGGCTTCGATGCGACAACTCCCAGCTGGGGTTGTGGTGCCGGTGCGGGTAGGATGCGGCGGTAAGGCCCCGGCTTTGCTGGGGCTTGCTTCACGTCTTGGAGGAAATCAATGCCTGGTGTTGTCGTGGTCGGAGCCCAGTGGGGCGACGAGGGCAAGGGCAAAGCAACCGATCAGCTGGGGGACCGCGTCGACCTGTGTGTGCGTTACTCGGGAGGTAACAACGCGGGTCACACCCTCGTGGTCGGGGGTGAGACCTTCGTCATGCACCTGCTGCCATCCGGGATCCTCAACCCCGGTACCACGACCGTGATCGGCAACGGCGTGGTGGTGGACCTCGACGTGCTCGCCGAGGAGCTGCAGACCCTCCTCTCCCGCGGGGTCGAGGTGCCGCACCCGCTGATCAGCGCCAACGCCCACATCATCACCGAGTACCACAAGGTGCTCGACAAGGTCACCGAACGTTTCCTGGGCAAGCGGCGCATCGGCACCACCGGACGTGGCGTCGGTCCCGCCTATTCGGACAAGGTCAACCGGATGGGGGTGCGTATCCAGGACATCTTCGACGAGTCGATCCTGCGGCAGAAGGTAGAGGCGGCCCTCGACCAGAAGAACCAGCTGCTGGTCAAGGTCTACAACCGCCGCCCCATCGAGGCCGATGCGATCGTCGAGGCGTTGCTGGCGCACGCCGAGAGCATCCGGCCGTACGTCATCGACTCGGGAAGGTTCATCAACGACGCCCTCGACCGCGGCGAGGTGGTGCTGTTCGAGGGGGCCCAGGCGCACCACCTGGATGTCGACCACGGCACCTACCCGTACGTGACCTCGTCGAACCCGATAGCGGCGGGCGCCTGCACGGGGGCGGGAGTAGGTCCCACCCGCATCGACCGGACCATCGGCATCGCGAAGGCCTACACCACCCGTGTCGGTGAGGGCCCGTTCCCCACCGAGCTGCACGACGAGGACGGCGACAGGCTGCGCCGCGATGGCGGCGAGTTCGGGGCCACGACGGGCAGGCCGCGCCGTTGTGGCTGGTTCGACGCGCTCGTGGTGGAACAGGCGGTGAAGATCAACGGCTTCACCGACGTCTTCCTCACCAAACTGGATGTCCTTTCCGGCTGGGAGAGGATCCCGGTGTGCGTGGCCTACGACGTCGATGGGACACGCCACGACGTGATGCCCGTCACCCAGTCCGACTTTCACCACGCCACGCCGGTCTACGAGGAGCTGCCCGGCTGGAGCGAGGACATCTCGGCCTGCCGCGACTTCGGGGAGCTACCCGCGAACTGCCGGGCCTACGTGAAACGCCTGGAGGAGCTGATCGGTTGCCGCATTTCCGGGATCGGGGTCGGTCCGGGACGCGAACAAACCATCATCATCAACGATCTCCTGTGAGAGGCCCTGCCATGAACACCACCCCGGTCGTCGTCCCGCCCCCGTTGGATGCGGCCCTCGCCGGTGACGGGGAGCTGCTGGCCGCTTGGAAACGGCTTCCTCCCAGCCATCAACGGGAATGGATCAGGAGCATCGAGGACGCGAAGCGCCCCGAGACCAAACAGCGCCGCGTGACCCAGCTGAGGGAGAAACTCCTGGGAAGCTGATCCGACCCAAGGCCGTGTCGGCTTTTGGGCCGGTTTGGGGCCGAAGGGGTTGCGATTCCCCGGATCCGCCCGAAGGTTAGGTGAGTATTGGGCATGGCTTCGGTGGGATCTCGTAGGAAACGCGCGAAACTGAACTGGTCCGGGCAGTCGTCCGGCGCCGGTGAGGAGTTGGTGCGTCCCGAGGCCTTGCAGCTGACCAGGAAGTACCTAAGGGAAACTGGGAACGAAACGGCCCGCGGGCTTGCGTCGTCCCCCGATACCGAACTACTGCAGCGCCTGGGCGCGTTCGGCGACGACGGGCTGCTCACCAACGCGGCTCGGCTGCTGTTCGCTGGGAACGGCCATTCGGTCATCGAGTACCGGTTCCGGGGAGGACACAAGGAGCTGCGGCCGGACGGGGAACTCTCGGTGCTGGAGCAGCTGACCCTGGTGCTCGACGCCGTCCGCGACAACAACCCCGAGGCTCAGATGCCCGATCGGGTGGAGGAGAGGACTGTTCCGGCACTTAGCGAGCTGGCCGCCCGGGAAGCCGTCGTCAACGGGGTGGCGCACCGCGACTGGGTGGCCACGCACGCCACCGAGGTGGAGCAGGAACACCGCTTCGGTGCGCTGCGGGTGCGCAGCCCCGGGGGTTTCGTCAGGGGGTTCGGGGAGTACAACATCTTTTCCCGGTCGCCTTTCCCCCGGAACCCGGAGCTGATGAAACTCCTGGAACCCCTGGGACTGGTGGAGAACCGGGGCGCGGGGGTCGGCAGGATGGTCACCGAGCTGGTCGGCAACGGCCAGCCCGCCCCGACCTTCCGCGAGGTTGAGGACAGCAGCGTCGAGGTGCTCCTGGGTGGCCGTCCACCCGATCCGGCCTGGCGGTTCTGGATCACCGAGCTCGGGTGGCCCCGGGAACTGGGGGATCACCGGTTGTTGTTGCTGCTGCGGCGGGTGGCGGATCATCGCTGGATCGACATCAGGACCGCGGCCAGGATCACCCACACCCCGGAACTCCTGGCCCGCCCCCTGCTGAGGCGACTGGGAAGAATCGAGGTTTCCGGGGGTCCGCTGCTCGTTCCGGTCGCTGGTGTCCCTCCCGAGGGCCCCGAGGTGTGGACCCTGTCCCAGCCTGCCCGGGAAGGGATGACGGAGTTGTACGACCGGCTGAGGCTCGCCATGCCGGGACGTGACCGGCAGGCCGTGGCGCGCAGCTACGTGCAGTCGCGGGGCAGGTTGTCCACCACGGAGCTGGGATCGATTCTCGGGATATCAGCGGCGGGGGCGATCCCGCTGATCCAGAAACTGGAACGAACCGGGGTGGTGCAGCCCGCATGGGCCCACCGGAAGGGCCGCGGATTCCACTACGTCTTGAAGGATCCGGTTTCCGGTGGAGAATGAAACCATGACGACTTGGTGCATCAAACGCATCTACGAGGAACCCTCCGATTCGGACGGCTACCGCGTCCTCGTCGACCGGCTCTGGCCGCGCGGGATATCGAAGGAGAACGCGCACTTGGACGAGTGGTGCAAGGATGTGGCGCCGAGCGCGGAGGCGCGGCGCGACTTCGGACACGATCCGGCCCGGTTCGGGGAGTTCAAGGTCCGCTACCGCGCCGAACTGGCGGCCTCCGGTGCGGCCAGGGCCCTGGCGGAAAGACTCGCCGACCAGCCGGTGGTGACGCTGCTGTACGCGGCCCACGACCCGAGAATCAACCAGGCGGTTGTGTTGCAGGAAGTCCTGAGTGATCCCAAAGCCACTTCGTGAGGTGAAGAAAGATCGGTCTCACCGCCCCGGGGTCGATGCGCCCTGGGCTGCTATAGGTTTTCTGGACGGCAGTGAAAAACTTGGGTTTTGGTTAGGCTGTTGTCCCGGTTTTCCTTCGTATCTTGATTGACTTCGTTCGTGCTGCGGTATCCGATCGAGGAATGAAGCTCGGTTTGATTGCAGCATAGTTCAATCCATGATGTCGCCCCCTTGGCGGGAAGAGAGTTCCGCATCGCCATTTCCAAGGTGTCTTGAACCAGTTCGGTTCGCATGTGTTTTGCCATGGCGTGGCCAACGATCCTTCCTGCGAGTAGGCAGCCCCGTCGCGGCCGGCCGGATACACGAATCCTTCCCGGGTGAGGGGTGTGTGGGTGATGTCTCTCACCAGTTTCCGGAACTGGGGCATCGGGCGTGAAATCCCCTTTCCGGGTCGGGTCGAGGCGCACCTGCCAGGTCGGTCGCCGGCACGGTAGTTATGGACCTTGGGGCGGGGTTGACACGCCATCAGAGGCCTTCCTGCCGCATGATCCGGCGTACCGTCCCCGGGCTGGCTGCAATGCCATTGCGTTCCACGGGCTTTGTGGACCCGCCGATACCCGTAGGTTTGTTCGGGGCTCGTTGAAGAAATACCTTACGAAAATGACGACCCCTTCACGGCGTTTCTGGGTCTCCAACGTGCTCCTGTTCCGCCGGCGCAGTAGCCGGAGTACGGCACCTCCAGGCAGCGGCACATCAGATGGATCGGGTAGTTGCCTTCTCCGTGGAGGGGTGTAGGCGTATCGTGTTCTTACCGGGACTCCCACGTGAAGAAGGCTGCCGCTTTTCAAGAAATTGATCTCCACCCGGGTCTCACGCAACTGCGCTTTCAATCGTTCGTTTCCCGTGACCTGTTCAGCCGTTGCTCCGCTCATTCCCGAATCGGGACGCTCGGGATGCTGTTTCCTCCACTTGTTCACTCGGCACCCTTACGGTTTGTGCTACCAGAACTGTAGGATTTCGCCACTTCGCCTGGCCGTGCAGGGGTTTCTCAACGACCACCTGACACGACCTGCTGTTTGAACTCTTCGCTGAACCTTGGATGCTGACATGATACAGATTTAACCTCATGTGTTCGATTAAACCTGTTTTTCGTCACTGCCCAAGAAACGTGTTGCGCTCCAGTCATCGTTCGCGCCCCCAAGCTGGTCTCGATCGTTCCGGAGTGGCCGGGCGGTCTGGGTGGATTGCCTATCGAGGCGAACTCCACCGGACGCCGGGAAAGTGACCGAAGTCCGAGTCATATGAGATCACTGTGGCCCGGTTTTCGTAAGCGATCGCTGCCAAATGGGCATCTGGAACCAGATCACCGCCCCTGCCCACCTGCTCCAGTAACCTCGCCAGCGTCAAGTGGTGCGTCGCGGACGGGGCAATTAGGTGGGCGCCGGGGGCCTCAAGCCAGCAGGAAATCTGCTCATTGGCCTCGGTGACGCTCAGCGGCCGGGGAAAGAGCCCGGGCTTGGTGGCGATCCGGATGAAGGCGAGCAGCACCAACCAGGTGAAACCAACCACGTCACCACCAGCCAGCGCGTCATCCAACCACTTCCGCGAGGCCTGGTGGTGCGGGGCGTTCTCATTGACGCTGTAGAGCAGGACGTTGGCGTCAACAACCTTCATCGGCCAGACCGCATCTTCCGCAAGATGTCCTCGTCTTCCAGCTCGGCGGCCAGGAGTAGGGCCCGATCAAGCGGCACGGCAGGAATCCCCATCGGCTGTGGAATGGTGTACTGAGCGGGTTGGCCCTGGCCCGAAGATGCCCCTGCTCGAATGGCGTCATTGAGGGCCTGTTTGAAACTGATCCCGCGTGCCTTCATGGCGCGGCGAATCAACGACTCGACATCTGGATCCAGGGTTACGGTCGTCCGCATGATTGACAGCCTAACATCAACTTTACTGATGCTAAGCAATCACACTGAATCGTCGCCCAGCCGATCGTCGCGGCGGGTTCGCCCGTTGAGATCAGATGCCCGACGCCGGGCAGGGGAATCCCGGCCGGTCATTCATTGCGGCTCGAGGCGATAGGCATCGGGGGAGCACCACCCCGACGACGCCGTCCCCTCGCCCACCAGGGACAGACAACACCCGAGGGCCGGAGTCTCAGCCGTGGCCCTCCTCCTGGTTCCACCCTCTGTCGCCCCACGGCAACGGCAGGTCGGTGGCCTTATCCCGGTGCTGAAGGAGGGTGCGGAGCATGTCGAAAGCCAGGTCGGGCTCGGCCCTGTAGGACAGGACGATCAAGCCATTCGGCTGCGTCGACACGTAGCGAGTCTGCCAGAGCATCATGGTGGTGTGGGAGTGCTACGCCACCTTCTGGGCTGGTCTCAGCACCCCCGTGCCGTCCTCTGTCCGAGGCAACCAGCCTCAATAAACAACCCCCGCTTTCTCGCCTGGGCCGCCACCGCCGAACCCATCCTCACCAAAGTCACCCGCGGACGCGTCACCCTGAACAGGGAAACCAAATCAAGGACACACCACTAGATGTCGAGCTCCTTGAACGCCGGGACCTCCTGGGCCACTGCGATCCGGTCGGCCAGCTCCGGGTCCTTCTCGCGCAGCTGGTCAAGGGAATCGAAGATGTCGAGGGTCCGGTCGCTGCGCAGCCAGAAGCTGCGGGTCCAGGTGACGGGATCACGCCACAGGCGTTCTCCCTGCCCCTCCCAGTCCTCCGGGTCGGCCGTGATCTTCTCATGGACGGCGTACCGGCCCTGCTTGGTGATGTAGACGAATCGGACACGGACCCCGTTGTCCACCTTCTCCGCGAGGCGGAACAGCTTCCGCCCGGTGAAACGGACCGTGTGGCTGACGCCGTGGTCGTCGAGGGTCAGGTCGATGGCGTCCATGCCCTCGTGGCGTAGTTTCGCCCTGGCCATGTACTCGCGCAGGGCGATCGCGATGGCGGGGGACAGGCCCCCGGCCTCCTGGGTGGCTTGCTCGAAAAGTTCTTGATCGTTGTCAGAGACGTAAATGGTTCTTCTTGGCACGGGGTGAGTATATGCATACGTATACTAACCAAGGTAATGCGCTGCCGGGGATGGCTGCAACAGCCGGCTCCCGGCGAGAACGCGGGAGGGTTTCGCGCGGGCACCCGGACCACCACCCAACTCTAGTCGAGACCGACTCCCGAGGTGCCATCCGGCAGGGTGAGGCGATTCACGCCGCGCCGTCCTCGGTGAGCCGCACCGTCCTCCAACCATTGTTCAGGCCGACCGCCACCCCGTCGGGAAGAGCCGCGATGGCCCGCACCGGTCTCCTGAAACGGGTCTCGTGGAGCTGGTCCCCCGTCGCGGGATCCGTCACCCGAACCGTGCCGTCGCGGTGCCCCGTGGCGATGCGCAGGCGGGGGAGCGGCACCGCCAGGCTCGGTTCGAGACCCACCGGGAGCCGGTGGGATGCGATCTGCTGTTCGGTGTCCGGGTCCCAGAGCGTGTATCCACCGTCCTTGTCAATCACCACCAGCAGGGTTCGTTCCGGGGCCGTGTGAGCGGTGACGCTGCTCAACCGTTTGCGGGGACCCTCCAGCCGCCCCACTCTGCGCCCGGTTTCCGGGTCCCACAGCAGGGTGACGCCGTCTCCGCTGGATGCCAGCCTCAGCTGGCCGTCGGGGGTACGCCAGGTCGCGAGATCGGTGGCCGCGCCCTCGTCGCCGCTCAGCGGAACCCCGTTCTCCTCACCGGCCTCTGGGTCGAGGACGCGGATTCCGGCGCCGCCGCAGATGACCGCGACCCGCGGCCGGTCCGACGGGGTGCGCCACGTCGCCAGCCGGGAACCCGGGGTCGCTTCATCGACCCGTAGCTCACCGACCCGGTCTCCCGTCTCCGGATCCCAGACGTGGATGCGGCCGGCCGTGAGCACCGCCAGCCGGGGGGCGCCGGTGCTCGATGCGAAGGCGGCCACGTGAACGGGGCCGTCGCTGACCGGCAGCCTGCGCAGCCGTCGTCCCGAACCGGCATCCCAGACGGAGACGAAACGACCACGCCCGAGCGTGGCCACCCTTGGGTTCCCGTCCGGTGTGGTGAACGTCGTGATGGCCCTGACCAGACCACGCCTTCGCGCGTGCCTGAGCCGGGCCAGGGTGAGCACCCCCAGGGTGGTGGCGGCGACGATTTTCCTCGGGAACCGGCGCATCGGTTTCAGCCTCCCGGGCTCGCGGCATCGCGTGTTGTCCGGTGTTCCCGGGAGCGGGCATGCAGGTCGATCATGGCTTGAACAGTACCCGGCGCCGCCGACAAAACGGAGACCGTGCTCAGACCCCCAGCGGCAGCCGCAGCAGCGCCCAGCCGTCGTCGAGGCTCACGGCCAGGTCTCCGTAGCGAAACGAGATGATGGTCTCGGCGTAGTCCAGGGCGTGCATGGCGTAGGTCATCCTGCCGGTTGCGATGTCCCAGAACCTGATGGAACGGTCGAGCCCCGAGGTGACCAGACGTGTGCGGCCCTCCCTGTTCGTTCCCACCAGCACGACATCGCAGAGATTCTCCTCGCCGTTGCTGAGCCGACCCAGCTGCCGTCCGTTGCCCGGGTCCCAGACGCGGACGATGCAGTCGTCCCCGGTGGTGACCAACCGGGGTTCACCGTTCGCCGCGGAGAAGGCGACCACGCAGGTCATCGGGCAGGACGGCCCCTTCAGGGGCCTGCCGATCGGCCGTCCCACGTCGGGATCCCAGATGCGGATGGCGCCCTCGTCGCCGACGGAGGCCAACCAGGCGTCGCCGTGACGGGTGTTGAAGGTGCACAGGGCCCTGACCGGTCCGGCGTGGCCCGTGAGCGACCGGCCGACCTGGGTGCCTTTGACCGGATCCCAGAGCCGGATGCTGCCGTCGCTGCTGGCGGTGGCAAGCCGGATCTCCCCGAACGGGGTGGTCCAGCCCAGGATGTCGTTGATGCGCGCGGCGTGCCCGGTGAGGGATTCACCGGCGAGCCGCCCCGAATCGAGGTCCCAGATCCGCAGGGACTCCTGCTCCGCGATGGCGAGCATCTGGCCGCCCTGCCGGGTGGTGAACCGGACGCTGCGGGCCTCGGTCCACAGCTGTCCGGGGTGGGCGTTCAGCTCCCCGACCCACTGGCCCGTGTCGGTTTCCCAGATCTGGAGGACGTCATCGTAGGTGTTCCGGATGGTGCCGACCCTGGGCGATCCGTCGGCAGCCGTGAACCAGGTGACCACCTGCATCTCGTCCAGTTGCTCGACGGATCTGGCCGCCGGACGGGATTTGGAGGCCGGGTCCCAGATCCGGATGGTGTGGTCGCGGGAGGCGGAGGCCAGCAGCGGACGGCCGGCGGGGCCGTAGAAGGAGGACACGGCCGTCACCTCGAAACCGTGGCCGCGCAGTGGAACCCCGACCTCCTCGCCGGTGGCGCGGTCCGTGATCTTGACGTTGTTCCCGTCGGGAACCGCCAGCAGCGTCCGGCCGTAGGCGTTGGTGAAGGTGGCCTCGCGTCTGGCGGAGATGCCCGACAGCGGCGAGTCGACGGGTTCGTCGGTTTCTTCGCCGGTTCCGGGGTCCCAGCGCCGCGCGGTGGCGTCGTTGCTCTCGGAGACGAGCAGGGTGCGGCCATCGCGGGCGTTGCACCTGGAGAGTTCGGTGACTTCCCCGGTGTTTCCCACCAACGTCAGATGTGGGGTCTGGGGGCGCCGAACGGCCTGCCGGACGAACCAGGTGGACTCGTCGACGGCGCTCGGGGGCATGGATGTGAACCAGGCGGTGGCGAGCTGCCGGATGCCCTGCCGGTCATGCGGGTCCGCGTCGCGCAGCAGGTGACTGGCGGCCAGCATCCCCGAGACCCGGGGCGGCAACGAGTACCGTCCGAAGGCGTCCTGCATGATCCGCTGGGTCAGCTCACGCGGGTTGATGCGGTCCATGGCGAGCTCGTTCTCGGCCAGTTCCTGCAGCCACGCCTGCACCCCCGACCGGGCGGGAAGCGTCACCTCCTCATCGGGGGGGACGTCGGCGTGCATGGCGAGATGTGCAGCTGATCCCGGGTGGATGCTCATCTGGCTCCTCGTGCCTCTAGTCGCCGATGGTTACAGGTTAATCGAGACTCCGGTACGGCGACGGAGATCCACTGTCGGCCGAACGCCCGACAAGCCGGGATGGTGGGCGCCGGGAACCCGGTTGTGAAGCCTCTAAGCTCGGGGTGTGACCACTGTTCTGCTTCTCGGCTCCGGCGGGCGCGAACACGCCCTGGGCCGCGCCCTCGTCGCTGATCCCTCCGTCCAGTTGCACGCCGCACCCGGGAACCCGGGGCTGGCCGCTATCGGTACCCTGCACGCCGTCGCCCCCTCCGACCCCGCGGCCGTGGTCGCGCTGGCACGGCGGGTCGGG
>ERZ773026.1422-NODE-1422-length-12143-cov-120.694573_pt1 | contig 12143 bp, 7 predicted proteins | sample MGYA00580838_ERZ773026 | MGnify/ENA primary metagenome ERZ773026 (study PRJEB29015, sample SAMEA2738006) | human oral metagenome | biome: human oral; feature: human-associated habitat; material: dental | place: China | collected 2055 ... | reverse complement strand
CGCGCGCCGCCGACGGCGTGATGACATCATAAGACACCCGCTCCACCTTCATCTCTGGACGGGTAAAACAGGCATAATCGCCCCAAATGTGTAGGCGGATTTGATTTGCCATATAAACTCCTTAACACACAGCCGCCCGAAGGCGGCTGATTTTTACTAATAACCTATAAATTTTAGTTTCAACCCACGCACTTGATAAGTGCGATCCGCTTTAGACAGACTTTTTCTCAAATCTTAAAAAATCTGCCAATTTTTTTGATTCGGCAACTTCATCATGGGGAATTAGTACATAACGCCAATGCTTACCATTGTGCTGCAACGCATAATCCGTAGCATGTTTGCACCATTCAAAAGCTGCATCAGCTTTTGCCAAAACTTCAGGATCTTTTAAATCTTTGCCTGCTTTGGTTTCAACAAGCCAGATAGAATCTTTGGTCTCTACAACAAAATCAGGGATATATTCTTTAGAATCGAAACCTGATTTCCAGTAGATCTGGAATTGTCCTTGGGCAGGTTTGAACCATTTTTGCGCGTCTCGTTCCAGAATCACAGCAAAACGGCGTTCAGTATCAGAGTCGAATTTTTGTAAGGGATACAGACATTTGGAAAAGCTGCCAAACAGCATTTGCTTAATACGGCTGACATCTTTTGGTGTTTGTCGCACAGAATGAATCGCTTCATCAGCTGAAACAGTATAGTTGCATGGTTTGAGCGTACTAAATCCTTGACTGACGCGGGCTTCATAACTTGCCGCTTTTTCCCAAAAATGCGCCATCATTTGCGCATGGATTTCACGGGCAATCAGACGACGTTCTTTATCCAGTACACTCAAAACTTCCTCTTCGGATAAATAAGCGCGTAGGTGCGCCACCATCTGCCCCGCCAAATCGTAAAGCAGGTCAGCCTGCGTGAAATAGTCGATATCGTCGAAATCCATCAGCGAAAAAACAATATAGTCTTCAGGGCGTTTTTCCTTCATACCCAATTCAGCAGACAGGCTACTTTGTTCATTAGTGTGCAGATTGTGAATAGTGATTTCACGTTCACTCGGTTGTAGATGGAGGCTACTTAAATCGAGTTTAAACGGATGGAATCCCGTGCTAACCTCCCCGCTGGGTACAACTGTGATTCTAGGAATATCGATGGTTTGATTCACCATTGTTTCTGTGGTTTTAGCAACAATCTCGACTATATCCAGCTCATCCACCAGCAATTCCCCTTGAGCCGGTTGTAATGCCGTCTGAACTTCTTGAACGATTTTTTCACGGATTTCAGCTGTCAATAAAGCTCGGGACGTTGGCGCTTCACTTGGACGGGAAGCATACTTTGCAACAACTTCCATTACCTTTCGAGCAATACGTTTTTCGGTTTCAGTTTTAAAAACAGGCTGATAATCGACTAAAGAATTGGTTTCTGAAATACCTTGTTTTGTATTTTCAGACGACGTTTCCGCCAATCCCAATTTCGTTTCCACACCGCTATACACCTGCACGCTGACTTTTTTATCGTCCTCACTTGGTGCATCCAAAATCACCTGTTTCAATTTCAGCACTGAATCACCTTTATTAGCTTCATTGATGATTTCCTGAAAGCGGTCGTGGGCGATAATGTTCAATCTATCCACCACTTCCACTCCCGTACGTTTTCCGTAAGGCAGACGCAAACCGCGTCCGATAGATTGCTCGATCAGTGTTCTAGCATTGGCAGCGCGCAGCGGTACGATGGTATAAAGATTGGTAACGTCCCAGCCCTCTTTGAGCATATTGACATGAATCACGATTTCCGTCGGCTCATCCACGCTCTCCACCGCTAAAAGTCGTTCAATCATTTCTTCTTCGTCTTTGCCTGATTTACTGGAATCCACCTGAATCACTTTGCCCTGATAACGCCCGTTATAAAAGTTATCCGATTCCAGTAAAGACAATAATTGCGCCGCATGTGTGGTATCGCGGGCAATCACCAGCATAAAAGGCTTCACCATGGCAACATTATTTTCCCGAGCATAAGTCATAAGCTCGACCTTGGTGTTTTCATGCACACGCACGCCGTCTTCTAACTTGATTTTCTCAATTTCTTCAGGCGTATAATTTTTTGCATCAAAATTGCGCTGTGTTACTACGGCAGGCATTTTGACAAAACCATCGTCCATTGCCCGAGCCAAAGGATAATCTACAATCACGTTTTTGAACGGAATAGGCGCTTTGGTGGATTCCACAAATGGCGTAGCAGTTAGCTCCAAGCCAAAAAGCGGATTTAACTCATTAATCGCCCGCATCCCCGCCTGTGCCCGATAGCGATGTGATTCATCCATCAGCAACACTAAATCAGGCAGATTCGCCAGATAATTGAAATAACTATCGCCCAGCACTTCACGCATCCGTTTGATTTTCGGTTCTTTGCCGCCGCGCACTTCGCTGTTGATCTTGGAAATATTGAATACATTAACGGTAATCTCACCAAAAAGATTATCCATCCCCATGCTCAAATTCTGCTGTTCATAGTTGTCGCCGCTAATTAGCTTGGGTGGATTTACCGCAAATTCACTGATGCCTTTAAACACATATTTCGGTGTATTAGGTGTAAAGTCGGCAATCAGCTTGTTATAAATCGTCAGGTTCGGTGCAAGTACAAAAAAATTATTGATACCGTGTGCCAAATGCAGATAGGCGATAAATGCCCCCATTAGGCGGGTTTTCCCCACCCCTGTTGCTAGGGCAAAGCATAATGACGGAAATTCCCGCTCAAAATCCTGCAAGGTTGGGAATTCGGCTTTCAAGGTATTCAACACCGCCGTTACATCGCGATCTTTCTGCGCCATTTCCGGTGCAGCATCCAACGCCTGCTTTAACTTCGCCAAACTTTCTGCTTGCGGTGCACGCAAAGACAAACGTCCGTTGATATAGTTTTGAGTTCTGATGCTCATGGTTTTATCTCTTATCTCTTGCTTTCAGTAATTAAAAATAGCTTAATCACTGATTTGATCTTTATTCCTTTAGCTGTCTAGATTTTTTAGCTGACCAAATTGCCATATGTGATCAGTTGCTCGAAAATTTCGAATAACTGAAATTTTGTGTGGTAAGCCAACACAATTCGAACTATCCGGAATTTCCGGACAGCTCATTTCTTGCTTCCTGCCAATCCGACAACTCATTTTCCAACTGTTCGACTGTCGGCAGATTCGTTACCAAAGGTTCCGGCAGGGCGCGCACCAATTCGTATTCAGCAATGCCTATCGGCTTGTCTATGCCCGATAAGGCATATTCCGCCACCAAGCGGTTTTGCGTTTTGCACAACAGCAAGCCGATAGTTGGATGATCGTCAGGAGCTTTTATTTGTGCATCGACTGCCGCCAAATAAAAATTCAATTGCCCTGCGTGTTCGGGTTTAAATGCCATGGCTTTTAATTCCACCACCACATAGCATTTCAGGCGGATGTGATAAAACAGCAAATCAATAAAAAACTCGTCGCCGTTCACTTCCAAGCGGTATTGCCGCCCAACAAAAGCAAAGCCGTTGCCCAGTTCCAGCAGAAAACGGGTGATGTGCTGCATTAAGGCGTTTTCAATTTCCCGCTCTTGCGCGTCTTCGCCCAAACTCAAAAAGTCGAACAAATAAGGATCTTTTAATGTTTCTTGCGCCAATGCGGAAGTCGGCGCGGGCAAACGGGCGGCAAAATTGGTAACGGCTTTTCCTTGTCGCTCGTGCAGGCGGTTTTTAATGTGGACTTCTAATGTGGCGCGCGACCAATTTTCCGCTATTGCTTTCTGCACATAGAACAAACGTGCTTCTTGTTCCTTAATACGGTTAAGCAAAAGCACATTATGACCCCACGGCAATTGTCCAACAGACTGTTGGACAATTTCAAAATCAGTCCAAGCTTCGGCAAAAGCCCGCATATATAGAAGGTTGGCACGGGAAAACCCCTTCATTTCAGGAAACGCCTCGCGCAAATCCCGTCCCAAGCGGTCAATCACTTTGCTGCCCCAGCCTTGCGCAGCCTGCCGCTGCAAAATATCCCGCCCGATATGCCAGTAAAGCGATACCAGCTCGGCATTTACCGCCAAAACCGCTTTGTGCCGCGCGGTCAGCACCCGGTTTTTAATGTCTGCCAGCCATTGCACATAATCGGCGGGCATCATCGCCATTTCCTTACCCATCACTATCCTCTCCATCAAACAATCCGCCCTGATTTTCGACCGCACTTTTGCGTTTCACGGATTTGGTTTTGGCAGCGGGTTGGTTTTCAGACGACCTTGGCTCAGGCTCTTCTTCTGCCATCGGAAGATTGGCGACGTTCAAGCTGTAATCATCGTGTCCCCATTCGCAGCGTTTCAAAATCATTTTGGGGATTTTTTTTAAGGAAAGATTCGGGAAACGCTCTGCCGCCTGATCTGCCGTAATCCCACGCCAAGCGGAGCAGCAGATCAGCAGGCTGCGACCTGCTCCAACCTCGTCTGAAAGCACTTGCAACTGCTCAACAGATAGGCTTTGGGTGGTAACGTAGATAAAATCGTTTTCGCTGGAATAACCGTGCTGCCACCAAAGGTTTTCAGACGGCATATAAGTAAATCCCTCCAGCTTCGCTAAGGCTTCCGCCAGCATTTCGGGGTTGTAGTCGGGATTGATGATTTGATTGCCCCATTTGTCATTGACAATCAATGTCGGCGCAAGGCGGAAATAGCGGAATCCGCCTCCCCCTTGCCAGTTTACCGCCTTGGAAATGCCGCCCTGATCTTCGCCGTCAATAACTTTTTGCAGGCGTGGGATAATGTGCGTATGGCAATGCTCGCCCAGCTCCACCATAATCCAACGCCGTCCCATTTTATGGGCAACTGCGCCGGTCGTACCGCTACCGGCAAAAGAATCTAGGACGAGATCGCCAGGGTTGGTTGCGATTTGTAAAATACGTTCAATTAATTGTTCAGGTTTTGGTGTATCAAAAGAAACACCTTTAATGATTGATGCGAGATGATTACTTGCATCACGAGTAGTACCAGCTTCTTTGCCAAACCAAATACTCTCAGGAACTCTTCCTGCTTGATCTGCAAGATAAATTTTTCTTAGCACTCGTGTTTCATCATCTAAAAAAGATATTTCACCTGTTTTTACCTTCTCATTAAATGTATCTTCGCTCCAGCGCCAGCCATTTGGAGGAGGTTGAATCTCTTTACCACCAGGTGTCCTTACAATATACCTAAGATTCTCTCGATAATTTGGGCTTCTAACATCACCAGAACGCCAAGCCCCTTTAGGATCGTTATCAGGATTTCTATAATTAGTATTATGTTCTTCCGTTCTAGGTAAAAGATTACGGATAAATAAATCAGATTTTCTATAAACTAAAACATAGTTGTGATGTAGAGAAAGCAACTTCGCATCATTTTTTCCTTGAATACTATGTTGCCACACGATATTTCCAACAAAATTCCCCCGTCCAAACACCTCATCACACAATACTTTCAAATAATGTGCTTCGTTGTCGTCAATGGTAATCCACAGTGAGCCGTCGTCTGAAAGCAGGCGTTTGATAATCTCCAAACGATCACGCATCAGCCCCAGCCAAATGGAGTGCTCTAGCCCATCGTCGTAATGGGTAAAGGCACTGCCTGTGTTGTATGGCGGGTCGATAAACACGCATTTCACCTTACCCGTAAATTCTTGTTCCAAGGCTTTGAGTGCTAGCAGGTTGTCACCGAAAATCAATCGGTTGTCAAACGCCGCCGACTCCGACCGCACTTTGGCGTGGTAGGATTTTTCAGGGTCTTCGAGCAAAATACGCGCTTCTAACTTCGGACGTTTATGTTTGCCAATCCAGGTGAGTTCTAGTTTTTGGTTTCTCATATTTTTTAACTCGGTTTCTTTAGTGGGTGTAGCCGGCGTGTATCTCCACCATTTTTCCAATAACTTCCAGTATCTTTATTTGGCCATCCATAATCCGGACAAATTAAAGCATCACATAATTGCTCAACTAATTTTGCAAATCTTAATCCATCTTGGGGATAAAGATTAAACGAAAGTTCATTGAAATGTGCGCCAATAACATTTCGTGTTTGAGCAATTTGTTGTATCTCTTTTAAAATTTCACCAATTTGAATTTCTTCATTATTTTGTTCGCTTATTTTTTCAACCTTCAGCTCTCTTAGTAATTTACCATTTACAGCTCCCAATAAATCGCTTAGTACATAAGTATTTCCTACTTTTCTTGGAACTGCACAAGCATATTTTATAGTCAGGAAATCCAGCAAAGCCTCTAAAATAACGCCTGCTTTCCCAGTAATAGATTGTATGTCTGGATCAGAATCAGCGAGTAAATTTTTTAGCCGAACAATCTCTGTAATTGATCCAGTTAAAGCCATTCCACTATCCAACGACCAGTGTTTTAACTCTACAAATTGGCAACCTTGTTCAGGCTTTAAAATACCCCAGCGAAATTTCTCTCGCCAAGGTCGATAGTGTGTTGTAACGATAGTATGTTGGAATTTCTGGATTACATCATAAATCATGCCGATAACACGCTCTACATGGGGTTCATCTACACTACCCAATACATCATCTAAAACCAGTATTTTTTGTTCTGGATTTTCACGTTCAGCTAAGGCTAAAAATACACAAAGTCCCAAAGTATCCAAATGAGAATCACTAAAATATGCTTGCGGAGGGGTATCTTGTTTTCCACCGAATTCCATTGAAATATCTAAAGAACCTCTTTTGGCTGCATCTAATGCCAGGGCAATTTTATCTAAGCCTTCATTAGGATGAATTAACTCATAAAGTTCGCCGACTCTTATTGAGATTGCCTCAAGAATATTGTCTGTATATTCCTTACGCTTACTCTCAATAATATCTAGTACTCTTTTCAATTTAGGTAATGTTATAGATAACTCGTTAACAATATTTTCATTATTTGCAAGATCATTTAATGAACGTCGTAATGTCTCTATAAAGTTCTTACTATCTATGCATCTATCTGCTTCTTTTCTCCAAGATTCTTTCTTATTGTTTACCGTAGTCCATTCTAACCATTGCGTTGGATCTTCGGGTGCTGGAAAAAATGGAAGATCTAGGTCTTGAATCTCAGATGTATTCAAACAGTAATTTTCCAATTTTTTAAAATCATCTCTTGTATCTTTTAAAAAATCCTCTAACTGTTGTTTCTTACTTTTTAGGGAAATTTCACTTCTCGAAACGGTTTGTTTTGCGGTATTCAATTTCCCAACCAGTTCATTTTCTTCAATCTGCTTATTTACATTCTCAACTAAATTACTTATATTCTCGGAACTTCCACAAAGTGGACATTTTTCCAAGGTATCATGTTTATGAAAATATTTTTGTGCAGCTTGAAGAATATCTATGATTTCTAAATAATTATTGGAAGCCGCTTCGCTTAGCTTGGTTAGTGTAACCTGATCGTTTGCTAGTTTGGTTTCAGCATTCTCTATTTCATTACAGACTTGCAGGTACTTTTCGTATCCTCCTTCAATTTTGTTCCAATAAGAAATTAAGGTATCAATATTATTTTTCTTTTTTTCAAGATTAACTACGTCTTTTTTTACTTCATCTTTTGCCCACGAAATAACATCATATACTGGACAATTTACTTGTTTCCAAAAATGTTCGATAGTATTTCTATTTTCATTTACACGTGTTATTGCAGTATCAAAATCTAGCTTCTTATTATTGATTAGTTTTCGCAATGTATTTTCTGATGCTTCAATTCCAGATACATCAATAAATTGACGAATTTCCTTATAGCGTTCTGCTGGTTGTGCAGCTATTAATCTTAATATCTCACTGCGGCGCAATACTGATACCTGTGGTCTTAATACTTCAAAATCAACAGATACATTTTTCTTGTCTAAAGATAATATGCAGGTACCACTTGAAGTTTCTAATGAAACTTTGACATCTGAATGAGATTTCCCAACAGACGGCCAATATGTTTTTGTAGAAGATCCAACACCCCTATTTTCCAAAGAACCAATTTTGCTATTCCCCAGTAAATCAAAAGCATCTGAAATTGTGGATTTCCCCGTACCATTTTCTCCATAAATGATCGTCAGTTTTTTGCCTTTTTCAAAATTCAGAACAAAAGGCGTTACAGAACCTCTAAGATTTTCAATAGATAAACTTTTTAATGAAATAGTGGACATTTTTATTCTCCAATTCCCATATTTGTTTTATCTATGGCTTTTTCTATAGCCAATAACCAATCTTCCTCTTTCATTGAACCTGTTGCAATTTTCTCTTGATAGCGTTCTAAATCAGTAGCTAAAAATAGCTTTTCTTCAATTAAAGAAGGAAAAATTAATTCGATTAATTCTTCATCTGGTGATTTCATCTTACCATTTCCTCGCATAATTAGTTTTTACTACAGATGAAATATAGGAATTAAGACCTATCCCTTGTACTGCTAAATTCTTCATCTGTTCTACTGCATATCTACCTGGTTTAATATATGTATATAAATAGTTTCTATAACGCCCACTCTTAAATACAACATGAATAGAATCTTCAAAAATTTGATACGAAACGATATTAGAGTTTCTAGAAAGATTTTGATAAAGCTCCATTAAACCATCTCCCATTCAATAAAAAACAATTCTTCCTCTTCTACCTTCTGCTTCAAACTTTCTTCCAATTCTTCAATCAGTTGGTTACGCTGCACTTCGATTTCATCCTGTTTATCAAAAAGTTCTCGGCGTTGGCGGCTGCGTTTGTTTTCTAGTTCGCGCTGCTTTTTCTGCCAGCTTAGTTTTTCTTCCAACGTAGAGGAAGTGGCGGCGGTGCGGCGGACTTCTTTGATTTCACGATCGGTTTCTTTAATGTCCTGTTCCAAACCTTGTTTTAAATCATCCGCCCAGTCGTCCAGTTTCTGCACTTCCTCCTCAAAATAACCCAAATTACGTTTGGTGGCTTGGTTTAATAGCGTTTGGCGGCGTTCAGCCATATTGTCGGATAAGGTCGTCTGAAATCCCATTTTTATTGTGGTTTCAGCAATACGTGCAGGCAGGCGCAGAAGTTTTTCTGGATCGTCAGCTTGTAGGACTTCACCGTTTTCAGTTATGGCGGCAATCAGTATGTGCTGCTCTGTATCACCCAATGCGCTGATGCTGATGAGTTTGGCAATAAGTTGTCCGCTTTGTCCGCGATAGGGTTTGAGTGTACTGATCCTGCCGTTATGCTCTTTATAATCAAAAATTAGACGAGCTGGTGGACAATCGTGTTTTTTGGCGCGATCGATGATAGCTTGTGCCAAGGGATGGGTGATGCGGTAGAGATAGGCTTCGCCACTTTTTCGCGGCAGTTCGTATCGTCCTGTTGGAATGTTAAGGCCGTCTGAAAGATTTTCAGGTAGCTTATTGAGTATAAAACCACCATCACAGATATCTGAACTGTCTCCAAGCTCGCTCTGGGTTAAATCCATCAGAATTTTTCCGTATTTGTTGAGTGCTACTTGGCTTTCTTCAGCACGAATACGTAGTCTTTCGCGGACTTCCTCATCAAAATTTTCCAGCAGGGTTTGACGGGCTTTCATCATGCTCTGGTTAATTTCGTCCGATAGCTCACTTTGCAGGCTATCAAAGGCAGTTTTGATGTCTTCGGACTGGCGGCATTGGCGGTAGATTTCAGCAATACGCCGTTCGATATCTACGCCGCTACCGATTGCCCCCAATACTTCGTCACTGGCACCGAATACACCATTAAAAAGCTTAAATTTTTGTTCAAGCAATTCGTAAACACGTTGGTCGGCTTCATTGGTTTCATCAACAAAATTCACTACAACGACATCATGTTTTTGCCCATATCGGTGACAGCGTCCGATGCGCTGTTCAACGCGCTGTGGATTCCAAGGCAGATCGTAATTGATAATGAGTGAGCAAAATTGTAGGTTAATGCCTTCTGCACCTGCTTCAGTGGCAATCATGATGGTACCGCGCTCTTTGAAATGCTCTACTAAAGCGGCACGGGTATCGGCAGTTTTGGAACCGGTGATTTTATCGCTGCCTTCATGCCGTTTGAGCCAGTCTTTATAGATTTTTTGGGCTTGTGGGTCACTGTTTGTACCGTTGAATAACACGATACCGTCACCATTCTCGCCTGCGTAGTTGGTTTGAGCAAGACATTCTAAAAGATAGTTTTGAGTGCGTTTGGATTCGGTAAAAATAATGGCTTTTTGCTTCGCACCAAGTTCTTTCAATTTGGCAAAAGCTGTGGAAAGTGCGGTCAATAATGCACGGCTTTTTGCGTCTTCTCGGATGTTTTCAGCAAGTTGTTTAAAATGTTTAAGCTCTTCAATTTCATCGGCAATCGCTTGATATTCATCAGCAGTTAGAATGTTCGATTCGTTTTCTTCTTCCCATTCTTCTGCAGTTTCATCTAAGCTTTCATAATCTTCGTCCAGAGTTTCAACCAGGTCTTGCGTGGTTGATTCTGCCAATACGCCTTGTAGGCGTTTGGTCATAGTATCCAGCGCACCTGCAATAGCACGGCTGCTAGAGGCTAAAAGTTTCCACAACACTAGGGAAATAAGCTGTCGCTGTCCTTCCGGCATTGCTTGCAGATTTGGACGGCGAAGGTATTCAGCAACCAAATGAGAAAATTCTCGTTCTTGGTCGGATGGCGTAAATTTTTGCAGGATGGCAAGGCGCTGAGTGTAGGGAACATAAGCCTGTACTTGACGGCGTAAGGTACGTTGGCAAACAGGGCTGAGTCGCTGGCGCAGATGGGATAAGGTCTGTTCTGTGGCCTTTGCACCGAATTGAGCACGAAAACTATCTAAGTCGCCAAAAACACGGTCATCTATCATGCTGACCAAACCGTAAAGTTCAAGCAAAGAATTTTGCAAAGGAGTAGCAGTTAATAGGACTTTGCTGGATACGTTTTCCAATGCTTCTTTTAAAGTTTTACCGATAACATTGTTTTTCTTATAAACATTGCGCAGACGATGAGCTTCATCTAGTACAACCAAATCCCATCCAATTTGCTTAATATCATCTGCTTTAGATTTAGCAAATTGATAGGAGCAGATAACAGGATTTTCTTGGCGAAAAGGGTTTTTACCTGCTTTTTTTATGGCATTGTAACTTTTAGCCTCCAAAATTGTGCCCTGCAAGCCAAATTTTTCCTGTAACTCTTGATGCCATTGTTTGCGTAAGTTGGCCGGGGTGATAATCAGAATTTTACGTTTGCGTTCTGCCCAATGCTGCAATATCACCAAGCCCGCTTCGATGGTTTTTCCTAAACCTACTTCATCTGCCAAAATTACACCTTTTGACAAAGGATTTTTGCAGGCAAACAGGGCAGCATCAACTTGATGTGGGTTTAAATCGACTTGGGCATCAACCAATGTTGTTGCTAACGAGTCCATACTTCCGCCCTCGGCTTGACGGGTTAAAAGCCAGGAGTAGTATCGAGCTTGATGTGGTGTCAGTTGAGATTGGGACATGGTCTTAATTTTCTCCAAATTACTTTTTAGGCCATACGAAGGATATGCCTTTTAAAGGTAAAAATCAAATTAATATTCTATAAATTATAAGTTAAGTTAAAACACCAAACTTTCCCCCTTCAAAAACGCCGTATCCTCCCAAGAAAGCCCTGCCACCTCATCATACAAATCCAGCCCAATCAGCGTATAAAACTGTTTGCCGAAGTTTTTCTCGTTAATCGGTTCGATACGCCCTGCCTTGTATAAAGCGGCAAGGGCTTTTTCGGGGATTTGGACGGTGTAGGGTTGCAGTTTGCGTAAGAGTCCGCCGATGTGGTCGGCGTGGTGCAGGCTGCTGATGAGGCTTTCGGCCTCAACATCGAACGGAATAATCAGCGGCTGCATGTGACTTTCGATCATGCGGAATTTGTCGGCGATGGTTTGGAATGGGAAATCGAGGCTTTGCCCTGTGTCGTTGTGCATTTTCAGGATTTTTTTGTTGTCCAGTTCGCTGCCTTTTAATTGATAAAGCTCGGCAAAATAGGCGGCGACGGCTTGGATGGATAAAAGGTCGTCTGAAAAGCTGTCGGCGGTCAGGCGCATAACAGCGGCTTGGGTGGCAAGTTCGGGCGGGGCTTTCCATTTATCTTCGGGCGTAAATACCCAGACAAAGCTGTTTTCAGACGGCCTTTTGCCTTCGCGGTTGCAGCGTCCTGCG
>ERZ773026.1418-NODE-1418-length-12177-cov-6.367184_pt1 | contig 12177 bp, 11 predicted proteins | sample MGYA00580838_ERZ773026 | MGnify/ENA primary metagenome ERZ773026 (study PRJEB29015, sample SAMEA2738006) | human oral metagenome | biome: human oral; feature: human-associated habitat; material: dental | place: China | collected 2055 ... | reverse complement strand
CTTTTCCCACTTTTCCATCTCCTTGTAAAAGGTATCAAGGAGCTTGTCCGGTATACCGCCCACTCCGAAGCTTTCTATAACAATACAGTCATAGTTTTCAAAAAGATAGGATAGAAGCTGCGCCCTTGCCCCCGGAATCAGCTTAAGCACACAAACCGAATTACTTAAATTCTCCTGAAAACGCACCGGCTCTCTTATAGGAAGGTAAGGGATGTAGCGGATGATCCTTGAGTCTTGAATCCTTGCAAGCACCGGAAAATTCACACTGTGAAAAGCATTAAAGGATCTTGCCCTCATCTTCTTAGCTCTGGTTCCTGCTATTACATTGCCGTCAAATACCAAAACCACATTCTCAGAATAATCATCACAGGCATAGATTATGCTGTCCCTTAAATTCACCTTTGCATCCGTTCCGTCAGTATCAATGGGCTGCTGCGCACCGGTAATGACGATCGGTTTTCTTGAGTTTTGTACCATATAACTTAGGGCTGCCGAAGTATATGCCATGGTATCTGTTCCATGCAGTACCACAAAACCCTCGTACTTATCGTAATTTTCCTTGATGGCAAGTACCAGCTTTGTCCAAACCTCAGGCTCCATGTTGGTAGAGTCTATGTTACAAAGCTGCAAAACATCCATTTCGCATATCTTTGCCATCTCCGGTACATATTCGAGTATTTCCTGAGCTTCCATACCGGGAGTAAGACCCCCTCCCATTTGCTTTGAGGCGATAGTTCCTCCTGTACCGATCAATAATATTTTTTTCATAATCTTCTCACTTTATTTATTACAAATCCTTAAAGCTATATGCTATAATAAAGTATAAGTTTTTGTATATATTTACTTGAAATATTAGCCAAGGATTTTTAGTATTGTTTTAAACTGTCAATGTGAATATTGTCTTTTAATTAATCTCTATTATATTATACAATAAATTTCAATATCAATAAAGGGAAAATTTATGAATTCACTTACTTTCTTTTGGAATAAAGATATATATGCAAAGAATAAAACTTCAAAGCTTTTTATCAGAGCTATGAAAGAAAACATAGCCTTTCACAGACTGCATTGCCCTAAGTATAAAAAAATCCTTGATAAACAGGGCTTTAATGAGTCTTTGCTTCATAATGAAGCTTCGCTTGCTCTTATACCGCCCTTGCCAACATTGTATTTTAAAAGAAATAGGCTTTTTTCATTACCCTATAAAAAACTCAGAATAAAGGCTACCTCCTCGGGAACCGGCGGTATAAAAAGCAAACTGGGTTTTGATGATAAAAGCTTTTATTACGGTATGCAAATGGTTTGCAGATTTTTCTCTTACCACAAATTAATTTCTCTAAAACCTTCGCACTGTATAATACTTGGCTTTGAACCAAGTGCCAAAAACAGTGTTGCAGCAACAAAAACCGCCTACGGAGCAAGCTTTTTTTCACCTGTCCTAAGCCATACCTATGCACTTAAATACAAAGATAATTCATACATTATAAATATTGACGGTATTATAAAGGCTTTAAAAAACTGTTCCAAGTCTCCATTTCCTGTAAGATTTATGGGCTTTCCCTCCTATATGTACTTTTTACTTGAAAAGCTTGTCGAATACAAAATAAAACTTAAACTTCCAAAAGGCTCAAAAGTAATGCTTGGAGGCGGCTGGAAGCAATTTGGGGACATGGAAGTTTCTAAGGATAGGCTTAACTATTTAATTAAGGATAGACTTGGTATAGACAGGGAAAATGTATATGAGTTTTTCAGTGTTGCCGAACATCCTGTTCCATATATTAAATGTAAAAATGAACATTTCCATATACCTATTTACAGTCGTGTCATAATCAGAGATATAAATACACTAAAACCTCTGCCTTACGGCAAGGTGGGTATACTTAACCTTTTAACACCCTATGTGAAAAGTATGCCGCTTAGCAGCGTACTTACAGATGATTTGGCAGTGTTACATCCGGCTAAAAGTTGCGGCTGTGGCATATCCACGGATTATTTTGAACTTAAAGGAAGGGCAGGAGTTTCACAAATTAAAACCTGTGCCGCACACGCAATTGATTTTGGAGAAAAAGTATGAATTTGATTTTTGGAAATATAGTAGATAATGTCCATGCAAAAAAAGTTATAAAAAATCTTGACAAATACATATTAAAAGCCAAGGAAGCACAACCTCTTAATGCCGCTACCGTCATATCAGCCTGTGATAAGCTCTCCTCTAAACTTTCAGAGGATGATATAAAACTTTTAATAGATATGGGAGTGCCACAGTATAAGGCAGAGCAGGAGTTTAGACTCTTAAAGCTAATGCTCTCCAAAGAGTATCTTGAAAACAGACTTAAAACAGAGCTTGGAACAAGTGAGACTTATGAATATGAAGAAGAATATAAGCCCTACGGATATGATGTTAAGGTAAGGCATAAATTTGTTGCGCTTGGTACTTTATTTCATATATCAGCCGGCAATGTTGAACTTCTGGCAGCTTTTAGCATAATAGAGGGGCTGCTTACCGGCAATATAAATATTGTAAAGCTCGCTTCCTCGGATGACGGTCTTTCCGTTATGCTGCTTAAAAAACTTATAGACATTGAGCCTTTGCTTAAAAGTTTTATATTTGTATTTGATATTGTATCTGATGATGTAAAAACTCTCAAAAAAATATCACGCCTTTCGGATGCTCTTGTTGTATGGGGTTCAGACGAGGCTATAAGAGCAGCCAGAACCTTTGCCGGCATTAACACACGCATTATAGAATGGGGACATAAAATAAGCTTTGCCTATGTATCATATGATAAAAATATAGATGATATAGCCGATAAGGAACTTTACTCCATAGCCTACAATATCTGTGATACCAATCAACTTTTTTGCAATTCTTGCCAAGGAATCTTACTTGATACTTATGATTTTGACGAACTAAAAACATTTGCCAAAAGGTTTTTAATAATACTTGAGAAAGTTGCAAAAAGTATGCCCTATAAGTTTGATATGCGTATAACTGCCGCAAAACGCCTTGAGCTTTATACTGAAAGGCTCGAGTCTTTACAAAATGATGATAAGTTAATACTTCAAGGGGAAAATGTTAATGTAATCGTTTACAAAAATCAGGACTTAAAAACTTCTCATATGTTTAGAAACCCATGGATAAAAGCTCTTCCAAAAAAACAACTGCTTAAAGCACTGCTGCCTTATAAAAACTACCTGCAAACAGCGGCACTTGTCTGCCCTCAAGGTAAAAGGAATGAGTTTGAAGATATATTTTCCAAAAGCGGAGCGGTGCGTATATGCAGCGGAAAAAATATGTCGCTAAATTACTGCGGTATGCCGCATGACGGAGAGTTTTCATTAAGAAGGTATATGAAGGTTATGTCGTATGAGGTGGGGGAGTAAAAACATAAACTGTCTTATAGACCTGTATTTAAGCTGTTACTTCAAGTTCATTATCCGTTATAAGAGCATTTGAAACTTTTTCTGTAAATAATACAAGTACTGACAGCTACTCACCAGCCATCAGCACTTATTAATTATTATAACAGATTTAATTTACATACTTTTTCTCACAGTCCGGCTTATAAGTAAAAAATACATTCAGTATGTTTATAATGTTTTATATATACAGCCTTTTATAACTTTTCATATATAATTATGTACTAAAGATAATTATAAAAAGCAGTTTTCACAGAATTAAATCAACTTTTGAAAAAGAATAGCTATTTAATGAAAAATATGTTAGACTCTCGTTGTATTTTGTAATATACAGAAGGAGGATTATACTATGAAAAAAGGATTTTTACCATTTGTTGTAGGTGCTGCATTTGCACTGTGTGTTGGTTGCGGACAGGCTCAAACAGCAGAAACTACAGCAGCAAGTGAGCCGGCGGCAACTGAACAGGCGGCAGGCGAGCAGGGGACAAGCGAACAGACTACAAGTGAGCCGGCGGCAGGCGAACAAACAACAAGTGATGTCGTATTTAAAATCGGTGCTATCCCTGACTATGATCAGTCATTGATGGAGGAAAGTTTAGATGACTTTGCCACCTACCTCAGCTCCAAGACCGGATTAAAAGTTGAGTATGTACCAACTGTAGACTATGCTTCACTTGTTACCGCATTTGAGCGTGGAGATATTCAGATGGCTTGGTTTGGAGGTTTAACTGCCGTTCAGGCACTTGATAAAGTACCTGAAGCACAAGTATTTGCCCAAAGACCGGCAGATGCCAAGTTTAAGTCTGTATTTGTAGAGCAAAAAGGCTTAGGTTTAAAAGAGCTTACAGACTTAAAGGGTAAGACATTCACATTCGGCTCAGAAAGCTCTACATCAGGACATTTGATGCCCAGATATTTCTTAAAAGAGGCAGGTATTAATCCTGAAAGCGACTTTGACGGTCAGCCGAATTACTCCGGTTCTCATGATAAGACCTATAAGCTTGTTGAGGCAGGCTCTTATCAAACAGGTGCAGTTAATATGCAGTATTGGGATAAGGCAGTTGCTGAAGGCAAGGTTGATACAACTAAGGTAGAAGAATTTTATAGAACACCTGAATTCTTTGATTATAACTGGACTCTCAATAAGGATATTGATGCAAAGTACGGTGACGGAACAGCTCAGAAAGTTAAGGATGTTGTCTTGTCAATGAAGGCTGGGGACTCTAAAGTAATGGATTTATTGTCAACAGATTCCTTTATAGAAAGTAATAATGACAATTATGCAAAAATCAAGGAAGTCGCACAGGAACTTAAAATGGTGAGATAATATGGAAAAAGATATGGCTTTAGATATTCAAAATCTCTCAAAAACATTTGAAGATGGCGCAGATATTCTAAATGACATTACATTTTCCATAAAGAAGAATGAATTGGTGGCTTTGATCGGACCTTCGGGTGCGGGAAAATCCACCATTTTAAATGTCATTACAAAGGTTATCAACAAAACCGGCGGAAAAGTATTTGTTGAAGGAAAAGAAATAGATGAGTATAAAAATATAAAAGAATATGCCAAGTGTGTAGGCATGATCAGACAGCACTTTGACCTTGTGTCCTCACTTTCAGTACTCAATAATGTATTGATCGGGCGATTTAATACTTGGAGTTTTATGGATTCGCTTTTAAACTTAATAAAAACAAAGGACAAGGAAGTGGCAATGCACGCTCTAGCCAGAGTCGGCATTGAGAATAAAGCATATGATAAGGTAGCAAGGCTTTCAGGTGGAGAGCAACAAAGGGTCGCAATTGCTCGTGTGCTGGTACAAAATCCGAAGATCTTAATTGCAGATGAGCCGGTCTCCTCTCTTGATCCGGAGCGTGCAGACGAGGTGCTCAGGCTTTTGACAAGCATAGCAAAGGAAAGCGGAAATTGTCTTATTGCCAGTATGCACTATGTAGAACTGGTAAAGAAGTATTTTACTCATGTTATCGGCATCAGGGAGGGCAAGGTTATTATTGATGCACCTGTAGAAGATGTGGATGATGAGCAATTAAAGCAATTGTATAAAATTCGAGGTATAAAAAATGAAGAGATTAGATCATAGGGGATTCCTAAGCATTATCCTTGTTGCTGTTTTTCTACTCTCACTTTTTGCTGTGGATTGGCATAGTGGAATATGGCATAGCGGAGGTCTTGCGGTCTTAAGGCAGATTGCACATTCTATAGTTCATCCTGACTTATCGGTCGCCATCTTAAAAAAGGGCTTCTCGAACATGATGATAACCTTTTCTTATGCACTGATTTCTATTTCCATTGCAACAGTACTGGGTATAATACTCGGCATACTTGCCAGCGGTCTTCTCTTTAAAAACCGGACTATTGCAATAATTGTTCGAGGAATACTGGGGTTTTTGCGTGCTGTTCATGAACTTGTATGGGCTTGGATTTTTGTCGCAGCTGTGGGGCTTAACCCTATAGGGGCACTTCTTGCACTTGCCATTCCCTATGCCGGTGCGCTCGGAAAAGTTTATGCCGATTTACTGTGTGAGGTGAATAAAAAAGTTATAGAAAATATGCGTGTAGCCGGTGCAAGTCGCTTGCAATGTATGATTTACGGATATTTTCCTGAGGCTTTTAAGGAAATGCTCAGCTACACTCTCTACCGTCTGGAATGTGCCATACGAAGTTCTTCTGTACTAAGCTTTGTAGGGCTTGGCGGATTGGGGTTTCAGATCAATCTTGCCTTACAGGACCTGAACTATTCAAGACTTTGGGTCTATGTATATTTCTTGATTTTGCTTGTTCTTGTTATTGATATTTGGGGAAGCAGTTTTAGAAGAAATTTGGAAAATAAAAATACAAAGTTTACCGTATTTTCCCTTTGGGTATTAATGGCTCTTTTTATATTTGCTTGGTGGTATGTAATTGTTATAGATAAGGCAGACTTCTTTGAACTCTTTAACATGAAAAATGCCGAATACTTTAATAATTTTATTTTAGGACTTATGGGTGTTGGCGAGGATAAGGTGGCATTTTTAGATATTACACAAATTACGGAAACAGTAAAAATGGCATGGCAAACTGTGCTAATGAGTATTCTTGCCATCGGCATTGCATTTGCCCTTGTTCTTTTAACCATGGTACCGGCAGCAAAGAATATTAAAGACGGCAGCATTATGGGTAAAAAATCCATATTACTGTCGGGAATGTATTACATTGTACGCTTTTTTTACCTTGTAACAAGAGCACTGCCCGAGCTACTGTGGGCAATGATTTTCGTCTTTATTTTTAAACCCGGAATAGTCCCCGGAGCAATGGCACTTGGGGTACATAATATCGGTGTACTTGGAAAACTTTGCTGTGAAGTAATTGAGGAAATGGACACAAGACCGGTAAATAATATCGCTCTTACAGGGGCAGGTGGTGGGCAGATTCTGCTCTACGGGGTACTGCCTGAAATTCTGACCAAGGTAATCAACTATATGCTATACAGGTGGGAGGTCATTATCAGAACTACTATTGTTGTAGGTTTTGTAGGTGCCGGCGGTCTCGGTATGGCATTTAAACTTGCTATGAGCTTCTTCCACTACTCACAAATCACACTTTATATGATTGCATATTTGATTATAGTCTATATCGCAGATTTTATTTCATACCGAACAAAGGAATGGATAAAATAATATATAGCATAGAAAAAGCCGACATACCGCAACTACTTTTGTTGTTTCAGTATGTCGGCTTGCAAATTAGTATCTATTTCAAATTTTTAGGGTCAATTTTTCATTCCCAATATTATGCATATATCCGTCTTGGCTATGAAAAACTTAATGATACATCGCAAGTTCCACACTATCCATATACTGCCCTATCGACATATTGAATTTTTGGTAATCTGCCTCTAAAAACTCATCTGTAGCACAGGCAACCGCTACATTTACTTTTTGAAGTTGATTAAAAAATGTAAGCATAAGCGGAACTTCTACGATTTTAGATAAACCTCTGATTATAATACTTCCTGCTTCTTCGAGCTGTAATATCTCGTCTTTTGAGGAAATATTTACCCTCTTATCATCAACTAAAACCTCTACCTTATCATAATAATCATATGTAGCACTGACTGCATTACATATTTCCCTCCAGCCTACGCCATAAGTTAATTTGAAAGTTGATAAAAGCCATCCGTTTTCTTTTCTCACACCTAATAATAACATCTTAATCTCCCTCTTCATCACTATTTATTAAGACCCATTATATCACTTTAGTGAGTGGAAGTTTCTTTCAATTACATTTATATAATTATAACTTATTTTTATATATGCGTATAACTGCCTGTATAAATTTTTATTTCATCTTTATTTATACCGTTTTGCTACACAGAAGTTTCTTTTAACTGCATCTATCTGCTTACAACTTACTTTTCATATATGCATATAACTGCTTATGTAAATTTTTCATTTCATCTTTTGCCTTCATAGAGTGTTGGTACATAAACTTATAAGCAAAAGAACTTCTGAATATAAATGCTGTCACTGTTGCGAGAAGCCAAGTCGGTGCATATAAAAATATATTAAACTTTCTTGGCAGTACTCTCCCATGCCAAAGCTTTATAAAATTAAAATTTCGTTTTAATCGTTTTGCAGTCTTAAGCATAAGCTTATGCTCATAACCTGCCCTTTTGGGATACTTTGCTTCATAATAAGCATCTGCAATAGGTACGACCATAGCCAAGTGACATATTTGCCACAGATGCATATCGTCTACTATTTTGTACGGAATTTTTGCTTTTTTAAAAATCCCTGCCAATTTATTTATTCTTACAGTTTTTTCCCTGCTTATCTTTCCAAAAGTAGTAGGCTGAACAAAACTCGGAGTTAATGCTGCATCTAAAATATCATTCCTAATACTTCCTCCTGCTCCGGGAAATGCCGGAATAATCCTTCCTTTACCGCAAATATCCTCCCAATTTCTATAATCATCAATGGAATTGACCATGGTAACAATATCGCTGTTGTTATATTTTAATTCCTCCAAGGCGGTATATAATTGATTTTCACGAACTGTTAAAAAGATAAAATCATACTTGTCATCTCGCTTAAGCTCCTTTAGTACCTTTACCTTAGATTTCCTTAACTTGTTATTTTCATAATAAAGCAAACCCCTTGACTTAAGCACAGCCAAGCGTCTACCTCTGGCATAGATACTTACATCAAAACCCGCTTTTTTTAAGAGCACGGCGTACAATGAGCCTATTACTCCGGCACCGTAAATTAATAATCGCATATAATCCCTACTTTTATATTATTCCACCAAAACCCATTCACCTATCCATTTATTTGTAGTTCTGTTGTATTGTCTTTTATATAGTTTCTTATTTATAACCTTGCATCTTAATTCTATAATCATCTTATATGGAACAACTTTCTCATTAACATATATATCACTATATTTTCTTATTTCTAAAGGTTTTGCATAACTTATATTACTTGATAAACTACTTACAATGGCAACTGATAAAAATATTCTTACTATCACATCTTTTCTCATATATAACTGCTCCTTTTTATTAAATTTATCTATTTTTAAAATTAATAGAATTCTGTCAACTATATAAACTTTTATTATTTATTTTATCTCCAAAGATATAAGTTCTTTTGGTATATGTGATAATGTGCATTGATATTTTTCATTAACATATAATTCATATTCATTTTCGTCATTTATCCTAAAATAACTGTTATCGGTTATCATAAAGCTTTCTTCTAATTTGATACTGTAATAATATGCTTCAAAAGTATATAAACATGACATCATTATTAGTGTTGATAAGCATGCTACACATAATACCTCAGCTATGTATAGTCTTTTTCTAACACCATATATCACTTTCAATAAATTTTTAATTCTATATTCTAAAGTATTCAGACTGCTAATAAACAAAAGCGAACAGGTTGTATCAATATGCTTAAAGTTATTTTTAGCAAGACTAAATAGAACTTCGGTATATTTATTCTTTTCTCTATCTGAAAGGGTTCTGACAGCATATACATCTGCTTGTAATTCCAACATTTTCAATACTTCTTTCTTTAGTAACCATATTAGAGGAAACCACCAATATATTATAAAAATAAGCTCAAGCAAAATCTTAATAGGTAAATGTTTAAGTTTCAGATGTTGAATTTCATGCAGCAATATCATTTTTTGTTTTTCTTTTGATAACTTAGGAGAAAGTACAATAATCGGTTTTCTACATCCAAATATAAAAGCAACTGTATCAATATCCACACAGATTACCTTGGGGATATTTTTAATATTTTCATACTTACAAATCTTGTCCACCATATTTAACACATCTCTGTTTTCAGTAACAGGTACTATTGAAAGCACATGGCTTAATTTAATATGCTTATATGTGGCTTTAGTAAGTAAAATAACTGCAATAATTATGTATGTAACAAGCATTAAGATTTTAATGCCAGCTATATTAAAAACTCTATAGTCCATAAGCTCAATCACCTTAGGTAATATTAAACTTTCTCCTACAGTTTTTGTAAAAGGTAATTCAAAAGGAAATAAAAGTCTTATGGAAAGCATAAAAAATAATATTAAAATAAGGATTCTATTTTTATAGTTTAAATTTTGAGTACTATTTAATATAGGTATAAAACACAATATAGCTAAACCACAAAATAAACTATTACTTATTAACAGGGAAATAAACATAAGTCCTAATCCTCCTCTTTTAATTTTTTAATAGCTTCCTCCAGTTCCTTTAATATTTCGTCTTTTCTATCATCATGTTTTACAAACTGCTCCATAAAGTTCAATGTAGAAAAACTATAGGTATTATTTCTCATATCTTTCAACTGTTGAGCAGCATATTTTTCAGCACTGACACTATATATAACTTCTTGAAAGCACAGTCCTGCTGTATACTATATCCGCTACTTTTACATAACCTTTTTTTAACAAGCTCGGTAACGCTACCTTTACTGTATTAAGCTTTAATTCTCCTGCTTGTGCAATTTGAGAAGCGGTTAAGTCCTTATTTTCACGCCATAATACCGACATAACATCAGTTTCTTTTGCACTTAGATTGATTAGTTTCTCACCCATATCATATCTTCTTTCTAATCTTTTATTTATTAATCATAATAACAATATCTTAAATGTTTGTCAATATTGTTTATAATTTATTGTTTTTTTGTAATTTAATAATATAAAAAAATATCTACTCGTATATTGACATTTTAATCTTTATTTGTTAGCATACACTCAATATTAATGGTGTGATCAACTATCTTGATAGATATTAGATATCTCACCAATATATAGCTAATAATACAGAAAGGGGTATACAGTTATGAATTGCTATAATATACAAAGGTATAAGAACGGAGATACTATTAATTATTTATACAATTTATCAATACGGTAAATAAGAGCATAAGAATACAAACAAACTAGAAACCCCATATTAAAATTCGTATTTATAGAAGGTTGGTAATAATATGAGATATAGACTAGAATTAAAGTTAATAACAGTTATGATGTCGATTGTATTGATGGTATCAAATAATCTAAATTGTTTTGCTGCAGGAAAGACGATTGAGGCATTTAAAAATAATAATTATAAAGGAACATCCGATTGTGAAGAAATGATTAATGGAGTTAAAGGGCAAGATTCTTCATACACATCAGCATTTAAAGGACCAAATAACTCCATTTCCTTATCAGACTTTACAGGAAAAACAAAAGCAATAAAATATTGGGCAAGTCATGGTAGTAATGCAGGAAAATTATGGGGAAACAGTAAAGTTAGTATTGATATTATGCGTATTAACAATTTTACATGGTCTGGCTCAAATTTGGAATTTGTTTTTTTAGCAGCATGTAATCAATTGGATGGAGCAAATAAGAATCCTAGAGCTAAATATGCTAAAGCAATGCTAGGTAATAATGCAGTTAGAGTTATTTGTGGATATCATGAGAGTGCACCACAAGCAGGAGCACATCATGACGCAGCAGTTGTAAGAAATTTTATTGCTAAGGCTAAAACTGGTGAGTCTGTAAAAAGTTCTTGGATTTTGGCTAATCAAATTTATGGTTCTTCAAATTATTGTGTACTAACACACTCTGGAAATGTTCAGTATTCAAGATTTGAAGGTTTTCCAGGAACTACTTATAATAGACCGGGAGTTAGAAGTAAATCAATTTTAAGATTTTCTTCAGCTAATCAAGGAGGTACACAACAACTATTTTCTTCTTTAAGAACCTCTATTCAAAACATGGATATACCTGATTATAGTTTAAAAGCAATGGATAAGAATATAACTATAAATCCAGATACTGAGACAACTGTTTTAAAGTTAGATAATTATATTACAACTCAAAATGGTGAAATATCAGATAAAGAGATTAGTATTTCTGAGCAACAAGCGATACAATTAGCACAAAATTGGATTGATAATATATATTTAGGTGTGGATTTAAGTGATTTCAACAATGCAGAGTTTTCAATAAATCCTATTGTAATGGCTGAGGTAGATTTAGACGGAAATGTCGATAATGAAGTGGAGACCTGCGTTGCCTATGATATTTCTTTTAAAGGAACATATAATGGTATTCCTATTGAAGGAGAAAAATACTGTGCAGTTGTAGACAGTAGTGGTATAATTTCAAGTGCTGTATGTCATAGAGATTATGAAATGGTTGAAATAATGCTACCGCAATCCCACCGGCTTTAGACGGTGGGTTAAGGT
>ERZ773026.1417-NODE-1417-length-12177-cov-29.865534_pt1 | contig 12177 bp, 7 predicted proteins | sample MGYA00580838_ERZ773026 | MGnify/ENA primary metagenome ERZ773026 (study PRJEB29015, sample SAMEA2738006) | human oral metagenome | biome: human oral; feature: human-associated habitat; material: dental | place: China | collected 2055 ... | reverse complement strand
ATGCCGGCTACCGTCAACGTACGGTGACCCTCAACGGTCGTGTGATTGAAAATGCGGGCGCATACCTGACTCCATGGAACTGGGATGCTAACGGTAAGGCCTTGACCGGCGACAAAGAGAAGATGTACTTCTTCTCCAAGACAGCTGGGCAAACCACCTGGACCCTACCAGAAGCTTGGCGTGGTGACAAGGTCTATCTCTATAAGTTGACTGACCAAGGTAAACAGGAACAAGTAGAACTTGCTGTCGATAGCCAAGGTCGCATTACCATTGATGCACTGGCTAATCAACCTTATGTTCTCTATAAAGTAGCTCAAGGCAAACGCACCATAACCTGGAGCGAAGGCCTCCACCTCTATGACCAAGGTTTCAACAGCGGTACCTTGGATCACTGGACTAAGACAGGGGATAGCCAACACGCTCAAATCGTCAAGTCCCAAGGGGCTAATGAAATGTTGCGGATTGAAGGCAACAAGGAACGCGTGACCCTAATCCAGAAATTAACCGACTTGAAGCCTAACACCCGTTATGCCGTCTATGTTGGGGTGGATAACCGTAGTAATGCTAAGGCCGACATCACCATTAAGTCTGGTGACCAAACCATCAGCAACTACACCCATAAATCCATTGCCAAGAACTATGTTCAAGCGCACGCCCACAACACCTTGCCTAAGAATGCAACGGTTGGTAATACCAGCTACTTCCAAAACATGTATGTCTTCTTCACGACTGGCTCCGATGTCAGCAACGTCACCCTGACCCTCGGCCGTGATGCCGATCAAGAGGCGACTTACTTCGATGAGATTCGGGTCTTTGAGAACCAGTCCAAGATGTATAGCGGCAAGCATGATACGACGCCAGGCACCTTCAAGCAAGACTTCGAAGAGGTCCCACAAGGGATTTTCCCATTCGTTATCGGTAACGTTGAAGGGGTAGAGGATAACCGCACTCACTTATCAGAACGCCACGATCCATATACCCAACGGGGCTGGAATGATAAGAAGATTAACGATGTCATTGAGGGTAACTGGTCGCTCAAGACCAATGGATTGACCGGACGTGACAAACTGGTCTATCAAACCATCCCGCAAAACTTCCGCTTTGAAGCAGGTAAGACCTATCGTGTCACCTTCGATTACGAAGCAGGTTCTCACGATGCCTATGCCTTTGTCGAAGGGGATGGCGAGTACACCCGTCGCAGCAAGCTTAAGATGCATAGCTTACGCAATACCTGGGAGGGTTCCGACAAGCCGGGTAAGGCTAGCTTCATCGTACAAGCCTCTGATTCTGGCAATACCTGGGTAGGGATTTACTCAACTAGCCGAGGTTCTGACAATAAAGGTGAAACCGGTAGTGCTGTAGACTTCCGCGGTTATAAGGACTTCATGATGGATAATCTCCAAATTGAAGAAGTGACCGTTACAGGTAAATTACTGGTAGACGAAGCCTACAAAGAAAATGTGCCAGTAGTAGACGGCAACTACACGCCAGATAGCCTAGAAGCTTATAAGAATGCCTTGCTAGCCTTGACTGAAGCCGACGACAAGATCAGCGTTGAAGAGGCCAACAAGCTAATTGAAGCCGTTCAAACAGCCAAAGAAGCCCTACAAATGAGACGTTCTGCCGCTAACTGGGATGACATTGAATCTGTCGACGCCCCTTATCATGAAGGGGAAGATTTCTGGTATGCCTTCGATGGAGACAATAGCAGCTTATGGCATACGCCATGGGATCGCCGGGCCATCGGCGAACCAGCTACGGTAAACTTCAATAAAGTATTGGAAATTACACGCTTCGAATATGTGCCACGCCAAGACGCTTCGAACGGTCGCCTCAAGAAGGGGAACCTAGTCTTAGTGGATGAGGAAGGTAAGGAACATCGCTTTGAATTCGACGGCTGGGCCGACGATGCCAAGACTAAGGTCATTCCATTCGATAAGCCAATTAAGGTCAAGAAGGCAACCATTACTGGGACAGAGTCCTACGGGGATGGCGGCGCCTTCCAATCAGCGGCCGAATTACGCTTTGTCCTACCAGAGATTGCTGATACGCCACTAGATCAATCCGCTTATCAAGCGCAATTAGAGCGGGTCAAAGCCATCGATAGCCAGGAAGCCCGTCAGGCGCTCAATGCGGTAGATGTCTATTACCAAGGCCTCAGCCGTGATAACTTATTAACCAAGTTGGCCCTGGACCGTATGACGGATTACCTCAAGCAAATCAAGGCACCTGAGCCAAGTCAGCCAGACCAACCAAGTCAACCAGATCAACCAGGCACTAAGTTGCCACTCTATGAAACCCAAGGGGTTAAGGTGACCCTCAATGCGGACAAGACCGAAGCGACCTTCGAGGATAATGACGGCGATACGCGCGTTTCGGTTAAGATTCCAACCAAACACTTGGATCCAAGCATTGTGGCAGTATCTGTAGTGCCGCTCAAAGAGAAGTTGGCCGCCCTAGGCGAAGACGAGCACCAAGCCTATGAAATCAGCTTCCTCAACAAGGACGGCAAGGAAGTCCCTGTCAAAGGTGATGCTAAGGTCATCTTCCCAGTGGATAAGGCTGTAACCAAGGCTTACTACTTGACCAGCGACACCAAGGAAATCGTCAATGAAGTGCCTTTTGAGATGATGGATGATGGACGCGTGGCCTTGACGGTTAACCACTTCTCGCTCTATGCGGTAAGTTTCGGTAAGCGTCAAGAAACTCCAAGTCAACCAACGCCTCCAAGTCAGCCATCCACCCCAAGTCAGCCAGCCAATCCAAGCCAACAAGCGGGCGGGCCATTGGTGGCTCAGGCTGCTCAAGTAACTCCAAGTGAGGGCAAGGGACAATTGCCAGCTACCGGTGAAAGTGATCAAACCATACTCTTCAGCGCAGCTGCCCTATCCTTACTAGCAGGATTAGGCCTCGTTGCAACCAAACGTCCTGAAGATCAAGCCTAGTTTAGATAAGAGAGGTTGAGACTTTTGTCTCAGCCTCTTTTCTATTTAGGGCAAGGAGGCTAGCAATAAAATTCTGAAAAAATTGCTTGCCATGCTTAGTCCAGGATGCTATAATAGTCGAGTAGTGATTTTGCGGTCATGGCGGAATGGCAGACGCGCTGTCTTGAGGGGGCAGTGGGGGTATCCCCGTGGAAGTTCGAGTCTTCTTGGCCGCATCACCGAGGAGGGGCAACCCTCCTTTTTTTGTTATATATAGGGTTGAGGCTAGACATTCTAACTCTCATCGACATTTAATGACACCGGGACAGGGTTTTGGTACAATAGGCAATAACAAGATGAAGTAAAGGAGCAAAGCATGAAAACACAGGCATCGTTAGAGAAAATTATTGTGTTGGATTTTGGGAGTCAGTATAACCAGTTGATTACCCGCCGCATTCGGGAATTTGGGGTCTTCAGTGAATTATTACCCAATGATACCAGTGCAGCCGACATTCAAGCCGAAGGCAATGTCAAGGGGATTATCTTCTCAGGGGGCCCACACAGCGTCTATGCTGAAGGTGCCTTCACTATTGACCCAGCCATCTTCGAATTGGGGATTCCAATCTTAGGGATTTGCTATGGCATGCAGTTGACCACTCATCTCTTGGGTGGTAAGGTCGAATCTGCTAACAAGCGCGAATATGGTCGCTCCATGTTAGATGTTCACCAACGTGAAACAGGCCTCTTTGCTGGCTTAGATAGCCATGAGAAGGTTTGGATGAGCCATGGTGACTTAATCGTGCAAGTGCCTGAAGGTTTCAGCGTGACCGCGTCTAACGATCACTGCCCGGTGGCGGCCTTCGAGAACCCAGCCCGTCAAATCTACGGCGTCCAGTTCCACCCAGAAGTGCGTCACTCTGAGCACGGGAATGACTTGCTCCGCAACTTCGCTTTCAATATCTGTGGGGCCAAAGGCGACTGGTCCATGGAAGACTTCATCGAAATTGAAGTAGCCAAAATTCGTCAACAAGTCGGTGACCGCAAGGTACTGCTTGGCTTATCCGGTGGGGTAGACTCCAGCGTCGTAGGGGTACTCTTACAGAAAGCCATTGGCGACCAATTAACCTGTATCTTCGTCGATCACGGCCTCTTGCGTAAAGGCGAGGGTGACCAAGTTATGGATAGCCTAGCTGGTAAATTCGGCCTTAACATCATCCGGGTTAACGCCAAGGACCGCTTCTTGTCCAAGTTAGCTGGCGTGAGCGACCCTGAACAAAAACGTAAAATTATTGGTAATGAATTCGTCTATGTCTTCGATGACGAAGCAGCTAAGCTAGAAGGGGTAGACTTCCTAGCCCAAGGGACTCTCTACACCGACATCATCGAGTCTGGGACCAAGACAGCCGAGACTATCAAGTCTCATCACAACGTGGGCGGTCTGCCAGAAGATATGCAGTTCGAGTTGATTGAGCCCCTCAATACCCTCTTCAAGGACGAAGTACGTGCCTTGGGGACAGCGCTGGGGATGCCAGACAGCTTGGTATGGCGCCAACCATTCCCAGGCCCAGGTCTCGGTATTCGGGTTATCGGCGAAATCACCGAAGAAAAACTCGAAATCGTCCGTGAATCAGATGCCATCTTGCGCGAAGAAATCGCCAACCATGGTTTAGACCGTGACGTATGGCAATACTTCACCGTACTCCCAGGCTTTAAGTCTGTTGGGGTTATGGGCGATGGCCGGACCTACGACTATACCGTCGGGATTCGTGCCGTCACCTCTATCGACGGGATGACCAGCGACTTCGCCCGCCTACCGTGGGAAGTGTTGCAAGTGATCAGTGCTCGTATTGTTAACGAAGTAGCCCATGTTAACCGCGTGGTCTATGATATTACAAGTAAACCACCAGCAACGATTGAATGGGAATAAAAGTAAAGAGGATAGAAACCTTGTTGTGATAGGGTTTCTATCCTTTTTTTGCTTTGAATACGTTTTGAATACGTTAGCCCTAAAAAATAACATAATTTGCGAATCTTTCGGCCAATCTTTCCCGATGTTTTTCAGTTACATGGGCATAGATATTCATTGTTGTATGAATATCTTGGTGTGTGCTGCTTGGATTTTGTACTTCGATCAATTTTTGAATGGTAAGAACACCTAGTTTGTGATACAATGTACGTAATAAGAGGCTAACTACAATTATCTATGAATAGTATTGGTCGATAAGAATATATAGGGTAAATATTTACTTTTCGATAAATGATTTGCGGAGGATTTAGAAATGATAAAAGAAATAATTGTTAATTTGCTTGTTGCGTTTATCACGTTTATTGGTGCAGCTATCTTTCATAATAGATTAAGAATGAAAATATATATGCAGTCTCTTTTTCGATGGAAAAAGGATATAAGATTGAGTTGTGCATACCTTTTTCAAATAAAGCAAAACAACAAATATCTTTTAATCAAAGGGTCTAAAATAAACCAGTATCAGCCGGTTGGTGGAGTTTATAAATACTATGAATCATTCAACGAAAGTAAGTCGATACTAGAGTTAAAGGACGAAGAGGAAGAAAACTTTTATGAAGAAAAAGATCTGAGATTAATTACAAAAGGGAGATATATCATAGGCTTTCTTGATTGGTTCGATTCAAAAAAGAATAGGGAGATTATAGTGGTAAGAGAATTAATTGAAGAATTGCAGCCTGCGGGAGTCTCAATCGAGCAACTAATTAAGAATGTCAAGATTGAGTATTTAAGAACAGTGAAAAAAGGCATTAGGTATTCTACGCATTTTAAAATAGATGAACTTCAAATATTTAATATCTATGCGGTAAAGATACCTACAGAGTTACTTGATAGGATTGTGAATAGTGAAAGGTGTTGTCTTGTTGAAGCAAAAGAAATAGAAAGACAATGCTGCACAAAAGATGGTCTTTCTGAAAAGATTTCTGAGACTTCAATATATATAATTTAGGGGGACACTATGGAGGATTTTGTTATTCAAGAGGAGATAAGAGAAATTATTGAGGAGATAGATGTCTCAGATTCTAATTACGAAAAGGCGACTAATAGGTATAATTCCATTGCAAATTATATAAAAGAATCTTCACTTAGTTCAAGTAGTCCAGATATATATTTGCAAGGCTCGTTTAAACTTGGGACAGCAATTAGGCCTTTGACGAAAGAGGGTTCATATGATATTGATATAGTTTGTAATCTCGCTAAATTGAGGAGAGGCAATCAATCTCAATGTTCTTTGAAGTGTAATTTAGGGGAAGTTGTAAAAGAATATGCTCAAACGCACTCAATGTCAAACGAACCTGAGGAAAGCAAAAGATGCTGGACATTAAAATATGTTGATGAAGATAATTTCCATATAGATATTTTACCATCAGTACCTTTGCATGAGAAAGAGGAAGAATATATAGCTATAACAGATACAACGAAAAGCAACTATAATGATATATCGTATAACTGGGAAACAAGTAATCCAAAGGGATACGCGCAGTGGTTTAGATATATTTCAGAGTATTCCAGTTATCGGGAGAAAATTGCCAAAGAATTCTATGCCTCTATTGAGAAGGTTCCTGAATATAGAGTAAAGACTCCGTTACAGAGGGTTGTTCAAATTTTAAAGAGGCATGCAGAAGTGTTATTTGAGGATGATGTAGAGCATAAACCAAGCTCTATCATTATTACTACCTTAGCTGCAAAACAGTATAAAGTTGCCCGTTATCTTAACCATGATTTATTAGGTGTTATGACTTACATCATAGAGCATTTAAAAGATGGAATTGATATCTGTGAGGGTAATCCTTGTGTTTATAATCCTGCAAATAATGCTGAAGTTCTTTCAGGTAAATGGGATAATGATAGTAGCTATTTCGAAGCATTTGAAAAATGGTTGATGCAACTTGAGTCGGACTTTAATATAAGAAATAAAGATTTGAAATATATGGACAAAATCCAATGTATTAAAAGAAGTTTGTTTAAGAATAATGGGAAGCATTATCCAATTGTCAATGTAGATTCTATTAGGCATCATCAAAAGTCAAAATGGCGAGAATGCTTAAGTAAAGATATCTCTATCAAGGCAAAGTATTTACGTAATGGATTTAGATGGAAAGAAATTAAAAGTGGCGCCGCATTAAATAAGCATGGAGAGTTAAGATTCGAGGTGCAAGCTGAAGGAGTAAAAGGTTACGAAATATGGTGGCAAGTTACCAATACCGGAAAAGAAGCCAAAATGGCGAATGCTTTAAGAGGTGATTTTTATAACTCAGAATTGGCTGAAGGAAGGAAAGTTAGGAAAGAAAATACTCTTTATATAGGTCGTCATTATGTCGAGGCATATCTCGTAAAGAACAATATATGTTATGGGAAGAGTTCACCGTTCGAGGTAAATATTGTTGATGGCTTCTTACTCGACACTATAAAAAAACAAATAGTTTTAGGTACTACGACGAAAAATTAAATATAAGTCTAAAATGAGCAGGTTCCTGCTTGCAAAACAAAGGGAAAAAAATTAATGATTCGCTATGTTCTAGAATTAGGATGATTACATATCTATGCCAGTGAATTGCGCCATTTTTTAATTATTTACTTGAATTTTATTGGAAATAAACAGATGACTTTAATCTTAGAGGAAAACGTGCTATGTATAATGAGACAGTTACTTTAATTAGCCATAAAACTATCTTCGTTATATAAATATAAAAAAACCGAAACCATTGCAATGATTCCAGTGAATTAGTGGATTGCAGTGGTTTCGAAGTTCGAGAAATTAATGTTCGGTATCGCGAGGAGGCAATGGATCGTTGCCATAGCTATCTTTAGATTGAATACGTCCGTTGGCTTTTTGGATAATTAACTCTGAATGTTGATTTTGAGCAACTGTCTTCCCAAACGCAATCGCATCTGATTTATTATCAAAAATCTTAGTCGGTTTAGTATTTCCTTCGCCTTGGACTTTCCACTGCCCATTAGAAGGAGATACCCATTGATTTTTTCGCATAATTTTCACCTCACTTTCTGAATGCTTTGACTCATCGAAGTTGAAGCAAAGATGATGAGTACAAATTAAGTATATAGAACAATTAGTTGAAAAGCAATCTTTCCACTCTTACTAAACACAATATATAGTATTTAGTATAATGTTCGGTTACCGTATATTGTGTTTTCAGACGAGGTGATGACAAAGTTAATCTACTAAGGGGTGTTTATTAGGAAACCTACTATCAAGAACATAAGCTCGCTATTAGAAAAGCATATATACTAGAATACGATATGATATACTATGTCTTGGTAATTGTTTCATAAGAGATTTTATCTCTTATGTTTAGTCTGCCTCTCATGAATGTTAGTATCATCATGATAATTTTCATTTTTTAGATTGGAAGCAGTCGATATAGGACACAATTTTCGTCTATGGGCACGGCATGCTATAATAGAAATGGAATCCACGCAAAGGAAGTGACCCAATGAAAAAACTACTACTCGCCATATTCGTCCTCGTGCTTATGGTGCCTAGCCTTGTCAGAGCGGAGTCTGGACCTCAAACAGCTGAGGAATACAAGGACTACTTTAGGCAAGTAGAGGGCTTAATTACCGATGATGTGGAGAAGTCTTATAATCAATATATGGACTTTATCAAGGCCACGGAGCGCATTCCGGCTAAAAAAGAAACTTGGTCATCTCAGGTTGACTATTTGTTATATCGAACAGGAGATAATAAGGATAATAAGGCTGCCTTTTTTGGTAGCACCACGGGGCAAACACTTGGTTATGCTTTTGATCAACTTCCTGCCGAGGCTATTAAAGGCTATTTAGCAGCTTTAGCTATTGAGCCAACCAGTGAGTTAGAGTCGATGCTGACAAGTCCTGACAAATTCCAGGGGCGGGTCCTAATTCTTAAGAATGACAAGGCAATTGTCCAAGTATTTGCCTTCGGAGGGCGGTTTGGTATCCGGATTTATCGTGATTTAGCCTTTTTTGTAAAGGTGAGTCAGCCAGCTGACCAAGAACAAGCAGCACAAGCCTTGGATTTGCTAGTTGACTTATATACTGACCATTTTACTAAGGTAGAGAGCTTGATTAAGGATGATGCGGAAGCCTCTTATAAGAACTATATGGACTTAATTAAGAACAAAAATCTCCAAGATGCCAAAGAGATTACCTTAGAAGACGGAAGGTCTGTCAAGTACTATAAGATTAGCGAAGATCAGGAAGGTATTATTGCGAGTCCGGATGGCAAAACGCTGGGCTATAGCCTGACCTTGGGAACTAAGGAAGCCTTACTTGCCTACCTAAAAGTGCTCAACCTTGAAGAGACGAGCGAGCTTAAGAAACTGTTGGCTGATCCTCAAGTAGGAAAAGGCACCTTTGTTCTCATCCAGAATGATAAGGTTGGCGTGGCAATCAGAACATTCGGCGACAAGGAGAGCAAGAATCTCCGCTTCAATATTCTGATCATGAGAGATTTAGAATTATACCAGAAATCTGTCAAAGAGTATAAGGAGAAGGCGAAAAATTAGGGAATGAGTTTATGTTTCATCATAACGGAATATTAAGTTAAATAGGAAAGTTTTAACAGGCCTAATCCAATCTCGATTAGGCCTGTTTGTATACACGAGTCGGTAAATAAGAGAGTGGGCTTATAATCGTTGAAAAAAGAAAGTGGAGGATAATAATTTAAGTAAGGGACAAGCAGAGAAGTTGGGCAAGTAATAGAGGTGATTCTATTGTTGGGTAGATACTTATTATTAAAAGCTATAAAGATTAATATGCGATATATTTGGGAACGAACAATTCTAGAGTTTTATCAAATTTATGAAAAATTTGAAAAGTTGTATGAAATGAACAGCGAGGAATAGGGTGGTAGGGGGGCTTAATAAAATGATTTGTATGATGATCAAAGCGCAAGTTGGAAAATGAATATCCAAATTGCATAAGCTTATTTGCAATTATCGGAGAGTAAAAATAAGTAAGTGATCCACCTTTAAACGTAAGGCTCAAATGCATTGTTAGACGAGGAGGAGAATTGAGTAGAAAAGTAGTTTTTAAAGGGAATAAAAATTATTATAGTATTTCGAATAGTTAGCATGGAGTGGAAAGGCACTATACTTTTAGAAGTGAGTTATAAAGACATTAGAGTAGCTTTCTGCAAATGCCTTTGTTTATTTATAGTTGTTTGATTGCGTCGACCAACCAGCACTAGTATAATGAATACTGATGAGTTGATATTGACTAGATTCATGTAAAAGTAAGGACTTAGCTATAGAAGCTACAAGACAACTGAAATAAAATCCATATTAATTATATTTAGTATGTTTTCTACATGAAAAATCGGTCTATTTATTTTGAACAATAAAAGTCATGGATATATATCCATTTCATAACGTGATATAATATTGATGATTATAAACTCTTGGAAGGAATCTTTATAATTGATGTTAGTTTCAAAAGGTTGAGACTTCTTATGAGATAAGTATGATGATATAATAGAGGGTTTGTATGAGTACTATAAGGTGGGGAAGTAAAAATGACTGACAAGAGAAATGCGACATCTAGTTGGAGCGGATATAATCATCAGGGGAAGGTCGGAATATTCTTAGCACTAAAAGAGCTACTGACTTTACTACAACACAACAAAAGTTATACTGATTATAAAATTGAGTTTGAAAAGAACGGGAGTGAAGATATCGATATCAGTAATGCTACTTCAATAGTTTCTAGGCACCAAGTGAAAGCCAAAAGAGAGGGGAAGTTTCCAAATGATTATCAAAATGTTAGAAAGATTAACTCGGACTCATATCCATCAGGGTACCAAATTTTAGGAACAACAAATGAGAATAGATTTCTACATGTCATTTGTGATGTTCTCGGGTGGGACTTAGATGAAAAAGAATTTAAAAACGAATACCCTAGAGCTATATATGTAAAAAATGAGAGCAATGTGCAATTATATACGTATCCAAATGGACAAAGATATTGTAGCTTAACCGATGAGAGAAATTCACCAATCGACAATTTTTGCAAAGACATAATTAAAGAGATTCTAAAGGAGCAAGATAACTGCTTGGTGTGCGATGAAGACCATATTGAAGAAACATTATTTGAAATTAAAAACTTAGTGACTGAACGGATTAGTGAAGCACATAATGAAGGAAAGAGTGCCTATCCTATAATATCCTTTGAAGAAATTCATAGAATCGTAACTTCAGAAGAAAGGCGTAGACGACAAGAAATTCGGCGTTCGAAAGCATATCTAGAAATGTTATGGCAAAGCAATTACAAAGATTCAGATAATACTGGGAGTGATGCGGATGGCGCAGTAATATTTAGTAAAATTTTGAATCTTCCAGACAGTGCGTTTCGCCAGTTGCTAATTGATTTGAAACCAGATCAACCCATTGAATACTTAAAAGCAAACAATAATCTAGATAACCTAGTAAATAAGGATGATTTTGATTACATTCTATATAATTTTATTGAAAAATGTAATGAGAACCAATTTGATTTGAGCAAGTTACGCTATAATACAGCTTCTACTTCTTTTAGGCTTAGTATGATTTCAGCACCTCCACTTCGCGTAAAGCATACTATAAATTGTATGATAAATAACCAGGAGTTGTTAAAAGCAAGTTTTGATACACGGTATTTGATTAATATGCATATTAATGACGTGAAATTTTTTGATACAACAAGAGACGGCGCATACGATTCTAATAGTCAGCGACATTCCAACAGTATTTTTTCAAATGACTTAGAATTTATAAATATAGAAAGCACTTTAAAAAGGATAGAGGAAGATAGAAATTGATAAAAGATTTTTTTGAATATATCTTGATAGAAAACGGATACAAGAGAGAATTTGATGATTTGGATCTATGGGGGAAAGCGTGCGAGTTCTTCACACTTAAAAAGATTGAGGAGAGCGACTTCCCGGAATTTTATAATAATGATGAATTAAATCAGTTTATTTCAAAATTTCAATCGATTGAGAATGAGAAAGTAAAAAAAAATACTTCAATGTATATTTTGGTGGAAGTTAGTAACTTAGAAAATTTCTATAGAAAAAATTTGAATCAAATTATGCAGATAGAAGAGGACCAATATTACTTTAGGAAGTATGTAATAGCATATACTGAATCTGGAATTAATATCCTTAGACCTTATGCCACATCCTTAATTAATTATATTCAGGGCGTAACTAAGGAAAATCAAAGCCTATTTGGGATGTTTGAAAAGAATATG
>ERZ773026.1416-NODE-1416-length-12178-cov-125.026066_pt1 | contig 12178 bp, 9 predicted proteins | sample MGYA00580838_ERZ773026 | MGnify/ENA primary metagenome ERZ773026 (study PRJEB29015, sample SAMEA2738006) | human oral metagenome | biome: human oral; feature: human-associated habitat; material: dental | place: China | collected 2055 ... | reverse complement strand
TGGCCAGCGTGTTGCCCAGGCCGGTGAAGCCCACGCCGATGCGGCGCTTGGCGGCGGCTTCGGCGCGCTGCTTGTCCAGCGGCCAGAAGGTCACGTCCAGCACGTTGTCCAGCGCGCGCACCTGGATGGCCACCACGTCCTCGAAGGCGGCGAAGTCGAAGGACGGCTCGCCGCCCTGACCGAAGGCGTTGCGCACGAAGCGGGTGAGGATGATGGGGCCCAGGTCGCAGCAGCCATAGGGCGGCAACGGCTGCTCGCCACAGGGGTTGGTGGCCTCGATGGTCTCGCAGTAGTTGAGGTTGTTGTCGCGGCCGATGGCGTCGAGGAACAGGATGCCGGGCTCGGCGAAGTCGTAGGTGGACTTCATGATGGTGTCCCACAGCTGCCGGGCCGGCACGCGACGGTAGACCCACTTGCCGTCGTCACGCTGGTAGGCGCCGGCGGCCATGACCTTGCGGCCGGGGCGGGCGCGGTGCACCAGCTCCCAGTCGGCGTTGTCCTGCAGCGCCTTCATGAAGGCGTCGGTGACGCCGACCGAGACGTTGAAGTTGTTCCAGCGGCCCGGGGTGCGCTTGGCGGTGATGAAGTCCAGCACGTCCGGATGGTCGATGCGCAGCACGCCCATCTGGGCGCCACGGCGGCTGCCGGCGCTCTCGACGGTGGCGCAGCTCTGGTCGAAGACGTTGATGTAGCTGCACGGGCCGGAGGCGATGGAGTGCGTGCCCTTGACCTCGGCGCCATTGGGGCGGATGCGGGAGAAGTCATAGCCGACGCCACCGCCGCGACGCATGGTCTCGGCGGCCTCGCGCAGGGCCTCGTAGATGCCGGGGTAGCCCTGGTCGTCGTAGCCCTGGATGCAGTCGCCCACGGGCTGCACGAAACAGTTGATGAGGGTGGCCTGGATGTCGGTACCGGCTGCACTCATGATGCGGCCCGCGCCGATGGCACCGGCATGCAGGTTGCCCAGGAACTTCGCTTCCCACTCGTCGCGGATCTCGGGCTTCTCGACCGAGGCCAGCGCGCGCGCCACCCGGGCAAACAGCTCGGCTTCGGTCTTCTCACCGTCCTTCAGGTACTTCTCGGCCAGCACATCCTGGCTGATGGGCTGGACGGGCAGCGCCGACGAGGTGTGGGCGGCAGGCAGGACATCACGTTTCATAGGGCGTACATTCCAGAACGACAGGGCGCAACGGGCCATCCGGCCCGGTTTGCCAGAAAAACGAAAACGGCCGAAGGCCGCATGAAGACGAAGGCGCCACCGTCAGGCTGGACGGCGGTCGACCCGGCAGGCCGGGAGAAAGGCCCCGACCGCAGGAAAGCTGAACCGAAGGAAAACCCTGGCGCGCCACGAGGGTGTGGAAACGCCGGAAACCCGCTGCACGAGCCGTTTTCCACGGGATGACAGGTGCTGGCGAGCCATGGGCCGCAGCGACTTGCCGTTCCGTAAAAATAACACATACAGTGTCCCCATGCCTACCATCACGCTAGACAAGGGGTCGGAGTGGGGTCGATTGTAAGCCTGGAGCGATCCGCCGTGGGTGTTTCAAAGAGAAAAACGTCGGGCTGTGGCGTGGGACGCGACCTCCTGTCGGGCAGCGCGCCACGATGCGACGCAGCGGCGAGACACGGCGCGGGACAGGGCTGGAGGCCGGGCGTACAGCGGCACGAGATACCGACAGGCGGCCCGCTGAAAGGGTCAGGCCTTCATGCCTTCGGAAGCCCTCTTCCGGGCAGCCGAGGGCTTGTGGGCCATGGCCAACAGTACGGTGGCCAGGATGATGAGCGACGCTCCCACCAGCATGCGCCCCGAGGGCTCTTCGCCAAACAGCCACCAGGCGCAGGCGATGGCGTAGACGGGTTCGAGGGCAATGATCATGCCGGCACTGCGGGCATCAAGCGCCTCAAGGCTTTTGACGAACAGGGTGTGCGCCAGGCCCGTGCACAGGACGCCCAGCACGGCCAGCCAGAACCAGCTGGCCCAGTCGATGGCGGCAACCCCGGTCACCAGGGAGGAAGTCGCCTGCGAGTGAGCTACCTGAGGAGGGGCCAGCTGGTGAGGAGCCGCCTCGGAGGAGGCGGCCTGGAGAGGCGCCACTGGGGATGCGACATGTGCTGCATCCGTCATGGGCACGCCCTCACCCCCGCCTGCCAGACCGAGGCCCAGCAGTGGCAGCACCAGCAGCGCAACGACGAGGTTCTGCCAGAAAGCCACCTGGATGGCATCCATGCCTCGACTGCCGCGGCGGTTGCAGATGGCCAGGCCGGCAAAGCTCAGCCCCGAGGCCAGCCCCCACAGGAGCCCCACGGTGCCCTGGTCGCCCACGTCGAACGAGGGCGTAACCAGCACCAGCCCCAGGGTGACGAGCGCCAGCATCGTGCCCTCGGCCCGCCCGATGCGCTCGCGGAACAGCACGACATCCAGCAGGGCAATGAAGGCCGGGAAGCTGGCAAAGCCCAGTGTGGCCACCGCAACGCCGCCCACCTTGACGGCCATGAAGAAGGTGATCCAGTGCACGGCCAGCAGAAAGCCGCTGGCCAGCACAATGCCGGCGCGGCGCGGGCCCAGCCCCTGCAGCAGCGGCCTGCGCTGCGCCAGGGCCAGCACCAGCAGTGCGATTGCGGCGAACCCTGCCCTGCCGGCCGTGATGGCCACGGCATCGAAACGGATGAGGGCGCCGAGGATGCCGGTGAGCCCGAAAAGAACGGCCACCCCATGGGCGGCCGCGAGTGCGCTGACGTGCGGATTCTTCATGACCCGCTCATTGTCGTGGCTTGTCGGCGCTCAGGACACCCGGATCAACCCTGCCAGTGCACGCGATGGATCTGCAGCGTGCTGCAGGCATCCTGCAGCTTCTTCACGCCCTCGATGAAATGGGCGGTCTTGTTGTGGGCATCAAGCGCCGCCTGATCCTTCCAGTGCTCGACGATGTAGGCGGTAACCCCGTCCTCGGCATAAGCAGCGCCATAGGAAACGCAGCCGGCTTCCTGACGGCTGGCCGCCACCAGTTGGGCCGTGGCCTGCTTCAGGCGGTCCATGTGACCGGGCTTGACCTGCAGCGTGACGACGAGATGGATGGGTTCGGACATCGGAAGCACCTCCCTGATTTCTGTTCTGTACAGTGCGGTCTATGTTACCGAAGCCGTCTCCGGTCAGCGCCGGCAATCCCGGACGACCTGCTCCCGGGCAGGACAGGGCCTTGGGGGCGGCCGTCTCCTTTTCGACGGTGGCGTCGTTGTGGATACGATAAAGAAGTTTTCATGATGAACGACGCCGGTGGCGATCATATAAGATCGAGTGATGATGACCCCGAGTTCTCCAGACCGTGGGAACCGCGAAGGCGAGACTCCAGCCGGGCACACCGAGTCCGCCCCCGTTCGACAGCGCCCTGCATCCTCCCGTTCCATCCCGGGCATGCGGCTTGATGCGGCCTGCCTGATCCATGCGCTGAGTCCGCTGCTGTGGATTCCCCAGGCCGCGCTGCTGGCGCTGGGCGTCGCTCGTCTGCAGTCGGGCGCGGGCCTGGCCGGTGTGGTATGGCCTGCAGCCGGCATCGTCGTGGCCGGCCTGCTGCGTGCCTGGCTGGATGCCTGGAGCAGCACCCGGATGTTCGAGTCGGCGCGTTCCCACCTGAGTCTCTGGCGGGAACGGGCCATCACCTCTCTGTCTGCGCGTTCACCGCTGGATCGTTCCCGCCTGCATGCCGGCACGGCCGCCAGCGTGCTGGCCGAACAGGCCGAGGCCATCCTGCCGTGGCTGACGCGCTACCACGGTGCCATGTGGCGCGTGCGCCTGATGCCCCTGGTGATCCTGCTGCCCGTGGCGTGGTACAGCTGGGCCGCTGCGACCGTGCTGATCACGGCAGCCCCGCTCATTCCGCTGTTCATGGTGCTGGTGGGCTGGCGTGCCCGGGCGGCCAGCGAGGCGCAATGGCTGCAGATGAGCAGCATGAACGCCTTCCTGCTGGATCGGCTGCGGGGGCTGCCCACGCTGCGTGCACTGGGCAGCGTGCAGGCCACAGCCCGTCGGTTGCGTGCCAGTGCCGAAGACCTGCGCCAGCGCACGATGAGGGTGCTGCGCATCGCCTTCCTGTCTTCGGCAGTACTGGAGCTTTTCTCGGCGCTGGGCGTGGCCATGGTGGCGGCCTATGTGGGCTTTCATCTGCTGGGCTATCTGGAATTCGGTGCCTGGGGTGGCCGACTCACGCTGGGCGAAGGGCTTTTCATCCTGCTGCTGGCGCCCGCGTTCTTCGAACCGCTGCGGGAACTGGCTGCGGTCTGGCATGACCGGGCGGCCGGCGTGGCCGCCATGGACGCCCTGGAGCGACTGACCGGGAACGGCCTGCCGCTGCTGGATGAGGCCCCTGCCGTTCGGCCTGACACCGAAGAGCCGGCAATGGATCCCCTTCCGTCCACTCGCCATGATCGACCGGCCCCGGGCGCGGTGAAACCAGCATCGGTAAAAGCGGCATCAGTGAAACCAGCATCGACGGATCCTGCATCACCCCAGCGTCCAGCCCCCGGTGTGCGGCTCACGGACCTGGGCTTCGCCTTTCCCGACGAGAAACCGGTGTTTCAGGGTTTCTCGCTGGCGGTGCGCCCCGGCGAGCACGTGGCCCTGGTGGGGGGCAGCGGCACGGGAAAGACCGTCCTGATGTCGCTGCTGGCCGGGCTGCTGGTTCCCACGAGCGGGCGCATCGAGATCGACGGCCAGACCCTGGCCCCGGACACGGTCCGGGCGCTGCGTGAACGCATGGCCTGGATGGGGCAGCGCGCCCACGTGTTTGCCGCCCCCGTGCGAGACAACATCGCGCTCGGCCGCCCCAGCGTCGATGATGAACGGGTGCGCCAGGCCATCACCCAGGCACGACTCGACACGGTGGCCCAGGCCCATCCGGGCATCTCGCTGGGCGAAGGCGGAACGGGCCTGTCGGGGGGTGAGGCTGCACGCCTTGCGCTGGCGCGCCTGATGGCTGCGCCTGAAGCCGACCTGCTGCTGGCCGACGAGCCCACGGCCCACCTGGACAGCGAAACTGCCGATCAGGTGGCCGAGTCCCTGGTGACGCTGGCCCGGGGCCGCACGCTGATCGTGGCCACCCATGATCCCCGACTGGCCGCGCGCATGGACCGCATCGTGCAGTTGCCCTCCCCGGCTCCGGAGACCGCGGCATGACAGGAAAGGACGCCCCGCTGACCGGAAAGGACACCCCGGTGAAGGACGGCGTGCCCCGTCGCTCTGCCCTGCCCGCCCTGAAGGCGATGTGCGAGGGCGCGTCGACACGCATGAAATGGGGTGCGGTGCTGGCCGCCGTGACGGTGCTGGCCGGCATGGGCCTGCTGGGCCTGTCGGGATGGTTCATCACGGCAACCGCCATTGCCGGGCTGCAGCCCGCCACCGCGCTGGCCTTCGATGTCTTCGCACCATCTGCCGGCATCCGGCTGCTGGCGCTGGGCCGCACCGTGTCCCGCTATGGCGAGCGGCTCGTCACCCATGACGCCACCCTGGCGGCGCTGGCGCAACTGCGTGAACGCCTCTTCCGCTGCTGGGCAGAGACGGCCAGCATCCAGGACCTGCTGCGCCGTCCGGCACGGGCGCTGTTTCGGCTGACCACGGACCTGGATGCGCTGGACGCCTTCTATCTTCGCCTGCTGGTGCCGGCCGCCGCAGCGCTGGGTGCGACGCTGCTGGCCACGGCCGTGGTCGGCATGATGTCGCCCTGGCTCGGCCTCGCGCTGGGCGGCTGGATGCTGATCATCGGCCTGGCCGTAGCTGTCGTGCTGGCCCGTTGCTCGCGGCGTCCTGCCACACGGCGAGCCCTGCTCACGGAAAGGCTACGCGCCCAGGCCGTGGACCTGGTGTCGGGCCAGACGGAACTGCTCATGGCCGGCCGGCTTGCCGCCCAGCGCGACACTCTGCGCCGCACGGACGAACGTCTGGCGCACAGCGACCGTCGTCTGCAGCGACTGGACGCGAAAGCAGCTGCCATCCACAGCGTGGCCGGCAGCCTCACGCTGGCCCTGGTCCTGCTGGGCGTGGGCCTGCTGGCCGAACAGGGGCAGATCGGCACGCCGGAAGCAGCCCTGGCGCTACTGATTGCGCTGACGGCCATGGAACCCTTTGCGGCGCTGCGTCGGGGAGCACTCGAATCGGGCCGCGCCTGGCTGGCGGCGCGTCGGCTTTCTCCCCACTGCACGCCGACCGTTCAGCCCCCCGCCCCACGCCCCGACACGGGCTGTGCGATCATCGTGGATGACGTATCGGTCCGTCATCCGGATAGCCCTGTGGATGCACTGACCGCACTGTCGCTGAAGCTGGCCGCGGGCGAACGGGTCGCCGTGGTCGGCCCCAGCGGCGCAGGCAAGTCGACACTGATGGCGCTGATCGCCGGAGAGCGCCAACCGCACACCGGGCGCGTCCTGACGCAGCCCGGCGCCTGGCTGAACCAGCGTCCGGACCTGTTCCAGGACAGCCTGCGCGACAACCTGCGCCTGGCCGACCCGGACGCTGATGACGCCGCTCTGTGGCAGGCCCTGGAAGCGGCCGGACTGGCCGAGGCCATACGGCGTCTGCAGGCCGGGCTGGACACGCGACTGGGCGAAGGCGGCCTGGGGCTGTCGGCCGGCCAGGCCCGCCGCCTGGCACTGGCCCGACTGCTGCTTCAGAAGCGCCCCCTGTGGCTGCTGGATGAGCCGACCGAGGGGCTGGATGCCGCCACGGCTGCCGATGTGCTGGCCCGACTGGACACGCTGGGCCAAGGGCGTGCCTGGCTGATGGCCGCCCATCTGCGCCGCGAAGCGGCACTGGCCGATCGCCTGCTGGTGCTGCGCAACGGCAGGCTTGAAGGTGAATTCCGGCGCGGCAGCGAGGGCTTCGAGGCCGCGCTGGCTGCGCTGAGACCCGATTGATACATTATCCCGAAACCGAGAAGAGGAACCCCCAACATGGATGTCGATATCGTCAGCCTATCAAGGCTGCAATTTGCGCTGACAGCGCTCTACCACTTCCTGTTCGTCCCGCTCACGCTGGGTCTGTCCATCCTGCTGGCCATCATGGAAACGGTCTACGTGATGACGGGACGTTCCATCTGGCGTGACATGACCCGGTTCTGGGGCACGCTCTTCGGCATCAACTTTGCCATGGGCGTGGCCACCGGCATCGTGATGGAGTTCCAGTTCGGCATGAACTGGAGCTACTACAGCCACTATGTCGGCGACATCTTCGGAGCGCCGCTGGCCCTGGAGGGGCTGATGGCCTTCTTCATGGAGGCGACCCTGGTGGGTCTCTTCTTCTTTGGCTGGGACCGGCTGTCCAAGGTCAAGCACCTGCTGGTGACCTGGGCGGTGGCCATCGGCTCGAACTTCTCGGCACTCTGGATCCTGATCGCCAACGGCTGGATGCAGAACCCGGTGGGCGCAGAGTTCAACCCGCAGACCATGCGGATGGAGATGACGGACTTCTTTGCCGTCCTCACCAACCCCGTGGCGCAGGCCAAGTTCGTGCACACGGTTTCGGCGGGTTATGTCGCAGCCGCCATCTTCGTGCTGGGCATCTCGGCCTGGTACGTGCTCAAGGGCCGGCACCTGCAGCTGGCCAGGCGCTCGATGACGGTGGCCGCATCGTTCGGTCTGGCCGCCTCGCTGTCGGTGGCGGTACTGGGTGACGAAAGCGGCTACCTCACGACGGAACACCAGAAGATGAAACTGGCGGCCATCGAGGCCATCTGGGATACCGAGCCGGCCCCTGCCCCGTTCACGGCCTTCGGCTTTCCTGACCAGGAAGCCCGCGAGACGCACTATGCCGTGCACGTGCCCTGGGTCATGGGCCTGATCGGCACACGCTCGCTCACCACCGAAATCCCCGGCATCAAGGATCTGGTCCAGCGCGCCGAGCACCACATCCGCGACGGCCTGAAGGCCTATGACGCCCTGCAGAAGATCCGTGCCGCCAAGGGCAACCTCGACGCCAACGCGCCGGAGCGCGCCATCTTCGAGGAACACGGCCATGCGCTGGGCTATGCACTGCTGCTCAAGCGCTATGTGGACGATCCCCGTCAGGCCACGCCCGAGCAGATCAGCCGCGCGGCCTGGGACACGGTGCCGCAGGTGGCCCCGCTGTTCTTCTCGTTCCGTGCCATGGTCGGCGTGGGCCTGTTCCTGATCCTGCTGACCGCCACGTTCTTCTGGCTGTCGGCACGCCGCCGGCTGGATGCCTACCCGTGGCTGCTGCGGATTGCCGTGTTCGCCATCCCGCTGCCCTGGATCGCCATCGAAAGCGGCTGGCTCGTGGCCGAGCTGGGACGCCAGCCCTGGGTCATCGAGGGGGTGCTGCCCACGGCCGTGGCCGTCTCGAACCTGGGCGCCTCCACCGTGCTCTTCACGATCGCCGGCTTCGTGGCGATCTACACCGTCCTGCTGATCATCGAGATGAAGCTGATGTTCAAGGCCATCCGCAAGGGTCCGGAAGCCCATCCGGCCTCGCATGAAACTCAGCCCGGTGAAGCCAGCGCCCTGGCTTCCGCACAGTGATACTGCAAGGAAAAGGAACATGATCCTCCACGAACTCGTCTCCTACGAAGTGCTGCGCCTGATCTGGTGGGCACTGATGGGCGTGCTGCTGATCGGCTATGCGGTGACCGACGGCTTCGACCTGGGCATCGGCACGCTGCTGCCCTTTGTCGCGCGCACCGATATCGAGCGCCGCACCGTCATCAACACCATCGGCCCCATCTGGGAAGGCAACCAGGTCTGGCTGATCCTGGGCGGCGGCGCCATCTTCGCCGCCTGGCCGCAGCTGTACGCGGTGTCGTTCTCGGGCTTCTACCTGGCCATGTTCGCCATCCTGTTCGCATTCATCCTGCGGCCGGTGGCCTTCAAGTTCCGCAGCAAGCGTGAAGACCCCGCCTGGCGCAGCCGCTGGGATGCCGTCCTGTTCATGGCCGGGCTTCTGCCCTCGATCATCTTCGGAGTGGCCGTGGGCAACGTGCTGCAGGGCGTGCCCTTCCACATCGGGGAAGACATGCAGATCTTCTATGAAGGCACCTTCCTCGGTCTGCTCAACCCCTTCGGCCTGCTGTGCGGGCTGGTATCGCTGGCCATGCTGGTGATGCACGGTGCGTCCTGGCTGCAGCTCAAGACCTCGGGCATCGTGGCCGAGCGCGCACGACGCTTCGGCATTGTGGCGGCCATCCTGACCGTGGTGCTGTACGCAGTGGCGGGCGTCGTGCTGGCCCATCTGGTGAACGGCTACGTCATCACCAGCAACCTGCCCACCGATGGGGTCTCGAACCCGCTGCTCAAGACCGTGAGCACGCAGGCCGACGCCTGGTTCGCCAACTACGCGGCCCACCCGCTGCTGTGGGCGGTTCCGGCTGTGGGCCTGGCAGGTCCGCTGCTGGCGGCGCTGTGCCTGGCCGGTCGCCGGCCGCTGGCCGCCCTGCTGACCGGGGGCCTGGGCATTGCCGGCATCATCGGCAGCGTGGGGGCATCGATGTTCCCGTTCATCCTCCCGTCGTCCAGCATGCCTGCGGCGAGCCTGACGGTGTGGGACTCGTCCTCGAGCCACCTCACGCTGTTCATCATGCTCATTTCCGCGGCCATCTTCATGCCCATCATCCTGACCTACACGAGCTGGGTCTTCACGGTGCTGCGCGGCAAGGTGGACGCTGACGACATCCGGAAGGGCAAGGGCCATGCGTACTGATCCCTGCTGCCTGACTCTCCCCTGCACCGTTCACCGATAAGGACACCGACCATGTGGTATTTCGCCTGGATCCTGGGCCTGCCCCTGGCAGCCGCCTTTGCCGTGCTCAACGCAATGTGGTTCGAGCTGATGGAAGATGACGCCATCCGGCGAGACCGGCTGGAGCCGCACGAGAAACCGTGACGGCACCGGGTCCCGGCGCAGCCCTGTCGTGTGCGGGCAGCGCCGGGACCCTTCGTTTGCGGGCAGGACATGCGCGGGACCGGCCTTCATGAACCTGCCCGCGCTCTGGAAGTGATTCAGATGCCGCACAGGCTTCCGAAGTGATACAGATCCTGCCCGTATTGCCGGGTCGAGACCGGCAGCAAGGAGAGCGGCAACAGGAACAGCCCGCACACGACGGCGGCGACACGTGATGCCGCGCTTCATGCGCACGTTGCCAAAAAACAGGGGGAGACGAGATGGGCGCCTGGCGCTGAAATGCGCGGGCTGCCGCGGCCGGGAACCGACCGGGATGTCGACGGCTGCGGACCTTGGGGTGCTGGCCATGGGCCTGTACGCCATGACCACCGACCCGGTGATGCCGCCGATGATGGAATGTGGAGCGGGCGACGAGCCTCGAACTCGCGACCTCAGGCTTGGGAAGCCGGCGCTCTACCAACTGAGCTACGCCCGCATGGCGCGCATTGTACGATGATTTCTGTCCGCCTGCCCAGCTGCACCGTGGCAAGCCGGCCGCGCCCTCCCCCGGTACATCCGACAGGCGGCTATGGGCGACATCGTCCCCATCCGAGAAGCGTGGCGGGACAGAAGGCAGCGTGTCGTCAGATCTGCAACACTCCCCCGACGGTGGTCGGGCCGCCGGGCTGCGCCTGACGGGGTCCGCTTCATCCTCCTTATCATGGAGGGTCTTGCGCACGTTGCGGACGCATGCCGGCGTCCTTCTCGCTGAACCGTGCGGGTCTTCCGCGCGGCACTCCCCGGTGCCCCTGTCGCGGGGTACCACGCAGGCCGCGGCCTTGCGGCTTCCCATCAGCGGTACCGCAACTTCATCGCCCCAGGCGCGCGCGCCCTTTCCCGGATTCTGCTTTCACCGTCATGGATTCTCCTGCTGCTGCGCCCCAGGCGCCGGCAAATGCACCCTCTGCCTTTCCCCTGAAGCCCATCCTGTGGTTGCTGGGCTCGATGACGTCGCTGGCGCTGGGCACCTCGCTGGCCAAGCAGATCTTTCCCATCGTGGGCGCGCAGGGCACCACGGCACTGAGGCTGCTGTTCTCGGCCCTGGTGCTGATCCTGTTCGGACGCCCGTGGCGGCACCGCATGCCGCGCCATGACTGGTGGGTGGTGGCGCGTTACGGCATGACGCTGGGCATGATGAACATGCTCTTCTACCTGGCGCTGGAAACGATTCCGTTCGGCATTGCGGTGGCCATCGAGTTCTGCGGACCGCTGTCGGTGGCGCTGTTTGCATCGCGCCGGCCCATCGACTTCGTCTGGATCGGCTGCACGGTGGCGGGCCTGCTGATGCTGTTGCCCATCTGGCATGGTGGCGGTGACGCGGCAGCCGCCCACGCCGTGGCTGAAGGCGCGCAGGGGGTGGTACCCGGCGTGGCGTCGGCCAGTCTGGATCCGCTGGGCATGCTGTACGCGGCCGGAGCAGCGGTGTGCTGGGCGGGCTACATCATCTTTGGCAAGAAGACGCAGCACCTGCACGCCGGCACGACGGTGGCGCTGGGGGTCAGCATCGGCGCGCTGGTGATGTTCCCCATCGGCATGGTGCATGCCGGCACAGCGCTGTTTGAGCCGAAGGTGCTGCTGATCGGACTGGGGGCGGCCGTCGTGTCCAGCGCCATTCCGATGTTCCTGGAGATGAAGGCGCTGCGCGGGCTGCAGGCCGGCACCTACGGGGTGATGACGAGTCTGGAGCCGGCGCTGACCTCCGTGGTGGCCATGCTGGTGCTGGGCGAGCTGCTGACGCTGACGCAGTGGTGCGCCATCGCGCTGACGGTGACGGCCGCCATGGGCAGTGCGCTGACCTCGCAGCGTGGCGGATAGAATGCGGAAAAGTCTGCATCCCTCCCCCACGCATGAAATCCTTCTTCCATTGGTTCGAAAGCCGGATCGACCCGTATCCGGATGAAACCCGACTGATCGCCGAACGAAGCCTGTGGCGCTTCGTGCTCTCTTCGCTGCAGGGTGTGCGGCGCTGGCTGGTGCTGCTGTTCCTGACGGTGGCGGGCATCGGCGTGCTGGAAGCGCTGCTGTTCCAGTGGATGGGCTTCGTGGTGGACTGGATCGGCCACTACACGCCCGAGACGCTGTGGGCCGAGAAAGGCGGCACGCTGACGATCATGGGCGTGGTGCTGGTGCTGAGCCCGATGCTGGTGCTGCTGTCATCATCGCTGCGCTTCCAGTCACTGCAGGGCGTGCTGCCGATGCGGCTGCGCTGGCGCTTTCACCGGCTGATGCTGGCCCAGAGCC
>ERZ773026.1413-NODE-1413-length-12195-cov-19.253871_pt1 | contig 12195 bp, 11 predicted proteins | sample MGYA00580838_ERZ773026 | MGnify/ENA primary metagenome ERZ773026 (study PRJEB29015, sample SAMEA2738006) | human oral metagenome | biome: human oral; feature: human-associated habitat; material: dental | place: China | collected 2055 ... | reverse complement strand
CGGGTTTGCCGCCATAAGCTAGGCTTTACGACGGCGGCGCCAGGCGTCGTAAAGCATCAATGACAAGCCGCCAGAAACCAGCATGGTCCAACTGCACCGCCACCTGCGTGTGACAGTCGGGCGGGGCTGGCGCGCGGAAGTCAGCCACGGTCATGCCGGTGGTCAAGGTGCCGGTCAACTCCACGGACACCGGCACGCGCCGCACCGACACCACGGTGGGGTCAATGAGGTAAGCAACGGTGCAGGGGTCATGCACGGGCGGGTCATCGAACCCTTGCGCGTTCTTATAGGCCTCGCGGAAATACCCAAACAGGCCCACCACGAAATCTCCCAGATCAGTGCCAAGACCTGCGATTTCCGCTTCCACGGGGGTGGTCGCCAGGGCTTGGTGGGTGAGATCCAATCCCACCATGGTCACCGGCCATTTTTCATTGAACACAATGTAAGCGGCTTCGGGGTCGACCTTGATATTGAATTCCGCCACCGCCGACCAATTGCCCACATGATAGCCGCCGCCCATGAGCACGACTTCCCGCACCCGCTCCACAATGCGTGGCTCCTTGCGGGCAGCCATGGCAATATTTGTGAGCGGACCGGTGGGCACTAGGGTTACGGTACCTGGTTCTTCGGACATGATGGTGTCGATGATGAAATCCACGGCATGCCCCTCGGCCAGGTCAAACGCGGGCTCTGGCAGTTGGTAGTTGTGGATTTCCATGCCCGTATCGCCGTGGATATCGGCGGCCACTTCCACGTCACGTACCAGGGGTCGGGTGCAGCCGGCATACACAGGCACATCGGTGACGCCGGCAACGGTGCACACCACCCGGGCATTTCGAGACACCTTCTCCAGGGTTTGATTGCCACCAATCGTTGTGATCCCCAACACCTCAATGCGGGGATCCCCCAGGGCCAGGAGGATGGCAATGGCATCATCGTGGCCCGGGTCGCAATCAAGAATGATTCGCTTTATGGTTGTCATGCGTCGGTTTTCATCTTTTCAAGCGCTTCACGTGCATCGCGGGCAGCAACGGTGTCGTCAATGGTTTCTGGCTTTGGAATGAGCATCGACGTGCAGAATGCAACCGTCGCAATGACAGCACCAGTAGTGATACCCGCGGCATAGCCACCATCTGTGTCTTTGAACATCGACACCACCGCGAACAGGGCGGCGAAGCTGATTCCCGCACCCAGATTGAAGGCACCCGCATTCATGCCCGGGAGATAACCCTGGTTATCGGCGGGGCTGAGCACAATGCCCAAGCCGCTGAGCATAATATTGACCGTGCCGGCATAGGTGACGCCCATGAAGATGGCGATGAACAGCAGCACCCATTCGTTCGCCATACCGCTGCTAAACACCGCAATCAGAAGGCCGATGAACATACCGACAAGACCAATCTGAAGCATGCGCTTATAGCCCAATTTTGCGGCAAAGGTGCCAGCGATCGGCCCGAAGACCAGGCCAGCCAACGCGTACGGGGTGAGGGTGTACCAGGAAACCATGTTAGCGTCGACGCCCGGGCCATAGGTAGCATCTTGGGCCAAGTTGGGGATAATACCGTTCATGACAGCAAACACGCTGGTCATGGTGAGGACGGTTGTCAACAGCAGTGCCCAGGTCCTACGTTGCTTCAGATAGGTAACTGTGACGAGCGGGTGAGGTACCTTAGCCTCAATCTTCAAGAACACTGCAATACCAATGCCGCCAAGTACAAGCAGGCCGATAACCAGCAGCCAGTTGGCGTTGGCAAGCTTCCCGGCTTCGTTAAATGCAATCAGGAGTGCACCGATAGACACCGTCAGCGGCAACACACCAATCCAGTCCATGAGCATGGTTTCTTCGGCAGTGGATTTCCGTGTGAACAACCACACGCTCACCACGCCCAAGGCGCAGATGACAGCCATAACCCAGAAAATCGAGCGGAATCCAAACGTTCCCGCCAACCAACCACCTGCCAGCGCATCCACGCCGGCAATACCACCATTGACGGAGGCCAAAATGCCCATCAACAACGCATACTGCTTTTCGTTAGGCACTTGCTGCCGCAGCATAATCAAGGTCAGAGAAATAGTTGGGCCGCAAACGCCTTGAATCACACGGCCAACAAACAGCACGGTCACGTTTGGAGCTATTGCCGAAATAACGCAACCCACAGCGGTGATGGCTAACATGCCCACCAAAACTTTGCGACGGCCAATAAGGTCACCCCACCGCGGCAAGAACAGGGAAAATAGGGCGGCAGCTGTGAAGAACGCGGTTTGCGTGAGGCCAATCTGCGCCTCGGTAGTCTCCAGTTCCACCTCCATGGTCTTCAATGCAGGTGACAGCATGGAGGCATTTAATTGGAATGCAAACACCGCCACCAGAAGTGCCAGCATGAGTGCGATGGCCTCTACAACTGGTATTTTTGGCAACTCCACCGATGCGGTGGCGGCGGGTGGTACGCCTGCGGTATGTGGCGAATCAGACGTGGGCATGGTTCCCCCTTTCTAGGGTGATTTTTGGTTAATTGTGACCCAGATTGCAATAACATATTATTTATGTGTTGCCACACATTTAGGGGGAATGTGACTGATTCGCAAAAATTCTACTAGTGTCGATATGCGTCCAAATCCACTTGTGGTGTGGGTTGCAATTCTGCGGTAGCAGGGTTGACAACACTGGGGTTCTTGAAATCCACGTCATGGTCGCTACCGCTATCCACATATGGGATCTTGCCGTCAAGCACATCCATAACCCGTTGCTTATCAATAGTTTTCGTCCAGGTTCCGACCAGAAGCGTGGCAACCGCATTACCGGAGAAATTGGTTAGTGCCCGGGCTTCGGACATGAACCGGTCAATGCCCACAATGACGCCCACGCCATCGAGCAATTCGGGGCGGTGCGACTGTAGTCCCGCAGCCAAAGTGGCGATACCGGCACCGGACACACCAGCGGCCCCCTTAGAAGCGATAATCATAAAGACTAAGAGGCCAATTTGTTCACTCAGCGATAGCGGCTTATTCATGGCATCGGAAATGAAAATGGCCGACATGGTGAGATAAATAGCGGTGCCATCCAGGTTAAAGGAATAGCCGGTGGGCACGACGATACCTACAGTGGACTTGTCCACTCCCACATGCTCCATCTTGCGCATCAGATTCGGCAAAGCCGATTCGGAAGAGGATGTGGCAAGAATAAGCAGATACTCGCGGCCCAAATATTTAGCCAGTTTGAAAATGTTAAACCCGGTAAATAGCCGCAGAACCAGTCCCAAAACCCCAAAAACGAAGATGACGCAGGTGATGTAAAAGGCAACCATTAAAATGGCAAGCTGCTTGACTGCCTCAATACCGGTGGCACCCACTACGCCGGCGATAGCGCCAAAAGCACCAATGGGAGCGATCCAGAGGATCATGGTAAGGATCTTGAAGACCAACCGTTGCAGGTGAGCAATGGCACCCAGTATTGGCTCACCCTTGCGGCCCATGGACTGCACCGCAAAACCCACGAGGAGCGCCACAAAGAGGGTTTGCAACACCGAGCCTTCGGTGAGCGCGGAAAACAGCGTATCAGGAATAATGGATTGGATAAACCCGATTGTGCCACCGCCATGATCGGCTTTGGCAGCGTATTCGGCCCCCGCGGTTTTCGTGGCCTCAATATTAAGATTATGGCCAGGCTCAATAATATTACCCACGGCCAACCCCACGGCAAGGGCAAACGTGGACATGGTGATGAAATACCCAAGGGCAATGCCACCGGCCTTCCCCACACTCGCGGCGGCCCGCACCGAGCCGATACCCAACACAATGGTGCAGAAAATCACCGGCGAGATCATCATCTTAATGAGATTGACGAACATGGTGCCCAGCACCTTCAATTCCTTGGCCACATTGGGAGCAACCAGACCAAAGATAATGCCGGCGATCACTGCAATAATGACGCCGATATAAAGCCAGTGGGTGTTATCCCTTCTTGGTTTTTTGGGTTCCGCAATGCGCGGAGTAGTAGAAGCTTCAGCCATGATTAAACTCAATTTCTTTTACAACGGTTTCATGGTGACCACACGAGGAAACATGGGAAAATCGCACCCTCATGTGATTCGTAACTCACTCAGTATATAGGTGACCCAGGATACAATGATGCAGATTAGTTGGAATATAGGTATAAGACGACCATCATCGTAACGATTTACTGTTTCAACAGGTACTTTGGTATATTGTTGCATACATCAACAATGAAGTAATGCCCCTATATCCACCCTCAACCGGAGGTAATCAAAGAGTGTAAAAATGTGAAATTCACCCCATAAAAATCGCCGAATGGCAACACTGTACCCCATAAGTCCCCATGTTATCGTGGGCATAACGCACAATGGTGACTTCTTCGTATGCTGAAAAACTAGCCCTTAAGAATAACTACCATTTTCACCGAAAACATGAGGCGAAGTACGCAGCTAATTTTCAGCAAGATATAACGTAATGCTATTACGATGAGTTGTGACGTTCCGCAAGGAACACCAAATCTATGAACAAAATAAAGGAGCAGCGGCAATGTCTGCCACTGGATTATTAGTTTATCTCTGCGGATTCTTCGCAGGAGCCTACCTGGTCTTTCAGGGGGCCCGCATGATGGGCAACCCTGAAAAATTATGGTCGGCGCTGAATAATTTTGGCACATTAACACCCGCCAAAACCATGCGAACGGCGGCGTTTTTCCCACCCGCCCTCATTGCTGCTGGACTCTTGCTGGCCAGCAACACCGCAATCTTGTTCTCGGGAATCCTCTCCATTGTCATCCTCTTGGCATTCACCCGAATCATCATCAAAACTCCTGCAGAAAATTTAGTTTTCGGTACTCCCGCCAAGAATTCGACCGAACCTGATGCAGCTGAGCAGCAAAAAAACTCCATTGTTGCGGTGAATATTCTTGTCATGGTCATGGCGTTCCTTACCTATCTCGGGGATTTCCAAATGAAACTATGGGAATACATTCCCCTAGGAATTGGTGTTGTCTTTGTGATCGCAGTATTCAGCTACCGGTTCACAATGCTAAAAAAGGCACACACAACAACTCTCCCCACCCCGGTGCAACCGCTGGCATCCGCTGCTGCATAAAATTCGCATAAACCCATGGTGGCCATCCTTACTAAAAGGGGATGGCCACCATGGGTTTATACATCTCGCCTGATGGACATATTACTGTAACCACGACCTCACTACGCTGCCGAGTCCCCCGCCTTCCTATGCGATATCGGCACCAATCTTGCCCGCCCACTACGAGAGCAAAAATGATCTTGATACCGCCGGGGCGGCCTTATAGTCTTCTGCTATCCCAAGTATTAGAGCCTGAAGAACTGGTACCGGTTGCGTCCTCAGCAGTCATTCCGTCAACCATCCCGGCAGCGCCTCCCCCATTGCCTGCATCGACGGCAAAAGCAGACTCACTGCCAAGACCTCACTCATGACACAATATTTCATAGGGTTATCCTTTTGAAAATGAGGTTAAGTAGATTTTCTGCATTGTCGATGACACGGCGTTGAGCCGGCTAGACACTCACCACTCCATCGGCGGTGAACATGTGAATGGGCCAACCATAAATCCGCGAAAGTTTATCCGAGGTGTACACTTCTGTAACTGGTCTGGTGGACGCCACCATGCAGGAGCGACGGCAGTAACAGCACCATTGGTGTGGCTTATGCCCGGCATGAATCCGATATGGCTTCACCATGGGAAGGCGTCGTAAAGCATATTCATGGGCTGCCCCCAATTCGGCTTTGTTCTCAAGGAAACCGACGCTGTGGTTTTACCGTGCATATTCGACTAGACCAAGCTGTCCAGGTAGCATGAGTTCATTCAGACCACGAAAGGAACCCTCATGCTCGACACCACGGGAACGCTGCATAAAGTAGACATTGGCGAGTTTATAACCGAAGCTGGCGCAACCATTCCCAATGTCACCATCGCTTACCAAGCATGGGGAACCTTCCACGGCAATAACCTCATCGTGGTAGAACACGCATTGACGGGGGATTCTAATGTGGTTAGCTGGTGGGATGGCGTGGTCGGGCCGGGGAAAGCCCTAGATACCGATAAATATTGCGTGCTCTGCACCAATGCCCTGGGCGGATGCATGGGCTCCACAGGGCCAACCAGCCTCGCGCCCGACGGCAACCACTGGGGATCCCGCTTCCCCGCGCTCTCTATTCGAGACCTGGTAGCAGCGGAAAAACAATTCCTCGACAAAATCGGGGTAACGACGATACTTGCGGTCCTCGGTGGTTCTATGGGTGGGGCTCGAACCCTGGAATGGACCCTACTCTACCCACAACTTGTCAATGCCGCACTCGTCCTAGCAGTCTCGGCCCGAGCCAGCGCCTGGCAAATCGGGATACAAACCGCCCAAATATCCGCTATCGAACAAGACCCCAACTGGCATGGCGGCGACTACTATCGCACTGAAGCCACCCCGCACAACGGCTTAGCCGCAGCCAGGCGCATCGCGCACCTTACCTACCGGGGCGAACTAGAAATCGACGAGCGTTTCGGCACCATGGTACAACCAGGGGAAAATCCGCTAGGCCCCTACCGCGACCCCCATCAACGGTTTGCGGTACAAAGCTACCTCGATTATCAGGGGATAAAACTCACCGAACGATTCGACGCCGGCACATATGTCACTCTGACCGAGGCCATGAACCGACACGATATCGGACGCGGACGCGGCGGACTCAATAAGGCACTTGCCGCATCACAAGTGCCAACCATGATCGCCGGCGTAGACACAGACATTCTTTACCCCTACCACCAGCAGGAACACCTCTCCCGCAACTTGGGCAATTTGCTGGCGATGGCTAAGATTTCCTCACCAGTTGGACACGATGCATTCCTGGTGGAATGCCGACAGGTCAGCCGAATCATTCGGCATTTCCTCACCATGGCGGACGCTAATAGCACAGACGCCAATATGTATTTCATTTAGGGCTTTTAGGGTTGTACCTCGTACAGGTCTGACCGCATGATGGTTCCGGGACAATCAGGCGAGCCTTTTTGGCCGACCCCCATCCCACCAGGATTCCGGCCTTCACAAGTTACCACCGAACCAGTTTCCCGCCTTTGCGGCAACCATCCCGCCAGTATCAAAAGTGCTGAGCTGGAGTTGCGTTTCCCGCACCCCACTACAGCAGTACCTGAATCGAGAAAGTACAGCTCAGCACTTGCGCTATAGTCACGGTGGCGTGGTTATCGTGGTTATACAGTGGCCGCAATAGGGTGACAGTAAGGTCTGATACACGAGGATCCGCTCGGTTTTCACCAAATCTACGGCAGCAGCTTTCCACGACTGTTCACAGCAAATTTACTGAGCTGGAGTTCCAGCTGAGAGGTTGTTACCGCCATGAAGGTACCTACAGCCTCAATGCTGTACATTTGTTACCCCAGCTCAGCAAACCTGCGGCAACTAAAGAGGATTGGGGATTTCCCGATAGACTGCATCAAGCAGGCTCACGAGCGGGCTCATCGGGACTTCCAGGATAATTCGTGGTCTAACGGCTCACTGGGCTAGCTCCCCAGGGAGTCCACAGATGCTGACAGAAAAAGAATAAAGGCACCAACGACAGACGTAAAGAGCGCATCAAACTTCCGAGACCGCACCGCCAACACCGAAAGAACTTTCGAATCACAGGTTAATCGCACCACCGACAGCCATACCAGTCCAGCTCCTAGAGTGAACGTGGCGCGGCGCCAGTGCTCCATGACCGCGAATCCGCCAGACACCACAATCGCTAACAGGAAGAGTCCCAAACAACCGTATTGCGCCGTCAAAGGCAGTTTGGAAGGTTTGAGGCCAACATCATGCGGATTATCAAGGATGTTTGCCGGTTTTTGCCTGGTGGGTTTCCCCTCCGATGGATTATGTTCTGACGATTCGGGTTTTTCGGCCTTAGCGGGAACGGTTGCAGCTGTCGCCTCAGCGTCAGCCATTTTGCTCCAGTTGCTGCTCCGCACGTTCTACCACATTGCGCACCAAAAAGGCCCGGGTTAGTGGGCCTACGCCACCGGGGTTGGGGGAAACATGGCCGGCAACTGCCCACACATCAGGGTGAACGTCACCAAGCAATTTGCCATCAACCCGGGACACGCCCACATCAAGCACCGCCGCGCCGGGCTTCACCATGTCAGCGGTCAGCATATGTCCCTTACCTGCGGCAGCAACAATAATATCGGCAGCAATGGTTTCAGCCTTCAGATCCTGTGTACCGGTATGACACAACGTCACCGTGGCGTTTTCCGTCTTACGGGTGAGCATAAGCCCAATCGGCCGTCCCACGGTCACGCCCCGACCAATAACCACAACTTTTTTACCCACGGTCTCCACACCATAACGTTTCAGCAAATGAATGGCACCGTTAGGAGTGCAAGGCAATGGGGCGGGTTCGTTCAGAACCAATTTACCCAAGTTCACTGGATGTAGACCATCGGCGTCTTTAGCCGGATCAATACGCTCCAGCACGGCATTTTCATTGAGATGCTTGGGCAATGGCAGCTGAACAATGTAACCAGTACATGCGGGATCAGCATTGAGCTCATCAATGACGGCATGCAATTCTTCCTGGCTAATATCTGCTGGCAAGTCCTTTCGAATCGACTTCACCCCCACCTGTTCACAGTCCCGGTGCTTCATTTTGACATATGCATGGCTGGCGGGATCATCCCCCACCAGCACGGTCGCCAACCCTGGCGTGATTCCTTTTTCCTGGAGTGCCTGAACGCGAGTGGCGAGATCCGCAAAAATCTCATCCCGATAGAGATTGCCGTCAAGTTTGATTGCTGTCATGGTTGCCATTATATTCACCGCCTAGAATCTAAGAGCCGGAATCCCACACTGATAACCACCCATGTGATTGCTCCGCACCCGCATTCCCTGACTGTGTGCTGACCCAACCAAACCAGCGGAAAAATCAGCAAGCATAGAGATCGCTATCATGGAATAGCGCATGTGCTGAGCTGGAGTTCTCAAAATAAAAGCCCCAGCAAATAGGCACTGAATCGAGAAAGTCCAGTTCAGCACCCCCGCTACCTTTTCCACTGTCGCCGGAATCTCCGACCCCATGGATGTCCGAACGCACACCAGTGCGATTCGGCATGGCGGCAAACCCAAAAATCACCCGGATTGAACAACTTCACCAATAACCAATCAGATTTTGCAACACCATCCCCTATTGAACCGATGCCCGGTGCCATGCTATTGCCGCATTATCAATGCGGCATCCGTTGCGGCGTAAAGTGCTTAATCATGACCACTGATCCTTCCGCATCGTTTGCCCACATTATTTTCGACCAACCATGCATTCCCCCAAACACCGGCAATGCCATACGCCTATGCGCAAACACCGGTGCAACCCTCCACCTGGCTGGGCCATTAGGGTTCAATTTGAAAGATAAAAATCTCAAGCGTGCCGGCCTGGATTACCACGACTTCGCCAATGTACAGGTACATAAAAATCTCCAGAATTGTTTCGACACCTTGCCGGAGCACCAACACCGAGTCTTCGCGTTCAGTTCGCATGGCGTCGCCACACACACCGACATCACTTACCGATTTGGTGACGTGTTGCTATTTGGAACGGAACCTACTGGTTTGGATGAGTCAGCATTACACCATCCACGCATCACCGAAATTGTGCGGATCCCCATGCGGCCTGGGATTCGGTCGATGAATCTGGCCAATGCCGCATCAGTGGCGATTTACGAAGTATGGCGGCAGTTGGGTTATCCCGGCGCAGCCAATCCCACCATGCCCGACTCCCACAACGCATCGAGCACAATCTAGCCAAATCCACCAAGGCGGAATTCTACAAACCAGAAACAGCCACAAGAGCTGCAACAACTAAAACAACCGTGATAGCCATACCACTTGACTCAATACGCAACATCTATGGTTACGAAATCTTTACCCCACTACCCCCGGCGAATCTGCATAATGGGATAGTAAAGACTGCCTACACTAACCCCGAAAGGAACACGTATGGCACACGAGGCAAGTAGTAAGCGTGATCGAGATGAAGCCCATCTGCAAGGGCATTGGTTACTGGCTAAGCTAGGCAAAAAGGTGCTTCGCCCTGGTGGAAAGAAGCTCACCAATTGGATGATTGATAATGCGAATCCCACAAATAAGCGTGTGGTGGAATTCGCGCCAGGCCTGGGAATCACGGCCGCTGAAATTCTGGATCGAAACCCGAAAACATATACAGGTGTGGATCAAGATCCAGATGCGGCCACCGCGACCACATTGTCCACAAAGCAAGCTCGACTGGGAATCCCCACCGAGGTCATCAATGGCGTGGCATCTGATACTGGCTTGCCAACAGGCGCTGCCGATTTGGTGGTAGGCGAAGCGATGCTCACCATGCAGGGTGAAAAGGGAAAAACCGCTATTGTTTCAGAGGCGAATCGAATCCTAACCACGGGGGGACGATATGCCATTCATGAGCTGCTGCTTACCCCTAATAATGTTGATCAGGCGGTCGCCGATAATCTGCGCAAGGCGCTAGCCACAACAATCAAGGTGAATGCCCGCCCGTTGACTGCCACCGAGTGGAGTGAGCTATTGGAAAGTAACGGCTTTAAGGTGCTGTCAATCAAGGTGGCACCCATGGGATTGTTACAGCCCAAGCAAATGGTCGAGGATGAAGGTCCACGGGTGTTGAAGATTATGTTTAATCTGGCCCGTAACTCACAGGCACGCAAGCGGGTCTTGGCGATGCGGAAGGTTTTCAGCGAGAATGCCCAGAATTTAGGCGCCATTTCAATCATCGCGGAAAAAGTTTCTGACGTAAAACCTGCTGAAACAGCGGCAGCCGAGACACCTGAGGACTCCCCCAAAGTTACCGAGCCTAAGGCTGCAGAATCTAAGCCCGCAGAGCCCAAGGCTACAAACCCCACAGCCACGGAGTCCAAACCGCAAGACAGCAAACCCGCCGATAGCACCACAGCTGACAAAGCGCCCAAGGCTGACGCATCTAGTGAAGCAGCGCCCAGCAAGACAACACCCAGTAAGGCAGCAGCCAGCGAAACGGCAGCCGGTAAAACAGCAACCTCCAGCGAAGCACCAGCGTCTGACAAGTCGGCAACCGACAAGGAGGCAGCGAGCAGCAAAGCCGAGACTCCTAAGCCCACAGCTCCCAGGGCCACAGCCCACAAAACTACCCTAACGGCCACCAAGGCCGAAGCCGCAGCACCCAAGGCTGAGACTCCCAAGGTGAAGGCCACCCCTGCGAAAGACACGCAGGTCGCGGCGGATACCAGCAAAAAATCCGAGGACAAAAAGCCCGAAGTAGCTAAAGACGCTACGCCGAAAAAGGCTGTCCCCAAGCCGCACGATCCACGAAGCCGGAACAAGAAGTCATAGCACTGGTGAGCGATGCCCATGCAATGCCCAAAGCAAGCGCTGGGCATCGTCTCGACTCAGGTCGCGTCCACTCATGCTCACCGGCCCCTGCACCAGGTGAAGTTTCACCGTAGAAATATTGGTGATTCTTTGGATTGGACCGGTGAAGACGCCAAATTCTTGAATGTGCCGACGAAACACGATGGCGGCACGATGCCCGAAAAAGCCACAGTGTTCGATGGCACAGTCGTCGGTAAGCTCGAATGTTTGGCGGCGAAAGTCGATGGGGGACACGAGGAATGCGCGGGCTGGACTACGGAATTGGGGGTGCGCCGGCCGGTCGGGGTCAACCTGGCACCCGGTGAGTAGTTCGCACAGCATCATGGCCGTACGCTTGTCGCCAACGGGGAGGATGGTCATGCCGTCGCTGCGCTCACCGTAGCCCGCGACGGTGACCTGGACCCGCCACCAACCAAACGGCCGCCATAGGGCGGTTTTTCGGAGACTTATCGCGTGAACCCGGGACATATTGAGGGTTTTACGTTGGAGGTTAGCAAGCCCATAGGAGACATTGATAGTGTCGCCCACCCGATGAGCGGTAAATTGGTAGGAGCCATCAATGGTGCGCCAAATATTGGGAATGGTACTGACGAATACCGGCAGCAGTGCCGCCAAATGAATATCAAACCCCATGCTAGTGAGGGTGAGCACCAGGGATACGAACGCCGACAGACTAAAAAGCGACGCCAGCAGGGAACGATAGACGGGGATGGGGGGAACGAGGAGCTCGCCTTCGGTGAACTGGCCGAGCAGTTGTTTC
>ERZ773026.1407-NODE-1407-length-12210-cov-32.932044_pt1 | contig 12210 bp, 12 predicted proteins | sample MGYA00580838_ERZ773026 | MGnify/ENA primary metagenome ERZ773026 (study PRJEB29015, sample SAMEA2738006) | human oral metagenome | biome: human oral; feature: human-associated habitat; material: dental | place: China | collected 2055 ... | reverse complement strand
TTGAAGGTCCTTCTATCATGCCTGGTGGACAAAAAGAAGCCTACGAATTGGTTGCAGATGTTCTTGAAGAAATCTCAGCTAAAGCACCAGAAGATGGCAAACCATGTGTGACTTACATCGGTCCTGATGGAGCTGGTCACTATGTGAAAATGGTCCACAACGGTATCGAGTATGGTGACATGCAATTGATCGCAGAAAGCTATGACCTCATGCAACACTTGCTCGGTCTTTCTGCAGAAGACATGGCTGAAATCTTTACTGAGTGGAACAAGGGTGAATTGGACAGCTACTTGATCGAAATCACAGCTGATATCTTGAGCCGTAAAGACGATGAAGGTCAAGATGGACCAATCGTAGACTACATCCTTGATGCTGCAGGTAACAAGGGAACTGGTAAATGGACTAGCCAATCAGCACTTGACCTTGGTGTGCCATTGTCACTGATCACTGAGTCAGTATTTGCTCGCTACATCTCTACATACAAAGAAGAGCGTGTACATGCTAGCAAGGTGCTTCCAAAACCAGCTGCCTTCAAGTTTGAAGGAGACAAGGCTGAGTTGATTGAAAAGATCCGTCAAGCCCTTTACTTCTCAAAAATTATCTCATACGCACAAGGTTTTGCCCAATTGCGTGTAGCTTCTAAAGAAAATAACTGGAACTTGCCATTTGCGGACATCGCATCTATCTGGCGTGATGGCTGTATCATCCGTTCTCGTTTCTTGCAAAAGATTACAGATGCTTACAATCGTGATGCTGACTTAGCTAACTTGCTTTTGGATGAATACTTCCTTGATGTAACTGCTAAATATCAACAATCTGTGCGTGATATCGTAGCTCTTGCTGTTCAAGCTGGTGTTCCAGTGCCAACTTTCTCAGCAGCCATTACTTACTTTGATAGCTATCGTTCATCTGATCTACCCGCTAACTTGATCCAAGCACAACGTGACTACTTTGGAGCACACACATATCAGCGTAAAGACAAAGAAGGTACCTTCCACTATTCTTGGTACGACGAAAAATAGGACGATAGGTCAATGGCGAAGCGGATTTTATTAGTTGAAAATGAAAAGAATCTAGCACGATTTATCATGCTGGAATTACAAAAGGAAAGTTATCAAGTAGACCTAGCGGAAACAGGACAAGAGGGACTAGCTCTAGCAAAGGAAAACGATTATGATTTACTTTTACTAAATAATCAGTTTGCTGATGGAACAGCCTTTGCCTTTGCTCAACAATTAAGTTTATTAAAACCAGCTGCAGTTATCATTGTAATGGTGAGTCGGGAGGAAATTGCGGATTCGGCTGAAGAGATTCAGCAGTTTGCAGTTTCTTATATGGTAAAACCCTTTATTATTAGTGATCTGGTTGATAAAATTTCTGCTATTTTTCGTGGACGAGATTTTATTGATCAGAAATGTAGCCAGTTGAAAGTCCCTACTTCTTATCGTAATCTTCGGGTTGATTTGAAAAATCATACGGTTTATCGAGGGGAAGAAATTATTGCTTTGACGAGACGAGAGTACGATTTACTAGTGACTCTAATGAGCAGTAATAAGGTGATGAGCCGTGAGCAACTGTTAGACCGAGTGTGGAAGTATGAAAGTGCATCTGAGACTAATATAGTGGATGTATATATTCGTTACCTCCGCAGTAAAATCGATCTTCCAGGACAAGAAAGTTATATTAAAACCGTTCGTGGAATTGGTTATTCCATGAAGGGTTGATCTATGATAAAACTCTAATTCTTTGAGAATTAGAGTTTTATCATATGATTTTTAGTCAAAATTAGCTCAATTCGCGCAATCGTTTGCTCAAAATGTATAGACGGGGTTTATTTGTTGAAAGACAAAAAAGAACACGGAATCTATATTATTATGTTGACCCCAGACCTTATACTGCCTGATAAATCAGCTCTTTTTCGGGTAAGTAAAAATTAAGGTAGAAAAAGTGAGAATAAAAGAGGAAATAATAAAAATTAAAATTTTTTTATGAAAACCCTTTACAAAATTAAAAAAAGTGATAAAATAGTAGTGTGCAATGCAAACGATTTCATATAGAAGTTTGTAAAAAAGAAGGAGGTCTGGATGATGAAAAATTCATTCAAGAACATTTTTAGCTTTGAATTTTGGCAGAAATTCGGTAAAGCTTTAATGGTGGTTGTTGCGGTTATGCCCGCAGCTGGTCTAATGATTAGTATTGGTAAGTCGCTTCCAATGATTAATCCTAATTTTGGTGTGTTGGTAACGACAGGTGGCATTTTAGAGCAAATTGGTTGGGGTGTTATTGGGAACCTCCATATTCTCTTTGCTCTTGCAATCGGGGGAAGTTGGGCTAAAGAGCGTGCCGGTGGTGCCTTTGCTGCAGGTCTATCTTTTATCCTGATTAACCGTATCACTGGTGTGATGTTTGGTGTTTCTGGTGACATGTTAAAAAATCCAGATGCAACTGTTCGCACTCTTTTAGGTGGAACAATTAAGGTTTCTGATTATTTTATCAGCGTTTTAGAATCGCCTGCCCTAAACATGGGGGTATTTGTCGGAATTATCGCTGGTTTTGTTGGAGCAACTGCTTACAACAAATACTATAACTTCCGTAAATTGCCAGATGCACTTTCATTCTTTAACGGGAAACGTTTTGTTCCATTTGTTGTAATTCTGCGTTCTGCGATTGTTGCGATTGTACTTTCATTTGTATGGCCAGTTATCCAAACTGGAATCAATAACTTTGGTATTTGGATTGCAAACTCACAAGATACTGCGCCAGTTTTTGCGCCATTCTTGTATGGTACTTTGGAACGTCTCTTGCTTCCATTTGGATTGCACCATATGTTGACAATCCCAATGAACTATACTGCTCTTGGTGGAACATATGAAGTGTTAACTGGTGCAGCAAAAGGTACACAAGTATTCGGACAAGACCCTCTTTGGCTTGCATGGGTAACTGACCTTGTTAACCTTAAAGGTTCAAATATGGCAAGCTACAATCAATTGCTTGAAGCATACCATCCAGCCCGCTTTAAAGTTGGACAAATGATTGGTTCATTTGGTATTTTGATTGGGGTAGCTGTAGCTATCTACCGCAATGTAGATGCTGACAAGAAGCACAAATATAAAGGTATGATGATTGCGACTGCATTGGCAACCTTCTTGACTGGGGTTACTGAGCCAATCGAGTACATGTTCATGTTTGTAGCAACTCCACTTTACTTGATCTACTCACTTGTTCAAGGTGCCGCTTTTGCAATGGCTGATATCGTTAACCTTCGTGTACACTCATTCGGTTCTATCGAGTTCTTGACTCGTACCCCATTGGCAATCAATGCTGGTTTGGGAATGGATATCATTAACTTCATTTGGGTAACGATCCTCTTTGGAGTCATCATGTACTTCATTGCAAACTTCATGATTAAGAAATTCAACTATGCGACTCCAGGACGTAATGGTAACTATGAAACTGCAGATGGATCAGATGAAGCTTCTTCATCAGAATCTGGTAGTGGCAAGGTTGCAGTAGCATCTCAAGCAGTCAATGTTATCAATTTGCTGGGTGGTCGTGCTAATATCGTTGATGTAGATGCTTGTATGACTCGTCTGCGTGTGACTGTCAAGGATGCTGAAAAAGTTGGAACTGAAGAGCAATGGAAAGCTGAAGGCGCTATGGGCTTGGTTATGAAAGGTCAAGGTGTTCAGGCTATCTATGGACCAAAAGCTGACGTTCTTAAATCTGATATCCAAGACTTGCTGGATTCTGGTGAAGTGATTCCTGAAACTCTTCCAAGCCAAAAAGCAGAATCAGCAGCTACTGAAGTTGCTTACAAAGGTGTAACAGAAGAAGTAGAAACTGTTGCAGATGGTCAAGTCATCGATTTGGCAGATGTTAAAGATCCTGTATTCTCACAAAAGATGATGGGTGATGGATTTGCTGTTGAGCCAGAAAATGGTAAGATTTACTCACCTGTTTCTGGTACTGTAACAAGCGTATTCCCTACGAAACATGCTTTAGGTCTTTTGACAGATAATGGTTTAGAAGTGTTGGTTCACATCGGCTTAGACACTGTCAGCTTAGAAGGTCAACCATTTGAAGTTCATGTTTCAGAAGGCCAAAAGGTTGCTGCAGGTGATTTACTTGTGACAGCTGATTTGGAAGCTATCAAGGCGGCTGGTCGTGAGACTTCAACAGTTGTTGTCTTCACAAACGCGGCAGCTATCAAGTCTGTGACCGTAGAAGAACTTGGTCAAGCATCTGCTAAGACAGTTGTTGCTAAGGTTGAATTGTAAAATAGAAAAGAGAAATCATGGCAAAATTCCTGACATTAAATACTCATAGTTGGATGGAAGAAGAGCAAGAAACCAAGCTAAATCAGCTTGCAGAACGTATTCTTCAAGAAAAATATGATGTCATTTGCCTGCAGGAAGTCAATCAATTAATGGAGTCTGAACAGGTTGTTCAGGCTCCTTTCTATCAGGCTGTTGAAGGAGCGATTGCGATTCATCAGGATCACTTTGCCCTTTGTCTAGTAAAAAAATTGGCAAAAGCAGGACTGGACTATCATTGGTCTTGGGCTTATAATCATATCGGTTTTGACATTTACAATGAAGGTGTGGCAATCTTGTCCAGAAAACCGATAGCTCCTAAAGAAATTTTGGTCTCAGAAGAGAATGATCCTAGGGATTACCACACTCGCAAGGTCTTGTTAGTGGAGACTAATGTAGAGGGTCAATTGATGACCATCGCCTCTTGTCATCTATCTTGGTGGGACAAGGGCTTCCAAGGGGAGTGGTCAAAGCTTGAAGAAGAGCTTCTCAAGGTCAAAACTCCTCTGGTCCTCATGGGTGACTTTAATAATCCTGTCGATTACGAAGGCTATCAGCATATCTTAAAAAGCCCACTCAAATTGCAGGATAGTCATAAGGTTGCTCAAAAGATTAGTGGTAGGGCAACAGTTGAAGGCGAAATTGCTGGCTGGGATGGCAACCAAGACGCTCTGAAGATTGATTATATCTTTACCAGCAAAGGTATCCAAATTGAAAGCTCTGCTGTGGTCTTTGACGGAAAGGGAACCCCTGTTGTCAGTGACCATTTCGGTCTAGAAGTAGAGGCAAAATTTTAAAAAAAAATAGTTCCAAGTTAAATGAACTGTACTAGCGAGGTTAGCTTAAAAGCCTAACTTTCGAGTTTCAGTTCAACTTGGAACTTTTTTATATAAGAGAATATCTTCTTGGGAGCTGTTATTTAAAAAATATTTTAGATGACTTATTGTTCTTCATCTAGTTTTTCTTGGAATCGCTTATTCTCTTGATAGCGAGCCTCGAGAATATCTTCAATCCGTTGTTTATATTGCTTACGATATAAATCTAGATTATCCTCTATTTGAAAAACGTAGGGTTCAATGGACCGAAAAGGAACTTCTCGGCAAGCAGAAGAGATGGCTTCTATGAGATGATTACTTTCTCTATTAATCCGATAGTAAAATTCATCTAGATACATCTCAGTTTTGTCAAGATTAGAGAGTTTCTTATGATGTTCTTCTTCTAATTCTTTTAATTTTTCTTTATTCAAACACGAGTCCCCCGATCCCTAGAGTTGCAGCTGCAGGACTTTCTCCATCCTGAATAGGGCTGTTTAAAGATGGTTTTTGTAGGGTTTGGGTTAAATAAGTAGTTGCAGCATCTGCTGCTTTTGCCTCGAATCCATATTGAATGTTTTGGACATAATCGTTGGAAGCATAGTTTTTCATATTGTTTGCTTCATCCTGTAGAGATTTAGCTAATTCTTTCCCTTTGGATAAGATAGTTGCTTTTTTTGCGGTGATGAGAGATTTTATGGCTTGGCGCTCCTGCTCTTTCATCAGCCTTATAAATTCTTTCTCTAAAATCTCTTTGTTTTTTTGTGGGTCATCATTAATTATTAGCACTATTTTTGTTCCTCCATGTGTTTTGAACGTCTTTGAGCAGTTTATTGAAATCTTCTGCTAGTTGAGTATCCACTGTTTCAAATGTAGAGCTTGCTCTAACTAAGGTCATTCCTAGTTGTTCGATTTTAGTTAAGAAGGAACTAGCAGATTTTTTTGTACTTTCTTCAATACCGTCATTCCAAAAAAGAGTAGAGTTAAAATCAGCAAGTAAATCACTAACTTCAGAGGCGGTCAAATAACTAGCTAACTGCGAAGCTTCTTTATTTGTATCGTTGACAATGTTTAGGACGTCTTCCTTGGCATTTGAAAGCAGAGTTTCAACATTTTTAACCTTTTCTTCGATTTCAAAAATTGCTAGCTGGGCAGCAGTCTGGAGAAGCTGAGCCCGGACCAAAATTCTTTTTTCTCCTGTAAGATTCCCAGATTTCAGTTGTGTCTGATAGCGAGAAATAGCTTCTTGATCCCATTGTTTTGATTCTTTTTTAGCGGTCTCTATGATTTCTTTATATTCTTTATTAAATTGATTATAGATGTCAACTCCAGCATCAACACGAGTAATGGTATCTCCCATCATGATTGAAAGGAGGGTGTTCATCGCTAGGCCCTCATTTACACCAAGAGTTCTAAGCCCCTCTATAGTACGATGGACTAGACGAGCTAATTTCTCACCAGCTTGTAATAGCTCAGGATGATAGTCTTCGGAGGCTGTCAAGAAGCTTCCTTTGCCATCTGATTGGAAAACACCGAAATCATGAGAACTCTCGGAATCGAAACTCTGGGTATAGTATAAGGGAACCACGATATTGACTTTACCAACTGGCTTTTTAAGTGGTTCATTGGAATCACCAGGTAGATGAGCGATAGTATGTTCCCGATTGAGCATACTCACCATATCAAAGGGATTCACATAATACTCTATTTTTTCGCTGATTTTTTTGATTTTCTCATCGCTGAGTCCCATTTTCTTTAAACTCTTTGTCGTATCTGGACCGTCAAACAGGACCACCTTGCCGATTTTTTCGAGTTCCTGGTCGCTTAAGCCAGCAACCCCTTGAGCAGAGACCATAGTTCCTAGCGAGTGACCGGTGATGTCCATCTTGGCATCGGGAGCTTTTTCTTTCATTTCAGCAATTTTAGCCTTCATTCCTTTTGTAGCTAGCTTTGCTTGCGGGATATGAATATTGTTAATGGCAAACTGCGCATCGTTAACAACCCAGTCGTTCAAATTTAGCGCTTTAATCCCTTGAACGGATAATTTATCTAGATTGAAACCATCGCTACCTCGAATGGCCATATAGGTTTTTTTGGTATCCTTACCCAAGGTCGGCGTATCCGTTAAAAAATAAGCATTAAAACCGGCTTTTTCATCGGTTAAAAGCCCTTTTTGATAACTGTCTACAATACGTGCTTCATGTCGTATCCCATTCGTATCAGGAACTGGTACGGTTGAGATTTCATTAACAGTATGTAAATCAGGGTCTGGCTGCAAGTAGATCTTGCCATTATGAGGAAGATGTTTACCTCCAGGGGTGATTTCTTTCTCGTATACAACATCTTGGGAAAAATCAAATGGAAGAGAGCCTCCTGAATCTAAGATTTCTTTTCTATGCTTAGGCAACCTCTCATAAGGGAAAAGGTTTGGACGTCCCCTATAAGAAGACTGCGCTAAGTCTGCATAAAATTATCAAAGGTTTTTAAATTGCTATTCGTCAAAACCTCTTCCTCCTATACGTAATGGACCACTTAATATCATAGAATCAAAAATCACTTTATCATTTTCAATTTCAAACATAACACTCCAATCCGACTCTTATATATTATTAAATTCTCCAAAAATACTAACCACCTCCCCTCCACCTTGCGGAGTGCCGTTTCCAACTTTTTCCCACTTGGTTTCATCCCAATCAATCTGAACCGATTCTATCTTTGGATTTTGAGATTTCACAAACTGCTTAATCTCTTCTTCATGTTCCTTCAAATAAGCCAACTGCTTTTCTTTGGCGTTTTGATATTTCTGTTGAGGGATTCCACCGAATAAATCTTTGTTTTGAACTACCACAATTGTTCCTCCTATGATGACAGTTGATGCGATTGCAAGGATGAGCATTTTTCTTTTTTTCATTGTAATTTACCTACACTAAGAGAGTTTTCTAGCATTATAACACAAGAGGATTCTTTTTTAGTATGAAATGTAGGAGAAATACTTTTAATAGTTCTGTGTACTGATTTAGATTTGCCTTACTTTTGTTATGGGCAAAATTATGGTAAAATAGAGTATTAAGATTTGAGGAGGAAATCGTATGCGTTGTCCAAAATGTGGCGGGAGCAAATCCAGTGTTATCGATAGCCGTCAAGCTGAGGATGGAAATACTATTCGTCGCCGTCGTGAATGCGAAGATTGCCAGCATCGATTTACAACTTATGAACGGGTAGAAGAGAGAACCCTGGTTGTCGTCAAAAAGGACGGGACACGTGAGCAATTTTCTCGGGATAAGATTTTTAATGGTATTATTCGCTCTGCTCAAAAACGGCCAGTATCTAGTGATGAGATAGAAGCTTTGGTTAATCGCATTGAGCAGAAAGTACGAAGTAGCAGTGAGAATGAAATTAGCAGTGACTTTATCGGGAATCTTGTTATGGATGAACTAGCTGAATTGGATGAGATTACCTATGTTCGCTTCGCCAGTGTTTATCGAAGTTTTAAAGATGTTGGTGAATTAGAAAGTCTGCTCCAGCAAATTACTAAGGGTGTAAAAAAGAAAAGAGAAGAATAGATGAGGCCTAACGATCAGTTTTCTTATTTGAAAAACAATCTGGTTAGTCAAGATACAAATAATCTGATCCGTCTTTATCAGCCGATTATTGGTCGAGAAGCAGTCAGTCTCTATCTGTACTGTCTGGCTTTTTGGGATGACGGTCATCAGGCCTATACTTTTGGCCATATTTTGAATCATCTGAATATGGGAATGGAAGTCTTAAAGACGAGCTTTGAACGCTTAAGTGCTATGAACTTGCTAGAACTCTATCAAGGAGAGTCAACTTATCAGATCAAACTTTTCAGTTTGCTTTCGGCGGATGAATTTTTCCAGCATCACGTTTACAAACGACTTTTAGAAAAGAAAATTGGTGAAACGGCTGTTGAAGCTTTAATGGGAAGTCAGCCTCAGGGACAACCTTTGGCCAGGAAATTATCGACAGTCTTTGATGTGGAAGATGAAATTGGAGTGCTTAAGAAGAAGCAAGAAGACTTTGATCTGACTAACTTTAAGAGAAGAATGGCTCAGGAAAATTTACGTTTTGCTGATGAAAAAGAAGATTTATTAGATTTGTTTGCTATTGCTGAGCAACAAAATTGGACCTGGTATGAAACCTATGTCTTGGCTAGAGAAACCGCGATTTCACATGTTATTTCTGTCGAGCGTATGAAGCAAAAATTGGCTCAAAAACGTGTCAATGAGAAATTCACCCAGGATGAACAAATCATAATCCACGCCGCCAAGAGTAAGGTGCCGATGCTTTTCTTAGCAGAGCTTAAAAAAAAGCGTCAGGCAACAATTACCCAATCAGAAAGACAGCTTTTATTGGACTTGGCTAAGTTAGGTCTTTTAGATGAGGTCATCAATATTGTTTTACTTCTGACTTTAAATAAGGTTGATTCAGCCAATCTGAATGAGAAGTACGCGCTAAAAGTCGCCAATGATTTTGCCTATCAAAAGGTGACTAGTGCTGAGGAAGCTGTTCTGAAAATCCGCGAGCGCAACCAACAAAGTCAGAGTAGACCAGCTAAATCTAGCCAGACAGTTGCTAAAAGCAATGTTCCTGAATGGAGCCAGCCAGATTATAAAAATGAAACAAGTGCAGAGAAGCAAGCTGAGCTTGAAGAGCAAAAACGCCGCTTGCTTGCTAAGATAGAACAAGGAGGTGACTAGATGGAAAAGATTGGAGAGACCCTTTGGCATAAAAATCCTGCCCACCAATTCAACTATGAGGAGTTGGTTCGTCAAATCGTAGAAGATCCAGATGTGGCAGCATTTATTAAGCAAGAAAAACTTAGTCAATCTGAAATTTCCCGTAGCATCTCGAAGTTTAATCAGTACATCAGTGAGCGGAATCGATTTTTGCTGGGAGATGAAGCCTATATTGCCAAAGGCTATAAGCCAATTTTGATAAAAAATGCAGGCTATGCGGATGTTTCCTATGAGGAGACAGCTGAGCTAGTCGAGCAGCAAAAGAATGAAGCGATTAAGAGTAGGCTTAACCTGATCAATCTGCCAAGTAGCCTCAAGGAAGCTAGTCTGGCACAGGTAGATCTCGATGATGTTGGTCGCTATAAAGCTTTTGAACTGTTGACCAACTTTGTTGCTGAGTTTCCTCATTATCAGAAAGCTGTTTATCTTTACGGAGATTTTGGAGTCGGAAAGAGCTACATGATGGCTGCTCTGGCGCATGATTTGTCAGAGAAGCGCAGTGTTTCAACGACTTTGCTCCACTATCCGAGCTTTGTTTTGGATGTTAAGAATGCGATCAGTTCAGGCTTGGTCAAGGAAAAAATTGATCAGGTCAAGACAGCTCAAGTGCTGATTTTGGATGATATTGGTGCAGAGCAGTCTAGCCCCTGGATGCGCGATGAGATTTTGCAGGTCATTCTCCAGCACCGCATGCAGGAAAATCTGCCAACTTTCTTTACTTCTAACTTTAGTTTTGCAGATTTGGAGCGACATTTTGCTAGCTCTAAGAATGGCGATGAGACTTGGCAGGCCAAGCGAGTCATGGAGCGGATTAAGTTTTTGGCTCAGGAGGTACGCTTAGAAGGAGAGAACCGCCGATGAATGAAACAATTAACTTGATGAAGGCTCACACGTCTGTTCGTCGCTTTACGGAGGAGCAGGTTTCAGATAAGGAACTCCGTGCCATCATTGATGCTGGGCGGGCTGCGTCCAGCTGGAAGAATTTCCAGTCATACTCTATCATTGTGGTGCGGAGCAAAGAGAAAAAAGAAGCCCTTTTTAACTTGGTACCCCAAGAAGCCATTCGGCAGTCTTCGGCCTTCCTGCTTTTTGTTGGTGACCTTAATCGAGCTCAAAAGGGTGTTTGCTTGCATACGGAAGATTTTTACCCTGAGTGGACAGAGAATCTCCTGATTAGCTCAGTAGATGCTGCTTTGGCAGGGCAAAATACTCTCTTAGCAGCTGAAAGTTTGGGTTATGGCGGAGTAATCATTGGGCTGGTTCGATATGCTGCCAGTCAAATAGCAGAGCTTTTTAAGCTACCGGACTACACTTATCCAGTCTTTGGGATTGCTCTGGGAACTCCCAACCAGAACCATGCAGTCAAACCGCGGCTGCCTTATGAAGCAGTGGCCTTTGAGAAAGAATATCGTGAACAGGATCGTTCCACTATTCAAGCTTATGACCGCGTACAGACTGAATATGCTGGCGAGCGAGCTAAGGAAACTTGGAGTCAGCGCCTAGCTGCCCAATTTGGTCAGGAGCCAAATCAGGCTATTGACCAACTATTCAAAGAAAAGAAATTAGAAAAATAGGACGGAGTTTGGCTCTGTCCTAAAGAATGAAAGAGGAAAAACATGGCCTTACCAACTATTGCCATTGTCGGCCGTCCCAATGTCGGCAAATCAACGCTCTTCAATCGGATTGCCGGTGAGCGGATTTCCATTGTGGAAGATGTCGAAGGGGTGACCCGCGACCGAATTTATGCGACAGCAAGCTGGCTCAACCGTAAGTTTAGTATTATTGATACGGGCGGAATCGACGATGTTGACGCGCCTTTTATGGAGCAAATCAAACACCAAGCTGAGATCGCCATGGACGAAGCAGATGTCATCGTTTTTGTCGTGTCTGGCAAGGAAGGTATCACGGATGCGGACGAGTATGTGGCTCGCATGCTCTACAAGACCCATAAGCCGATTATTTTAGCGGTCAATAAGGTGGATAATCCTGAAATGCGCAATGAAATTTTTGATTTCTATGCGCTGGGCCTGGGTGATCCATTCCCGGTTTCCTCAGTTCACGGGATTGGTACAGGGGATGTTCTTGATGCGATTGTTGAAAACCTGCCAAATGAAGAAGTCGTCGAAAATCCTGATATGATTAAGTTTAGCTTGATTGGCCGCCCTAATGTTGGCAAGTCTAGCTTGATCAATGCCATCTTGGGTGAGGAGCGGGTTATTGCTAGTCCTGTTGCTGGTACTACGCGTGATGCTATTGATACGGTCTTTACGGACAGTGAAGGTCAGGAATTTACCATGATCGACACGGCTGGTATGCGCAAGTCAGGCA
>ERZ773026.1403-NODE-1403-length-12230-cov-129.148255_pt1 | contig 12230 bp, 7 predicted proteins | sample MGYA00580838_ERZ773026 | MGnify/ENA primary metagenome ERZ773026 (study PRJEB29015, sample SAMEA2738006) | human oral metagenome | biome: human oral; feature: human-associated habitat; material: dental | place: China | collected 2055 ... | reverse complement strand
TAGGTGGAGAATTTGTAGCCGCGGCGGTATTCGAATTTATCGACCGCCTTCATCAAGCCGATGTTGCCTTCTTGAATCAAATCAAGGAATTGCAAACCGCGGTTGGTGTATTTTTTGGCGATGGAAATCACCAGACGCAAGTTTGCCTGAATCATTTCCTGCTTGGCGGCTGCGGTTTCTTTTTCGCTCGACACCATGTTTTTGTTGATGTCTTTCAGCTCTTCGATGGAAATGCGGGTTTCTTTTTCCATGTTTGCCAACTCGGTTTGTTTTTCGAGGATGGCGTGGCGGAAGCGGTCGAGCGCGTCGCTCCAGACCCTGCCTTTGGCGACTTCTTCTTCCACCCATTTCAGGTTAGTGATTTCGGGCAGGAAGTTTTGGATGAAGTAGTCGCGTTCCATATGGACGCGGTCAAGGCAGATGTCGCGGATTTCGCGTTCGAGCTTGCGGATGTTTTCGACACGGCTGCGCAGGTTGCCGCTGAGGCTTTCGATTTGGCGGGTGGCGAAACGGACTTCCAAGAGCTTATTAGCGATAGCGTCGCGGTGTGCCAGATAATCGGGGTGGCGGCTGTCGTGTTTTTCCAGCTTTTTGATCATCTTGCCGTATTCGCTTTCGATGAAGGCGAAGTGTTCCAGCACTTTTTGCTTCAACTCGGCAAGATGGGCGGCGGACATGGCTTCGGAGTCGCTGCCGGAATCGTCGTCATCGTCGTCTTCATCCGCTTCATCTTCTTCACTGCTGCCGGAATCGTCGTCGTTTGACGCGCTTTCCAAGTGTCCCAAGCCCAATTCGTTAAGCAACACTTCGTTCGGGTCGATGATGGCTTCGACCACTTCGTCCACGCGGATTTCATCCTTGCGGATTTGCTCGATCAGCTCGAGGATTTCGGCAATAGAGCCCGGACAGGCGGAAATTGCCTGCACCATGTTTTTCAGGGCGTTTTCGATTTTTTTGGCGATGATGATTTCGTCTTCGCGGGTCAGCAGGTCAACCTGCCCCATTTCGCGCATATACATACGCACGGGGTCGGTGGTTCTGCCGAACTCGGAGTCCGCGCTGGACAAGGCGGCTTCGGCTTCGGCAACGGCATCGTCGTCGGTGACGGCGGCGGCGTTGTCGCTCAACAAAATGTCTTCCGCGTCAGGCGCCTGCTCGGTTACTTGGATGCCCAAGCCGGAAATCATGCTGACGATGTTGTCGATTTGATCCGCATCTGACATATCGTCGGGCAAGGCGTCGTTGATTTCGGAATAAGTGATGTAGCCGCGTTCTTTACCCATGATGATGAGCTGGCGCAGGCGGGCGCGCTGCTCTTCGAGGGTCAGCGGACGGTTGTCGTCCTGTTCTTGATAGTCTTCGTGATTTTGGTCTTTAGACATGGATTACTTTCTTGATCTGATGGTGTGCCGACGGTTTGCATGATGCACCTGAAGGCGGAACAGAGTTACAACCGATTTAAATTCAATCTGCCGGGTTGTAACGCTGAGGTCGTCTGAACGCTCTTTGGAACGGGTGTTCTGCGGGATCATCATGTTCGCAGCTTGGGACAATGCTTTTCTGACGGCCTGAAGGTTGCTGGATTCGGCTGGGATTGCCGTTCGTTCAATTTTGCTTTGCGGTCAAAAGCGACAGCAAGAGTTTTTTTTCATTTTCATTCAAACCCGATTGCAGGCTTTTCTGCTTGAGAGTTTCGATTTGTTTGTATTTTAACTCGTTAAGGAGTTTCTTCATGCCGATTTGGAAGTTCTCGCGGTCTTCTTCGCCTCCGCCTTCCATTTCTTCAGAATAGAGTGTCGATTGGAAGATTTGGTTCACGGTTTCTTCGTAAGGAGAACCGCGCATATACTCTAAAACCTGCGCGGTAGCAGGTACGGCGGCATGGCTTTTAATGGTTTCGGCGAGATTGGCAAGGCAGGCGAAATCGCCGTCCAATGCCACATAATCGGGCAGGTCTATATATGCAGCCCAATCCGGATTTATCAAGAGGCTGCGGATTTGCCGTTGCACCAGCGTCAGCATGACCGGCTGTTTGACGGAAATCGGAGGCAGTTTGTAGCTTTTTTGTTTGACGTGCCGTTTGGGCGCTTCCTGCCCCAGCAGTTGGGCGAGATTGTCGGGATCGATGCCGACCAGCTCGCTAAGCCGTTGTTTCAATAGATACGCCAATGCCGGCGCGGTAATCTGCGCCAAAAGCGGCGAACTGGTTTTCACCAATTCCGCCTTACCTTCCTGCGTATTGAGATTGAGGTCGTCTGAAAGATGCTCCCAAAAATATTCCGACAAAAGCTTGCTTTGATTCAACAGCGCGTCTTCAAATTGCGCTTTTCCGTAGGCGCGGATGTAGCTGTCGGGGTCGTGTTCTTCCGGCAGGAATAAAAAATGCAGCGATTTATCGTCTTTCAACTGCGGCAACGCGTTTTCCAACGCGCGCCAAGCCGCCTTCCGCCCCGCGCTGTCGCCGTCGAAACAGAAATAAATACTGTCCGCCTGACGCATCAGGATTTTGACGTGTTCCGCCGTCGTCGCCGTGCCCAAAGCCGCCACGCCGTAGCCCACGCCGAACTGCGCCAGCGCGACCACGTCCATATAACCTTCGACCACCAAAATCCGCCCTGCTTCCTTGACCGCGGCACGCCCCTCATACAATCCGTAAAGGTTTTTCCCCTTATCAAACAAAGGCGTATCAGGAGAATTCAAATATTTCGGCTTCGAGTCGTCCAACACCCTGCCGCCAAAACCGATGACCTGCCCGCGCGGATTGCGGATGGGGAACATAATCCGATGACGGAAGCGGTCGTAATGCCGCCCCTCATTGTCAATCACCATCCCCGTATCCACCAACGCAGTATTCGGATACGGTTGGAACACTTGCGCCAAAGGCTGCCAGCCGTCGGGGGCGTAGCCCAAACCATAATGCGCGATGACTTCCGCGCTCAAACCGCGCTTGTCTAAATAAGCTTTCGCCGCCGGATTGAATTTCAACTGTTGCGCATAAAAATCAGCCGCCGCAGCCGTCGTTTCCTCCAGCGTCTGCTGTTTTTTCTTACGTTCGGCACGGACTTCAGGATTATCGTTCTGCCCGCGCACTTTAGGCACAGCCATGCCCACACGGTCAGCCAGAAACTGCACCGCCTCTGGAAACGACAGCCCCTGATGTTCCATCACAAAACCAATCGCCGAACCATGCGCCCCGCAACTGAAACAATGATAAAACTGCTTGGTCGGACTGACCGAAAACGACGGCGTCTTTTCCTTGTGGAACGGACAACAAGCCATATAGTTCGCCCCGCCCTTCTTCAGCGGAACCTGCTCGTCGATAATATCGACAATATCGACTTTGGCCAGAAGCTCGTCAATGAAATCGGATGGAATCATAGTTCGGCGGATGCGTATGGACGGGACAAACGTTTTCAGACGACCTTTTATCTTAAAGGTCGTCTGAAAACAGAATCTCAAATCGGGTTGGGAATAAGGTTCGTATTATAACGTGTATTCGGGATAAAAATAGCACTCTTACAAAACCGACTCCTTAGCTGACAGCTTATGCAACAGAAACCCTCGAGGTCGTCTGAAAATTCGTTTTCAGACGACCTCGAGTGCTTAAAACTTGTATTCTGCTTTGATGACAAAGCCCCTAAATATCCTCTTCCCAATATCGAATATAGGGAAATCCTAATTTGAAATTACTTTAGAACTTACCTGTAATCCCTATCCTGATGGTTCTACCCGGTGCAGGCAGATAGGAGCGGCTCATCGGGTCGAGGTAGTAGCGGTTGGTCAGATTACTGCCCACCAGTTCGGCAGTCAGGTTTTTGCCGATTTTGTAGCGCAAATAGGCGTCCCATACGGCGACAGGCTGCCAACGCATGGTATCTGTATCCGCTTGAAGATTATAGTCATTGATACGGTTTAATTGATCGTAATATGCCTGCCATATGGTACGGCGGTTTTGATAGACACGGCTGTGGTAATGGAAGCGGATGCCGCTTTCCAGCTTGTTGCGGAAGAAGCGTCCGCCCAAATCAGCATCAATCGACCAGCGCGGCTGAACCATACTGGCAAGATAACCGTTGTCGGTCAAACCGCCGTAATTGCATTCGGGAGCAGGAATAAATCCGCCGCCAGTCAAGTAACTGGAATCATGTACACTGGAAACGGCAAAAGATTTGTCGCAGACTTTATTTTTCAGTGTACGCAATACGCCTACGCCACCGAAAAATTTGCCGGTATCAAAGCGCGCCTGCAATTCCACGCCGGTACGGATTTGTTTGTCGAATTGCTCGAATTCAAAATTCTCGTCCCTGTCGATGATATTTTTGGTTTTGTTGCGGAAGTAGTTGATGCGTAAATCCGCATTTTTCATTTTCGGAAACAGTCCAGTTAAATCATGAATGTAGCCGACTTCCCAGTTTTTGGCGTGTTCGGGCTGCCAACCGTATCCCATTCGTGCAAATGAACCCGCAGCAGTCGAGAAGCCATAAGTCCCCTCAAATATGCTGGGGAAACGTAGGGATTCGGTATAGCGCAGATAGGCTCGGGCATTATCGGTAAAATTGACGACGGCTGAGAATGCAGGAGCCCATCCGCTGCCACCCTGTTTGTGGGCACGTTGTAGTTCAGCAGGGGTAATCGGGGATCTGTATATTTTGTCGCTACGAGGCATAAACATATATTTCTGGACTGTGCGCAGACTGTCCGGATCGTTTGGATCGTAGGCAGGATTGACGGTTTGGCTGTGTAAATCGGAAACGGTAAACCAGGGGTTGTCAGCAGGATTCAGACGACCTCTATCGTCTTTACGCCAATAGTATTTCAGCTTATCCAGCCTTGGTCTGTTTTCGTCATCATGGGGAGTGGGATTTAATATTGCCACCCCTCTATCATCTATTACGATACTGTCTCTTGCCGCATTGAATTCGTCATTGTTAACCGCATTCAGATAATCACGATATTCCTGCTCGGTTGCTACACGGGTAAACTCAAATACCTCACCTCGATTGACTTGTAAGGGATTGTTGTATTTGTCAAATCCGGTTTTCAACCGCTCGTTGTCGTCCTGTATCTTGAAGTTGGTATAGCGCGCTCCTGCTGTCAGAGTCAGCCAGCTCATCGGCTGGTAGCGGAAATTGAAACCAAAATTCCATTCTCTGCGCCTACCGTTCCTCGGCTCGCCGAACCTTGTCAGCTCGGTATTGGTAGCCAATTGTGATGCCTCTATTTCTTCCCTGTATTTATCCAAACCATCATGACTTAATTCTTCTGAAAACTCATTACGGGATCTCAATTTTTCATTTTGGAAATCTCCCGTTAGGGTCAGCGTCAGCTTATCGTGCAATTTCATACGGTTGGAAAAGTTGAAACCGTTGCGGGTATTGTTGGCATAGTATGCATTGCCCTCTATGGTATTGAAGCGTCCGTTGGTGTTTGGAAGCTGTTCGGCACCATCCGTCCTGTCTTCATACAGGGCATCGCCGGGCGAACCGCCTGCGGTATTGGTTTTGGATTTGGTACGGGTCGTCCACAATGACGCATCGAAATCTATCCAACGGCTGCCTTCGGGCTTCCATGAATAATCGATATTGTAGGAACGCTGTTTCACCCATGCCCTCGGCCATTCGGCAATTTTATTCAGATTATCCGGCGTACTGAATAGCGGACCAATGACGCGGGAGGGCATGATTTCACCGAAAATGGAGTCTGTATGACGTAGCCCCAATTTCAAGGTTTGGCGGTTGGGCAAGCGGAAGGTGGTTTTGCCCAGCCATGATTTATTTTCCAGCGAAGTATTGGTTACCTCTCCGCCCGGATGATAAAAAAGTCCGATACGGGCAATATCGGGTGCGCCCAGCATGGCTTCACTACCGTAAAATTTTTCGCCTCTTGCAGCGGCATCCGCAATCTGCCTGTTTAATTCATTGACCGTTTCCATTGTCCAAGGACCGATATAGCCGTAGCGCTCCGCACTTTTTTACCGGAAAAATAATTGCCTTTACTGCGGTAGGCATAGGCAAGCATGGCATCAAAATTGTCCTGCTTGGTGGCGGCGGCAATGCGGTAAGCTTTATCCTCCCCAAATCTATTGCGTCCGCTGAAACGCTGACTGACGCGGTCAGTATCGTCCAACATCGCCCGCCAAATACCGCCGAGTGCGACAGCAGGCGCATCCAATGTCCGATAATCGACTGATTTTTCATAGACATTGGCACGTTGTTTGATGGAATTATTGGCAGCCTCCGCCTTCACTTCAAATCCGTATTTCTGCCCTTCGGGGACAATATCGTCGGCATCGATGGTTTTCAAGGCGACGGAGCCGCCTATGCCGCTTTTCATATCACGGCTGAACGAGGGGCCTTTTTCGATGGAAACGCTGCTGATGATGTTGGGGTCGACGTAGTTGCGGTTGTTTGCGCCTGCGTAGCCGCGCCAGACGGTAATCGCCTGCTCAGTGCCGTCGATGGTAACGGGAATCCGTCCCTGTCCCTGTACGCCGCGTATATTTGGGTCCAGCGCACCGCTGTTGCGCGCGTCGCCGCTGTACACGCCGGACATACCGCTCAAAAGGTCGGATACGGTGTTGCCTTTGAAGGTTTCGACTTCGTTTTTGCCTTTGTAAAGATTGACGATTTCGCGGGTATAAACTCGGTTTTTACCGATTTCATCTTTATTGCGTGTGCCTTTGACGGTAACGGTATCTAGAATCACGGTCGGCGTATTATCGGCAGCATAAATGATGGGAGAAAAACCGATGGCGGTGATGCAGGCGGCAAGGGTGTTGACTTTGACTGGCTTCATAACGGATTCCTTGTGTGGCGGAATGTCAGACAGCGTCGTCTGAAAGTTTTCAGACGACCTCGGAAAGGTTTTGCCGCAAGTCAGATTGAATATAAATATAATGATTTTGATTATTATTTATATATTTTTCGATAATTTTAACCAAATCTCGATAATATGCAAACATTTGCTTGCTTCTTCGGTATCCTGTTCAGAAATATTTAAATTATTTAACATTTTGTTTTTAAATAAAATCAAATTATTTTCCTCAAAATAAAGCTGCACAAATACGCAGTAGTCCAAAGGTCGTCTGAAAATCCGATGCCTCCAATCAAGACAAAGCGATTTTCAGACGACCTTTCCAAACGGATTCGCAATAATCCGCCCCTATTCCATCCTTTCTTATCCTCATTCCTCCGTTGTTGATACAATACGAAACAGCCTGATAACAATTTCAAATATATCTGATATGGACGAAAACCTTACCTTCCTCACTCTGTTTCTGCTCGGTTTTTTCGGCGGCGGCCACTGCGTCGGTATGTGCGGCGGGTTAAGCAGCGCATTTGCCTTGCAGCTTCCGCCCAACCTCAACCGTTTCGGATTGATTGTCCTGTTGAACTTAGGACGTGTAAGCAGCTATGTCCTCATCGGCTTCCTAGTCGGACTGATCGGGCAGGCAGGGATTTCTTTGGATGACACCCGTGTGTTGCAGCAGGGCCTGTATATCGCGGCAAACATTCTGTTGTTGCTTTTAGGGCTTTATCTGGCGGGAATTTCGACGGCGGCAACGCGTATCGAACGCATCGGCAAACCGATATGGAAGCGGCTGAATCCTTTTTTAAACAAGCTTTTGCCCATCCGTTCCGTCCCAGCCTGTTTCGGCGTGGGGATGCTCTGGGGCTGGCTGCCGTGCGGCCTGGTTTACAGCGCGTCGCTTTACGCTTTGGGCAGCGGCAGCGCGGTTCACGGTGCTTTATATATGTTGGCTTTTTCGCTCGGCACGCTGCCCAACCTTTTGGCGATGGGCATCTTTGCAGCGCAGTTGAAAACGCTTTTGCAAAAACGCAGTATCCGCCTGTTGGCAGGGTTGACGGTGGCGGCTTGGGCCTTGTGGCGGCTTTGGGTTTCGGTTTCAGACTGGACGGCATAAAGGTCGTCTGAAAACCTGTACACAGCCATACCGCAGAATCATGTGAACAGCTTGTGAACAACTCTCCTTTCCTTTTGATTTTCCAAAATAAAAATATCATGATTAAAAAACAGGCAATACAAAATATTGCCCACAACCCGCATTCGGATTGATGTGTGCATTCTGTGGAAAACTCAGATAATATTTTGAAATCTATTGAATATTTTTAGCTGATTAAAAAATAATCAATCTATTCGCAACCCTCTAAAGACAAAAAAGACAGGAATAGAAATGCACACCCTTTCGGAACAAATCCGCTTAAATGAGGCGCGCAAAAAGTTGGCAAAAAGCAGGCGTTGGGCGACGGGCTTGCTGCTCGCGGCGTGCGGGCTGTTTGCAGCCTCCGCCGTTTATGTGCGCCAATATCCTTGGTTGGGATTTGTCAAAGCGTTTGCCGAAGCGGCGATGGTGGGTGCGCTGGCGGACTGGTTTGCCGTAACCGCGCTTTTCAGACGACCTCTCGGGCTGCCAATTCCCCATACCGCGATTTTGCCGCGTAATCAGGCGCGTATCGGCGATGAATTGGGACGGTTTATCGAACACAATTTTTTGCAGGGCAAACCCATCGCCATGCGTATTTATCAAGCGCAGCCCAGCGATAAATTATTGAAATGGCTGGACGGCGAAGACGTGAAATCGCATTGGCTGCCGTGGCTTTCCAAGCAGATTCCGACCCTGCTTGCCATCGCCAAACCGGAACAGACGGCGCGTTTTACGGCAATGCTGCTGGAAGAACGTTACAGCGGCGGACAAATCGGCAACGCGCTTGCCGACGGTTTGCGGCTGTTGAAAGCGCAAGGGATGCACGAAAAAGCGTTTGAAAGCCTGCTCCGTCAGATTCGGCGTTGGCTGAAAACGCCGGAAACCCGCGAAATGCTGGAGCAGAACCTGCGCGAATGGGCAGCGAAAATCGAAGGCGGGAATCCCGGAACTTGGGACAGGCTTAAAGCGGCGGTGAAATCAACCTTGGTGGAAAAAGTCGATGATTGGGCGGCGGAAAAAGCGTTGGCATGGATAGACGGCTATTTGGCAACCGCAGACAAGCAGGATAACGCGCTGCGCCGACAATTCTTGGTGCAATACGACGAACTGACCGAACGCCTGACCACATCGCGCCTGTGGCACCGCCGCCTGGACAAATTCAAAACTGAGCTTGCGCAATCGCCCGCCCTGCAACGTCAAATCATGACCTTATGGCGCGGCATTCTGGACTGGGCGCGGGAAGATGTGGAAAAACAAGACTCTTTGTGCCAAACGCAACTGGAAAAGCTGCTGAACCATATGCGTTCGCAAGCTCAGGCACAACCGCAATTTATGCGGCGGGCGGATGTGCGGATTTCGCTTTTGGTTCGGGATTTTGTGATGCGTTATAAAGATAAGGCCGCTTTGTTCGTCTCGGACAAAGTCAAAGGCTGGGACAGCCGCCTGATGGTGGAAAAACTGGAATTGAGCGTGGGCAAGGATTTGCAATATATCCGCATCAACGGCACGCTCGTCGGCGGATTGGTCGGACTGGTGATTTATACGGTATCGTTGTGGCTGGCGGGATAGTATGAAAAAAGGTCGTCTGAAAACAAGGTTTCAATGAAATTTGTTTTTCAGACGACCTATTGCTTCAATCAGCAAACTCAATCCGCCACATCGATACACAAATATTTCAATTCCAAATATTCATCCGCACCGTATTTGCTGCCTTCGCGTCCCAGCCCGCTGCGTTTCACGCCGCCGAACGGTGCTGCTTCATTGCTGATTAAGCCGGTATTGATGCCGATCATGCCGTATTCCAAGGCTTCGCCGACGCGCCATTGGCGGGCAGTATTGGAAGTGAAGAGGTAGGCCGCCAAACCGTATTCCGTATCGTTGGCAGCCGCGATGACTTCGGCTTCGGTTTCAAAGCGGAACACGGGGCACAACGGCCCGAAAGTTTCTTCGCGCGCCACCGCCATTTGCGCCGTTACGCCGCTTAAGACGGTCGGTTCGAAAAACGTTCCGCCCAACACGCTGCGTTTGCCACCGGTCAGGCAGACCGCGCCTTTGGAGAGCGCGTCGGCGATGTGCTGCTCGACTTTCTCCACCGCTTTTTCCTCAATTAGCGGCCCTTGGTTGACGCCTTCATCCAAGCCGTTGCCCAATTTGAGCGCGGCTACTTTTTCGCTTAATTTGCGGCAAAATTCGTCGTAAATGCCGGATTGAGCGTACACGCGGTTGGTGCAGACGCAGGTCTGACCGCTGTTGCGGAACTTGCTGGCCAGCGCGCCTTCGACGGCTTTGTTCAAATCGGCATCGTCAAACACGATAAACGGCGCGTTGCCGCCCAGTTCCAAACTGAGTTTTTTAATGTCTGCCGCGCTGTCGGCAAAAATTTTCGCGCCGACTTCGGTCGAGCCGGTGAAGCTGATTTTGCGCACGGTCAGGTTCGTGGCAAATTCATGGCTGATTTCAGAAGCGCGGCCGCTGACGACGGGAAGCAAATCCTGCGGCACGCCCGCTTCGTAGGCCAGTAGCGCCAGCGCATACGCGCTCAGGGGCGTGAGAGACGCAGGTTTGACCATCATCGCGCAACCCACCGCCAAAGCAGGCGCGGCCTTGCGCGCAATCATCGCGGACGGGAAGTTCCACGGCGTAATCGCAGCGGTAACACCGACGGGCTGTTTCAACACGACCAGTTTTTGCGACGCTTTCACGCTTGTCAGCACATCGCCGTCAATCCGCCGCGCTTCTTCGGCAAACCAGCGCACAAACGAAGCCGCATAATCAATCTCGCCGCGTGCCTCGGTCAGGCTTTTGCCCTGTTCCATCGTCATGATGCGCGCCAGCTCTTCTTTGTTTTCCTTCATCAGAAAATACCAACGCCACAACACATCGGCGCGCTCCAACGCAGTTTTTGCCGCCCATATTTTTTGTGCGTCCTCCGCCTTTTGAATCAGTAGTTTGAGGTCGTCTGAACGGGTTGTGCGGACAAACGCCAAAGTCTCGCCCGTTGCCGGATTATCGACTTTGATACTGTCTGGAATCGGAAGAAAAGAAATATCGGGATGGTTTAACAATGATGCAAAAGAATTCATGCCTGCCCTCGTGTGTATAGATGATGGATGGAGGTCATTATTCTCTTCATAGGGGAAAAGCGCAAACTGCTGAAACGTTGCGTCGCCGATTTTTCGACCTTACCGTTTTATATTGAGCTAAACGGCAAAAAAGACAGAAGCGGGAAGGCATCCAGTAACAACCTGCAAATATACAGGGATCCAAATATTGGAATGTCCTTTCAAAAGTAAATTTACTTTTCCATTTGATGCTTTTATTAAAGATTTGTCTAAACCAAAGACAAAGCATGTTATCTCTGCTATTGTGTTAACGTTTAGCACCACTTTTATCAATAATTCATATGGAGTAAACCGATGAATAAAAATACCAAGTTACTGATTTCTGCCGTTATTGCCGCTGCCGCGCTGTCCGCATGTTCCAGCTCTTCCAAAGAAAAACCTGCTGCGCAACCTGCTCCTGCTGCGCAACAAGCAGCGCAACAAAACCAACCTTTCACTCCTCAAACCGTGAAAGTGGACGCTATCGACAGCACCAAAGAGGTACACTACCGCTGCGGTCAAAACGGTCAAGACCCATTGAGCGTTATGTACGGCTTCAAAGGCAACGAGCCTGTCGTAGCACAAGTGAAATACAAAAACGAACTGACTCCCAACCTGTTCCGCGTAGTCGGTTCCAGCGACGATATTAATGCCTTCTGGGGCGGAAACGTCGCATGGGTGGCAGGTCGTGCCAATTTGGGCAATATCGACAAAGTGGACGGCAATATGCTGACCGTACGCGGTAAAACGACCGTTAACGGCAAAGAAGAAGTCGTTGATCAAATCGTTGCCAAATACTGCTCCGTTGCCAACTCCCCTGCCAAAGCAGGCAAACCGGCTCCTAAAAAACCTGCCGCAAAAGCAAAACGTTAATTTCTAACTCTAACCGTAAAAGTAATTTGAGGTCGTCTGAAAATTTTCAGACGACTTTTTGCATTTTGTGCTGTACATTACCAAGATCGGCATAGAAGTGTCCGTTTTATACAGTCGATTACTTTCAAAGAATCCTTCCCTTTAAGCCAATCTTTCCCTTGCTCTATCTGGAACAAGAAAAGCGTGTTCCTTTCCATACAGTCAAAACAATTCCGCCATATTTGTATCCTAACTATCAAATAAACTGCCCAAAACAAAAAGGTCGGCGGATTCGCATTTGAAGTGCAACTTTCCATAACAGAAAAAGGCCA
>ERZ773026.1398-NODE-1398-length-12250-cov-19.018696_pt1 | contig 12250 bp, 8 predicted proteins | sample MGYA00580838_ERZ773026 | MGnify/ENA primary metagenome ERZ773026 (study PRJEB29015, sample SAMEA2738006) | human oral metagenome | biome: human oral; feature: human-associated habitat; material: dental | place: China | collected 2055 ... | reverse complement strand
ATGATTTGCTCCACACCATAGCCAATCAACCAATCCATAAACTGGGCCGCTGGGGCAGAACCAACGGGCGCTTGGGCAAGACAAATCTCCTCGTCCTTGTAGTTGATGACATAGACTGGATAGGTTTTGGTGGCAGAAACGAACTCACCAACACAGTCCGCCCCTACTTCCTGAGCATAGCGGTCAATCTCCTCCTCCAAAAATGCATAGATACACTTCTTTGGCAACTTCAAGTCTAACCCCTCATGTGTTGGCATAAGGACCGCTTGGGGGTTATCATCAAACTCTAAAATGGGAATCGCATGCTTCTGAATCATCGCCCACCTCCTCTAATTTTGTACTATTGTATCAAAAACTGACGGAGTGTCAAGAAGGAAGCTGATGCACTGAGAATAAAAACCATACAATCACAACTTTTTGACAGAGACTCTTCTTAATGGTACCATGGACTTGCTTAAAAGTTCGATGAAATAAGCATATAAGAGAACACCACCTGTTGTGTACCGCACCCTAAAATTTAGATTTTTTCTGTCTAACTTTTGGGGTACAGTGCATTGATGTGGGAGGTCTATTTTAGTTATAAGCTCTGCCACATTTTCACCAAGCTCTAATCCAAGCCGAATATACTCCTGTGGGTGATTATATCTGCGAGGTCATCCAAGAGCAGCACCGCGATATGTTCATCCGGATGCAAGTTCAGATAGAGGGATAAAAACGTCTAGACGTAATCAATCTCAGAAATTTTCAGAAAAATTCTTTATTCTAATATATTCTAGCAAGCTACTATCATAAGGATTAACCGGATTAAGAAGCATCCTTCTAATAAGGTCAACAAGATAGCCACCGTCTTAACTTTAAGTATATTCCGTACAATGAATACTTATCAGACCCAGCTAGATATGACTGATTCACTTGAAAAATATAGAATCCGCCACCTTCCAAGTATATTTTGAGATTCTCAAAAATGATAGAAACAGTTTCCTAAAAGCAGAAAATAGAATAATAAAAAAGTAGCCCTTAAGCACATTTGATAGCTACTTTTTATTGTTTAGGCAGATTTATTTCGTTACTCAATCAAATGATTCTTAAATATCTCCACCAATTCCCTTGAATTTTTCAACAAAACGACTGATCTTTTGAAAGACGGTTTGTTTTTTTGTACGATATTGTGGATTTAGTGGGCTCATTTTCGGCAGAGCTTCATTCAAATCATTCCCATTTTCACTAGCATACTCACGCTTCAACGAAGCTTGTATGTAGCGCTTAGCACTTTGTTCATTTAATCCCTCAATCTGTATCAACTCATCCGCTTCCCTTTTCTGCTCACCTTGCGCAAAAATAAAGAACTGTTCAATGATATCTGATTTATCAGCAAAACTATCTAAATCACTGTCATGGATGAAAGCGACTATCAAATCTTCCTTAGCTCGATTGCCAAGACTTGCTCGAATCGTCCGAGTAATTTCCGAAACAAGTTCATCCTTATCTGAAACCTTTTTATTAGTCTCAAAAATTAGCTCTAAGATATAGTCTAGATTGATTTCTTGAGATTTTAGTAATTCAACTTCAAAAACAATCGAATCCCAATCAACTTTAGATTCGCTATCTTCATGATTACGGCGCTCATTCTCATACCATGACTTAATGTCATTATAGGTTGAACGGTAGTCTTGAATTTCCCTAGTACTTGGGATGTCTAACCTAGATAACTCCTCTAAAGTTTCATCATCCACATGGAAACGTTCCTTGAAAGCCTCTACAGCCTTATCATCTAAGATATCAAGTTCCTGTAAAGCTCGTAAACTCATGAAATCATCGTAGTTTTGTAAGATATTATCTAAACGAAGAAATTGACCAAACAACGAGACAAATTCTTTCTTATCACTCTCTTTAATGATAGCTTGCGGGTCCGGAAATTTTTCTTGTAACTCTTGAACAACGTCCATATAACCCTTTTGCTCTTCACCGGCCTCCGTAAAGCCTGTCATATACTCTTGATAAGAACGTTCGAGCAAGACTTCTGCTGTCTCAGTCTTTCCAAATAGCTTAATAGCATCAGTTGTAGCCTTCTCTAAATCCCGGAAGGTTACAATATTCCCAAATGACTTGGTAGCATCATAAATTCGATTGGTGCGTGAAAAAGCTTGGATTAAACCATGATATCTCAGATTCTTATCCACAAAAAGAGTGTTTAAAGTTGGTGCATCAAAGCCAGTCAAGAACATCCCAACTACAATTAAGAGATCCACCTCCCGATTTTTGACGCGTTTAGCCAAATCACGATAGTAATTCTGAAAATCATTGCCATTAATAGTAAAATTAGTGCCAAATAACTGATTATAATCAGCTATACAGCTACTCAAAAATTCTTTACTACTAATATCCGCTAAATCTGTCGGTGAAAAGCTCTCATCATCAATTTCACCAATAGCCACCTGAGACTCATTCGTAGCATAGGAAAAGATAGTCGCAATCTTCAATGGTTTATCAGAATCTTTTTGCTGATTTTGCAACTCTTGATAGTAGGCTTTTGCTGAATCAACACTTGAAACAGCAAACATAGCATTGAAACCTTTACCAGTTAATCGATGTGTTTTTTGATCAAAATGATCTAAGACATACCTAGATATCTCAGCGATTCGAGTCGGATGAAGCAGTGCTTTTTTATTTTCAGCTGCAGATAATTTGGTCAAGTCCTGCTCGCTTTCAATTGACTTAAACTGCGGACGAACATCATTATAATCCACCATGAACTTCAGAACTTTTTGATCTCGAATCGCATCAGTAAGCACATAGGCATGTAACTCACGACCGAAAACAGATACGGTCGTGTCTGTCCCTAATGCATTTCCCTTTCGAATTAGTTTACCAGAGGCATCATACTTGTCTGGTAAAATCGGTGTCCCCGTAAAACCAAACTGACAATATTTCTTAAATTTCTGTCTGAGCCGCTTTTGCGCTTCACCAAACTGAGATCGATGACATTCATCAAAAATGAAAACCACTTGCTTTTGATAAATTTCATGCTGCCTCTCACTGCTCATAAAGTTGTTAAGCTTCTGAATGGTCGTCACGACAATTTTATTATCATCCTTCTCGATATTGCGTTTAAGACCTGCAGTGCTATTTGAACCGTTGACTGAGTCAGGTGAAAACCGTTGGTACTCCTTCATTGTCTGATAATCCAAGTCCTTGCGGTCCACCACAAAGAAAACCTTATCCACTTCTTCCATCTCAGTAGCAAGTCTAGCAACTTTAAAACTTGTCAGGGTCTTCCCTGAACCGGTAGTATGCCAAATATAGCCACCTGTATCAGGACCGCTTTTGATTTTTGAAGCAATAGATGAACGTATCTTCCAAATGATTCTCTCAGTTGCCGCAATCTGATAAGGACGCATGATGAGAAGAGTGTCATTAGTATCAAAGACAGAATAATTTATCAAGACATTTAACAAGGTCTGTTGATTTAAGAAAGTTGCTGTAAAGTCCTTCAAGTCCTTAATAGGATTATTATTTTTCAAAGCCCAGTTCATGGTAAACTCATAAGAATTCTTATCTCGCTTGGTCGTATTAGCAAAATACCGAGTATCCGTTCCGTTTGAAATGATAAAAATCTGAAGGTACTTAAAGAGAGAATTCTCCTCATTGAAACTCTCTTTACTATATCTATGCACCTGATTAAAGGCCTCTCGAATCGCAACTCCGCGCTTTTTGAGCTCAATTTGTACCAGAGGCAATCCATTTACCAACAAGGTCACATCATAACGATTGCTACTGGTGCCAACTTGCTTCATTTGATTAATGACTTGCAGTTTGTTTCGACTAATATTTTTCTTATCCCATAGATAGATATTCTGGATATGCCCATCATCAAAGATAAAATCATAAATATAGTTGTCATGAAGTTTTCTGGTACGATCAATCAAACTGTCACTGGGTTTATTGAGGTACTCATCCAAGAAGCGCAACCACTCAGCATCTGTAAAAACCACATTATTCAGAACTTCCATCTGGGTCTTGAGATTAGCCAAAAGCGCCTCTGGGGTCGTCAAATAAGTAAGATACTCGTATCCTTGCTGGCACAAGTCAGCAATCAACTCCTTCTCCAAGTCTGCCTCGGTCTGATACTGACTAGGCTGTTCTAGCTTGGTATACTTTTCTAAAATGATAAAATTATCTGACTCAACAATAGCTGTGGTCAATGTGCTTTCAGACATAATTACTCCTTATAATTGCAAGTGCTCTCTAAATGCTGTAACAGGTTTTTTAAAAGCGCAGTTTCTGGGAGGGTTACTAGTTCATCTTCCTCTGTTGATACTTTAGAATGACTAGAAATATTTAATATCCTTGACTCATAGTTACTAAAACTTCCTTCATTATCACGTGGCAATAATTCCTGCCATTTTTGATAACCCAAGAAAGTTGCTGTTTTCTCGTAAAGATTTCTTAAAAAATTAAAATGATATTTATAAACCAAATTGTCTTCTATAGCTTTATGTAATGATTTTCTTAAAAAATTATGATAAGCAAAAGGAGAGTCATCCGGTTGAGGTATCAGCTCATATGACCCATCTCCCAATTTTTCAAATCTAAATCTACTACTATCAGAAACCTTTCGGGTGTCAATATAGGTTCTATTCTCTCCAGTTTCTTCGTCAATAGCTACCTTACTGTACCTCTCATTCCTTTTAATATTTTTTAACTCATTATATAAGACGTTATAGAATAAAGGATTGTGAGTTGTTATTATAAATTTAAGTTCAGACTTACTCAATCTAATTAACTTACCTAAATTTGATGCAACTTCTATCAAGTGGTTTTCATCTAATGATGAAACCGGGTCATCAATAAACACATACTCTAAATCATCAAACTCTCTAGTACTACGTTCATCAGGTTCTAGGATATCAAGCTCACTAATGACTAGCTCTAGCAATGTATAAAAAATAGACCAAATAAAATTGCTCTCTTCACCTTTGGATAACTTAATTTGTTCGTTTAGTCTATCCTCACCATCACCACTTTGAATAGTGAAAAGAACATGACCATCTGACAAAAGAAATGAAGGTGTCATTTTATCATTTGTATAATGCTGAAAATGCGAAATAATATTCTGATCCTGTCCCTGCTCTTGAATAATCCAAGATATAAAAGAATTTGGCTGAATCTTCAATTTAAAATCTTGATTGCTGTCAAGATCATTATCCCAATAGAATAAGTCCTCAGTAAAAGCATTATAATAAAGAATCTTATCTCTCGTAAGACCGCCTTCTTCAGCTTGAACCAACTTAGCAAATTCTTTAGAGAGCCTGGTCTTACCCGTCCCATTAAAGGCGTAAATCAGCTGAACTTTTTTGTCTGAATCTTTTAACTCTTGTGCAATATCACTTAGCGCTTTTGCCATATCCCTTTCCCATTCTTTTCTATAAATCAAAATTAAGCAATTGTTCCCGCCAGTATTCATACTGCTTCTGTCTCTGTTCTATCTCTTTAGGAAGGCCCTCCGAAAGAGAGTTGGTTAAGGTATCAAACTTATCTAAAACAGACACTATCTGTGACTGTATAGATAAAGGCGGTAAAACAATAACTAACTGTCTAACAATATCTGCATTTAGATTTTGAACTGTTCCATTAGATGCATTCTTCCTCATCATGTATTGCATAGTATCTGTTAATAGATAATGATACAGATAATCAGATAAACATACATCCTCAAAACCATTCATTGATAGCCAACCATCATGAATACAACCGTCAATTTTTAAAATGTAAGGCCGACCAAAACTCATAGAATTTGACATTATAAAATCACCTTTATATACCAAACGAGACTTCTCACTTCCAGCTTGAGTAATTCTCTCTTTTGTTTTTGAAATATATTTTGATTCTTTTTCAACATCACCAATCTTTATCCAAGGTACACCTTGCTCAGATTCAGTAATAAATTTTGAAATTGGTCTTGGAGAAGCACCACGAACAATCTTAGCCATTGCTCCAAATTCCACCCGAATTGGACCAAAAACCCAGTTTAAGAGCCTAATGAGGTCTTGTCTGTACTGTACTGTACTGTACTGTCAGTGTACACGCCTTCGGCGGTGAATGTCAAGAGTTTTTCTCGGAAATATTCGTACTGTTTTTGGCGAAGTTCAATCTCCTTGGGAAGTCCGATGTTTAGATCGTTACAAACCATGTCGAAATTGTCTAGAACTTGAACAATACGAGACTGGATTTCGAGAGAAGGGACTGGGATTTTTACATTCTTCAGACTATTCGCATTAAACTGAGGCTGTCCAGCCTTTGAAACTAAATTATTAGCCTGTTTCCAATACAATTCACTCTTTGAAAAGTGCCAATAGTATCTTGAATTCAACTCCTCTGATGGAGTGATCTTAATTAAAAAAGAGGCATACGCGCTAGCTTCATCTGTATCAATAAATAGCGTTTTTCCATAAGTCGCACCTGTTCTAGCCATCAACAAGTCACCATATTTTACTAGATAGTTTCTAGATTCTTCGCTTAAAGCAATATATTTTTTATCATTCGACTTGAGATAACCATTTTCATCAATATCAGTGATTCGAATAAATCTAACATCTCCAGTATCTTTCGCTTTGTCAGTATAGCCATAATTAAATTTAGCTACTTCCTCTAGAGTCTTCCACTCAACCTGATAAACCTCGTCTTCAAATGACAAGAGTTTATCTCTATAAAAAGAATATTGCTTTTTACGTGAGGTCAATTCTGAGGTCAATTCTGAGGTCAATTCTGTAACATAATCAGTGAATTTGTCAAGTATTTGCACGATTTTTTCTTGAATTTCTAGAGGAGGGATGGGGATCTTAACTTTATCAAGAATAGCTTGAGTTAAACTAGGTCTTGTTGGGTTAGTTGCCATTTCTTCTAAATTAACAGTCGTTAAATAATAATAAAAATACTTTGGAATAACCTGATTTTCATCAATTTCAGTGTAGTAAATTGTATCAACATTCCAAAACGCTTTTTCTAAATAGAACAAATTAGAAATAGAACCCTTCCTAGGAATTAAAACAGTTGGTTTATCATAAGAATAATCTGCAACAAACTCTCCCATTTCTCCACCACTTCCATATACTGGTACTTCCCCACTTGGAAGAGTTTTCCAAGCCTTTCCATTCTTCAATATAGCAACATCTTTAAGTACCTTCCACTCAACGGGACAGTTTTGGATTTCTTCTAGGATGTTCATATCATACTCTCTCATTTCTTTAGTACTTCTTCCCACTCCTCCACAAATCCGATATGATGCAGATGAATCACTGCTTGATATCGTTCAATGAGTGCTGACAATTCACATAAAAATCCTTCATTCCATTTTTTCTTATCAGGGTAGAGACTTTTAACTGCGTAAAGTTGCGCCATTAGTCTATTTCTCAATTTACTATTTTCATTCATAAGAGCAGGGAGTTGACCAGGTATCTTTGTGAAGCTTGTGTAGTATAATCGATTATAATGGGCGCAGTAATTTCTTAAAACCACTGCAACTTCTAAATAGGTTCTAACTTGAGTGGACTTTATACCGACATTTTTAGCAATTTCTTGTTGAATATCTATCGGAGAATCTGCAAAAAATTTCGAAGTCATTCCAAAAGTAAAAAATTCTACTAAAACCCAAATAGGGAATTCTCCATCATATTTTCGCTGATGATGCTTATAAATCGGACTTTTCTGTCTATGGCTCAATTCTTTTTCAATATCTTCTAAAAATTCATCATGTTTATGAAATTTATTAAAAGCAGTCGCTTCTTTATAAGCCAAAGCTCCGTATTTATTTCCATGATGATAGGCAACTTGAGTCCTAAAATACAACTCAATATCCTCTAAATACTTGAAAATAAGCAAACGTAACTCTGCATCAAAACAAGCAATTCCATAGATTTTCTCCAAAGAAACCTTACTAGAATCATACTTCTGCGTGTCTTTATCACGAAAAGGTAAAAAATAAGCAGTTAGCCGATAATAATTAACCTTTTGTAAAATATCAATCGCATACTCATTTGATTTGATATCTTTACAACCGTGCTCAATTAATTTGGCTACCTGCTCATCCCAAGTTTTAAATTCTTTAATTTTCATAATAACTTCCGTATAAAAAAATGTCCGCCTTGTCACATCAAAGAGAGGTGGGCGGTCCTATTAGTTCTATTATACCGTTTTTAGCAGATAATTCAAGGATTTTTTACTTTTTTTAAAATTATTTTCAATATAGTATACACAATAACCAATTGCCAAAATCATGTCGAGATTATAGTAGGCAACTTTTTTTGATTGAGTTTTACCAGCTATTGCACCATGACGAGTGGTTGGTAACTGATAGTTTACAACCACTGTTTCATCCAATTCACCATCTTCAAATATCGCCTTTATGTGTTTACTAATGTTTTGCTTAGAGGTTTGAAAGAGCTCAGCTAATTCTTGTTGGGTCAGCCAGACCGTTCCATTATCCAAGTGAAGCTCAATAGCGGACTCACCGTCATCAGTTCTGTAAAGAATCACATCATTTGCCATGGCTCAATTCCTCTACAATCTTGTCTATCTCTGCACGCAAGTGGTCAATCTTGGCGACAGTCTCAGCGATTTCTTTATTAAGCACATCAATATCAATCTTCTCACGTGTATCTTCTTGTTCGACATAGGTTGAGACAGATAGGTTGTAATCCTGCTCTGAACCAATCACCTCATTCTCAACAAGAGCTGCTTTATAGTCAACACTTTGATAATTAGAGAATAATTTAACAATATGCTCGATATTGCTATCGGTCAAGACATTATTATTTGTTTCTTTCTTAAATTCTTTACTCGCATCGATAAAGAGCGTTTTATTTTCTAGTTTATTTTTTGCTAGAACTAAGATAGTTGTTGCAATAGAAGTTCCGAAGAAGAGATTATCAGGAAGGGCAATCACTGCCTCTACAAAGTTGTTATCTACTAGATACTGACGAAGGGTCTTTTCAGCACCACCACGATAGAAAATGCCTGGGAAACACACAATAGCTGCCCGACCTTTATTGGACAAATGATTGAGACTATGCATGATAAAAGCAAAGTCAGCTTTTGACTTAGGAGCTAGTTTCCCTGCTGGCGCAAAACGGTCATCGTTTATCAGAGTTGGATCTCCATCTCCCACCCATTTGACAGAATACGGAGGGTTAGAAACGATAGCATCAAATGGCTTTTCTTCTAAATGCTGAGGATTTAAAAGGGTGTCTCCTCGCTTAATGTCAAAGTTATTGTAGTTGATATTGTGCAAGAACATATTCATACGAGCCAAGTTGTAGTTGGTCATATTGATTTCCTGACCAAAGAAACCATCCTCTAGGATATGGTCTTCGTATTGTTTTTTCATCTGGAGCAAGAGGGAGCCTGATCCACATGTTGGGTCATAGACCTTGTTAATCTTGTCTTTTCCAACCATGACTAGGCGAGCTAGTAATTTAGAAACCGTCTGAGGTGTGAAAAATTCACCCCCGCTTTTCCCTGCATTACTAGCATAGTTGGAAATCAAGAACTCATAAGCATCCCCAAAAGCATCAATATCATTGTCCTGAAAGTTGCCAAAGCTAATGCTATTGATACCATTGAGGATATCAGATAGGCGTTTATTTTTTTCTGGAACAGTTCCACCAAGGATGTTGCTTCGTGTATCCAAGTTATCAAACAAACCTTTGATGTCATCTTCTGATTTGAAGCCAATGGCTGACTTTTCAATATCTTGGAAAATATTGGCCAATTCTTCGTTTAAATTTTCATTTTGCGAGGCGTTCTTGACGACATTTTCAAATAATTGACTTGGAAGGATAAAGAAACCCTTATCCTCAACTGTACCTGGTTTGAAATCTTGCTCAGCTTCTTGGTCACTTAAGTCAGCATAACGGAATTCTAAGTCCCCAGCCTCATGCTCAGCACGGTCAAAATAGTCTGCCATGTGCTCTGAAATAAAGCGATAGAAAAGGATACCTAGGATATATTGTTTAAAATCCCAACCATCTACAGCTCCACGAACATCGTCCGCAATCGCCCAAATTTTACGATGCAGCTCCTTGCGTTCTGCATTTTCTTTACTTGCCATTTTTACTTCCCTTAATTAATGTATTATCTTTTCTATTTTATCATATTTCAAGAAAAACCACTCGACCTGACTAGAGCGAGTGGGCTATAAACTATTCTTAACTTTATTAAGGTAGTAGCTCTTTGTTCATACGGTCCTTATCATCACTCTTTACGAATACAATATTCCGTTTACCTGTTAACTCTATCAGTTTTTCCTTCCCAAGAATGATTGCGAGATTCTTTATAATCGAACGTTTAGCTGGTTCATCAAAATAAGTGAAAATAAACCGATATAGATACTCACCTTTCTCTGCTAGTTCAAAACATTTTTGAAAAATCTCTTTATCTAACGGATCTACTGAATGACCAAAAATAATAATATTTTTCGATACTTTATATTTAATTGTGTTTGTCCCTATACCCGGTATATTTTTCTTTACTGTAAAACAGTTAGAATTAAAAAAAATCTCAAATTGATTCCCAGTTTCCTTAACAACTCGTTGATAGTATTTCTGGTAAGGAATTAAATCACTGTTGACATCATCTTCTTTATCCTCAACCCCAAAGACCATCGTATTAATTTGATTAATGGGTCTACCTAAATTAATTTGACCATGTATGAAGTGAGTATTCTCCTCAGAGGTCCCAAATAGGTGACCTGATGTATTGGTATAATTAAAATTTAGGACATAGGAATTTTTTAAACTTGGAACCCCGTCCAAAGCTGTTGGTTTTACTTGAAAGTTACTATCCTCAAAATCTATGTAATCTAAATACGACAGATAGATTTCTAATAGTTCAATTAGTAAATCAAGTTGCCTAATAAATTTATTATTTAATTTTTCAAGTGCAACTTCTCTTTCTAAAGAACTCCAACCTTTTTCATGAAATAGTGAAGAAAATAAATCTGAAATATATAATTTTGACCTATAATTTTTTTCTTGTAATAATTTTTCTTCCAATAACCAAATTCGTCCTGTAGGAACCACTTCAAATAATAAATCATTATTTTCTTTAAAATACATTATTGCATCTGCAAGTTGAGAAATCATGATTTCAAGGTTAGACCAATTTTCTCCAAGTCCGTCCTTGTTTTCATTAATAAATCTCAAATATAAATTATCCCTGTATTTCTCAATCTTTATATTTTTAACTTTTAAAAACTCTAACAACTCCTCATCTGGATTAGAAAATAATTGTTTTTCAAAGTCAATAAAATCTGTATACTTTGTTTTTCGCCCCATTGCAATATCAAAACCATTACCTAAAATTAAAATTGTATCTGCCATATTTTCTCCCTTTGCTTTTTTATTTTCTAGAGGGGGTACATTTTACCTCCCCTACTCCAACCGGCTTTTAACCTTCTTCTTAGTCAAGGTACGATCATTTTTGTTAGAGAGAGCTTTGATACGAGCTTCGAGAAGGGTTTTCCGTCCGGCCTCTGTTCGTGTGTAGACGAGGTGATAACGTCCGATAGTTGGCCTCAGAAAGTCGAGGAATTTCTGTGCTTCTTCCTTGCGCTTGTCAAAAAGACTTGGCACGACATAGTAAGGTGACTGACCTTGTCGGACTTTCTCTGCCTTCAAGAGATAGCGCTGATTGTCCACTGGAGCAAAGAACTCTCCCACAGTCTGCGCAAACAGCTCCTTGTCCCTCATGCTTCCTCCCTTGAGATAGGCAAAGACCATGTAGTTTTCCTTGTCCTCCTCTACCTGAACACGGGATTGATCATCCGTTAGATGCCCCGAATCTAGCAGAGCCTTTCGGATCTGCTCACCCAGAGATTGCAAACGTTTATAGGGACTTTTATAACGGAGGTAGCGCCAAGATGCAAAGACCAAAAAGAGGAGACAGGCTGCTGTAAGCCACCAAACACCAATCAGTCTCAGTCTAAATAGCAAGACCAACAAATCTACTGCCAACAAGAGCAATGACATGCGAACCCATTTTAATGCATCAAGCAAGAGCATGACTGGGACCTTCTGTTTTTGAGTCGCGACTTCTGTAACTATCTCGAGCTGATCCGCTACGACAAGAGCATCTTGCCATTTTTTTCTCAAGCCTGCTCGATCCTTGGAGAGACTCTTAACTCGCTCATTGTACTCACTAATTTGCTTTTTCTTAAAAGGGGGCTTTGGAAAATCCAAACGATCCAAACCGGTCT
>ERZ773026.1387-NODE-1387-length-12321-cov-3.019159_pt1 | contig 12321 bp, 8 predicted proteins | sample MGYA00580838_ERZ773026 | MGnify/ENA primary metagenome ERZ773026 (study PRJEB29015, sample SAMEA2738006) | human oral metagenome | biome: human oral; feature: human-associated habitat; material: dental | place: China | collected 2055 ... | reverse complement strand
TAAGGGCAAAGGGGTTGATATGGGTATAAGGATAATCGTAATCGTCTATCTGTACCTCTATATTGATATTGCGATAACCACCTTTTAGGGTATTGAGAGCTTCGATAGGAGGTGTTACCTCATCTTTTTCTAATACCAAAGCTTTAATTTGATTTTCGAGTTGCAAAAAACGTTGCTCACGCTCTTTCTGGTAATAGTTATAGCGCAACATCGTTTTGAACCAACCTTCATCAAAATGAAGTTCACTATCTTGATAATGCCTTAGGCGATCGTCGTTCTTGAAGTTGGTGCTCAACAACTCGGCAAAGGTTTTTTGCATTGTTATGGCAGCACGACCGTCCATTATGTATTTAGAAATAGGGAACATACGATCGATGGTCATTCCTCCACAAAAGCAAAAGAGTTTGGCATTGGCAAAATATCCTTTGGGGTTTGCCATCATCAGTATTACCGAGAGAAAAGAGCCTATGGAATAGCCAAAGAGATCTACTGTAGCGGTTGGGGCAATGGTAGGGAAAGTTCCCGCTTTCAAATCGGTGATGAACTGCACTATATCGTTATAGGTTTGCAATCCCGACCAAAATAGTCGCTGAGGAAAAGCGTCTAAACGCGTGGAGGTCGCTGCATTCACATAAGAAGTTTCGGAATTATCGGGAAACTCATTCATACGCTTTTGAGCAATGGCATACATCTCTTGGCGAGAACTCCAACGCTCAGGGGCGCGATTCATATGAAATGCTATGGGGAAAAGCACTATCGCTTTGCCTGTTTGAGTTGCCAAACCATAAGCCCACGGCAGATATTTATCCCATTTTTTCTCGTTGAGCCCGTGAAAAACGATAATCACCCCATCGGACTTTTCTGTGTTGAGAGGTTGCACGATATGATATTGGAAGTGGATATTACAATCCACATCATAGTCAGCCCAGTGCAAATCGTCTTGAGCATCATTGAGTTGAGAGGAGAACGCTAAATTATGCTCTTGGCAAAACAAATGCGGATTCCCTGGCAGGTAATGCTTAGCTCCTTCGGAAAAGAAGTTGTTATGCAAAATACGAATACCCAGTTCTGGCACTTCAGTATTGCGCTGGATATCGAAAATCTTTTTTAGTTTGTTGTACAATTCATAATATTCCATATTTTTATAAATTAGAAAATTAGCAAATTAGCAAACTTTTACATTTGCTAATTTGCTAATCATAGGGTTACCAACCTGTATTTTGTTTCCAATTACCTTGTTCATAATCAATATCATTCACAGGTATAGGCCATACTATTTTATAATAGTTTATGCTTCCTACTTGTATATTGAGTTCACTGTAATCTTCAGCTGGGGTGTTTCTGATAGAGTTTAAATTTTGAGGGGTACCGCGTTTCACAGCTAATCCCCAACGATTGATATCGTATAGACGGAAGTCTTCAAAAGCTAACTCTCTATTGCGTTCGTTTTGTATATCGGCAAAGAGATTGCTACCCGAAGTAGTAACAGCGCTAAGTCCTCTGGCAGCACGCAATAGATTTAAATATTTTTTAGCGTTAGTCTCGTCATTATTTCTATAAGCAGCCTCAGCAGCTATTAGGTAAGTTTCGGCTATACGGAAGAGTTTAGCTCTATGCCCATAATAAAAGAAATAACTATCGGTAGGCTCCAAATTTTTATTACGAGGGTATTTATTCACTGCATAAAGGCTAAAGAAACCTATATCTACTTGTTTTAAAAACACATCTTTACGCCAATCACCCGTTTCAAATAAATCTACAAAATCTTGTGTAGGTAACACATTAGGGCTTGCTTCTGTTTGTCCTGGAAAAAAGAAACTTTCTTGTTCACTCAAATAAAGTTCATTTGTATTTCCTGAAGTTTCAGAAACTCCCGATTTGATAGCAGCATATAATTGTGTAATACTCTCGGCGTCATCATCTTCAGCCCATATTTTGCTAAGAGCATCGGCAGAAGTTGCTAATGGATAGTTATTTGTGTTGATAAGCTGTTGTGCTACTTGGTAAGCCTGTGCCCAATTATTTTGATAGAGCAAGACTCTTGCTTTGAGAGCTCTGGCAGCATCGAGGGTGAAAGTATCAGCACCTGCTGTTCCTGCTTGCCCTGCCAATAAAGTTTCGGCTTTTTGAATATCACTAAGGATAAAATCAAAAGTTTCGGCTATAGTGCTACGAGCTGGAAAATTTTTAAGCGAAGAGACAGTGAGTATAGGCAAACCTAAATCGGTAGCGGCAGTACTACTGTTATAAGGCTTACAGAAGTGTGTAACCAAATAAGTATAGCAATAGGCACGCCCTAAATACAATTCTCCTATAAGTCCTTTTATCTCATCTTGTTCTGGTATATTAGGAAAGCCTTTAAGTGCTATATTGATATCTTGAATGATTAAAAATCGTTCTTTCCATATAGTAGCCGTTGTATTTTCTGAAGCTCCAAAAATTGACCAACGGTGCATATTAGGAAGTTTTTCCATTGCCCCTTGCACTGCATTTAGATAATCGGCTTGGATATCGGATGCGTACATCTGTTCTCCTTGATTGGCATTGCGCAAGGCGTTGTACATTCCATTAACCCATTGTTCAGCATCGCGTTTGTTGTTGAATAGGTTGCTTTCATCCACTTCGTTATAGGGTTCTAAATCCAAGCGTGCACAAGCTGTTGGCAATAAGCTAATGGCTGAAAATAACAATGTTGTATATAATATCTTTTTCATTTGTTTTTAAAATTTAAGTTCAACACCCATAGTAAATTGTCGAGTAGGAGGATAACCACCTCTTGATAGTGTATTAGAGAACTCAGGGTCGGCACCTGAATATTTGGTGAGAGTAAAAATATTACGTGCTGATGCATATATACGTACCCCTGAAAAGAATTTCATTTGGTCTATTAGTTCTTGAGGAAGTGCATAACTTATACTTGCACTTTTCAATCGCATATACGATGCATTTTCTAACAATCGGGTATCTTTTCGCATATAGTAAGCACTGTTTAGTCTTGGTAACTCGGTGTCATCACCTTCTTGTTTCCAATAGTTTAACAAGTCTTTGCTAAAGTTCTTTGCTCCAAAACTTCCTTGATTAAGTGTATAATACTTATCTTCGTTGATGAGCCATTTGCCTAAAGAGTATGAGAAGGCTAAGTCTAACGATACATTTCGGTAAGTAATTGCTACTCCAAAACCTCCATTCACTGGCGCATACATTTTCTTACCTGTGGTTTGCATAAGTTGTTTTTCATCAAATTGGTAAGTTGTTTTGCTATCGTCTTTTTGCTGTATCATATAGTTGGTTTCATTAGGCAAATACCACTCTGCGTTACCATCTTTGCTAATACCTTTAAATATAGGCATTGTCCATTGAAGAGCTTCATTTAGTCTATAGCCTGCATAACTGAAACTATTGGCAAAAAATTCTTTGTTTAGATACAACGATGTTACTTTTTGCTGATTGTAGTTCATATTGAAATACGGACGGATATTCCAATTGTTATTTTTGCTTCGGAAAGCAATAGTAGAAAAAGTAAAATCAATACCTCTATTTTGCATATCACCTATATTGTGAGGGATAGAAGTAAAGCCCGAAGCTGAGTTGATATAGCCTTGTGCAAGAGTTTTATGAGTATTGCGTTCGTAGAACTCTAAGTTGATATTGGTACCTTTCACTATTGAAATGTGTAACCCTAATGTAGTTTTCTGTTGTTCTTCCCACATAATATCGGGGTTACCTAACATAGAAAGGAAATAGCCTGATTTTTCCTTGTAAGTATTAGAAGGAGTTATCAAAGTTCTATTGCGGTAATCACCAATAGATGAGTTACCCGAAATACCTGTACTAAAACGCAAATCTAAGCTAGTAAGCCAATTCACGTTTTGCAAAAATTTCTCTTCTTTGAGTTTCCACATCGCACCTATCGCCCAGAAATTTGCGTAACGGTTGTTAGCTCCAAAAGCTGAAGAACCATCACGACGTGCTGATAAATCTAAGAAATAACGATTTTTATACGAATATTCTAAACGAGAGAAAAAGGAGTTAAACCCAGTTTCCGACTGGCTATCGCGCACTGTAGGTTCTTTAGGTCCGTGACTAAGCATTGTTAGCCTATCGGAAGGTTGCCCTTTTGAAGAAGCACTAAAAGAACGCATTACTGACTCTACTGACTCTTGTCCTAACAAGAAATCAAAATTGTGTATATCCTTTATATTCCATTTGTACTCTAACAAGTTAGTATAAGTGCGTTGCAAATATTTGCTCATTTGTCGTTCGGTTTGTCCTACTGTTTTGTTAGAATCGGTATCATAACGGTATTCTATAAATGAAGGTAGAGGTCCTCTACTATAATCTTCATCTACATTGTATTGTATCCCCAATTGAGTTTTGAAAGTCAAGTTCTTTACTGGTTCTATCTGCAAATAACCTATAGGCATAATATTATCACTATATCTATCGGCAGGGTATTTTTCAGCTAAATAATCAGGATGATAAAAACCATTCTGATGACCTGTAATAGAAGGAATATAATTCTTGCGTTTTCCATCAGTTTGAGTAGGTGAATAGATAGGCAGTGACAAAATATCAGTTTCAGCACCACCTCCGCCTGAAACTGATTGCATATCAGTATGTGCTAGCGATATAGAAAGTCCAGCCTTTAGCCACTCGGCTATTTGTGTATCTAAATTAGCATTGAGATTGTAGCGTTTATAATCTGAACGCGCTTTTATTCCTTGTTGGTCTAAGTAGCCTAACGAGAGGAAATAAGAAGAAGCATTACTTCCTCCTGAAACAGAGATATCGGTACGTGAAACAGGAGCAAAATCGCGGAAGAAAACTCTATCCCAACGCGTATTATGAGGATTTTCGGCTAAAATTCTATCGGCAATTTCTCTAGGGGTGGTTTCAGTATATCCCAAACGTCTACCAAGTGAAGTTAAAGCATTAGGTTCTTTGAGTATCCAAAAATCCATATACTCCTCAGGAGTAGCCATATTCTCAAAGAATTTTCGGGTTACATTAGTACGCATTGAGAAGCCTAACTGATGATTGATAGCAATATGAGTGCGCTCATTGCGTTTGCCTCTTTTAGTTGTAATTAAAATTACCCCATTGGCAGCACGAGCCCCATAGATAGAAGTAGAAGCAGCATCTTTGAGTACTGTTACACTCTCAATATCAGCAGGGTTATACATTGTCATTATATCACTAGTCACAGTAGCACCATCTATTATATATAGAGGTTCTGAAACTACAGTTTCGTCGAAAACAGAGAAAAAAGTATTTAATCCGTGTATGAGTACTGAAGAATTTGCCCCTGGTCGTCCAGAATCTGTAGAGATTACTAAGCCTGCTACCTTACCTTGTAATGCATCTATAGCGCTTGCATTAGGTGTTTCGGCAATATCTTTCCCTTTTACTGTAGCGACCGAAGCGACTGTACGACTGGCAACTTTTTTACCTCCATAGCCTACTACTACGGTGCCTTCAAGCTGTTGCACATCGTCTTGCATATTAATATTGAGCTCTTTAGTGCCTGCAGTGAGTTTTTTCTCTACCGTTTTCATTCCTAAGAAAGAAAACTTGAGCACATCACCCACATTAGCTTTTAGGGAGTAATGCCCATCGAAATCGGTAGTAGCTCCTCGTTGGGTACCTTTTACTAAGATAAAAACACCTAATAAAGGTTCACCTTTATCGTCCTTTACAGTTCCTGAAATTTCTATTTGCTGAGCGCTCATAGAGCCTACCATTAGCAAAAAGAATAACCAAACATAATTTTTTGATAATCTTTCTCTCATAATTACTTAAAAAATAAGCGCAAAGTTTTTTAAAAAAAAATGAGATATGCAAATTAATTTACTGATTTGTTAGCTACCAACCCCGAAGGGGGACTATTCGTTAAAGTAAGGATTTGTTAGATAATTTATTTTGAAGATTTGATGATTGGGCGATTTTATGTTTTATTTTTGCCAATTCAAAAAAATGTATTACCTTTGCGCCCGGAAATCCTCAGAGAGACTATTTGAGGATTTTTTATTTTTATATAAACATAACAACATCTAGAAAAGAATATTATGAAAAAAGTATCATACTACACCCCAGAAGGACTGAAAAAGCTCCGCGATGAGCTCAATCATTTGAAAGATGTAGAACGCCCTCGTGCCTCTCAAGCTATTGCCGAAGCCCGCGATAAAGGTGACCTATCAGAAAATGCCGAGTATGACGCTGCTAAAGAAGCGCAAGGTTTATTGGAAATGAAAATAGCTAAACTCGAAGAATTGGTAGCTAATGCCCGCATCATTGATGAATCTCAACTTGATGTGAGCAAAGTGCTTGTACTTTCGACCGTAAAACTAAAGAACCTCGCTAACAAGATGGAAATTACCTATACCCTTGTAGCAGAAAGTGAAGCCGATCTCAAAGCAGGAAAGATATCGGTAAGTTCGCCTATTGGCAAAGGACTCTTAGGCAAATCAGTAGGTGAAATTGCTGAAATTAAAGTACCTAATGGCACTCTTAAAATGGAGATTTTAGAAATCACAAGATAAGATAACAAACAAGTAACAGGTAAAAAATATGAGTATCTTTACAAAAATCATCAATGGGGAGATTCCTTGCTACAAAGTAGCTGAAGACGATGAGTTTATCGCTTTCTTTGATATCAATCCGAACGCTAAAGGACACACTCTTTGTGTACCTAAACAAGAAATTAGCTATATTTTTGATATGGATGACGACCATTATCTGCGCTTGATGGCTTTCTCGAAACGCGTAGCCAAAGCTCTTGAAAAAGTAGTACCTTGCGAGCGTATAGGCGTAGCAGTTGTAGGACTCGAAGTCCCTCACGTACACGTACACCTCATTCCTATTAGCGAAATGAAAGAAATGACTTTCCAACACAAGGTTAAACTCACCGATGAAGAGTTTAAAGCACTGGCACAGAAAGTAAGAGAAGTGCTTTAAAAGGGACAAAACACAATACAAAAAAAGGCTATCAACAATATTATAAGTTTGTTGATAGCCTTTTCTATTGTTTGTCAAAGTGTTAGTGGTACTTATGACAATAATGCATCAAGAGCATCGGTGTAAGTTTTTTTAGGAGCTACTCCTACTTGGCGACCTACTACTTCTCCGTTTTGGAATACCAATACAGTAGGGATGTTGCGGATACCATATTTACCAGCAAACTCTTGGTTGTTATCCACATCTACTTTGCCTACTACTACTCTACCTTCGTATTCTTTAGATATTTCTTCTATAACGGGAGCGAGCATACGGCAAGGACCGCACCACACTGCCCAAAAGTCTACTAATACTGGTTGGCTGCTTTTTAGTACCAACTCTTCAAAATTTCCATCTGTTATTTCTAATGCCATACTAATATGTTTTTGTATTGTTGTTAAAAATTTGAGGCAAAGATACGATTTTTATCGAATATGCCAAGCCTCTAAGTAATAGTTTTTCGTTATACTGTTATAACATTCATTATCTACGCACTGATTGCAAGAATTCTGAAAGTTTCTTTTTACCAGAAGAAAAAGTAAATTTGCTTTGCAATTGATAGTAGTTCTGAGGGTCTACCACATTAGGATAGGCTTCTTGTGCGATGATGAATTTATTATCGTCAAAAGAAAGTTCTTCCATCAGTTCGCCTATTTGCTCGGTGGTAAATGAGACAATATTTTTTTGGGCACGGAAGAAAGCCAGCTTATCTTTATCGAAAGTTTCGTCCTTGTACATCTTAAAGAAGTTATTAAAATCACCTTGACGCATCATAGGAGCACCTCCATAGCCTCCACCGTATGAGCGATTCCACACGTCATTCCACTGACGACCGTGATAGGAGGGCTGATTGTTGTTCAAGCTAATTTCGTCTAACAAATACAATCCATCACGTGAAAAGAAGTCCATTACCATACGAGTATTGTCACGTGGATTGATAGTTACGCGGTAGAGCAATGTGCGTCCTTGCCAGATACTGAGAGGCTGAGGAGTAGCAGTTAGGTCGAAAAATCGATACATACCAGTAGTGCTAGTAATTTCTTGATCGCCTATACTCACCGTAAAGCGTCCACGTTCAGGAATGCGGATAAACACTTCGGCATAACCACCATTATAGTCGTATTCCCAATCGATATTTACCGAGATACCTCCACGCCCCATCACAGCGCGTGCTTGTTTGTTTTGGCGGTACTCGTTTTGTAATAAACGTCCAGCTGAGCCTACTTCTTGAGCCCAACTTACAGAGGCAAGAGCCCCTAAGCATAGTAATAATAACTTTTTCATAAGGTATATGGTATTTTATTAACAATAGGTAGCGAAATTCGTGCCAAAGGTATTTTTTAGGTAAGAGATAAGAGGTAAGAGATAAGATTTTGTACTACAAATATTAATGAAGAGATTGAACAAAAATAGATTAAGTGATGTTTAATAATAATTTAACACCTATAAAAGGGTGAATTTGTATCTTTGCACCGTTGAACTAATAAAAACAATGTAAGCAAATGAAAAAACTTTTAAAAATGGCTTTTATAGCCGTAGCAATTTTTGTAACATCGTGTGGAAAATCGGATGATAAAACAAATAATCAAACAAATAATAATAATAATAATTTAGTAGGAAGTTGGATTATTGAAAGTGAAACAGAAAATGGTATTGCAAAAGTTCTTAATGAATGCGAAAAGAAAAATACTTACACTTTTACTGCTGATAACAAATATTCTTTAGTTTCTTACGACAAAAATCCTGCAAACAATCAGTGTGTTGCTGAAACAGAAAACGGTACTTATAGTATCACTGGAAAACAGATTGTTTTAACAGAACAAGGTAACAGAATAGGAGAAGCTGATGAAGCTACTTTTTCTATAGCCAACAACAAACTCACTCTTACTTTTGAAGATTTCAACCAAAGTAGTAGTGCTACAGAAACTACAGTTTATATCTATAAGAGAAAATAACTTTAGCTTTTACAGGTTAACAAAAGCGCAACGCCTTGAAGGGCGTTGCGCTTTTTTTATTTTATTTCTTTGAATAATTGAAAATCCTTTAACCTTACAATCACTTACTTCTTAGCAGTGGTTTTCTTGCGGGCAGTAGTTTTCTTAGGGGTTTTCTCGGTGAGGAGTGCAAGGGCTTGTTCTTTAGTGAATGTTGCTACATCAGTATCTTTAGGGAGTTCTACCTTGGTTTTACCTTTGATGAGGGTAAAACGCCCCCAACGCGCTTTCTCTATACGAATAGTTCCTTCATCCCATTCTCTTACTACTTTCTCTGATTCTTTTTTGAGTTTATCTTCTATAAGTTCTTGTACATCTTGCTGAGTGAGGTGATCGAAATTGTATTTTTTAGGCACACTGATATAGGTATTGTTCCACTTGATAAAAGGTCCAAAACGACCTACTCCTTTGGTTACCTCTACCCCCTGATAAGTAGCAATAGGGGCATCGGCTTTTTTCTTTTCGCCGATGAGTTGTTTAGCGCGCTCAAGGGTTACGCTAAATACATCTTCTCCTTTATCGAGCGATATAAAAGCTTCACCATAACGCACATAAGGTCCAAATCTACCTACATTCGCCTCTACATTCTTGCCTTCTACAATACCTAACTGACGAGGGAGTTCAAAGAGTTTGAGGGCTTCCTCAAAAGTAATAGTTTCTATAGACATACCAGCTAACAGACTCGCATAGATAGGCTTCTCGGCATCATCGGGGTTACCTATTTGTGCCATTGCACCGTAACGACCTAAGCGCACACTGAGAGGACGACCACTTTTAGGGTCGGTACCGAGTACACGCTCCCCTGTTTCGCGACCTGTGTGTTTTTCTACATTTTCTACCACAAGGTGAAAATGTTTGTAGAAATCAGAAAGCATCTCTGTCCAATTCTCATTACCTTCGGCTATTTCGTCGAAGCTATTTTCTACTTTAGCCGTGAAGTTATAGTCCATTATGGTATCGAAATGGTTTACGAGAAAATCGTTTACCACACTACCTATATCAGTAGGAATAAGTTTCCCTTTATCGGCGCCTACGCGTTCACTAAGAGTTTTGGGGGTAATTACATTAGCTTTAAGAGTGAGTTGGTGATAAGGACGCACTTCCCCTTCAAGGGTGCTACGCTCTACATAACCACGATTTTGAATAGTGGAGATGGTAGGTGCGTAAGTAGATGGACGCCCAATACCAAGTTCCTCTAATTTTTTCACCAATGAAGCCTCAGTATAACGAGGCAACGGACGGGTAAAACGTTCTGTAGCAGAGATATATCTATTAGCAAGTACTTCTCCTTTTTTAAGGTTAGGCAGCATTCCTTCTTGTTCTTCTTCCTCATCGTCGGTGCTTTCTAAATACACTTTTAGGAATCCATCGAACTGTACCATTTCACCATTGGCAACGAAATATTCTTTGTGCTTATCGGCTTCTATTTTCACGGTGGTACGCTCTATTTGAGCATCTGCCATTTGGGAGGCCAAAGTGCGTTTCCATATCAGTTCGTAGAGTTTATTTTGGTCGGTTTCTGCTGGAATACTAGAGCGGCTCATATCGGTAGGGCGAATTGCTTCGTGAGCTTCTTGCGCCCCTTTGCTTTTGGTAGCGAAGTTGCGCACTTGGCTGTATTGCTCGCCAAAAAGCTGTACAATAGCATTTTTGGCAGTGCTGAGCGCTTCTTGTGAAAGGTTCACGCTATCAGTACGCATATAGGTAATAAATCCCGATTCGTACAAGCGTTGGGCTACCGTCATTGTTTTGCTAACTGAAAAATGCAATTTGCGCGCAGCTTCTTGTTGAAGCGTGGAAGTAGTGAAAGGCGGCGCAGGCATTTTTTTAGCGGGTTTAGTTTCTAAGGATTGTACCTTGAAGTTCGCTCCTATATTCTGTTGCAAGAAAGCCTCAGCTTCTGCTTGAGTATCAAAATTTTTAGGTAAGGCAGCTTTCACCACCTTTCCTTCAGAAGTTGTAAATTCGGCGGTAATTCTGTAAGACGATTGCGTTTTGAAGTCTTGTATTTCGCGTTCGCGCTCCACAATAAGGCGTACAGCTACCGATTGCACGCGCCCTGCTGAGAGTCCGCTTTTAATTTTTTTCCACAATACTGGAGAGAGTTCATAACCCACGAGGCGGTCGAGTACGCGGCGTGCTTGTTGTGCATTTACCAAATTGTAATCGATGGTGCGAGGGTTCTTAATTGCATTCTCAATAGCCGATTTGGTAATAGAGTTGAAAACAATACGTTTGGTATTCTCATTTTTCAGTTTGAGAGTTTCGGCAAGATGCCACGCAATAGCTTCTCCTTCACGGTCTTCATCGGAAGCCAGCCACACTGTTTCAGCTTTTTTAGATGCAGCTTTCAGCTCAGCCACCACTTTTTTCTTATCAGCAGAGATTTCATAATCTGGCGTAAAATCTTCCAAATTGATACCCATGCCTTTTTTAGGAAGGTCTCTGATGTGTCCAAAACTGGATTTCACCTCGAAATCCTTACCCAAATATTTTTGAATAGTTTTTGCCTTTGCAGGAGACTCTACGATTACTAGATTTTTTGCCATACCAAAACTTTTTGCAAAAGTATAATATTATTTTGAATTAGTGGATACCCAGATTTGGAATTTGATTTTACGATGTTAAATGTCACTATTTTTCAGATTTTATTCTAAATTTAATATATTTGCGCCAGCAAAAAGGGGTGCTGTAAAAGGCTGAGATCATACCCAATGAACCTGAACAGGTAATGCTGTTTAGGGAAGTGTCTAGGCACGATTGTGTTCTCTTATTTTTTCGCATCCTTTTATTCTCAAAATTGTTTAACTAAAAAATTATTGAAAGAATGAAAGGAATTATTTATTTAGGGCTATGCGCTAGCTCTATGTCCTACGCACAGGCAGATTCTGCCAAAGTTAAAGAAATCGAAGCGGTTAATTTCACCAAACGGCTTCCCGTCACCAAAGAAATCATCCGTATGGAAAATTTAGCCCAGAAAAACCTAGGGCAAGACCTCCCGATACTCCTCAAAAACCAGACTTCTGTCCTCTCCTCATCGGACACAGGGAACGGAGTGGGCTACTCGGATTTCAGAATTCGGGGCGTAGCAGGAACTTCTATCAATGTGATGATGAACAGTGTTCCGTACAACGACAGCGAATCGCAGGGAACTTTCTTCGTAAATGTCAGCGATTTAGCAAGTTCAGCCTCTCAAATCCTGATTCAAAGAGGCGTGGGAAGCACATCCAATGGGGCGGCGGCTTTCGGGGCGAGTGTAAATATCATCACCAAAAACCCAGAAGAAACGCCATACTTCCGAACCGACCAGTCCTATGGTTCTTTTGACACCAGA
>ERZ773026.1383-NODE-1383-length-12337-cov-5.723172_pt1 | contig 12337 bp, 26 predicted proteins | sample MGYA00580838_ERZ773026 | MGnify/ENA primary metagenome ERZ773026 (study PRJEB29015, sample SAMEA2738006) | human oral metagenome | biome: human oral; feature: human-associated habitat; material: dental | place: China | collected 2055 ... | reverse complement strand
GTTTTGAATTGGACAGCGATTGCGAACTCAAAGGCGTAGGCGATGTTGTTCCGGTAGTCAAAGTTTCCAAGCAAGACCTAACCGCAGAAGAGGTGGTCCAACATATCAAAAATGGAAAAACCGTTACACAATTAGGTTTGGTATGGCGTGAACAAATCGCATTCATCCTTACTCAAGACTTTACGCTAAAACGTATCCAGTTTCTGGATACCTTACAAGAGGAAGCGGAAAATAATGGTGATGATGCTGAAAGCATGGCTTTTGCTTCGCAACTTTTAATGACAGAAGGTATCAGCACCATGTTGGAAGAACTGGTTACTTATCTGGGTGGATGGGAGCAGGAGTAAATTATGTCTGATATGACAGAAGGTTGGAAGTCTTTTAATGAGACTAAACGCCAAAAAAAATACCAAAATCAAGAACAATCTACGAGTATTTTGGAAAAAGAAAGTATCCCTTTTGAGTCGAAAAATTATGGGACTCATTTAGTAATTCAAACTAAACCGATTATTGATTTTTGGCCAAGTACAGGCTTATGGATAGTAAGAGGCAAGGATATAAAAAAACGAGGTGTAAGAGGTTTGCTCCGCTATTTGAAAGACAATCAAATGGTAGGAGGGTAATCTGTTGCCTGCTCTTTAATACAACTTTTTGAACTGATATATAGGGATTGAAATGAAAGCAACTAACATCTATCTAGCCGCTAAAACCAACATAGCGCAAGAAGCCTCCGACTACATCAACGGCTTGGCTATGAGCAACGGCTTCGCTACTGCAATGAATGATGACGAACTGAGCCAATTTCTAAGCTGGTTTCAAGCCCAAATTCAAGGGTGTGACGAATATATTGCTTCTAACTTGGTTATTGAGGCTGAAGAAATATTGATAGACGAATTCTGGATCCAAGAGCGCTAAGCCGAAATTTTTAAATGATATTAAATTTGCCGCCTTTGGGCGGGGGAAAGGAAAAAAAATTTTGAAACCCTATGGGGCAATTTACCAAAAGAATTGATAGAAAAATCAACAGCTAAGAATCTCGCTATCATTATTGATTTGATGTATGAGCAAAAAGAATATGGCCATACAGAGGCATGGCGCGAATTTTTTTATCTGAGGCTGATATGGCAAACCGAACAAGCATCACCGAGCGGCTCAAAAAGAGCCAAAAACGAGAGGTGCGCCGCGAAATGGCGCACGAGTGGACGGACAAATGGGAGCAGGATTATTTGAGCCTACTCTCTCAAATCAAACAGGCGATCAGCAAAGGATACGATGACGAGCTTATCGACTTATTTGCTGATTTACGCGCGTTGCAACAGCCTAAATTTGAGGCATTACACAGGATACTTGACGAGTTAATAACGCCTACACGGGAGCTTATAGATGATTGATGACGCAGAGTTTGGTTACACGCCAAACAATCTCAAGGCATTGCGCCAAAAACACGAACTTACGCAACAGGCAACCGCCGACCTGTTAGAAGTAAACATTTCAGCATATCAACGGTGGGAGAGTGATTTCAATCTCAAAAGTCATACGGATATGCCATTAAAAAAATGGTTTGAGCTTTTACACAAGATAACAAAGTAGATTTGCAATACCGCGAAAATAGCGGTAATATACATACAAAGATTTAGCGCAACCGTACAAACCGCGCCTCGGGCAATCAGGGGTAAGGAACTAAAATGGACTTAGCATACGAACTCAAACAACTTGAATCTTATTATGAGATTTGTAACTATCGTGGCAAACTTAGAGTAGATAGCCTGATCCATGGAATTAACTGTATTTTAGAAGGCAAAGAAAGAACAGTTGACATTCATGATTCAACAAGAGAAGAGTTAGAAAATAGAATTTCTGCCTTTTATAAAGATATTGATGATTATTTGACAAACCGGTAAGAAAACAAAGACCGCCTGAAATATGGCGGCTTTTTTTGAAAGGAAAATCTATGCCAAACCAGAACCGAAATTGGCAACGTCTTTGGATTGTCAACTTTGAAGAACAGATTGTCACTCATGCTGATGGCTGGGTCTTTAAATTTACAATGATTGCCGATGGTGTATTTGATGGCCGAATGATTAAGCAGCCCGAACATCTCACGCCGGAACAAATTAGAAATGCACCAAGAATAGCACAGGAAGCAGGGGAGGCGTGGATGAGAGCGCGAAAGGATAGACATTAACCAAAAGATTTTTCATTCTGTTGAACTTACGGGTGCTTAATATTGTTGTACAAAGCTATATAAACATATAAAAGTAAAAACATGGTTACATTTTGATGTATAAATGTGTTTAAGTTATTATTGTTTTATGGGATAATGCTTATATGAAAATGCACTTGACTAATAAGGGCTAGATTGTTGAAGATTTTTTAATGAAAGGAAACCTATGAAAGACTATTATTTTTTATCTATAAGAGATGAAAAATCAGGAAATTTTGTAGATATTGATGAATTTTATTCAACGCTTGAAGAAGCTTTACATGCAGCAGAAAGGTTATCAGAATTTGAAGAGTTTTGTCCAGTAAGGATATTTGATTTTAATCATAATATTTGCGAGAGCGTTCAATTAGAGAATGGAAAAATAGCCTTTGTTTTGGCACCTGAACATAATAGGTTTCTACTAAGTAAGACTGATTCCTTACGAAACTATGTGAAAAAATATATTCAAGATTGACAACTGAGCTAAGATACCACTAGTCGAAACCAAAAAAATCTAAAATTTCTTGTCATGGCTCACATTATGAGCTATTATACCCTTATAGACGCATCGCCCCACGCGACTAAAATTCAAGACATGGGCAAAAGGAAAAAATCATGGCAACTCGTGCAACCGTAAACGCAACATTAACGTTAACATCATCCGTATGTGGGATGCAGCAATTGAACCAAATTGCAGAACAATTTAAATCCATTCTTTCAACATTAACCAATCCTGATAATATTCATAATGATGTTCATTTCTGGATTGCCTATCATGAATTACTTGATTTCTTTAGAATCACAACCGTATTACAAAAATGGTCAGAAGACCCTGAAATTGTTAATGTTGTGCAAGAAATACTAAATGAATTTGATGGCAAAGAAAGTCAATACCCACAAATTGAACCAATGAAAGGAATGATAGGATGGATTTGTGATAGTAAATAAAATAATGGTCGCGTTTTTGGGGTTGTTTCGCCTCAACTGCCTAAATTCACTATCAACAGGGGCAAAAGGAAAAAAAAATCATGAAAAATCGAATAACTGTAAACACAACATTAACGTTCAAAAACGAAAAAGGCGAAAAAGATTATATCGTTATCTTCCGCGATGAAGCTCACATGAATGCGCCGTATCCATGCGCTTCATCTTTAGAGTTTATATCCACCGACAGCATCATCCGTATGTGGGAGCAGCAATTTGGGCAGCCGTATAAAGAGGAGCGCACCCGCGAGGCCGCAATCAACGCGGTGATGGCGATTACCAACAAAATGTACTACGAGGCTCATTATGCCAGCACTAAGTGGGGGGATTTGGACGCAGATTACACTGCCAAAAATTATTTTGGCCACAAAATCAAGGTGCTTGATTTGGCTTAATACGGCAACAGACTACTCAATCAACCACGCCGCGCCTTGGGCTGACAGGGGCAAAAGGATAATCATGAGATTATTTGACGACGAAGTATTAAAAATAGTGGCTAATATAGGCTTTCCAATTTTATCCTTTATTAATATCTGCCTAATATTTCATCATTGGAAAACTACGGATTGGGGTTGCAGAACTTTTCGTATATTGATGATTTGCCTCCCTATCGCTTTTTTTTACAAAGCAATATCTAAATCAACGGGTGATGATGCAATATACGCAATAACCTTTGGATTTGTACCTGTAACTATGTTGTTTGCTTATTTAGTTCTGACTGAAAAAATATAATCATTTATAGGTAAACTTAAATGCTAAATCTCATTTACATTGGTACATTTTTACCCCCTGCATCTTTTTTAATTAACACTGTGTGTTTGTTGAAAGGTAGTGATGCTTTGGAAGACAGTCAATTTCACATGAAATTCTTATGTTGGTTTGGACTGGTGTTATACAATATATCTTGCTCCATCGCCTTTCAACTGAGCACCGACCAGCTTGGAATCCTTATAGCATTAAGCGGATTAGCCATTTTGACTTTGATGTTTGTTGTACTTACCATAGCGGAAAGTCGCCTTATTAGCCAATTTTAAAAATGGAATGGATGGATGCGGAGCAGCTAACTATGTGGCCAAACGCATGGACAAGTGCAAAAGCAATGCCTATTCAGTATCAGATACTCTAAATTGAAAAACAACACATAATGAAAGTGAACTGATATGGAAAATTCCCTCTCCCCTTTGGCAAGAGAAATTCTGAAAGCAGGGCAGTATTGGTTGGACAGTACACCGGCTTATTGGTATATCGTTAATGCCAGCATAGGTATAGTTATCGCTCTTTCCGCCATGTATTTATTGATCTCCACTTTCCGTAGCCAACCGGCTTCACGCAGCAACGTAGTGTCCATGATGTTTGCTGTATTCGTGTTATATCAGTCAGCCGCTAACCTAAGTTTGAACGAACGTCCAAACATTTCCGTGAACTATCAATCCGCCGTCGAGCGGCTTGTTCAATCGGATAATATCAACCATGCCGATTGTGTTTTCGGCAACAGTAATTACAAAATTGCAAAACAACTCGGCGGCTTGGAAGCCTATGCCAGAGCTAAAGCGACAGCGATTGAGAAAGAAGCAGCGCAACCATTGGACGGTAAGAAAACTTGCGGCTTACTCTTGGAATACGAAGAGCAGATTATCCCCGACATCGAAGCGGGTGCTAAAGGGGAAAGTATTTCTAAGCAATATTTGAAAGGATATGAATAATGTTTCCAACGTTTATTACCGTTTTCTATTTGGTAATTCTGTTTGCGATTGCGTCAATTTGTTTTTTTTTCGCATGGAATCACAAAAAATTTGAATTTAAGACTATTGAAATTTTGATTTTAGTTTTGATTGGTACAGTTGCTTTTTCTGCCTTTCTCATTCTGTTGAGATTGGAATCCATACTAATTTATTTGAAAACTATTCAGGAATTTGGAGTAGGAAAATGACGGCTGAAGCTACTACGAATAAAAATATAAAATTAACTAGACAGGAAAAAAGAGTCTTAAATGACTTGGGGTATTACGCTTGTTTTGGTTCAAATTATCCAATCGAAAAAATACGCAAAATACTTAAACTATGGATTCTTGTATTTATAGTGGGATTACCCCTGTTGTTTGTGCATATATTGATACCCTTTCTATATTTTTTCTCAATGGTTCTTGTGCTTTACATTGGCGACAAAAAAAAATATTTTAATTACCCTGACATTACATACCGAAATAAATATATCCGCGAATATACCCATTTGAGAAAAGAAAATCCGTCTTTGAATGTTGAGGTCTTTGCCAAAGCCGTTAAAACGTTTATTGCCGCTCAAGAAAAAAGAGAAGCTGAACAGGAACATTGTAAAACTAAAGAAGAAATCGAAACTATAAAAAATCAATACGGGATTTGAGATAATTTTTGCTGAATACCCTACTATTTTAAATTAAATAAGGATTTAAGGATGGAAAAAAACATGGATAAAAAAGCATATTATATAAATAGAGTAAGTGTTGCTGTATTGTTGTTATTATTTAATCTAAGTATTCCCAATAAATTAGATTTACCAATACTATATATTCCACTTTATAAAGCGTATTTTGCTGCCGGAATTGTATCTTTAACGATTGTAATGGCTTTTAGGATAACTATATCTCGTGTTGTAATGGTTAATTCTATTCTGAATTTAATGGAAACTATTATATTGTTTATAACTGTATTCAGAGTTGCTGTCTATATGAATTATATTTTGCTGGCTGATTTTATGGTATCCGACCCGAACCAGATATTATCATTGATTTGCACTACGGCATCAATAACTGTAGTTCTTTCAATATATTATTTGATAGATAAGACTGTTAATATTATTGTAAACAGGATATTTTTTGGGCGTATGAGTGAGGTTAGGGGGATTAAGCCATGAAGTTTACCCATCGAGAAAAAAGGCTGTTTATTGTATGTGGACTCAAGTATTTTCAACCTAAAATCCCATAAGGAAAAGGACTTATGAAACTAACTAAGCAAGAAAGCGGAAGCGGTTAAAGCGTGCATTTCTGCTCAAGAAAAAAAGTAAAACGAACAGGAAATTCAGAACCTAAAAAGGATTAAGTATGAATGCCGAATTACAGTCTTTAGCTCAGACATTTAAGGAAAAAGTCAGAGAGCTTTCAGTATTATCGGATAAAGCCAATGAAGCTTTCTTAGAATATGAAAACACAGGACGCACAAATATTTGGGAGGACTTTGAAGTTCGTGCATATACATTGTGCGATGAAATAACCAGAACCGTTATACACATGCGTAGTACACAAGTGCGTTTAGACAGGGAGCGGAAATAAGCTATGAAGTTTACCCGTCGTGAAAAAAGGCTTTTTGACGAACTGGCTTACTACACCTGTTTGGGTACGGAATATCCGTATGAAAAGCAAACAAGAATGCTTAGCCTTCTTAGGCTGATTGGTTTTGCTATTCTAGTCGGGCTGGTGGGCTTTATTCCTGCCCAAATAAACACTTCCCAAATCGACAGATTAAAATCATTTACTTTACCTGCTTTCTTAATTTATATGGTAATTATTTTTGCTATGATCTGTATTGGAATAAAACGTGACGATTTTCTAGGAGGGAAATTACAAAAGAACATCAATCTGCATCGAAGCGGATATATCCGTGAATATAACCTGCTCAAACAGGAAAATCCAAGTCTGACTGTTGAAGCTTTTGCGGAAAGCATCAAAGTATTCTTGGCCGCCCAAGAAAAACAGCGCACCCAACAAGAAAAATGGGAAGCCGAACAGGAACGGGCTGAACTGAAACAGAAATACGATCTGTAATCTCATTTGACCTCGTGACAAGGGAATAAAGTTTGGATTCCTTAAATAAAAAGCTTGCAATAGCTCGTTATATGAGCTATTATAATCTTATGAACAGGAAAGGAAGAAAAATGAGCGACCTTTTTTATTTTTTTAAAGGAATTATCCATTTAACAATAGTTATTCTGAATAAGATTGGTAAATTCTTTTGTTTTCTCCTTTTTCCGTTGGTACCGTTTTTATACCTATATTCCCACTACAAAGAAGATGACGTAAATGAAGTCATCACCAATTTTGATGCAATAGATTTTCTTATATATTCTATTGGTTTCATGCTTTTTATGGTGTATCTGTTATTTTTTTTCCAATTAAATTTTTATTTTGCTGAATATTTACAGAATCACCCAACGCTTTCTTCCCTGTGGACTTTTTGGGTAGAACCATCTATAAGGAATTTTTGGACAGAACCCTCCATAACAGGAGGTAAATTAGGACTGGCCATCGGTTTGATTGTTCTATATATTCAGACGTATCTTATTCTTTTTCTATCCGCAAAAGAGTTTTTTAAAAGGTCCTTCTTTGCGTTTTTCGTGAAGTTAGGGAAAGCGTGAAACATTTTTTGTTGAAAACAACTTGATGTGAGTTGTCATACTCATATGGATGTACCGCCCCAAGCAGCCATATTTTTTAGAAAGGGGCAAAAGGAAAAATCATGAAAACCATCTACATTGACCCCAACAAAAGAACCGTAAACGACACAGGTAAGTATGCCCTGCAAATTAACTACGTTTTCGGTTTGTTCGATACAAAAGAAGCTGCTCGTAAAGTTTACGATGATGTAATGTCCAAGTGGGACTCCATCGACGACAGCCCTTATGGTCTCATCGGTATTTTGCCGCCAAACTACCGCGACCCGAAGCTACCCGGTATGCCCGAAGCAGAACAGCCGCTCTCCGAACTCCAAGCCATCAATATTGCCGACTATGCTGTCAAACATCCTGCCCGCAGGGATGTCCGATTAGGTTTCAAAGGTGGTGATATAGACAAATTGGCGGGTAAGTCCACACTCCCCATCCGGCTGGAACGTTACAAATCTGCAAAAAAACACGAGGAGAAATCCTTGATGACGGATTCTTTTTGGGATGCTCTTATTATTACAAAGTGGAAGCTGGAGGAGGTGCAAGAGGAATGGCTAAAGGCCGTACCCACAGCAAATCTTGACAATTACCGTTTTGAAAGCACTTTTAGCGTTTTTGACGAATGGGATAGCAAATTTCTGCCACGCCCTAAATTTCCGCAAATTTAAAGGGAAAAAAAGGACGATATTATGATTGCTAATTTAAAGATGCTGGTAAAGAAGCTGTTACTGTTATTTTTTCCTTTGGTGCCTATTTTATCTGGTTGCCTCAAAGCCGATAAAAAGAAAGAGCTTTTTATGCAGATATATGATGGCAGTATTCCTACCGATATTAAATCTGCTTTATACGTTGTGTTCTTCGTTAGATTTACATTTGAACGTATAACTGTATTTCCAAATGTCATTCCAGTGACCAAGTTTAATGATTTAGAAATCTCAGAGGGTGTAGGATACTTGTTATTAATCATCTATCTCCAATTGGTCGTAATTGTAGTTATTTTTGCATATGATTTACTGATTACATACATTAGAGAGCAAAAAAAAATGGGGAAATTATAAAGGAAAAAAATGGCTCAATACACTTACGCTTATTTATGTGGACATGGTAGAGGAACTGTCCGTCTTTACGGAAAAGAGTCTGAACGTCAGCGCAAACTGGCTTGGTATGCCGACACTTTTGTCTGCCCTGACTGTTTCAAAAAACAGAAGGCGGAAGAAGATGCCGCATCCCCGAAAACTGCCAGTCTGCACTTGGCCGTATATGGCAAGGTCTATCAATCTATACAGGTGCATGGACAGCTTTCTGCCAACAAAGAGGCTTTAAAACAGCTAGGTTATAGTTGGGGTGATGAGATCGACGGAGGCTTGCTTGCACTGTTTAAAAGTCCGAAACTGGCCCTACAAAAATGGGCTGAAGTCCGAAGCATTGAAGATATTCAGGCTACGGCCAAGCGGTGGTCTGATGAATTGACTGAACTGGGATACACAATAATTTCCGTCCCCAGTATATTCGACCAGCAGGCGGCAAAGCTGCATTTTGAAAATGCAGCCAAAAAAGAAAAAGAGGAACAAAGACAATCGGAGGAAGTAGAGCGTCAAAAAGCGGCTGCCGAAAAAGCAGAAGCTGAAAAGAAAGCCCGAATCGACAGACTTGATCCGAAGCCCAATCCACCAGAATGGTATGAGAAGTTGCGCGAGTCCAAACAGTATTGGAACGGAAGATTCTACGGCGATAACAGACGCGGTTGGAGGATTTATTTGGACGGCCACCCGACAAAAGTTACGCGCGAGAACAAAGAGCTTTATGAAAAATGGTGTTCAGAATTGAAAGAATGGCAGGAATTTTGGAAGGACTAAAAATGACAGAAACTGAAAAAAAATTGCTCCAAGGTTTTTTGGATGCTAATTGGAAAGATTTTATCAAATATATTGATGAACAGATGGAGGATCCGTCAGCAGAAGAGGTATCCAATGTTTATAACAGTATTATGAGCAAGTTAAGTTCTGAAGATTTGGCTTAGGTTTACTAGCTGAAAAAATTAAGGAACACATATGCATCAACATGAATATATTCGAACAAACCTACCTGATACTGCTGTTGGGTTTGTACCTTGCCGAATTTTTAAATCGAACAAATTAGTGATCTATGAAACTATACGTTTGGTAAAAGGCTTTGAAGGCTTGGAGCGAACGTTAAGGACAATTAATGCGTTCGGTTGGGTTCTCAATCTAAATGGAGTTGTACCGTCCAAAGGAGAAGTTTTTCATCTGGATATTATTGACGACCAAGGGGATGTCTTACAAACATGGCAGATAACCAAGAATGGCTTCAATTATCTTCGTGAAAAGTTTCGTTTTAAAAGAGTTTATTTCGACTAAAGACACTTGGATATAATAAATGAATAATAATCAAAATTCGAAGAATGTACTTATTAATGCAGTTTTCCCATGTGGAACAGATAAATATGGTGAACAAGCAGAATCAAGCAGTGAATTATCGGTAGCTTTATCTGGCCAAAGAGTCATCTTAACAATAGAACAAACACGTCATGATATTTGTGATCCCATTACCGGATATGGAACGGACACGAACACGAGTTTCATTGAATTGGATGTGGATGATACGGAGAAGTTGATCTCTATTTTGCATCACCATTTAAGTTTAATTAAAGAAACTAAGAAAGAAAAAGAGATGAGTAACCAAACTTCTAATGAATTATTTCAATTAATTTTGCGTAAAGCACAAAGTGCGGCGACGTTGATCTTTTATTTGCTATTCCCTCTTATACCTTTTCTATATATTTGGCTTACACCTCAAAATAAACCCTTAGATTTTGAAAGTAAGTTAATGCTATTTGGGACTAAACCATCTTTGAGTGCAGATTTACTTTTATTTGTATATACAATCTATACGTTTCTAATTGTTTTTTTTGCCGTATATAGTTTTATACTGATTTATTACCTGTTACAAGGCATCGGATTTTGGGTTTTTTGGGAAGATGCAGGAGGAGGATATTTTGTATTATCAATTGGTACTTTTTTATTATATTTCCAATGGTTCTCGCTTTTAGTCCTTCTTTTGTGGGATTTCATTTTTAATAAGAATCAGAAATAAATTTCAGTAAATTCTTAGAATGTATAAAAATGTTGATTATAGAAAACAACCCTGACGGCACGATAGCTCAAACAAATTATTGGCAAAGCGAGTACAACACACGCGGACTGGCATATTTAAGCCGGCATAACCTTGGCTTGCGCTTGTTGATCCCATCCGCCGTTACCGCCACTTGGTTGGCCGAAATCAAAACCGGCAGACGTGCCGTCATTGAACCTCCTGTCCGCGCAGGTTTCTCAAACCATATAGACATCGTATTTGACGACGGAACTGCCAACCCATTCAGCCTCTGTATAGACAAGACAGGACAGGTTGACGGACAGCTACGCAGCGGCCAAACACGTCTTCTGGTTTATTCAGAAGGGCAATCAATCCCTTTGAAAATACCTTGCGAAATCAAATTGCCTGATGCACCTAAACAGGTGTTCTTAACTCATGCCACTGTTGATACAGGCCATAGCAAGAGAAGTTACCGGAACGAAGTAGATGATGAAATAGTAGAACAACTGAAAACATGGTTGCCAGACTTGTTTGCTGGAAAACTCCGGGGTGTCATAGACGACTATTACGCCGTCCGTTGCGACTGGCACAACAGTAAATCGGTCGGATTTACGGTCAGCCGGATGGACGCAGAGATGCAAGCAACTGAAATTGTCAAATTCAGTGTCTGCCGGCATAGCAAACGAGCAAAGCCTTCTTGGGAATTTGTCGGCGGCAAAGGGAATCCGCCGCCTGTTCCGTTCGTGGCTGCAACGATCTATTCCAACAACCTTATCGTTGATGATTTAGTAGCCATAGCAGCAATAGCCGATTTTGAGCAGTGTTTGGCTTGGGCGTGGATGGAAAACCATTAATTACCGGCAATAGATTTGGGAGCAGGTGGAAGCCCTGCATTTCAAATCAATTCAAAAGAAGATTCCTATGTATGCGAAAGTTCTTGTAATAATAATTGGTATATTACTTTCATCAGTGACAATCAAATTAATATATACGGCCAACCTGAAAACTTTTCTTACAGCAAGTCCATTTATTTTCTTGAGTTTTATGGCACTTGTTTGTATGTGGGTATTAGATGATTAAAAACTAGATTATAAGTAATAAAGTAGAAGAAGAATAGAGGGAAAAAAATGAACTATTTTTTTAAAAATTAGCTCATATCGTGTGGTAGAATGAAAAAAAGCATTAAAAAATATTTTGTCATAAGAGGGCGGATTGCGATTGATATGCTTAAATCTGTATTTCCTCAATTTGGGAATTATCTATGAAAAAATTTGAAGCTCCAGAAATTGGCTATACGCCAGCCAATCTTAAAGCACTTAGAAAGCAATTTGGGCTTACACAAGCACAGGTAGCAGAAATTACTGGTACAAAAACCGGATACAGCGTCCGCCGGTGGGAAGCAGCAATTGATGCCAAAAATCGCGCGGATATGCCGCTCGTAAAATGGCAAAAACTTTTGGATTCATTAAAATAAAAGCTTGCAATAGCTCGTATAATGAGCTATTATACATATATAGACGCATCGCCCCACGCGACAAAATTTAAGAGAGGGGCAAAAGGAATGGCTGAAGGCCGTACCCACAGCAAATCTTGACAATTACCGTTTTGAAAGCACTTTTAGCG
>ERZ773026.1379-NODE-1379-length-12360-cov-8.202194_pt1 | contig 12360 bp, 8 predicted proteins | sample MGYA00580838_ERZ773026 | MGnify/ENA primary metagenome ERZ773026 (study PRJEB29015, sample SAMEA2738006) | human oral metagenome | biome: human oral; feature: human-associated habitat; material: dental | place: China | collected 2055 ... | reverse complement strand
GACTGTGTCCGTTTTTAGGTGTATCCAAGAAGGTTGAAACTTCAAGCGGTATGGGAATGGCGGTTATATTTGTTATTACCATATCTTCTATGGCAGCGAGTTTGATATATACTCATGTGCTTATTCCGTTAAAACTTGAATATATGCAAACTATAGTATTTATCTTGGTTATCGCAGCCTTGGTGCAGTTTGTTGAAATGGTACTTAAAAAGAATATGCCAAGTTTATATGAGTCTTTGGGAGTGTTCCTGCCTCTTATAACTACAAACTGTGCGGTGCTTGGAGTTGCTTTGGATAATGTTGCAAAGCAGTATAACTTTTTAGAAAGCCTTTTGTACGGAGTGGGAACTTCTTGCGGATTTGCCTTGGCTATAATACTTATGGCAGGTATCAGGGAGAAAATAGAGTTTAATACAATACCGCATGTGATGAAGGGAATGCCTATAACATTAATAACCGCAGGTCTTATGGCTATAGCATTCTTCGGATTCTCAGGGCTTATATAGGAGGTATGTATGGCAGCTATTGTAATTGCTACCGTAACGGTAGGTATAGTAGGTATTTTAATAGGTGTTTTGCTTGGTATAGCAAGTGAAGTTTTTAAAGTAGAAGTAGATGAGAAGGAAATACAGGTAAGAGAAGCGCTCCCGGGCAATAACTGCGGTGCTTGCGGATATCCGGGTTGTGACGGCTTGGCAAAAGCTATAGCAAGCGGTGAAGCAAAAGTTAATCAGTGCCCGGTCGGAGGACAGCCTGTAGCAGCTAAGATTGCAGTTATTATGGGAGTTGATGATGTAGGTGCAAGTGAGAAAAAAGTTGCCTTTGTAAAGTGCAAGGGAAATTGCAACTACACTAAAAAACTCTATACATATTCAGGACTGTATGACTGTAACGGTGCAATGGTTGTACCGGGAGCAGGCGGAAAGTCTTGTGAATACGGCTGTATGGGCTACGGTTCCTGTGTAAAGGCTTGTGAATTCGACTCAATACATATAGTTGACGGAATAGCCTTGGTTGATAAGGAAAAGTGCGTAGCCTGCGGCAAGTGTGTAACTGCCTGTCCTAAGAAACTTATAGACATGGTACCTTATAAGGCAAAGACCTTGGTACAGTGTAACTCACAGGATAAGGGTAAGACTGTAAAAGATAAGTGCAGCGTAGGCTGTATAGGCTGTACTATGTGCGTTAAGCAATGTCAGGATGATGCTATACACATGGTGGGAAATGTTGCCTTGGTTGATTACAGTAAATGTATTGAGTGCGGAAGATGTGCTATGAAGTGTCCGACTAAGGTAATTATTTCAGATAAATTGGTTACTGTTGAGCAGGAGATAGCTTAGAGGTAAATGCGGTAAACGGGAGGGGAGTTTCCCCTCTCACCCGCTATGCCAATGTACTCATATATGCATTGTGGTACTCTTTTTCATAACTTACATCCCTACCGAACCAATCAGGAGCCGCAAAGACTTTAGCCTCCTCAACATTCTCAAACTCCACTTCTATAAGTATAAGTCCTTCAAACTTTCCCTGAAAAATATCCACCTCTGCAACAAGTTTATCGCTTAACTTAACATTATAGCGTTCTTTTTCGATTATATTACCGTCACATTTTTTTAGAAGATTATAAAAACTTTCTTCATTAAGTTTTAGGTTGTACTCTTCCTTTGCAATGCTTCCTTCTCCTTTATAGGTAAGGTAATACTCATCGTCTTCCTTTCTTACACGCACTACAGGTCTTAAATTAAGATAGCCTTGTACCATGTATCTATAGGGTAAATCTTTTATTATTGATAATATTTCTTTATCATTAGCCGGAAGAAACTTCCTTTCTATCTCATAATTTTTCAAAATAAACTCCTCGTTAAAAAATAAACTAAAATTTGTATATATTTACTAAAACTAAAATTATTATAACTGTTTTAATAGCTTAATACTGATTATACAATATTGTCAAATAGAAAGACAGTTTAATGATTTATTAAAGTTTAAGTAAGTAATTTGCCTTTGTCAAAAAATAAAAAAGTTTAACTCTTATTTATAGCTTAGATGAGGATGAATGCCACAGTAGTCTGATAGGTATATATGTATAATATAGCAGATAAATGCAAACATCAGTCTGATAGAAATATATGCATAATATGGCGGATTAAAACTTATCTTCAGGTATATATTATACATCTGATCCGGCTTAACTGTAATTTGGTATTTTATAAGAAACAAGATTGTGTATTTATTGACAATAAGCATAGGCTAACATATACTTAAGCTTCATGTTAGTATATACTAATTATGTAGAAATTTGAAGTTTTTTGTACTTAAGCCAACTTTGGGTGATAAATATTAGAAGGGGCTTTAAGACTATATATAATGGAGGATAAATATGCGAAAAACATTTACCGGGAAGTCATTACTATGTATATTTACATCTGTATGTCTAAGTTTGCAAAGTGTTCCCTATACAAGCTTTGCACAAGGGGAAGGTACTTGGAAACAGGAGAATGGAACATGGAAATACTATGACTCTGCAAACAATTTACTTAAATCATGGGTACAAATAAAAGATGCATGGTATTATTTTGATCCCGTTACAGGTGCTATGAAGACCGGATGGTTTAAGGATGCTAATGGAAATTGGTACTTTTTAAGTACTGCGGAGGATGCAAGCCAAGGTCAGATGCTCAAGTCTTGGCAGGTAGTAGATGAGTATGATTACTTTTTTTATAAAGATGGAAGTTTGGCTGTAAATACAACTACACCTGACGGATATACACTTAATGCCGAAGGAAGGATCGTAGATAAAGACGGCAAAGTACAAAAGTCAAAAAAGCCGGGATATAGCAGCGTAAAACCTGTAACAAACGCTACTCAAAATAAGTCTGCAAAGGTATCCGGCGGCTCAGGAGGTTCAGGCGGTTCAGGAAGTTCAGGAGGCTCTTTGACCTCAAATGATTCAAAAGCCTCACTTCCTACAGAGGGTAATACAAAGCAGGATACAACAACTGACAATACCGTTAAGGAAGATAAGGCTTTCAATAACAGCCAATTAGAAGATAAACAACAAAATGGCAACATTAGCAGCAATGAACATAATGCCGGTAATATTCAGAAAGATAATAAAACCTTTGCCGAAGATAAGAAGGTTGCAGAAGATAAGGCTATTACCGAAGATAAGAATGTTGCAAAAGATAAGGCTATTGCCGAAGATAAGAAAACTTTAGAAGACAATAAGGCTGTAGAAGATAGGAAAGATAGTTCTGTAGCTGAAAATAAACAAAACAGTGTAAAGCCGGCGGAAGATAAAAAAGAAGATACCGCTTCAAAGAAACCGGATGCAACAAGTTCCGCTTCCATAGAAAGATGGAGGCAAAAGTACATAGCTGAAGGCAAAGATCCGGATGCCTATAAAAAGCCCAAGAAAGAAGACAAGTCGGAAGATAAAAAAGAAGCCGATGTAGAGGATAAAGTAGAAGATAGAACAGAGGATACTCAAAAGGCAAGCCCAAGCAATGCGGAGTCCTTACTTGTAAAATCACAAACAAGAATGATAAATTCCGAGATAGGTTGGGCAAGATATGTATCAATAGTGTTTGCAAGCGGAAACTGGCAGGATTACACTATTGAAGTAGACGGGACGGATATAAGCGGTTCGGTAAGCCCGGTTGATGATGAGGGAACTATAGTTAAGTGGAGAAGTACGGTAAGCAGCCCTAAGGTACTTAGGGTTACAAGAAATGCTGACGGTGCAGTGCAGGAAGTGGTTCTTAATCAAACTAAGGCAGGAGAGGTCGTTACAGCTCCACAGGCAGGAAGTGCTTCGGATATGCCGGACTACTTAATAACTAACGGTCGTATACCCAGATTTGATTACTATCTTGATAATTATGATAAAGATGGCAATGTAAGAGACAGCTTAACTCATACGACTTTTGATCTTAAGGGTGAAAGAGAGCGTAAGTCTATTGTTAAAGCTCCTATAAAATACTGGACTCCCGACACTAAAATAGATGCTATGGGGCACGGTGAGTTAATAGTTAAGTTTGCACTTGAAAACGAAGATCATGAACAATGGTTTGATCAGATCACCAATATAAAGGTACTTAATCCTGAGTACAACATATTAAACCGCAATATGATGTTTGAAACCTACAAAGAAAGCGGTCACGGTAATACCGGAGTTATAAAGATAGCTCTTCCTCAGTCCAATGTAGTAAACAGAGGAAGATACTACTTAAATATTGCCTCAAACTATGTGAGAGAAACAAGAACCGTACCTATACATTTGGTTGATGCAACTAATTTCAAAATGATTTTAAGCTCATCGACTCCAAGCCCTGTAACCGGTGGAGATATAAAGTTTACCATCAAGGGTGAAAACGGTGAAAGTTTCGGTAATGATATCAGAATTGTTGCAAAAAGACTTCTGCTTACCAAGCCTTCAGGTGCTGTGGTAGAACTGGAAAGAATAAAAGACTGGCATGTGATCGGTGACTTACTTACCATATCGGGAAGTAGCGGCGAGGGTGCGGATAAAAAGATAAATACCGATGAAGAGGGTATTTATACTATAAGTCTGTATGCTGACGGCTATCAGGTTATAAGTAAAAAGGTTGAAGTGCTTAAGAATAACATTCAGACTCAGTCAAGCGGTGTTTTAAGCACGGCAAATACACCGGCTAAGGTTAAAACTAAGAGAATAGATGTTGTTTCAAGTGCTACAGGCGGCGGAAAAAGCGGCGGATCTGCAAGTTTTGATTCGGAGGCGGGTATAGGCGGCTATGTTAACGGAAACTGTCAGTTTAACCATGACCTGCTTATAAATGCACTTATATTAAATGAGCTTGGAAGAAATAACGAAAGTTCCAAGGCTGTAGTAAAAAGGTGGTTTGATGTTTCAAAAGTTGATTATGTAATGAACTCCGATGCTACAACCTTGTATAAATTCGAGAACTATCTTGATGCCGTAAAAGAAGTAAGAATCAACGAGCAAAGGGAGTTAAGCTTTGAAGGCTTTAAAGAAATAGGTGCTTCAAGCATTACACAGGAAAGACCTCGTGATATCAAGCTGGTACTGGAGGACGGTTTACTCGGAACTACTACCGCATTTAGAAATCAGGTAGGAAAAGTGCAACCTGCAATCATGGGAACAGTTGCCGATAAGGGAGAGGTATTTACCTTAACCACTGACGATCCTGAATACTTTGCTGCTATTACAAGCCTTAGTATGGATGGAAACAGTGCTGTGCTTCGTTCAGATTCATATTTGAAACAATACGAGTTTAACGCTGATAAGACAGAACTGAAGATCTATCCGTCAGCATTTAACTCTTATAATCCTCCTATGGTAGGAAATCATGTACTTAGGATAGAAGCTACAGGTTATAAGGTCAATGATGTCACTCTTAAAGTAAACCAAAGCAACCCTGATGTAAGGCTTGCACTCGCAGAAAAAAGTGATAGTACAGCTTACAAAGTAGGTGAAGAAGTAAAGGTTCAGGTAGTGGGTGAAGAGGCGGCAGCAAGAGCTTACCTTTCCAACATAACTTCTATAAATATGCGTAAGCCTGACGGTAGCAGCAGACTTGTATATACCGCAAGTGCCGGCGGCACATCCATGAATGACTATTATGAGATTCAAGACACTAAAATTGCATTGATGCCGGGACTCTTTAATGAGGCAGGTGAGTATACAATACATATACTGGCAAGAGGCTATAGCAATAAATTAATTAAGGTAAATGTTGAAGTTGCAGTTGCAGGGGAAGGCTCTAAGGAGCAGGAAAATCCGCAAGAAACATTAAAGAAGGCTCCCGTGGTAAAGAGTACGGAATACTCAAAGACTGTAAATATGCCATATAACAGATATTATAAATTGGTATTTGATACTGATACGATGCCTTCGGAAGAGGTATATAAGTTTATTAACTTGGATGAGGCAATGGTAGAAGTCAACGGTGTAAAGTACGGTAAAAAAGAAAACTTTAACCGAAGCGGTATAGTCAACTCTTATGTAAGCTACAATGACGGAAGTTTGTGGCTCAGTGCTGACGGATTTACCAAGGAAGAAAATATCGTGAAAATTACCGTACCCGGCTATGAGGTACTTAGTGAGCAGGTAGATAAGGCGGTTACGCCTCCAAACTTAACATTTAAGGAAGCTGATAATACTGGCTCAGACAGGCTTAAGCTTGAGTTTGATACAAGTACCGTTTATATGCAAGATTACCTTGAAAATATAAAAAGAGGAAAAATTCCTTTTAAGATCAGTGTTAATGGCAGTACATTCACTAAAGTAAGTTACAGAAGTGAAAGAATTTCCAAGGGTAAATATAAGTTTATAGAAAATTCAGCCTACGGAACCCTTACAGGTATTGAACTTTCGCTTGAAGATGTAGATATGACTAAGCCTGTAAATATAACTTTGGAGCTTGACGGATACAAGGCGGTTAATACAAGTTATATAAGTGCAAAGAAATTAAAGGCTGCTCCTTTAGTAAAAAGTTTTGAGTATTCAAGAATTGAAAGAATGCCGTTTAACAGATACTACGAGCTTGTATTTGATAAGGACAAGATGTCAGTTGCGGATATTTATGAATTTATTAACTCCGATGCAGCAGTGGTAGAAGTAAACGGTGTGAAATATTCAAAGAGAGAAAACTTCAATGGAAGAGATGTAAGTAAATCCTATGTTGCCTATGATGATGCTACCATGTGGCTTAGCCCCGATGGACTTAACAAGGATGTAAATACAGTTAAGATCACAGTGGACGGTTATGAGCCTGTTGAATACAAAATCACAAAAGAGGTAAAAAGTCCTATTGTAACATTTAAAAAGGCGGATTACTTCGGAAGCGACAGAGCGGTACTTAGTTTTGATACAAACAGCTTATTTGTAAAAGATTATCTTGAAGAAATAAAAAGAGGCAGAACTCCTTTTAAAGTAAAGGTAAACGGCACTGAATTAAACAAGGTAATATTTAGTCGTGATAAGGTTAGCAGGGGAAATTACAAAATAGTAGAAAATTCAGCTTACGGAACAGTTACCGGACTGGAGCTTTCACTTGAAGGTGTTGACCTTAGTAAGACTGTTAATATAAGTATTGAATTAGAAGGGTATAAGCCTGTTGACTTAAATTATACTAAATAAACTAAAAGTATCAAAAATGACAATTTGAAGCTTTTTGAAGATTAAAATGTATAAAATCAAGTGCAATAATAATTGAAAAAAATAAAAAAAAGCTGTATATTAGGGAGAGTCTTGTAAAAGGCTCTCCCTAACACTATTTTAACAATCTTACTGGAAAATTAAATATAAAGTTATTTTTTAAAATATAAATAAATAACTGGTTATATTTGTTAAGATATGCTACAATATCCTAGGAAAGTTCTTAGTCATATATAAACTAAAATGCTCAAGAGATATAAGGAAAAAATAGTTAAAATGACTAAAATAAGACTTCCTAATTCAAGAATATAAAAGAAGAGGAGGTGAAAATATGAGGTTGGTTATACCATTAAGGCAACATGTCGGCGGTCCTTGTGAGCCTATAGTTCATCCTAAGGACAAGGTTAAAAGAGGACAGCTTATTGCAAAGCCGAACGGCTTAGGTGCAAATATACATGCAAGTGCCAATGCTGAAGTAGTTGAAGTTACAGATAGCAGTATAGTACTTGAGACTATCGGGGAGATAGACCTTGATGATTATGTAAGACTTGAAGCTACCGAGCCTTTAGAGCTTATTAAAGAGGCAGGTATAGTCGGTGCCGGCGGTGCGGGATTCCCAAGCCATGTAAAGTACGGTACCAAAGTTGAAGGCGGATATTTATTTGCTAATGCAGCAGAGTGTGAGCCGCTTTTAGAGCATAATATGGCTATGTTACTTCGTGAACCTGAGAAAGTTTTACGCGGCATGAAGTATGTTATGGAAATAACAGGAACTACAAAAGGTATTGTAGCTATAAAGCCTAAGCATCAGAAAGAAATGATAGCTATAGCAAAGGCTTGTAAGAATTTCCCTGACATAAAAGTCAAGTTCTTACCGGATATGTATCCGGCAGGAGATGAAAGAGTTATCGTAAGAGAGTTCTTAGGTATAGAGCTTCCACCGGGAGCATTACCAATAGAAGCAAGGGCTGTAATAAGCAATGTAGAGACCCTGAGAAATGTTGCAAGGGCCATAGAGGATAAGATGCCGGTTATGACAAAGGATATAACAGTTACCGGTAGAGTACAAAATCCACAGGTATTTTTGGATCAACCTATAGGTGCTTGTATTAAAGACTATATAGATGATTGCGGAGGATATGTAGAGCCGCATGGAGAAATAGTACTTGGTGGACCTTTTACAGGAAGACATGGAGAAGAGAATGCTCCTATTGTTAAGACACTCGGTGGTATCATAGTAGCAATGCCATTCATAGAAGATCATAGAAAAGTAGGTTTTATTGAATGTGAGTGCGGTGCACAGTATGAAAAGCTTGCACAAATAGCTACAGATATGGGAGCTGAGATAGTCGGTTCTGTAAAATGTAAAAGAATGAAAGAAGTTAATGGTAGATTTAGATGTGAATTGCCCGGTATATGCCCGGGGCAGGCTGAGAAGGTACTGGAACTCAAGAAAATGGGTGCAGAAGTAGTTATGGTAGGAACTTGTGAGGACTGAACGAACACAGTTGCTAAAGTAACTTCTAGGTTAGGAGTTCCAATGTATCATACAACAGATTATGCGTTAAGGGCTGGCGGTCACAGACTATATAGAAGAAAGAAAGACTAAATAAGATTTAGTTTTCTATAAAAATATATAAGGAGGATTTCTATGTCAATCACAGTAGAAACAGCTAAGGCGCATGAAAATGATCCTGCCGTGTTATGCTGCAGATTTGAAGCAGGCACAGTAATTGATCCCTCAAACCTTGAGGATCCGGCTATATTCCCTGATTTAGTAGATTCAGGTCTATTGGAAATAGGAGAAGATACTTTGACTATAGGAGAGGTTTTAGGTGCGAAGCTTATTAAGACTTCAGATGCACTTACACCACTTACCAATGCTTTAGTTGAAGGTGCAAAATCTAAGGCAAGTGCGACAGAGGAAGCACCTGCAGCAGCAGAAGTTGTAGAAGCGGCAGCCGTTCCGGCAGCAGCTCCAAGTTTTGCTCCTGTAGCAGGTTCAGCAGGAAATGTAAGAATCAGTATAGGTGAAGGTAAGAATATAACCCTTGACATACCGCTTTCAGTAGCAGCACAGATGGGAGTTGCTCCGGCAGCGGTTGCAGCAGCACCTGTAGCAGCAGCGGCAGCAGCACCTGCACAGGCAGCGGCAGTTGAAAAAGCGGCTGAAGAAAAAGTTATCAGAACATTAAAGAGAAAACACTTCAAAATAGACAAAGTTGAGATGGGTGATGAGACCAAGATTGAAGGTACAACACTCTACATCAGAAAAGGTCTTGCTGAAGAGTCAGCAGAATTACAGGATTTAGTAGTTTCAGTTAAACTTGAAATTATTACACCTGAAGATTATGGCAAGTACTCAGAGACCATCATGGACGTTCAGCCTATAGCTTGTAAAGAAGAAGGCGAACTCGGTGAGGGTGTAACCAGAGTAATGGACGGCGTTGTTATGGTAGTTACCGGTACCGATGAAGGCGGAGTTCAGATAGGTGAGTTCGGTTCTTCAGAAGGTGAGATGGACAGAAACATCATGTGGGGAAGACCGGGCGCTCCCGATAAGGGTGACATTTTTATTAAGACAGAAGTTGTCATCAAAGCACATACCAACATGGAAAGACCGGGACCTTTGGCAGCTCATAAGGCATCTGATCATATCACTGATGAGATCAGAAAGGCACTCAAGAAGGCTGATGCATCATTAGTTGTATTTGAGAATGAGTTTGTTCAAAAGAGAAGACCGGGACACAAGAAGGTTGTAATCGTTAAGGAGATCATGGGACAGGGTGCTATGCACGATAACCTCATACTTCCTGTAGAGCCTGTAGGTACACTTGGTGCTAAGCCAAATGTTGACCTTGGTAACCTTCCGGTAGTACTTTCTCCGCTTGAAGTAATAGACGGCGGTATACATGCTCTTACATGTATCGGACCTGCTTCTAAGGAGACATCAAGACATTACTTCCGTGAGCCGCTTGTACTTGAAGCTCTTGCTGATGAAGATATCGACCTTGCAGGTGTTATCTTTGTAGGATCACCACAGATCAATGCTGAGAAATTCTATGTATCAAAGAGACTTGGTATGACAGTAGAAGCTATGGATGTAGACGGTGCTATTATCACAACAGAGGGATTCGGTAATAACCATATCGACTTTGCTTCACATCATGAGCAAATAGGTATGAGAGGTGTTGAGGTAGTTGGTGTAAGCTACTCAGCAGTACAGGGAGCGCTCGTTGTAGGTAACAAGTACATGAAGAACATGGTTGATAACAACAAGTCAGCTCAAGGTATAGAGAATGAGATTCTTTCTAACAACACACTTTGCCCTGAAGATGCTATCAGAGCTTTAACTATGTTAAAGTCAGTTATGGCAGGAGAGACAACAAAGGATGCTGAAAGAAAGTGGAATCCGAATGTTAAGCAAAACAATGTTGAGATCATTGAGAAGGCACTTGGCATCAAGATAGAGCTTGAAGATAATGAGCAGGTACTTCCAAAGAGCAAGAAGCGTATGGAGATATACGAGAAGGAATAGTCAAAAGCATCAAAATACAGAGGTAATATATGTATAATTTAAGATATACTTCTACGGAAAACTATGTAGAAGGTGTGATAGTTGAGGTAAAGGACGGCTTAATAGGCATAGACTTAAAAGGCAGAATGGGCAGTCTTAGAGTACCTAAGAGAATGGTAATTACAGACTATGAATTAAAACCCGGTCTTGAGGTTGGTTTTTTACTTAGCTATCCTGAAGTCTTAGGTCCTGAAATAAATGAAAAATATGAACAAAATTTGATGCATAGAAGTATGAAAGAAATGGAGGAAAATGTATGAGCGTTATAGTAAAAGGGTTACAATCAGAGATATTTGTACCTGTAACTCCTCCGCCAGTATGGGCACCGGCTACAAAGCCTCTTAAGGATGCTGTAGTAGCTTTGGCAACAGCAGCAGGTGTACATCTTAAAAGCGATAAGAGATTTAACTTGGCAGGAGATTTTACATTTAGAGAAATACCGGGTACCGTTCACGGAGATGAACTTATGGTATCACACGGTGGATATGATAACGGTGACGTTAACAAGGATATTAACTGTATGTTCCCAATCGAGAGATTACAGGAGCTTGCAAAAGAAGGATTTATAAAAGCAGTAGCACCAATTCACTACGGTTTCATGGGTGGTGGTGGAGACCAGGCTAAGTTTACTAACGAGACCGGTCCTGCAATCGCTCAAAAGCTTAAGGACGAAGGGGTTGACTATGTACTTATGACCGCAGGTTGAGGTACTTGTCATAGAACTGCCGTGATTGTGCAGAGAGCGATAGAAGCAGCCGGTATACCTACAATAATAATTGCAGCTCTACCACCGGTTGTTAGACAAAACGGAACTCCAAGAGCAGTTGCTCCGCTGGTTCCTATGGGTGCTAATGCAGGTGCGCCACATGATAAGGAGATGCAGACAGCTATAGTTAAGGCTGCACTCGAAGAAATATTAGAGATTCCAAGTGCTGGTCAGATAGTTCCACTACCTTACGAGTACTCTGCTAAGGTTTAATATTTACATTAGGCTGTCGTAAAATTAGATTTTTAGATAAGATATAGTTTGAACTTTTTAAATTAATAATCTTAAAAATCTTATTTACGGCAGCTTTTTTAAATAAAGGCTTTTTAGAGAGGAAGTAAAATATGGAGTTAAGAAGGTTAGTTATTAAAGCATTTGATGTAAAAGAAGTAGTATCATCTGATAAGTTTGCTTTTTCTAAAGGTGTTTTAGAGATTGATAAAAAAATAATTAACTCAATTGAAGATCCGCTTATTAAGAAGATAGAAATTAATATAATCAAACCTCATGAGCATGATGTTCAGATTAATACCATAATGGATATTATGCCTATATCTACCAAGGTACTCGGTAAGGTAGGAAGCGGTATAACATACACTATGACCGGAGCCTATGTTATGCTTACAGGCTGTGACGAGGACGGAAGACAGATGTATGAGTTCGGTTCTTCAGAGGGAATACTTAAAGAACAAATAAAACTCGGTAAAGCCGGAACCCCTGCGGAAAGAGACTATATCATACATATAGATGTTCTTATCAAAGGCGGTGAAGTGTATGACAGAAGACTTCCGAATGCAGCATTTAAAGCCTGTGATCATATAGTTTCAAAAATCAGAGAAGTACTAAAGAAACAAG
>ERZ773026.1378-NODE-1378-length-12376-cov-46.116955_pt1 | contig 12376 bp, 13 predicted proteins | sample MGYA00580838_ERZ773026 | MGnify/ENA primary metagenome ERZ773026 (study PRJEB29015, sample SAMEA2738006) | human oral metagenome | biome: human oral; feature: human-associated habitat; material: dental | place: China | collected 2055 ... | reverse complement strand
GGGAGGGCGACATGATGGAACGGTCGGCCGAGCTGCTGTGGCGCAGCAAATCCCTTCAGACAGCGTGTCACAGCTACTATTTCCCGGGCAAAGGTTCCGTGAGGACTCGGGAGCAGTCAATGAGACGATACGTGCACTGGAAGGACTGAACCATGCAGATCACCCATGTCACTGCCCACAACTGGCGCAATTTCAAGAACCTCGACTTCGCAGTGGCGGATCGCCTGCTGATTGTCGGACCAAACGCAGCGGGTAAGTCGAATCTGCTTGACCTCTTCCGCTTCCTGGGTGATATCTCCCGGCCAGGCGGTGGGTTGGCGGCAGCCCTTGAAGCGCGCGGTGGCTTGTCAAGGGCACGTTGCCTGTTCGCCCGAAACAACCACAAGGGTGAACTCGCCATCATGGCTGATCTGCGCGACGGGGAAGATGAGTGGCGCTACGAGTTGGCGATCAAGGGGAAGAAGGGCGGCCACAACCGCCCCATCGTCGTTCGCGAGATCGTCACCCGCAACGGCAGGGAGTTGCTGTCCCGCCCGGACGCCAACGATGACCGGGACCCGGATCAGCTCACCCAGACGCACCTGGAACAGATCTCCGCCAACCGGGAGTTCCGGCCCATCGCCGAGTACTTCGCCAAGGCCAACTACTTCCACCTGGTGCCCCAGATGATCCGTTACCCCCAAGCGGGCGGGGCGAGCCCTCGGGTATTCGGCAGTTCCATGATCGCGGACATGAACGCGACGCCGGCCCGCACCAGGCAGGCGTGGTTCCGGCGCATCGAGCAGGCCCTGCAGTCGGCGGTTCCAGGATTCGAAACGCTGCGGCTGGAGGTGGACAAGGCGGGACAGCCACACCTGATTGCAGGATACCGCAACTGGCGCAGGAACCCGTCGGAGCAGAACGAAACCGATTTCTCTGACGGTACCTTGCGCCTGATCGGACTCCTGTGGACCATCATCAGTTCTCCTGCCAACGGCGGAGTGCTGCTCCTGGAAGAACCGGAACTCTCGCTCAACGCGGCTGTCGTGCAGAAACTGGCCTCGCTGCTGGCGATGGCCCAGCGCGGAACCAGCATGCAGGTGATCCTCTCGACCCACTCCCCGGAGCTGCTCGACGACGAAGGCATTCGCCCAGGGGAAGTTCTGGTACTGCAGGTGACCAGCGACGCCACGGTCGCCAACCAGCTCTCCGAGATCGCCGAGGTAGAAGCTCAGATCAGCGCCGACCTTCCCCTGTCCGAAGTGGTGGCGGAGCTGATCAACCCAGGCGACCTGACCGGCCTCATCAAGGCCGCGAGGCGGTAGCCATGCACGTCGTGGTGGAGGGCGAGTCCGACAAAGCAGCCGCGAGGCGAGTGGTGGAGTTTGCTGGAAGGCAGGTGTGCCATGTGACCGTGACCCGGGGAAAGACCAAGCTTGATTCAAAGCTGGCCAACTATTCGAGGGCCGCCCGTGACCAGCCTTGGGTGGTGTTCCGGGATTCGGACAACCAGTGCCCCGTGAGCCTGCGCCAAAGACTGCTGGCAGGCATCCCGGACAACCCGTTGTTCGCCTTGAGGATCGTGCACACCATGACCGAGGCATGGCTGATGGCAGACAGACTCGGATTCAGCCGCTATTTCGCGGTCTCGTCCGACACGGTTCCCGTTGATCCCGAGGCCAAACCACACGCCAAGCAGACGCTCCTTCACCTCTGCCAGCGCAGCCGCAGCCGCGACATCCGGGAAGAGGTTGTGCACGAGAAAGCGCACCCAGGCCCGCTGTTCGTGGAGCACCTGACCGAGTTCGCATCCCGCCACTGGAACGTTTCCGCCGCCGCTCAGAGCTGCCCGTCCCTGCAACGAGCCATCACCGCTATCCAGGTGCTACCAAAGGCTGGCCAACGATAAACGAGTCCGAGCGGGAGGACGCCATGATGGAGGGCTCCGAGCATGGCTGGCCGCTCGGCACCGGACCGATCTTGAGGCGGGCCGGGCGTCGCTGGATGACATGGTGCTGCACGACGAGTTCCTCCACGTCCTGCGCCTGTTCCTCGACATCCACGACTACGACGGCAAGGCCCCGTCGGTCATCAAGCCCGCTGATCAGCTGATCGTGCAGCGGGGCCGCAGGAAGTGGGCAAAAAAGAACGTCGACGGCGGGATCGTCCAGTCCGAGGAGGACGAGGACTGGACGATCCCGCCGTCGACGCTGGATCAGGCCAGACGCAGGTCCTTGGCCCTGACCGCAGTGACCTCCTCATGGGTCGGTGCGTAGGCACCCGCGCGCTGGACCGTCAGGCCCGACGTGATCGTCGCCCGGTGCAGCGCCGGCATGACGTCGTCCCAGCCCGCGGACCGGAGCCGGACCTTGGCCTCAAGGTCACCGAGCAGGTCGGCATCGAGCAGGCCCGAGATGAGGCCACCCATGAATGAGTCGCCGGCGCCGACGGTGTCTACGACGTCGATGGTGAGAGGGTCGATCACCAGCATGTCGCGCTTGGAGGCGAGCTTGACGTAGATACCCCACGGGCCGCGGGTGACGATGACCAGGCTCGGACCGAGCTTCAGCCACTGCCGCATGACCTCCTCGACGGGGGTGCTCTTGCCGTAGAGCCACTCGAGGTCCTCGTCGGAGACCTTGACGACATCGGCCAGCGCAACGAGCTCCTCGACGCGGCCGCGCGACTTGTCGGGGGACTCCATGATCGCTGGACGGGCGTTGGGGTCGTAGGAGACGGTGCCGACCTGCGACATTGCGCGAGCCGCCTCCAGGACCTGGGTGCCTCCGGGCTCAAGAGTTGCGGCGAGGCTGCCGGTGTGGAGGTGGGCGATCGCCTCCGGGGCGGGCAGCGGCGGTACCTCCCACGACAGGTCGAACTCGTACTCGGCGCTGCCGGCATCGTTGAGGCGGGCGTAGGCGAGCGATGTCTTGGCGGCTCCGTCGCTGCCGGGCACGATCCCGACGCCGTGGTCGGCGGCGTAGTCCTCGATCAGTTTGCCGTGGTCGTCGCGACCCCACCAGGCCCCGATCAGAGCGGGCCGGCCGAGGCTGGTGATTACGCAGGCGACGTTGAGGGGGCTGCCGCCTACGTGCTCACTCCTGGTGTCGTCGCGGATGACGACGTCGATGAGCGCCTCGCCGAGGCAGAGGACGGGCTTGGGTTGAGTCATGGGGACCTCCTTGTCGGTCGGCTACTTGTTGAGGCCGAGCTTTTCTTCCATCTCCTCGAGTGGGATGCCCTTGGTTTCCGGCATCTTGGTCAGCACCCAGACGAGTTGACCGAACATGCAGACCAGGAAGATGGAGAACGCCCAGCCGCCACCCCAGGCGCCGATGATCGGCGGGAACGCGTAGGTCGTGATCGCGGCGAACACCCAGTGGGTCAGGGAGCCGAGGGACTGACCGAGGCCGCGCACGCGCGTCGGGAAGATCTCGGAGATGAACACCCAGATCACCGACCCTTGACCGAAGGCATGCGCCGCGATGAACACCAGGAGGCCGACCAGCACCAGCGTCGACGAGGTCGAGTTGAAATGACCTTGGAACATGAACATGACAGCGGTCAGGAAGCCCATCGAGACCAGGTAGCCGATGGAGCCGACGATCATGAGGGAGCGACGACCGATGCGGTCGATGACGGTCAAGGCGGCCATTGTCGCGACCAGGTTCATCAGACCGACGCCGACGGACATGAGCAGGGCCGCGTTGTCGTCGGCACCTGCCTGTTTCATGACCTCGGGGGCGTAGTACAGGATCGCGTTGATGCCGGAGAGCTGGTTGAACATGGCGATGAAGAACGCCAATGCGATGACCTTGAAGTAGCGGCGCGTGAAGAACTGGCTCAAGGTGGCCTGCGACCCGGCGGCGGCGAGCTGGTCGCGGATCTCCTGGATCTGCTCGTCGGACTCCTCGACGGTGTTGCAGAGGCGACGGCTGATGGCGATCGCCTTCTCCTCGTGGCCTCTGGCCATGAGCCAGCGTGGCGTTTCGGGAACCGTCATCAGGAACACGAGGAACAGCACCGATGGGACGACCATCACGCCGAGCATCCAACGCCACGCGATCTCCTGGTCGTGGACGATCAGATCGATGATGTAGTTCGACAGATAGGCCACGAGGATGCCGAGGACGATGTTGAACTGGACGAGGCCGACGAGGCGGCCGCGGACCCTCGCCGGGGCGATCTCCGCGGTGTAGATCGGCGCGCACACCGACGACAGGCCGACGCCGATGCCGCCGACGAATCGGAAGATCATGAGCACCAGGTGGCTGGGCGCCAGGGCCGTTCCGAGGGCGCCGAGTACGTACAGGATGCCGATGAAGAACAGCAGCTTGCGGCGGCCGAAGCGGTCTGCGGAGCGGCCGCCGATGAGCGCGCCGATGATGGTGCCGACGGTGGCGATGGCGACGGTGGCGCCGAGGCCCCCGTCGTCGAGGTGGAACTGTTTTTTGAGCGCAGCGTTGGCTCCGGAGATGACGGCGGTGTCGAAACCGAAGATCAGGCCGCCAACGGCGGCGACAATGGCGCTGCGGATGACGAGCGAACTCGCCTTGGCGGAGACTTGTGCGCTGTTTGACATCGCGACTCCTTGTTCTCGAGTTGGACGGAAGCGGGTACAGCGATAGGGGTGGCCGGAACACCACTTTGTTCCGGCTCGTCAGCGACGAACCGGCGTCGCCAAGAAGCGTAGTCCGGATGGGGTACCGCTGGGCGGACAGGCGAAAAGATTCCCCACTGTGAGACGCGACCGGGTGTGATGCCCGGCGAGATTGATCGGCCTGGTGACAGGTGGGGCCTGCGGTGATTGTAGGTGTGGACCTGCTCGACGGTGATGCCTCGCTCATGGAACCGGGCCACAGCATCGCGCAAGACCTCGACGGCCGTCTCCTCGGGCCTAGTCGTCCCGGGCCCCGAGGCAGACGACGCGGGAGTGGTCATCGATCACGGCGCGCCGGGACACCTCACAACGTTCGGCCGCGCGTGGGATGGATCAGTTGTCGTCGACGATCAACCGAGCGAGCTCGGGGTGTGGGCACAGCGTTGGCATGGGTAACGTGGGCCACCGGAAGATCTCTCGTCGTGGTGCTGGTTCCTTGGACAGCTCCGCTCCACTACGGGAGGGAGGCCTTTCCCGATCCACACCTAGAACAGATTCATCGCACCAACCCGACCGGCGTACCTGAACATCACACCCGGGGGCTTGTTCACAGCCGCCGTCAAGTATGGCGTACGGTTTGACCACGGATTTCACTGGCCGGAGGGTGGTCTGTGAACAGGCCTCCTGGAACGCCGTCGTGTTCGTGCTGCTCATGAACGCGCCGTGGCCGGTGATCGTGTTCCAACAGGTCATGCCAGCCAGCTCGGATGCGCACGTGTAGTCGCCGTGGTAGACGACGGTGCCGTACGGCATCACCTGTGGGGGAGTTTCCGGTCTTTGGAAAGCGGGGGCCTTGTTCTTGGACTTGATCGTGGGCTCCTCCAGGCCGGGAGAATCGCTCGTGTACATCTCCACCCAACCATTTCGGTCCCGCGTGATCGCGAAGGCATGCCCGTGACGTGACCGTCGATCCAGAAACCAACGTATGAATGCTGGTCGGAGAAGTCGCAGCCGATGTTCTCCGCCGGGTCGATTGTCGCCGCCACAACCTGCTGGCCGGCGGCGACCGGGGTGGTGTTCTCGAGACGTGGACCGCCGACCCCAGGATGGGCGACGCGCGTCGTGGGTGCCGACCGGAAACCCGGTTGCGCAGCACTCAACCCGGATTTGGGCCCGAAAAGGGAGGTCAGGGCGGTTGAGTGCTGCACAACCGGGGAAACACCCGTGAGACACGGCTGAGATCGGAAAGGGAGGCATCGCGAAAGCACGGCGCCCCCGGCCCTGAGGGACCGAGGCGCCGTGCGTGGGCTCCCGGCGGTGTTTCTGTCGGCAGCTACCGGCTCGGGGATCCCTCCTGGGCCAGTGCGTCCATGAGGTCGATCATGAACTCGGTGTCCTCCTGGCTCAGACGTTCCCAGCCGTGGGGGGCCCCCAGCGCGGTTAGCAGCTCCGCATTGTCGGGATCGGCGCTCATCTGCTCCAGACCGCGCCAGATCGGCTCCACGAGATGAGCGATTCCGGGGCTGGCGAGGAGGCTGCTGCGCACCACGTAGATGCGGCTTCTGATCAGCTCCCGGAGCTGTCTCCTCACCATCGACGACAACTCGTCGTAGGCGCCCTGCGGGAAGAAACCGACCTGCACCTGGTCCTGCATGACCGCTTTCGCGACGAGCACGGGATTGGGTCTGAGAGAGACCTCGATATCCGAGTAACTGAGGTTTGCGGGTTCCAGGAGAATGCGGCAGATCCTCTCGACGTCGGGGGCATCGGTGGCCGCCGCGGTCAGCGGACCCATCAGATCCGTGACCTTCTGGAACTCGCTGTCGACGGCAACCGCCACGGTGGCTTCCTTCGCCATTCCACTGGCCCAGGCGACGGGAAGGTATCCCTTGTCCCGGACGAGGTATGCCGTATCCGCTGCGTTTGCATAGACCAGGTCCGCCCTGTTCTCCTCGAAAGCGGCGTGCAGGTCCGCGAAGTCCGTGTACGAGATCGGGCGGAAGGCCTCGCCCGTGATTCGCTGCAACTTTGTGTTGAAAATGAACCAGTCCGTGACATTTTGGATGTTCACATCGGGACTGATGGCGAACTGCAACGTCATTTCAGCGACCCTCGGCCTTCACCATTTCCGCGTACAGTTTTTCCATTTCGGACACCTTGTCCCGCGACGGCTCGCGTCGCACGGAGGTGTGCCCGACGACCTCTCCGCCTCGCACCTTCGGGATCACGGTGGCGTAGACCCAGTAGTAGCCGCCGTCAGCCCGGAGATTCTTCACGTATCCGCTCCAGCGCTTGCCCTGCTGCACGGTGGACCACAGGTCCGCGTACGCGGCCCGGGGCATGTCCGGGTGGCGCAGGATCGAGTGCGGTGACCCGATCAGTTCTTCCTTGGTGAATCCCGACATGATGACGAACGCATCGTTGCACGTGGTGATCACACCATCCCGGTCGGTTTGCGACACGATCAACTCGCCTGTCGGGAAGCGGGTCTCCACGTCGGTGACCACCACCTGACGGCTGCTTCCGTCGTGGTAGGTCCACTGTGTGGCCTGCCCCGGGCAGGTCATGTCTTCCAACGTTTTCATGCGAGTTCGCGAGCGAGGTCCTTGGCAGTCGCCTTCATCTCGAAGAGGATCATGCCGAGCTTCGCGTAGCCGTTCGAAATACCGATCAGGACGGCCTCGGGACCGGCCGCGATGTGGACGATGTAGCCCTCGCTGCCCTTCACGAGGACCTGCTCCAGCTCGCCGCGTTTCAGTTCGCTGACGGCGCGGGTGCCGGTGGCCAGCGCGGCCGCGCCCATGGCGGCGACGCGGTCCTCGTCGGTGCCCCCGGCCAGGGCCGAAGCGATGGGCAGGCCGTCGAGGGTGACGAGAAGTGCACCCTCGAGGTCGGGGGTGAGAGCGACAAGCTTTTGCAGGTTCTGATGGATCTGATCAATCCTCGACATGGTCTTCCTTTGGTTTTGCGGTCCGGTGCTGGTCTCCAGCGCCCTGAGCGGTACGGTCATATTAGAAGTTTGGCGATGGAACTGGATGGTTGTCAAAAGTTTAAAGCTCCGCTTTAGTGGCATCGCTGAAAGTCACTGGCCTTCTCGGGGGAAAGAAGCTTGGTTCGCTTGCCCGGGATGCCCCGGAAAAATGTTCTGGGCTGTTGAGAAGTCGGCGGGTGATGTGCATCCGGTGTGCGCGTTTCGCAGAGGCGGAGTCGGTGAGGAGTCCCCCCGGGGCGTGGGTGGTGGGCCGGGCGGGTGGTTGGATCGGGGTTGGCGGCGGTCGGGCGGAACGCGTCCGCCCGAGGTTGACATTTGCTACAGCGAACCTTAAATTTGCGGTTGCAAAGATTGGAGGTAGACCGATGAACCGATCCCATCGCCTGATGGCGGCCTGCGGGGCCTTGCTGCTGGTTTCCGTGTGCGGTCCCGCCCTGCCCGCCGCACATGCGGATGAATCCGCGCCCAAGGTCCTGCTGATGCTGGATTCCTCGGGGTCGATGAAGGACGCGGACCCGTCCGGCGGAACCAAGATGGATGCCGCGAAGAAGGCCCTCATACACGCCCTCGACTCCGTGCCCTCGAACGCCGAGGTCGGGCTCAGGGTCTACGGCGCCGACGTCGACGGCAACGGCGCCCCGGGTTCCTGCACCGACTCCCGACTGGCCCATCCCGTCGGCGCCATGGACAAGGCGGGCCTGACCAGCGCGATCAACCAGTTCCAGCCCCGGGGTGACACCCCCATCGCGTACGCGCTCAAGGAAGGGGCGAAGGATCTGGGCGACAGCGGCAAGCGCCACATCATTCTCGTCTCCGACGGGGAGGAGACCTGCTCGCCCGATCCCTGCCAGGAGATCCGTGAACTGATCGCGGGCGGTGTGAGCCTCCAGATCGACACCGTCGGTTTCGGCGTGGGGGACAAGGCCCGCCAGCAGCTGGCGTGCATGGCCGAGGCGGGCGGTGGCAGCTATTACGACGCGAAGGATGCCAAGTCCCTGGATTCTAGCCTCCAGCGGCTCGGCGCCCGCACGGCGCGCGGTTTCACCGTCGAGGGCACCCCGGTGCAGGGGGCGGACATCCCCGCCGGTGCGCCGATGCTGGCCCCCGGGCAGTACACGGACGTCTCGGTGGCCTCCAGTAAGAAAACCGAGAAGTACTACAAGGTGAGGCGGAGCCAACCCGGTTCCACGCTGCGCGTGAACGTTCTCACCCGCATGCCGAACGCCAGTGTCTTCGACTCCCTCAAGCGTGGCTCGTGGATCTGGGCGTTGAAGACCATGGACGATGACACGTGTGCATCCGAGAGCAGCACCGGTCTCGACAGCGGCAAAACCGGGGTCGTGGTCGGGCAGACGCTGGTCGCGCTGCCCACGGATCCCAGGAACCCGGCGTCCAAGGGAACGAGTGATCAGGCCTGCGCCGATGCCAAGGAGTTCTACTTCAAGGTGGAGCGCCTGCCCGGTTCCGGTGGGGCGATACCGATTGAGATCCGGGTGATGGAGGAGGCGCCCGTGGAGAACGCCGGTCAGCTTCCGACCGGGGTGCAGGAGGTGCCTTCGAACAATTCCGAGGGGGCCGGTTCGCCCGCGACGGACAACGTCACATCGGTGCTCGGTGGGGCCAGCTTCAACGACGCCCTCGAGGTGGCTCCCGGCACCTACAGCGTCGAGCTGGTGCCCGGGGAGATGGCCTTCTTCAAGACCCCCATCAAATATGGCCAGAGCGGGATCTTCGCCCTCGACGGTCTCGAACTCTCTCCGGGTGTCATCAGGGATTCCGGTCTGACAAACCACGTCGCCGTCTCCTCCGCGGTCTACGCACCGGACTTCAGCCGGATGGATTCGGCATCCAGCGACGAAACCATGTTCTTCATGAGGAAGACTGGCGCGTACTCCAACAATGCCCCGCACATCAATCAGGTGCCGGAGGTGCGCTACCGGAACCGGTGGGATTCCCCCGAGATGCACCACTCCAGCCGGGGTTTCGCGATGGAGGGCTACTACTACTACGCGGTCGCGCTGGGCGATGAAGCGTTCCTGAAGGGGCAGCCCGCGAACGTCAAGTTCTCGCTCAACGTCTCGGGTGAGGCGACCGGGCCGTCCGGTAACGCCCAGGTGAGCGAGGTTCCCCCGGGTGAATCCAGCAGCACCGATTCCGGTCAGGGGAATCTTTTCGGGGATTCCACCAAGCTGGCGCTGTTCGGGGCCGGTGGCGCCCTGGTGGTGCTCGGCGGTGGGGTCCTGGCCTACGTGCTGCTGCGGCGCCGCAGCTGACCGGGAAACTTCACGAGGGTGGCTCCGGAATGCCCGGAGCCACCGTCGTTTCGTTCCGGCTCTTTCAGTGCATGTACCAGAGGACCAGCAGGATCACCCCACCGAGGAGCAGCAGCGCAGAGGTGGCTAGCAGCACCCGGTCCGAGACGCGACGTTTCCTCCCGCGTTTCCCGGGGGTGGGGACATCTGCTGGTGGGAGCGTCTCCAGTGCCTGCGTCGGCAGCGGGACCGGGCTGGATGTGGGTTCGGGTTGGAGCGGGCCGGTCGGGGGAGTTGGTTGCTGGGGCGGGGAGACCGCTGAGGGTGGCTGCCGGGGCTGATCGGCCGGCAGGGACGGCAGCCGCGGGGGTCCGGGCGTCACCGAGGAAAGGGTGGGATGCTGGGGGGACACCGGTCCGGGCGTCCCGGGGCGGCGGGAGGTCGTCGTCGGGTTTTCGGAATTCAGCGGCTCCAGTTGCTGGAACACCTCGACGTCCCCGGCGGCGCCGTCCTGCCAGGCCAGTTCCGGGGCCTCCAGGCGTCGCAGGGCCTCCGGTGGGTCCGGCCGCGCCTCGGGGTCGGGGGCGGTGAGGTCGCGGATCAGCGACCAGAGGTTCGCGGGGACGCCCTCGGGGGTGCCGTCGTTGAGGTCGATGTCGCGGGGGCGAGCGCCGGTGAGCATTGATGCGGCCACCATGCCTGCCGCGAACATGTCGACCGCGGGGGTCACGTCCCCGAGGGTCATCAGCTCGGGGGCCAAGTACCCAGGGGTGCCGTGAACCATGCCGGTTTCGGTGAGGCGTGGCCCGGCGAGGTCGACGGCGATCCCGAAATCCGTCAGGTAGGCGTGGGGGCGTCCGATCCCGGTGGCGTCCAGGAGGATGTTCGCCGGTTTGACGTCGCGGTGCACCAGATGGGCGGCATGCACGGCCCGGAGACCGGACAGGAGCTGTCGCAGAATCTCGGCGGCGAAGCGGGGAGGCAGGGCACCGTGGTCGCCGATCAGCGTCGCGAGTGAGCCCCCGGAGACGATGCGCATGGTGAACAGCACCTGGTTGTCCTCGCCGATCCAACCGAGCGGGGCGATCACGTTCGGATGGTTCACCCTGAGCCCCTGTTCGCGGACGAAACGAAGCAGGGCCGAGGCGTCCGACTGCCGCAGCACCTTGGCGGCCACGACCCGGTTCAGCTTCAGGTCGCGGGCACGCCACACCGCACCCATGCCACCTTCGCCGATCAGGTCGATCAACTCGTAGCGTCCTCCGAAGACCTCACCCATGTTTGGCGGCGATCCTCAGCAGGCGGGCGAGTTCCGGGGCGGTGGTGAGTTCGGCGAGTCGCAGCAACTCCTCCGGCGGCGCCGCGTTGTGCAGTTCCCGGGCGGCCGGGTTCATGGAGGTGGAGATCGTGGGTGTGGCCTCCCGGATCTCCTTGAGGCGTTCTGCGCGCTGTGCCGTGGTCAGCCTCGGGGCCTGCTGGGACAGCTCGACGAGCGCCTGCAGGCGTCCCAGCACGGCAGGGTTGCCGATCTTGGCCCGCTGCCCGGATAGCAGCTGCGACATCATGGGGGCCGACAGCCCCAGGACCTGGGCCAGGCCCGCCTGGGTCAGTTCCAGGTCGCCCCGGATGCGTCCCGCGATGTCGGCGAGCGGCTCACCGTAGAGCTGTCGTTGTCGTGCCAGGTTCTCCTCGATCGCCATCTCGCCTCCTTCGCCGACATCCTACGGGACGGACAACCGACGGCGTTTCCCGGTTTGCCGGGATGTATCGGGTCCCGGCAAACCAGGGCGGTGGGCGTCCCGGGGGTCAGCGACGAAGGATGCGGATGAGGCACACCGCCACGGGGAACAGCAGCAGCCAGAAACCCGAGGCCGGCATGAGAACCACCCCGGTCAGCGTCAGCAGACCGAAGAGCACGATGAAGGACCACGGGATCGCCGCCCCCGAGCGTTCCAGCCGCGCGGCGAGCAGGCCGATGGCGATCAACGCGAATCCCGTCACCAGGAACCAGAAGATCCAACCTCGGGTGGGTGGGGCGTCCCAGACCCCGATCAGACCCGCGTTCGTTGCGTCGAGCAGAATCCGCCACCCGGCGATGATGCCGAAGAGATTGTGGATGATCCCGATGATGATGAGACTCCAGCCCGCCAGGGGAAAGGTTTTTGATTCCATAGTCAAAAATTACCACGGGCTGGGTACGCTTGCTGCCGTGGGTAGGCCGTCGAAGTTCAACGAGGAGACACTGCTGGACGCCGCACTGGTGGTGGTGGCCAGGGACGGGAAGGCTGCCACCACGGCCGGCATAGCGGCTGCCGTGGGGGCCAGGGTCGGGTCGCTCTACTATCGGTTCGCGAACCGCGAGGTGTTGCTGCTGGCGTTGTGGGTTCGCAGCATCAGGCGGTTCCAGATCGACTTCCTGGCCGCCGCCGGGTCGTCCGGGGATCCGGGGGAGGCGCTCGCCGCGGCCGCCGTCGCCATTCCCCGTTACTGTCGCGAGCATCCCGGCGAGGCCAGGTCCTTGACGCTTTTCCGTCACGAGGAGGTGCTGGCGCG
>ERZ773026.1377-NODE-1377-length-12383-cov-117.032528_pt1 | contig 12383 bp, 9 predicted proteins | sample MGYA00580838_ERZ773026 | MGnify/ENA primary metagenome ERZ773026 (study PRJEB29015, sample SAMEA2738006) | human oral metagenome | biome: human oral; feature: human-associated habitat; material: dental | place: China | collected 2055 ... | reverse complement strand
ACCCAGCTTGCACAGAGCGCCTGAATAGGCTTTTATGAGTGTCCAAGATTTGGGGACCAGTTCATTTTTCAGACGACCTTTTTCAGTTACAGCAACCTGATCCCTTCCCCCGTCTAGCGGGGGAAGGTTAGGATGGGGGTGGCTTGCGGATATACAGCATAAATGGCAGGAGCCACCCTCTCCCCAACCCTCTCCCGCCGGACGGGAGAGGGGGCGAATTCTCGTGGGCAAAGCCCACGCTACAGTTATCCCACAAACCAACACAACAACTTCCGCTAAGGGTTTCCCCAATTTTGGGTTCTTTCGACGGCGTAGCGTGGGCTTTGCCCGCGAATCCTATCGTATTGAAGCGATAATGGATTTAAAGTATCAGAATACAAAGAGGTCGTCTGAAAAACTTGAGATAGGTTTTTCAGACGACCTCTTTCAGTTACGGCAACCTGATCCCTTCCCCCGTCCGGCGGGGGAAGGTTAGGATGGGGGTGGCTTGCGGATATACGGCATAAAGGGCAAGAGCCACCCTCTCCCCAACCCTCTCCCGCCGGACGGGAGAGGGAGCGAATTCTCGTGGGCAAAGCCCACGCTACAGTTGTTATCTCTCAAACCAACACAACAACTCCCCCTATGAATTTCCCCAACTTTAGGCATTGCCCGACGGTGTAGCGTGGGCTTTGCCCGCGAATCCTGCTGTTTCTTAAATATTTCGTTATGTTTCTTTTCTGTCGGACAAAACAGCCGATTCATCAGCCGCCGTCATTCCCGCGCAGGCGGGAATCCAGACTCTGAAAGGCCGCTGCAATTTTTAAATATTTCCATAGCTTCCAAAACCTAGATTCCCGCCTGCGCGGGAATGACGAAGCAGGTATTTTTTATTTTCATCTACTAAAAAGGTCGTCTGAAAATCCTCCAAAACAGGTTTTCAGACGGCCTCTTTCTTCTCCTACTCATTCCAACCCAACTTCTAAATACTCGCGCTGTTCCCCACCCGCACATGGCTGTGGTGGTCGCGGCCTTCGTGGTCGTAGTCGGATTTGAAGCCTTTGAGCACAACATCTATGTCGTTTTCTTTGGCGAAGACGTTGGCGAAGTCTTCAATCAGTTCCAATACGTCGCCGGCGATGTAGGACGAGCGTTCGGCGTTGATGGTTACTTTCGAACCCGGACGGATGTTTTTCAGGGTTTTCTTGATGGCGGCTTTGTTCAGGAACGAGACTTCTTCCGCCAGTTCCAAGCTGATTTCGTCGGCTTCGGCGAGTTCTTCGCGGCTGAGGTAATAGGCGCGTTTCATGTTGCCCTGAAGGATGAAGATGATGCTGATGGCCAGCCCGATGCCGACGCCTTTGAGCAGGTCGAGCGCGACGACTGCGGCGAGGGTGGCGGCGAAGGGGATGAACTGGTACAGCCCTTTATGCCAGAAATGCAGGAGGGTGGCGGGTTTTGCCAGTTTGTAGCCCACCAGCAGCAAGACGGCGGCGAGGGTGGACAGGGGGATCATATTGAGGATAAAAGGAATCGCCAAAACGCACACCAGCAACAGGACGCCGTGGATAACGGCAGACAGTTTGTGCGTCGCGCCTGCATTGGCGTTGGCGGACGAACGCACGACGACGGAGGTGATGGGCAGGCCGCCGATGAGCGAGCTGACGATGTTGCCTGCGCCCTGAGCGCGCAATTCGCGGTTGGTGTCGGTAATGCGGCGGTGGGTGTCGAGGCGGTCGGCGGCTTCGATGCAGAGCAGGGTTTCAATCGAGGCGACGATGGCGATGGTGATGCCGGTCATCCAAACGTAGCTGTTGCCAAAACCTGAAAAGTTGGGCAGCGTGAGCATAACTGCGGCTTCGCGCCATGTATCGGGGATAGGCAGTTGGACGAGTTGTCCGGCGGGAATGGCAAGGCTGCTGCCGCTGGCGACAAACCATTGGTTCATCAGTATCCCCGCGCCCACGGCAACCAGCGCGGCGGGCAGGGCTTTGATGTTTTTCAGCGCGGGGATTTTGTCCCATACGATTAGGATCGCCATCGACACGCCTGCTACCAAAAGGGAGCCTGTGTGGATGTCGGCGAACAGGGCGGCGGGGTTGGCGAGGCTGCCCAAGGCAAACGGAATCTGTTTCATGATGATAATCACGCCGATGCCCGCCAACATGCCTTCGATAACGGACACGGGGATATATTCGGCGAGGCTGCCGGCGCGGATGAAGCCGAGCAAAAGCTGGATGGCCCCGGCGATTAAGCCCGCGCACAGAAACAGCTCGAACGAGCCGAGTTCGGTAATCGCGGCAAGGATAATCGCCGCCAAGCCTGCGGCGGGGCCGGAAACGCTGATGTGCGAAGTGCTGAGGGAACCGATAACGATGCCGCCGACGATGCCCGCCAACACGCCGGACAACGGCGGCGCGCCGGAAGCGAGCGCGATGCCGAGGCACAACGGCAGGGCGACGAGGAAGACGACCAGTCCTGAAGCGAAATTGGACTTGAACAGGCTGCCCAAAGCTTGTTTTTTCTGATGGGGTTTCATGGTGAGGGGTACTCCTGATGTGTGTATGTTTTTGTATTTGAGAGGATTGGGGCAAATCAAGGTCGTCTGAAAAATCAGGACGCTTGTTCAAACTGCTTTTCAGACGACCTCCGAGCCGTCAACCCGCTTTCTTGCGCGCGTTGACCACCCATTCGGAATCGGTGAGGTCGTAGATTTTTTGAATGTCGGCGAGGATGTTTTTGAAATCGATGTTCAAATCGATGAGGCGGCCGGTGCGCAGGTCGAAGACCCAGCCGTGCACAATCGGGTAGCCGTCGAGCAGGTAGCGTTCCTGCACGCACGCCATTTTGATGACGTTGAGGCACTGCTCCTGCACGTTCAATTCAACCAAGCGGTCGTAGCGCAGATGTTCGTCTTCGATTGCGTCCAGTTCTTCCTGATGCAGGCGGTACACGTCGCGGATATTGCGCAGCCACGGATTCATCGTGCCAAAATCTTCGGGCAGCATCGCCGCTTTGATGCCGCCGCAGTTGTAGTGGCCGCAGATGATGATGTGTTTGACTTTCAAATGCGAGACGGCGTATTCGATGGCGGAAGCGGCATTCATGTCCAAACCGTGAACAAGGTTGGCGACGTTGCGGTGCACGAACACGTCGCCCGGCTCAAATCCCATCAGCTCTTCCGCCGCGACGCGGCTGTCGGAGCAGCCGATGTAGAGGTATTCGGGATTTTGTCCGTCGGCGAGGTCTTTGAAGTAATCGGGGCATTGCTGCCTCTTCGTTTCCTGCCATTTGCGGTTGTTTTCAAAAATGACTTCGTATGATTGGCTCATGCGGGCTTCCTTTCTGCTTGATGTGTCGTCTGTTTTTTTGTTACCGCACCCTGTTGCGGATGCGGCCTCTGTAAGGGTTGCGCATTCTAGGAAGGCAAAATTAGAGAAAAATTAGCCATAAAATGCCGTATAAATATGTAAATTCAGCATTTTCAAGCAAAAGGTCGTCTGAAAACCCTTTTTCAACCCAACCAAATAAAAAAGGAGAAACCGCCGTTTCTCCCTATCTTTCAAAAAATTAAACCGTCCTCATCCACACGTCGCCGCCCCGCCCGAAAAACCCCCTGCTGTCTGCCACTTCCCCGCAATTTTCAGACGACCTCCTTACCAATCCTTACACTTTACGGCATAATGGCGGACTGTTTTTCCGAGGAGAATTCCATGTCCGTCAAAACCCCGTCGCTATTCGGCGGCGCCATGATTATCGCCGGTACAGTCATCGGCGCAGGCATGCTTGCCAACCCGACCGCCACCTCCGGCGTCTGGTTTACAGGCTCGCTTATTGTGTTGCTCTACACTTGGTTTTCCATGCTTTCCAGCGGTCTGATGATCCTTGAAGTCAACACCCACTATCCGCACGGCGCCAGCTTCGACACTATGGTCAAAGACCTGCTCGGCCCGACTTGGAACGCCATCAACGGCATCGCTGTTGCCTTCGTTTTATATTTACTTACCTACGCCTACATCTTCGTCGGCGGCGACTTGACCGCCAAAGGACTGGGCAGCGCAGTGGGTGGCGACGTTTCGCTCACCGTCGGACAGCTTGTCTTCTTCGGCATCCTCGCCTTTTGCGTGTGGGCGTCGGCACGGCTGGTCGATCGCTTCACCAGCGTCCTCATCGGCGGCATGGTGCTGACCTTCATTTGGGCGACCGGCGGGCTGATTGCCGATGCCAAACTGCCCGTCCTCTTCGACACCCAAGCCCCCGCAGGCACGAGCTACTGGATTTACATCTCCGCCGCCCTGCCCGTCTGCCTCGCCTCCTTCGGCTTCCACGGCAACGTCTCCAGCCTGCTCAAATACTTTAAAGGCGATGCGCCCAAAGTCGCCAAATCCATTTGGGCAGGTACGCTGGTCGCGCTCGTGATTTACGTCCTGTGGCAAGTCGCCATCCAAGGCAACCTGCCGCGCAACGAATTCGCCCCCGTGATTGCCGCCGAAGGACAAGTCTCCGTCCTCATCGAAACCCTGTCCAAATTCGCCCAAACCGGCAGCATGGACAAAGTGTTGACCCTCTTCTCCTACATGGCGATTGCCACTTCCTTCCTCGGCGTAACGCTCGGCCTCTTTGACTACATCGCCGACATCTTCAAATGGAACGACAGCGTGTCCGGCCGCACCAAAACCGCCGCCCTCACCTTCCTGCCGCCCCTGATTTTCTGTCTGTTGTATCCAACAGGCTTCGTTACCGCCATCGGCTACGTCGGTCTGGCGGCAACCATTTGGACCGGCATCATCCCCGCCATGCTGCTCTACCGTTCGCGCCAAAAATTCGGCGCAGGCAAAAACTACAAGGTTTACGGCGGATTCGGGCTGATGGTTTGGGTTTTCCTCTTCGGTGTCATCAACATCGCCGCGCAGGTATTGAGCCAGCTCGAACTCGTCCCCGTGTTCAAAGGCTGACAACCCAACCGCACAAGAGGTCGTCTGAAAACCCCATCAAAGGTTTTTTCAGACGACCTTTTCTATATTTTGCATAGACAGTATCAGCCCCTTAAAAATCCATTGCATTTTCACTCAATCCATTAACATTTAACCTTGTTGGAAACACAGTTTGTTTGTTAGTATTAAGCCATTGCCGTTACATCCGCATCACGGCGGCGACAGGCAACCTCCAAGACGGACAACCTCCAAATAGAAAGGACACATATCATGGCTAAATTATTGGTCGCTCCGGTATCCGCCGGTTTGGACGTGGCAGCAGCAAGCAAAGCCTTTGCCCAAGCTTTGGGCGCGCAAGTTTTCCAACCGCTCGACGCATCCGCCGAAACCCTGTTGGCGCAAGGTAAAAGCGACGACTGGTTTGACGCTGTGGTCGGCAAAGCCGTCGCACTCAATACCGACAAACTCGTTATCGAAGGTATCGTCCCCGATGCGGACAAACTCTTCCTCTCCGGCAAAAACGTTGAGCTGGCGCTGTCTTTGGATGCAGGCGTAGTCTTGGCATTGCAATCCGACAATGCCGACGCAGCCGAAGCGGCACACCGAATCAACCTTGCCAAACAGCTTTACACCAACGCACCGGGTCTTTTGGAAGGCTTCATTATTGAAGGCGCGGCAGCATCCGTGGGCGAAGAAGTTGCCCGTCTGACTGGACTGACGTTCTACGGTTCAAGCAGCGCGCTCAAAGACGTATCTGTTTTGGCAAAACGCGAAGCATCCCGCCTTTCTCCCGCCCAATTCCGTTACAACCTGATTGATTTTGCCCGTAAAGCCGATATGCGCATCGTCCTGCCCGAAGGCGCAGAACCGCGTACCGTCGCCGCAGCCGCCATCTGCCACGAAAAAGGCATTGCACGCTGCGTTTTGCTTGCCAAACGAGAAGAAGTTGAAGCAGTTGCCAAAGAACGCGGCATCAACCTGCCTGACTCTTTGGAAATTGTCGATCCCGCTACATTGATCGAACAATACGTTGAGCCGATGTGCGAATTGCGCAAATCCAAAGGCCTGACGCCTGAAGATGCCCGCAAACAACTGCAAGACACCGTCGTCCTCGGTACCATGATGATGGCGCAAAACGACGTGGACGGCTTGGTATCCGGCGCCGTTCATACGACTGCCAACACCATCCGCCCCGCCTTGCAGCTGATTAAAACCGCACCAGGCGCCAGCCTCGTGTCCAGCGTATTCTTCATGTTGCTGCCCAACCAAGTCCTCGTCTTCGGCGATTGCGCAGTCAACCCGAACCCGACGCCCGAACAGCTTGCCGATATCGCCATCCAATCCGCCGATACCGCCAAAGCCTTCGGTATCCCGCCTAAAGTTGCCATGATTTCTTACTCTACCATCAACTCAGGCAGCGGCCCTGATGTCGATGCCGTGATTGAAGCCACCAAACTGGCGAAAGAAAAACGTCCGGACTTGGAAATCGACGGCCCGCTGCAATACGATGCGGCTACCGTGCCTTCAGTCGGCAAAAGCAAAGCCCCTGAAAGCACCGTTGCCGGTCAGGCAAGCGTCTTGATTTTCCCGAACCTCAACACCGGCAACTGTACTTATAAAGCCGTACAACGCAGCGCCAACGTCCTGAGCGTCGGTCCGTTGTTGCAAGGTTTGCGCAAACCGGTCAACGACCTCTCCCGCGGCGCATTGGTAGAAGACATTGTCTTCACCATCGCCCTGACAGCGGTTCAGGCAAAACAAATGGCAAACTGATTACTTGATTTTTTAAAGTAAACAAAGGTCGTCTGAAAACCATCAATAAGGTTTTCAGACGACCTTATATATTCGGACGGTACATACCTGGCCGAAACCCTGCACCTTGGCTATACTCTTTCAGACGACCTTTCCGCACCTTCATTATGGAACAACCCGATTTCTTCCCCATCCCCAGCCCCTGCATCGGCGTATGTGAAGCCAACGAAAAAGGCTATTGCAAAGGTTGCCTGCGCAGTCGTGAAGAGAGATTGTATTGGCAGCAGATGACGGACGACCAAAAGCACCAAGTCATGCGCCTGCTGCATATGCGCAAAACCAAAATCCGCAACAAAAAACTCGATTTGCTGAGACAACAGGAAGAACGGGAAGAAATACAGCAGGACAATTTGTTTGACGACAACTTTGTCCCGGAAACTTAAAACGAGAAAGAGGTTCTCCTTGTCCTTCGCAATAAAAGGTCGTCTGAACCCAAGCAGCAGATTTTGGTTTGCTTTTAGGTTTTCAGACGACCTTTCCCGCCTTAAAATACATCCCCTCAAATACAACTATACCCCGTCCACACACCATGCCCGTCAAAATCCAAACCCGCCCCGTCAACCAAAACGTCCTCGATGATTTGCTCACCGCCGGCGCCGACCCTTTAATCGCCCGCCTGTGCGCCTCGCGCGACGTGCAGAGTCCCGCCGAATTGGACGACAAACTTGCCGGCCTTCTGCCTTATCAATCGCTGACGAATTGCGAAGCTGCCGCCCGCCGTCTGGCGGATGCCATCGAACGCAAGGAAAAAATCCTGATTGTCGCCGACTACGATGCCGACGGCGCGACCGCGTGTTCCGTCGGCATGAGCGGCTTGGCGGCGATGGGCGCGGCGGTGGATTTCCTCGTACCCAACCGCTTCGAACACGGCTACGGCTTGACGCCCGAGCTTGCCGAAATCGCCGCCGCGCAAGGCGTGGATTTGCTGATTACGGTCGATAACGGCATCGCCAGCATCGCAGGCGTGGCGCGGGCGCAGGAATTAGGTTTGGACGTGATCGTTACCGACCACCACCTGCCCGCTGAAACCGTACCCGACTGCATCATCGTCAATCCGAACCAAAAAGGCTGCGGCTTCCCCAGCAAAAGTCTGGCGGGCGTGGGCGTGATTTTTTATGTGTTGATGGCGTTGCGTGCCGAATTGCGCCGCCGCGATTATTTTTCAGGCGACCTTAAAGAGCCGAATCTGGGCGAACTTCTGGATTTGGTCGCACTCGGCACCGTCGCCGATGTCGTTCCCCTTGACCACAACAACCGTATCCTCGTGTCGCAAGGTTTGAAACGGATGCGCTCCGGCAAGATGCGTCCCGGCATCCGCGCCTTATTTGAAGTGGCGCGGCGCGACTGGCGCAAAGCGCAGCCTTTCGATATGGGTTTCGCACTGGGTCCGCGCATCAATGCCGCCGGACGGCTGGACGATATGTCGGTCGGCATCGCCTGCCTGTTGGCGCGCGACGACGCAGAAGCGCAGACATTGGCAGCGCAGTTGAACGACCTCAATATCGAACGCCGCGAAATTGAGCAGTCCATGTTGCAAGACGCGCTGAACGCCTTTCCCGAAACCCTGCCTTCAGGTCAGACGACATTGGTCGCCTACCGCGACGACTTTCATCAAGGCGTGGTCGGCATCGTCGCCAGCCGCCTCAAAGACCGCTTCTACCGCCCGACCATCGTGTTCGCCCCTGCGGACAACGGCGAAGTGCGCGGTTCGGGGCGTTCCATTCCCAATCTGCACCTGCGCGACGCTTTGGATTTGGTGTCCAAACGCCACCCCGATTTGATTTTAAAATTCGGCGGACACGCGATGGCGGCGGGCTTGAGCATACTCGAACACAATATTCCCGCGTTTCAGACGGCCTTTGAAGAAGCCGTGCGCGAAATGGTGTGCGAAGACGATTTGTCGCAAACCTTCATCACCGACGGCAGCCTGAAAGCCTGCGACATCACGCTGGAACAGGCGCAAAACCTCGCCCGCCACGTTTGGGGACAAGGCTTCGCGCCGCCGAGCTTTACCGACGAGTTTCACGTCATCCGCCAGCAACCTTTGGGCGCGGAGGGCAAACACAAAAAAGTCTGGCTGCAAAAAGACGGCTACGAATTTGAAGCCATGTTCTGGCGGTGCAGCGAAGACATCCCCGAATACATCCGCACGGTTTACCGCCCCGTGGCAAACGAATGGCGCAATCAGATGGAATTGCAGCTTTATATCGATTATTGGGAAGCGGCTTAAGGCTTGCGAAAGATAAAAGGTCGTCTGAAAATTTTCAGACGACCTTTATGCTTTTGAAGCTCAGTTCAACCTATTTCTTCAAAATATATTTGCGTACGGCGGCGTTGTGTTCTTCCAGATTATGGCTGAACTGGCTCAAGCCGGTGCCGTCCATTTTGGAGACGAAATAGAGGTATTTTTCATTCGACGGATGCGCGGCGGCCTCAAGGGCGGCTTTGCTCGGCAGGGCGATGGGGGTCGGGGTTAAGCCGCTGCGGGTGTAGGTGTTATACGGCGTATCGCGCTGGAGGTCGGCTTTGCGGATTTTACCTTTATACGCGCTGCCCATGCCGTAAATCACGGTCGGGTCAGTCTGCAGGCGCATGCCGATGTTGAGACGGTTGACGAATACTGAAGCAACATGGGCGCGGTCGTCTTCGTGGGCGGTTTCTTTTTCAATCAGGCTCGCCATAATCAGCATTTCATACGGATTTTTGTAGGGCAATCCGCTTTGGCGATCTTCCCAAGCGTCGTTCAGACGACGTTGCATGGTTTGATAAGCGGTTTGGTAGATTTGCAAATCGCTGCTGCCTGCGTCGATTTCGTAGCTGTCGGGGAAGAACTGGCCTTCCGGATTGCTGCTGAGCGCGTCGGGGGCAATCGCCTGCATGAGTTCCGCATCGCTCCAGCCGCGTGTTTTGTGTTCGATGTCGGGGGTGTTGTCGATGATTTTACGCATGGTGGCAAAACGCGAACCTTCGACGATTTGAACGGTAACGGCATCGGGTCTGCCGTTGCGGATTTTCTGTAAAATGCCCCATGCGGAAATGTTGGAAGGGAGGCGGTACGAGCCGGCGTTGAGTTTGTTGTGTGCGCCTATCAGGTAGGCGGCTGCGACCAGCACATGGCGGTTGTAAACGACTCCGTCTTCGGCAAGTGTACGGCTGACGGAAGAGATACCTTGGTTTTTGGCGATTTTGATGCGGTATGCTTTGCCGTTGTCTTTGGGAACGAACAGCAAGGCGGCGAACACGGCGGCAACGGCAACAAAAAATACCGCAAACCATTTCAACATTTTTTTCAGCATGGTAGGATTTTTGATTTGTGAACGTCGTGCGACAGTATAACCGAAATGCGCGCCTTCTTCCCTGCGCGCCCGCCCGACGTATGTTTTTTCCGCCTCAGTGGTCGTCTGAAATAAAGGGTCGTCTGAATATGAATCTTCCGTCCGAATGCCAAGACATTGACTGGCAACAAGGCTGGTGGCAGCCTGCGCGCCGCGCGTTTTCTCCGAACTTCGAGCAGCGGGCAGAATCAGAAGCCCTGTCGCTGGTGGTTTTACACAATATTTCGCTGCCGCCTTTCGAATATGGGACGGGCGCGGTGGAAAAGCTGTTTACCAACCGCATCGCCCCCAACGAACATCCGTTTTTCAGCGTCATCCACACCTTGCGCGTTTCCAGCCATTTTCTGATCACCCGCGAGGGCGAGGCGGTGCAGTTCGTTTCTTGCGACGATATGGCGTACCACGCGGGCGTGTCGTCGTTTCGCGGACGCGAAAAGTGCAACGCGTTTTCGGTCGGTATCGAATTGGAAGGCTGCGATTTCGAGCCATTTACCGAAGCGCAATATCAAACGCTGGAAACCCTGCTGCAAGCGTTGATCGGGCATTACCCTATCACCTCCGTTACCGGCCATCAAAACATCGCGCCCGACCGCAAAACCGACCCCGGCCACTTTTTCGACTGGCAAAGATTGCAGGCGGCAGGTTTTCCGGTTGTCCGTTAATCGCTCAAAAATGCCATATAGCATTTCTCAGACGACCTGGCCCGATTTTGGGCTATCATTCACGGCATTTGCTGTCAGAAAAGTTTATTTTCGTTATAATTGAATGCTCATACGGGACAATCCGTGTCCGACTCCGACGAACTTACTCGCGGCAATACGATTCCGCATACGCCCAAAGGCAAACCGCCCCGGGCAACGAAGACGGAATGCCGCTCTTACAAAAAAGTGATTACCCATGATTTTCATCGTCTTAGGCTTGGCAGTCATCCTTGCCGTCATCGCCTACAATATGTACCAAGAAAACCAATACCGCAAACAGGTGCGCGAGCAGTTCGGCCACTCCGACAAAGACGCGCTCCTGAACAGTAAAACCAGCCATGTGCGCGACGGCAAAGAATCCGGCGGCAAAGGCCTGTTCGTCAAAAAAGCGAACAAAGCCCAAGAAGCCGCGCTGCGCAATCTGCAAGAACAAGACGAAATCTTCGCCGCCAAAGCCAAACTCGCCAAACCTTCCGCCATCAAAACCGATGTCGAGTTGGCGATTGAAGACGACTTTACCGACGAGCCGGTACAGCATACCGTCATCGGGCTGAACAACGAAATCACCACCCAAGCCGCCAGCGACGAGCCGGTTAACCTGCCGTCCGCCGCCAACCAACCTTTGGTCAGCTTGGACGAATTGTCTCAAGTCGAATTGCCGTGGTTTGACCCGCGCTTCGACTACCTCGCCTACATCGCCCTCTCTGAAGCGCAAGAGCTGCACGCCCTGCCCCGCCTGTCCAACCGCCACCGTTTCCAAATCATCGGCTGCACCATGGACGACCGCTTCCAAGTTGCCGAACCGATTCCGAGCGTGTATTACCAAGGTTTCGTTGTCGGCCTGCAAGCAGTCAGCCGCAACGGTTTGGCAACCCAAGAAGAATTGCAACAATTCAACCAACAGGTTGACACCTTCGCCCAACTGATGGGCGGCAAAGTCCTCCACACCGATTTGGCGGCGTTTACCGAAGTCGCGCAGGCATTGGACACCTTCTGCGCCCGCGTCGATCAAACCATCGCCATCCACTTGGTTTCACACAGCAACATCAGCGGCGTCGAATTGCGTGCTTCTGTTGAAAACCTCGGCTTTGTATTGGGCGAAGACGGCGCATTCCACTACACCGGACAAACCGGCAGCCCGATGTTTGCCATCCACAGCCTCACAGGCGACGCGTTTACCAACGCCCTTTTGGACAACCAGTCCTACAAAGGCTTCAGCATGCTGCTCGACATCCCGCATGCGCCCGCCGGCGAAAAAACCTTCGACCTCTTCATGGACTTGGCAGTACGCCTCTCCGGTCAGTTGGGCTTGGATTTGGTCAACGACAAAATGGAAGAAGTTTCTACCCAATGGCTCAAAGACATTCGCAATTACGTCTTGGCGCGTCAGGAAGAAATGCTCAAAGTCGGCATCAAACCCGGCAGCAAACAAGCCCTGCGCCTGTTCTCCTAAAATCGAATGCAATCAAAGCGGATATGTCGTTACGGCATATCCGCTTTTTTTCGGGTAAAATTCAACTGTTTTCAACCTATCATTTTTCAGACGACCTTTGCCCATCCCATCATGTATAGTGGATTAAATTTAAATCAGGACAAGGCGACGAAGTCGCAGACAGTACAGA
>ERZ773026.1372-NODE-1372-length-12410-cov-4.661271_pt1 | contig 12410 bp, 16 predicted proteins | sample MGYA00580838_ERZ773026 | MGnify/ENA primary metagenome ERZ773026 (study PRJEB29015, sample SAMEA2738006) | human oral metagenome | biome: human oral; feature: human-associated habitat; material: dental | place: China | collected 2055 ... | reverse complement strand
ATACAAAAACTTCATTATATTTTATATCATTATTTATATTTTAGCAATGTTTTATTAATAAAAAAATACTAAAATAAATATTTCTTGCTTTTTCTAAATATTCTGATATAATATAACATATGTTATTTTATAAAAAGGAGGTTTTGTATGATTTCAAGAATCAGAGAAAATTTTGCCCAATTTGTTGAGACTATGAATATCAAAAAAGAAGAGATTTTAAGGCAAAATAAATTTATTAGTCTTGAAAATCTACTTTCTTTTTATGAAGAAAATAAAAAAATACTTTTGGATAAGAAAGAAAATTTATTAGCTACAATAAATAAGTACTTTCCAAATATCAATCTAAATATTAATTTAAAATTTAAATTAGATTTATCTTTTTTAGAAAAACTAGAAATAGATAATATAGATGAGATAATTGAAAAATTAGAACAATTTTATGAAGCTAATTATATCGAACCTGTAGAAAGTATTTTAAGAAAAAAAGTTGTTGAAAAATTCAAAAAAATTATTAAGTTTGCAAAAAATATTTTTATAGATTATTCTGATGTATTTTTAAATTATACTTCGATTAACTTAAATAAAAAGATTGAAAGAGCTCCCCCTTATGATTTCGATTTATATTTAGAACAAAAATAAAATTGAAATTTTAAGGAGGATAAATGAAAGGTATAAAAATAGGAAAATATTATATAGAAAAACCAATAGTTCAAGGTGGAATGGGTGTAGGAGTTAGTTGGGATAATTTAGCAGGAACAGTTTCTAAAAATGGTGCTTTAGGTACAATAAGTGGAATTTGTACTGCTTACTATGATAACTTAAAATATTGTAAAAAAGTTGTTAATGGTAGACCAGTAGGAGCAGATGCTCTAAATTCTAAAGAAGCTATGATGGAAATTTTTAAAAATGCTAGAAAAATTTGTGGAGATAAACCTCTTGCTTGTAATATTCTACATGCTATGAATGACTATGCAAAAGTTGTTGAATTTGCAATAGAAGCTGGAGCAAATATCATAGTTACAGGTGCAGGACTTCCTCTAGAATTACCTAAACTTGTTGAAAATCATCCAGATGTTGCAATAGTTCCTATTGTTTCATCAGCAAGAGCTTTAAAAATTATTTGCAAAAAATGGAAAGCTGCTGGAAGATTACCAGATGCAGTTATAGTTGAAGGACCAAAAAGTGGTGGACACCAAGGTGCTAAGGCTGAAGACTTATTCTTACCAGAACATCAACTAGAAAGTGTTGTTCCTGAAGTAAAAGAAGAAAGAGATAAATGGGGAGATTTTCCTATAATCGCTGCAGGAGGAATTTGGGATAATGATGATATCCAAAAAATTATGGCTCTTGGTGCTGATGCAGTACAACTAGGTACAAGATTTATAGGAACTTATGAATGTGATGCTAGTGATGTATTTAAAAATAATTTAATAAATGCTAAAAAAGAAGATATAGTTATAGTAAAATCTCCTGTAGGTTACCCAGGACGTGCTATAAAAACTGATTTAATTAAAAACTTAGTAGCAGATGATCAAACTGTAAAATGTTACAGTAACTGTGTTGCTCCTTGTAATCTTGGAGAAGGAGCTAGAAAAGTTGGTTTCTGTATAGCAAATTGTTTAAGTGATTCTTACAATGGAAAAGCTGACACTGGATTATTCTTCTCAGGTGAAAATGGTTATAGAGTAAATAAATTAGTTTCTGTTGAAGAATTAATTAATGAACTTATGACTCCTAGCAATAAGATATTAAATGTAAATTCAGAAAATCTTGTAGAAAATGTTATAAGTTTTTAAATTTGTCTGTCATAAATATCCATTTAAAAAATGATAAAGCAGTGAGAAAATTACTTCTCCCCTGTTTTATCATTTTTTTATTTGTCCAAAAAAATAATATAGATTTCATTAATTGCTTTACAAAAATAGCACAATATAATATAATTATTAAGTAAATCATTATTTTAAAATGGGATAATATTAGTTTTTACAAGGAGAATATTTTTAATGAAAAAAGATAAAGAAAGTAAACTTAAAATTCTTCTGCCTATATTGGCAATTATAATAGTAATAGTATTAATTTTTAATAGATTATTATTCAAGTTAAAAGATCAAGTAGATAAAGTTGCTTTACCTGTTCAAAGTAAAGTTTATAATGTTGCTAACAGAGCTGTTGGTATAAAAGATATAATTTTTTCTTATGAGAGTATCATGGCAGAGAATGAAAATCTAAAGAAAGAAAATATGACTTTGAAATTAGGAAAAATTAGAGATGAAAAAATATACGAAGAAAACGAAAGATTATTAAAGCTTTTAGCCATGAAAGAAAATAATCTTTATACAGGTGAACTAAAGTTTGCAAGAGTTAGTTTCAGTGATATAAATAATCTTAACAATAAAGTCTATATTGATCTTGGAGAAGAGGATAATATTAAAGTTAATATGATAGCTGTATATGGTGATTATCTAGTTGGTAAGGTATCTAAAGTCTATGATAATTATTCTGAACTTGAGCTTATCACAAATCCTAACTCTGTTGTCAGTGCTAGAACTGAGGATGATGTTTTAGGAATTGCTAGAGGTAGTGACGAAGAAAATGGATTTCTATATTTTCAACCATCAGTATATGAAGATAATCTAACAGTAGGAGATGAAATTTTTACTTCTGGTGTAAGCGATATTTATCCTGAAGGTATAAAACTTGGAAAAATAGAAAAAGTTAATGACAAAGAAAACTATGCTTATAAAATGATAATTTTAAAGCCTGGTTTTGAAAATAAGGATCTAAAAGAAGTTATAGTTATAGGTCGTGAAAATAAAGTAAATAGACCTATAGTTAAAGAAAAGGATCTTGAAGAAGGAAAAAAAGGAGAAACAAAAGAATGAAAAAATTTTTAATAGTATTATTTATATTAATACAAGGACTTATTTTTGCAGCTGGAAAGAACCTAGCTGACATAAAAACATTAAAATTTGATGTTGTGGAAAAGACAATTATAAAATCTAAGAAAAGAGAACTTACTTATAAAATTGATTTTATCTTACCTAATAAGATAAAAAAAGAAGTTATTGCACCTAAATTAAATAAAGGTGAAATATACATGTATGACTATTCAGCAAATAAAAAATCCGTATACTTGCCTATGTTTAATGAAACTAAAGAAAGTGAAATAGTAGATGATGAAAATAGAATTATAAAAGCTATCAATAAAATCATTGAAGAAGAAAAATCAAATAAAACTTTTAAACAAAAATATAATGCTAAAAAGGCTCAAAGCCTAAATATAGATAAACAAATAAGTATTACTATCTCAACTTATCTTGAGGTTGATGGATATATCTTCCCAGAAACTGTTCAAATCAAAGATTCTGGTACAAAGATAGCTGATGTAAAAATAAGTAATTTACAAATTAATCCTAAAATAGAGATGTAAAATGATATTTTTAAGAGGAAAAGGCATTATTATTTCTAAAAAAGATGTAGAAGAAGCCGATAGATATATTGATATATTTATGGAAGACTATGGAAAGGTTTCTACTCTTATAAAAGGTATTAGAAAAAGTAAAAAAAGAGATAAGACAGCTGTGGATATTCTATCTTTAACAGACTTTCAATTTTATAAAAAAAATGATAGCTTGATAATCTCTAATTTTTCAACAGTTAAAGATTATTTGGCTATAAAATCTGATATAGATAAAATTAATATGGCTTTCTATATCTTCTCTATATTAAATCAAATTTTAGTTGAAAATGGTAGAAATAGAAAATTATATGAAGTACTTGAAAAAACTCTAGACTATCTAAACAGTTCTGATGACACTAGAAAAAATTATCTTCTACTCCTGTATTTTCTATATATAGTTATCAAAGAAGAAGGAATTTCAATAGAAGGTGATATCGATGAGCTACAGTTTGAGATACCAGAGCAAAAGAAAATCGACTTAGATAAAACTAGCAGAAAGATATTGGAATATCTTTTTGAAGATAAATTAAAAATTGTTATAAATGATGAAAATTTTGAACTTAATTCAGTGAAAAAAGCTATATTGGTATTAGAAAATTATATAAACTTTAATTTAGATACCAATATAAATGCTAAAAAAATGCTATGGGGGGCTTTATTATGGTAAATTCTATAAAAATAACTGACTATATTACTGAAGATTTAATAGATTTAAATCTAAAATCGAAGAATAGAGATGAGATTTTAGTAGAGTTATCAAAATTATTAGAAAAATCAGACAATATTATAGGTGAAGAAAATGACATTCTTAAGGCTTTAGTTGACAGAGAGAAACTAGGAAGTACAGGAATAGGTAAAGGTGTTGCCATTCCTCATGCTAAAACTGAAAGTGCAAAAAGTCTTGCTGTTGCTTTTGGTGTTAGTAGAGAAGGAATTGACTTTAATTCTCTAGACGAAGAAGATGTACATCTATTTTTTGTATTTGCTTCTCCTAATAGAGATAGTCATATATATTTAAAGGTTTTAGCTAGAATTTCAAGACTTATAAGAGAAGAGGATTTTAGAGAAGCTTTATTTAACTGTAAAACAGCAAAAGAAGTTATAGAATGTATAAAAGAGAAAGAAGAGTAGGAGGTTTTTATAAAAAATGAAGTGTCCTTTTTGTAGTTCAGAAGATACAAAAGTAGTTGACAGCAGAACAACGATAGATGGCTCTACAAAGAGAAGAAGGGAATGTAATAATTGCCTTAAAAGATTTAGTACTTACGAAAGATTTGAAGAAAGTCAAATATATGTAGTAAAAAAAGATAATAGACGTGTTAAATACGATAGAGAAAAACTTTTGAGAGGTCTTACTTTTGCAACTGTAAAGAGAAATGTAAGCAGAGAAGAACTTGAAAAAATTATTTCTGATATAGAAAGAGGTTTACAAAATTCTTTAGTTAGTGAAATCAGTAGTAAAGAACTAGGAGAAAAAGTTCTAGAAAAATTAAGAGATCTAGATCAAGTTGCCTATGTTAGATTTGCTTCTGTATATAAAGAATTTGATGATATTAAATCTTTTATAGAAATTGTTGAACAAATAAAAAAAGATTAAAGGAGAAATTTTATAATAATGAAAATTATTTTTATGGGTACACCTACATTTGCTCTTCCAAGTTTGGAGAAGTTAAATGAGAGGTATGAACTTTTATCAGTATTCACAAAAATTGATAAAGTCAATGCTAGAGGTAACAAAATAATTTATTCACCAATAAAAGATTTTGCCCTAGCTAATAATTTAAAAATTTATCAACCTGAAAATTTTAAAGATAATGCTTTAATAGATGAAATCAGAGCTATGGAGCCTGATTTAATAGTTGTTGTAGCCTATGGAAAAATTTTACCTAAAGAAGTTTTAGATATTCCAAAATATGGAGTTATCAACTTACACTCTTCTCTATTACCTAGATTTAGAGGAGCTGCTCCTATCAATGCTGCAATAATACATGGAGATAGTAAAAGTGGAGTATCTATAATGTATGTTGAAGAAGAATTAGATGCTGGTCCTGTTATACTTCAAAAAGAAACAGAAATTTCAGACGAGGATACTTTCTTAACTTTACATGATAGACTGAAAGATATGGGAGCTGATTTACTAGTTGAAGCTATTGAGCTTATAAAAGATAATAAAGCTGAGCCTAAAGTTCAAGACAAGAATTTAGTTACTTTTGTAAAGCCTTTTAAAAAGGAAGATTGCAAAATAGATTGGACTAAGACAAGTAGAGAAATTTTTAACTTTGTAAGAGGTATGAATCCTGCTCCAACTGCTTTTTCTATGCTTGATAAGTCGATTATAAAGATATATGAAACAATAATCTATGATAAGACTTATGACAATGCAAGTTGTGGAGAAGTTGTTGAATATCTAAAAGGTAAGGGGCCTGTTGTAAAAACAGCTGATGCTAGCCTTATTATAAGCTCTGCTAAACCAGAAAATAAAAAACAAATATCTGGAGTGGACTTAATAAATGGAAAATTTTTAAAAATAGGTGAGAAACTATGTTAATGGATGGTAAAAATTTAGCTAAAGATATTAAAATAAAACTAAAAAAAGAAATAGATGATATTAAGAGAATTTATGGTGTTACTCCAGCTGTTGCTTCTATCTTAGTTGGAGATGACCCTGCTTCTCAAGTTTATGTCAATTCACAAATAAAATCATATCAAGATTTAGGGATAGCAGTTCATAAATATTCTTTTAGTAAAGAAATATCTGAGGCTTATCTTTTAAACTTAATTGATAAATTAAATAAAGATACTGAGGTTGATGGTATAATGATAAACTTACCTCTACCTCCCCAAATAAATGCTACAAAAGTATTAAATAGAATTAAATTAATAAAAGATGTTGATGGATTTAAAGCTGAAAATCTAGGTTTATTATTCCAAAACAGTGAAGACTTTATTTCTCCTTCAACTCCAGCAGGTATAATGGCCTTAATAGAAGGTTACAACATTGATTTAGAAGGTAAAGATGTAGTTGTTGTTGGAAGAAGTAATATCGTTGGTAAACCTGTTGCTGCCTTAGTTTTAAATAATCATGGAACTGTTACTATTTGTAATAGTCACACTAAAAATTTAGCAGAAAAAACTAAAAATGCTGATGTCTTGATTTCAGCTGTAGGAAAACCTAAATTTATCACAGAGGATATGGTAAAAGAAGGGGCTGTAGTTATTGATGTAGGTATAAATAGAGTTAATGGAAAATTAGAGGGGGATGTTGACTTCGACAATGTTCAAAAGAAAACATCATATATTACTCCTGTGCCAGGTGGAGTTGGAGCTTTAACTGTGGCAATGTTGCTTTCAAATATATTAAAATCATTTAAAGCAAACAGAGGAATTATTTAATTAGGAGGGACAGTGGCTGCAAAATCAAAGGATAAGGACAATAAAGAATTTTATATTGTTGACAAGAGAATTTTACCTAAATCTATTCAAAATGTAATAAAGGTTAATGATTTAATATTAAAGACTAAAATGTCTAAATACAGTGCTATAAAGAAGGTTGGAATAAGCAGAAGTACTTATTATAAATATAAAGACTTCATAAAACCATTTTATGAAGGTGGAGAAGATAAAGTTTACAGCTTACATCTATCATTAAAAGATAGAGTTGGAATTTTATCTGATGTTTTAGATGTGATTGCTAAAGAAAAAATAAGCATATTAACAGTAGTTCAAAATATGGCAGTTGATGGAATAGCTAAATCAACTATACTTATTAAACTAACTCAAAGTATGTTAAAGAAAGTTGATAAAATTATATCTAAAATTGGTAAAGTAGAAGGTATTGCAGATATTAGAATATCAGGAAGTAATTAATAAAATATAAATAAGGAAGGTGTATGGCTAATTGGACACGTATCTTAATGTGTTAATATTGGTAATTTTAATTTTATTGTCAGGATTTTTTTCAGCATCGGAGACTGCATTGTCAGCTTACAGATCTAATTATTTAGAAAAGTTAGATGAAGAAAAATATCCTAAAAGATATGCGGTAATGAAAAAATGGTTAAAGGATCCTAATTCTATGTTGACAGGGATAGTTATAGGAAATAATGTGGTTAATATCTTAGCTTCATCTTTAGCTACTGTTGTCATAGTAAATTATTTTGGAAATAAAGGTTCTTCTGTGGCTTTAGCTACAGCTATAATGACTATATTGATCTTAATTTTTGGAGAAATAAGTCCTAAGCTTATGGCGAGAAATAATAGTGCTAAGATAGCTGAAGGAGTTTCAGTTATTATATATGTTCTTTCTATTATATTCACTCCTTTTGTCTACTGTTTGATATTTATATCAAGATTTGTAGGTAGAATACTAGGGGTTAATATGGAAAGTCCTCAACTTCTGATAACAGAAGAAGATATTATTTCTTATGTCAATGTTGGTAATGCCGAAGGTATCATTGAAGAAGATGAAAAAGAAATGATACATTCTATAGTTACTCTAGGTGAAACAAGTGCTAAAGAAGTAATGACACCTAGAACTTCAATGTTTGCACTTGAAGGTGAAAAAACAATAAATGAAATATGGGATGAAATAACTGAAAATGGTTTTTCAAGAATACCAGTTTATGAAGAAACTATAGATAATATCATTGGAATACTTTATGTAAAAGATTTGATGGAACATGTTAAAAACAATGAATTAGACATTCCTATTAAACAAATTGTAAGATCGGCATATTTTGTTCCTGAAACAAAATCTATAATAGAAATTTTAAAAGAATTTAGAACTTTGAAAGTTCATATTGCTATGGTTTTAGATGAATATGGTGGAGTTGTTGGACTTGTTACCATAGAAGATTTAATAGAAGAAATTGTTGGTGAAATTAGAGATGAATATGATGATGAAGAGGATAGTTTCTTTAAGAAAATAGCAGACAATGAATATGAAGTTGATGCTATGACAGACATAGAAACAATAAATAAAGAACTAGAATTAGAGTTACCTATTTCAGAAGATTACGAAAGTCTAGGAGGACTTATAGTTACAACTACAGGAAAAATTTGTGAAGTTGGAGATGAAGCCCAAATAGATAATATTTATTTAAAAGTTTTAGAAGTAGATAAAATGAGAGTTTCTAAAGTCTTTATAAAGATTTTAGAAGAAGAAAATAAAGAGGAAGAATGAGATTAAAAAAGAATTTTTACACTGGTTTACTTATGATATTACCAATCGTAATAACATATTATATATTTAATTGGCTATTCAATCTAGCATTTAGGATTATAAATAATACTATAATTATAAAAATTCTAAAAAGATTGGTTGATTTTGGTTTTGGAGAGAAAGCAGATACTTTCTATATGCAAGTATCAGTATATATAGCTGCTTTCTTAATAATATTCTTATCTATAACTGTACTTGGCTATATGACAAAGGTAGTTTTTTTCTCAAAAATCATAAGAAGAGCAATAGACATATTAGAAAGAATTCCAATTATAAAAACTGTATACTCAACATCTAAGCAAATTATAGGTATTGTGTATTCAGACAATGGAGAAAGTGTATATAAAAAAGTAGTAGCTGTGGAATTTCCAAGAAAAGGACTCTATGCTATAGGTTTCCTAACTGCTGATAAAAATACAGCTTTAAAAGAAATCTTGCCAGATAAGGAAATAGTCAATGTCTTTGTTCCAACAGCACCTAACCCAACTTCAGGTTTCTTATTGTGTCTTCCTAAAGAGGAAGTATATTATTTAAATATGTCCGTTGAATGGGCATTTAAACTTATAGTTTCAGGTGGTTATATTACAGAAGATGTAGTTAAACATAATGAGCAAAAAGAAGAGCAGAAAACAGAAGAGAATAACTAAAAAGGAGCCACAGCTATGAAAAAGATGACGACAATAGTTATATTAAGTTTTTTATTTTTAGCTTGTTTTAACAATCAGAAAGAAAAAAATTATAATTTTATTAAGGGTTTGAATGAATATCAAAAGAATGATAAGGTTTCTGCCTTAGAGAACTATAAAAAAGCCTATGAAATGGATAAAAATAACATTGTTTTACTCAATGAAATAGCTTACCTGTATGTTGATTTAGGAAATTATGAAGAAGCTGAAGTTTATTATAAAAAGGCTTTGGAAATAAAACCTAATGATGAAAATTCTTTAAAGAATTTACTGCAATTACTATATTTTCAAGATAAGAGAATGGAAATGAAAAAATATATTCCTTTTATTATTGATAAAAATAGCTTCACCTATAATCTTAGTAATTTTAGAGTGGCAATTTTAGAAAATGATGAAATGGAAGTAGAAAAATCTTTATTAAGAATAAGTTCAAATGATAAATTTTTAGAAGAATATAATGAAAGTTTTTATACAGAATTAGCTAGTGTTGCCGGTCTTTCAAAAAATACAATAAAGTATTCTAATATTATTTTTGAAAAAGCATATAAAAAATATGCAAATAAAAATATGACTAAGGTATGTTTTACTATAGTTATTCCGATCTATTATTCTGTGGAAAATATCTGCTTTCTCTAATTAAATAATACAGATATTTTCTTAAGTATATAATATTTATAAGTTTAATGCTATTTTTTGTCTGTTATTTTCTTGTTTTTCTTAAGTATATGTTGTTGACTTTATATAGTTGCTCAGTTTAACGGTTTAAGACACAATATTTTTACAGAGATAATTAGGATAAAGACTTTTCTTTATTTAGAGTTTAACAGAAATATAAAAAGCCCTTGGGTCGTATCACCCACGGGCTTTTTGATATAAATCGTATTTAATATTTTGTTTTTTAAGGACTAGCTTTCAATGCCGTCTTGGGTTTTATGGTAATATCCCTTAAAACTTCTAAATCTACCTCCCGAGTCATGTTCAATAATGCTATCTGTAATATTGATCCCGTCAACTCTGTTATAAGTAAATCTTATGTAATCTCCACCGGTACCTACAGCATAGTAACTGTTATTTCCGGTGTCATAAACAACTATGCTGTTAAAAACTCCAGGGTGGTATGGAGAGTAACTAAGATTTCCCTCTATTCTGATGTACATAGCACCTGAATCACTGTAATAACCCAGTTCCATCTCTGCATCCAAATACTCATCATGGCATTCATATACACCGTATATCCAGTCTCTTCTAAACCTGCTTGCCTGTTTTTTCTGCCCTCTTGTCTGAACTCTTCCACTATCCACCCAGGCACCGTTTGCATCTACATAGTAGCCGTCAGGACTGTGGGTATTGGTAATCAAATATCCCCACTCATTAAAATAATAGCATTACGATACTCCGTCATTATCTCCGTCTAACCATACCCACTGAGATGTAGGATATGAACCGTCATCGTACCTGTACCACCAACCGTCCTTTGCCGTAAGCCACGCACCGGCAAAGGCGGTTAAGGCAAAAAAGCTTGATAACATTAATGATAATACTAACACTGTGCTAAACTTTTTCATAGCTGACCTCCTTATAGGTTTTTATTTTATAAATTTTTTATATCAAATTATAATATCTTTGCTACCTTCCTGATATCATCCTTAAAAGCTTCAGCCTCAACTTTAGTCTTTGCGTATATTATAGCATTGATACCGTTTCTTTGTGTGATCATTATCTTCCTATCCCTTCCTATAAAAAACAGCAAAACCGTAACAATCAAAAATAATGGATTTGCAATTGCAGCCAGAACTGATACTATAATATAAAACCAATAATAAAAATTTATTTTAACAGTTATATTTACTCCTGTTATATCTTGATATAAGATTGCCGGAACTTTATTAAAACGCTTAGGCTCTATATTAATAAATAACCTATCATTCGAAAAAGTCACTTCACTTCTTATCCTACTGTTAAGAAGTCCTCTTAAATTCGCTCCTTTGGATGAAGATAGATTGTATTTTTTTCCGATTACCGAATTCTTTGAAATTTCATCGTTTGAAGAAATATTTACATTATCAACTTCCTTTATAAGATTTATGCTTGTATCTGCTGAATTATTTTCATTACTCATTATAATTTTCTCCTATACTGTTTTTTATTACAAGATGCTTTTATCATTAGCTCCATTCTGCCGCCTTCAACACTTTTACATATCCCTTATCATCAAGTTCCAATATTACAAACTCCATAGTATGGTAATCCTTCCTTGATAAGTACTCTCCCATAGAGAAACTTTTTTGCACATAAGAATTTCCAACACTTATATTAGAAAGTATACTTACATCTTTTCTTATATATACACTTCCTGTATAGTAAGCTGTAGATTCCACATCCAAATCATCACCGTATCTTATCCATCCTCCATTTGAGAGTCGAACTGTTTCAGAATAAGTGTAATTTGTGCTTGGTCTTGAATAATATTGTGTATCCACATAAAGGGTTGTATTTTTTAATTCATAGTAATCTCCTCTATCTACCAGCTTACTGGTATCAAGATATAAGGGTTGACCGTAATAAGCAGGTTTTCCCGCAGTATTATCTTGTGTGTATGCATAATGACTCATAAAATCTCTACTGAGCATATATACAAGATATTCCGCTTTCGGATATGCCAACTCTCCTGTCCATGCCCCATCAACTCCAACCTTATAACCGTCAGGCGTATTGGCATTAGTTAACATTGATCCTGAATTTGACACATAATAATTACCTATCCATGTGTTATATGCCATATATCCGTCATTATGAAAATAATACCAAGCTCCGTCTATATTTTGCCAAGTAGACTTAGGGAAACTCCCGTCATTGTTTTGATACCACCAACGTCCTCCTGCTTGTTGCCAAGAACCTGCAAAAGCACTTATAGTAAAAAAGCTTGATAATGCAAGTGATAATATTAATGCCATACTGAACTTTTTCATAACCTAAGTTCCTTTCATTTTTATAATTTAAGATTTTCAATATAATAATTTTTCATATAAATAATTAACAAAGT
>ERZ773026.1371-NODE-1371-length-12413-cov-40.683039_pt1 | contig 12413 bp, 13 predicted proteins | sample MGYA00580838_ERZ773026 | MGnify/ENA primary metagenome ERZ773026 (study PRJEB29015, sample SAMEA2738006) | human oral metagenome | biome: human oral; feature: human-associated habitat; material: dental | place: China | collected 2055 ... | reverse complement strand
CTGAGCAGTGGAAAGAAACGGCGCATCGGAATATTCCCGGGTTGGGGGATTTACCCATTCCTGATGACACGGCAAACCTGCGGGAGGGCCCCAGTTTGCATGATGGGTTGTTGGCGTTGCTGCCGCTCGTGGGGGTGTGGCGAGGCACCGGCCAAGCGTTGGATCACACGGATCAGGACGCGAAACCCACCCATTTTGGGCAGCAGATTATTTTCGCCCATGATGGCGAGAATTATCTGACCTATTCGTCTCGGGTGTGGAAGCTTGACGACGAGGGGAATCAGGTAGGCCTCGACCACCGGGAGACTGGTTTTTGGCGGATCACCGGCAAAGACGAGATTGAGGTGGTGGTGGCGCATTCGACGGGTGCGGTGGAGATTTTCTATGGGAATCCGCTCAAGGAACGGGCGTGGGAGATCACGTCGGCATCAACGCTGGTGACCACGACCGGGCCAGAGAATTTGGGCGCGGGCAAACGCCTGTTTGGCCTCATGCCAAATAACAACCTGGGATGGGTGGACGAACGCCTGGTCGATGGGGAATACCACCCACGCATGTCCGCCGAATTATCACGGGTGATTGGTTAGGTTATTGGTTAATGCGGCATCAATGAGCTCCCGGATCTCCACCTCGTTGTCGGGGGCTGGGAGTTCTTGGTCGTTGATGCGGGTGACGCGGGCGGCGATACGCACCGAGCTCACAAGCCACACGCTGTCGGCCCGAAGCAGGTCGTCGAGGACGAGCTGTTTTTCTTTGCACCGCCATTTTTGTTCGGTCGCGTATTCGAATAGGGCGGCTTGGGTGGTGCCGGGGAGGATATCGCCACCAGCGGTGGGGGTGCGGATTTTTTTGCCGCGCACGGTGATGACAGTGGAGGTGGCACCCTCTAACACGGTGTCGCCATCGGTGTAGATCACATCGTCGAAACCGTGGGCGCGGGCCCAGCGCAGCGCCGCCATATTGGCGGCATAGTTGAGGGTTTTCGCGCCAACAACGAGCCAGGGGACGGCCTCGGGGGTTTCCGGGGAGTCAATGTGATAGCCGCGGGGGCTGGTCATGACGGCCACGCCATGGTCGCGTTGATGCAGTGCCGTGGGCGACAGGGGTCGGATGGTGAGCCAGGCGCTGGGGATGCCGGTGGTTTCCCGGCCGCGAGTGTACATCCACACGCAGGAGGCGTCGTCGGCAGTGTGGCCGCGCCATTTTTCGGCGGCCATGGTGGTGGCTTTCAACCAGCCATCAATATTGGGTTCGGGTAGGTCGAGGAGTTTTGCGGAGGCGAGGAATCGGGACACGTGCCGGTCGAGGTTGCAGACGCGCCCATCCCGGAGAAGGAGGGTTTCGAATACGCCGTCGCCGCGGGTGACAGCGGCATCGTCCCAGAAGACGAGGGGAAGATTGGGATTATGGTCACGGACGGAACCGCCGAACGGTTCCACGGCGAAAATGATGGGGGACATTTTTCGCGTACCAGGGGAACTCATAGGTCTGATTATGCCGTGCGCGAGGCGCTACGATCGAGTCTGTGACCAATAATTCTTCTTCACCGTTACTGGAAACAGTGCCAGGGGCAACCCCACCCGGCGACACCGACCAACACCCCACCTATATGGGGGTAGCTTGGCATTATGGGAATCCACTCACCGAGCAACGGCATTGTGGCACGGGCGCACTGGTGGACCGCTCACATCGCACGGTCATTCGGGTGTCGGGCCCGGATGCCGCCACATTCCTGCATAACTTACTTTCCCAAAAACTCGACGATATTCCCGACGGGTTCAGCGCCAGCGCCCTGAATTTAGATGGTCAGGGCCGGATTCTGCACTACCTGGATGTGTCCAAGGTGGGGGACGTGTTTTACCTGGACATCTCGGCGGTGGATGCGGAATCGTTCGTGGATTATTTGCGTGCAATGGTGTTTTGGTCGAAGGTGGAGATTTCCGTCACAGATCTAGGGATTGTGAGCATCATTGGCGCCGAGGTGCCGGATGTAGGCGGCGGGTTTTCCCGCCAGCTGCCGTTTGGCGACTGGGTGCGGCACGACGTGTTTGTGCCCCGGGGCGCGCTTGTCGACGTCGCAAAGCGAATAATCGAACAGGGAATCGAACCGATGGGGCTCATGGCGTACACCGCCGAACGGGTGCGGGCGGGCCTGCCGGAACGCAGCCTCGACCTTGACGACAAGTCGATACCACACGAGGTGCCGGCGCTCATTAACCGGGGGGAGCGCATTGCCGCCGTCCACCTGGACAAGGGCTGCTACCGCGGCCAGGAGACGGTGGCGCGCGTCCACAACCTGGGCCGCCCGCCCCGCCGCCTGACGCTGCTGCACCTCGATGGCACCGCCGAGGCGCTGCCCGCCGCCGGATCCGCACTGGAGGTGGGCGGCAGGGCGGTGGGGTTCGCCGGCTCTTCGGCCCGGCACCACGAACTGGGACCGATCGCCCTGGCCCTGGTGAAACGGGCCGTCCCCACCGATGCCACCCTCACCGTCGACGGGATCGCCGCCGCCCAGGAGGTCCTCGTCGACCCGGGGGTCGGCCTGCACTTCCGCGCCAATCTGCGCTGAGACCCCGGGCCTCGCACGCGAGACGCCGGCGCGGCGTTTCGAATCAGCACGCAGCACGACGACCGATCGCCCCGTGGACCGGTCCCCGTGACATGCTGGGACTGCGATGCGGGTCGACAGGGTGACACGGGAGGCGGGACATGGATGTGGATGTGCTGGTTGTGGGGTCCGTGAACGAGGACGTCGTGGTGTCCGTGGAACGGCTCCCGGGCCCCGGGGAGACGCTCCTGGCCTCCGGGCTCGTAACCTCGTGCGGCGGCAAGGGGGCCAACCAGGCCGTCGCCGCGGCCCGCGGCGGGATCCGGGCGGCGATGGCCGGTGCCGTCGGCGACGACGAGGCGGGAAGCCGGCAGTCCGAGGCCCTCGAAGGGGCGGGCGTGGACACCCGGTGGCTGCGGCGGCTGGCCGGTGTCCCCACTGGAGCGGCATTCATCCAGGTCGATGCGCGGGGGGAGAACACCATAGTCGTCGCCCAGGGGGCCAATGCCCGGGTCGCGCTCCCGGCCGGCGACGTCGAGGCCCGGGTCATCGTGACGCAGAACGAGATACCGTCGACCGTCCAGCAGGAGGCGAGTGAACTCGCCGTCCGCACCGGGGCGCGGCTGGTGGTCAACGCCGCCCCCGCGCCCGAGAGCCCGCCACCCTGGTACGGGAACGCGGATCCCCTTGTGGTGAACGAACACGAGGCCGCGCAGCTGGCGGCATCGAACGAGGCCGGTGCCGGGCTGCTCCACCGGCTGCGGAAACGCACCGGGGCTCGGAGCCTCGTGATGACCCTCGGGGCGCGCGGGGCCCTCGTCGACGACGGAAACGGGGTGCACGCCATCCCGCCGGTGGCCGTGGAGCGGGTGGTGGACGCCACCGGAGCGGGTGATGTCTTCGTCGGCGTCCTGGCGGCCCGGTTGGCGCGGGGCGAAGGACTGGTGGCGGCGGCCTCCGCGGCGAACAGGTCCGCTGCGGAGGCCGTCACCTGGCCGGGGGCCCGCCCACCGGTTGGGTGAGCGGTCGACGCGCGGGTGTTTCCCAGGAGCTGGTTGAGCCGACCCGCGAGCGTCAGCCGGCAGGTAGTGGCGAAACCATGCGGTGATCTCCGGAGAGCCGCGATAGGCCTGGGCCGCCGGTGGACGTTGTCGGATAAACCGGCCTTTTCCGCCCACGGCGCCCTTCGAACGGGTCAGAGGACGGCGATGGCGGCCTCGTAGTCGGGTTCCTCCTTGATCTCGGGAACCAGCTGGCTGTGGATCACGTTGCCCTTCTCGTCGAGAACGACGACGGCGCGGGCCAGCAGACCTTCGAGGGGACCGTTGATCATGGTAACCCCGTAGGTCTCACCGAAGGTGGTGCGGAAATCGGAGGCGACCGTCACGTTCTCGATCCCCTCTGCGCCACAGAAACGGGCCTGCGCGAACGGCAGGTCACGCGAGATGCACAGCACCTTGGTGTTATCCAGCCCGGCGGCGCGTTCGTTGAAGGTGCGCACGCTCGTGGCGCAGATGCCCGTGTCGACGGACGGGAAGATGTTGAGAATCAACCGGGAACCGGCGAAATCGGCGAGGGTGACGGGAGACAGGTCGTTGCCCACCAGGGTGAATGCCGGGGCCTTGGTGCCGACGGTGGGCAGTGAACCGTGGGTGTGGACGGGGGTGCCGTCCAGGGTGATATCAGTCATGCTATGAATCATTGCCGATCCCGGCCCCGGATCAAAGGAAGAACCGGGCAGGGACGGAACGGGTGGTGCGGCGTGACAAGCTTGGTGCATGAACCAGAACCTGCGTGAATTCATCGACATGGTGCGCAACGAGGGGTACACCGTCGGTGACGTTCACGGCGAGGACCAGTACCTCATCGACCCGCTCGGCGACGCCGTCGAGACTTGGCGGGACAAATACCCCTACGACACCCTCCTCGGGCGCGACAGGTACGAGGCGGAGAAACGCCAGCTGCAGATCGAGCTGCTGAAGTTCCAGTACTCGGCCCAGGACAACGGCACCAAACACATCATCCTGTTCGAGGGACGTGACGCCGCCGGCAAGGGTGGGGCGATCAAACGCTTCACCGAACACCTCAACCCGCGCGGAGCGCGGGTCGTGGCGTTGACGAAACCCACCGAGAAGGAACGCGGGCAGTGGTACTTCCAGCGTTACGTCGAACACCTCCCGACCGCCGGGGAGATCGTGCTGTTCGACCGTTCCTGGTACAACCGCGCCGGCGTGGAGCGAGTGATGGGTTTCTGCACCGAGGAGGAGTACCGCATCTTCATGAAACAGGCGCCGGTCTTCGAAAGGATGCTCATCGAGTCCGGGATCACCGTGACGAAGCTGTGGTTCTCCGTCACCCAGCGGGAGCAGCGCACCCGGTTCGCGATCCGGCAGCTCGACCCGGTGCGGCGCTGGAAGCTCTCGCCCATGGACCTCGAATCCCTCGACCGCTGGGAGGACTACACCCAGGCGAAAACCGCCATGCTGAAGCAGACCGACACCGAGATCGCGCCGTGGTACCGGATCAAGTCCAACGACAAGAAACGCGCCCGGCTCAACGCCATGCGTCTGTTCCTCGACCTCCACGACTACGACGGCAAGGATCCGTCGGTGATCAAACCCACCGATCCGCTGATCGTGCAGCGGGGCCGCAAGAAATGGGCGAAGAAGAACGCCGACGGCGAGATCGTGCAGTCCGACGAGAACGAGGACTGATGTGGGGCACCAGACGACCTGCTGCCCGTGGCAGGCGGTGGAAACCGTTCCGGGGAAGTGCAATGAGATCGGTCCGGCCTCTACCATGATTTGCAGGAGGAGGAGATGAGCGAGAACCAGCGGCCCGACCCCGGCCAGGACACCTCTCCGCAGTCATTGCGGGAGAGCAACATCGGCCTGATCATTGTCCTCTTCCTGATCCTGGCGGTGGGCATCGGTTCCGGGATCTGGTGGGTGCTCCGGAACGGACATGAGGTCGTCGGCCCCGAGGCCAGTACGTCCGTCCCGCTTCCTCAGCCCACCCCGACGCAGGCCACCAGTGAACCGCGGGAGCCGACGACACCCACGCAGGTCACCAGCGGACCCCGGGGGTCGGCCACACCCACGCCGCCGCGGGTGAGCAGCAGGCAGCCGGTTCCCGCCATGCCGAGGAAATTCGGTGAGTTCGAGGTCAAGGGCGCGGGAAGCGGTGACACCGTCACCTACTGGACGGCGAAGAAGGACAGGTTCTTCATAGTCGGCCACCTGCCGGGTGGTTCCGTCGAGGCATACACCAAGGGCCTGAAAGGTGTGAGGTCCGTCGGGAGGATCACCTGCGGAACCAATGACTTCGGGGGATACGAGTGCTTCTCCCAGGTGCACGGAGGTGTCGGAAGGACGACCATGGGGCCGAGCGGGACGCTGGACGAGCTGGCGGAGATCAGCAGGACCTTCTACGAGGCCTGGGAGTGAACCCCTGGGTCGCACACGGCAGTTGCGGGGTTCCCGGGGCCGGAGCGGGGAGTCACGGAAGTTCCGTCAGGGCCTCTACGAGCGCCGCCAGGGGGCGCAGCCCGTGGTCGTTGATGCGCTGGGAGTTCGCCGACGGGGTGACACCCTCGAGTTTCGCCGCCGTGGCGTTGTCAAGCCCCGCCCGCAGGTGCACCCAGCTTCTCCGGGACCCCGGGCTGAGGGCCGCCAGCTTGGCGTCTATCACGCGCAGTATGGGATCGACGAGGGGATTCGCGATGGAGCGGGCGTCGATCAGCGCCGTGCGGGAGGTGCGGTTCCCGGGTTGCCGTGACAGGGCCTCCGCGCGTTCGATGGCCTCCCGGGCCCGCCACCAGGCCGGCCCGTCCTGGATTCCGCGTTGCGCGTCTATGACCCGCACGTCCCCGCCGCCCAGTCCGCAACGCACCTCCGCGACCCCCAGCAGCTCGTCGCGCAGCCGCAGCATCACCGCCACCGCCTGCCCGAGGGTGGCGTAGACACCCTGGACCTCGTCACCGACGGTCACGCGCAGCGGGTCCAGGGGCGGATGGGCGTCGTTGCAGGCATCGATGGCCGCCAGCAGGGCACCGTGGACGCGCGACCGGTCGGAGCTGCGGGATCGCACCACGTCACCCAACAACGCCACACATTCAGGAAACCCCTTCATGTGAATGATTTTAAGGGATGTTCTTCATCAAACGTTCCCGGGGGTCTCGGTAGCCGCCGCGACTTCGCCAGTCCCAGGACGTGGTCGCGGAACAGTGTGGCCGAGGGCAGCATGCGGCGGCCCGCCGCCCAGCTGAGGCCGATTTCCCGGAAGGCGTCGTCCTCCGCCAGGGCCTGTAGCCGCACCCCGGCGACGCTGCGGCCGGGGGCCAGCGCCACCCCGAGGCCGGCCGCCACGTAGCCGTAGAGCGTCGGCAGGTCGTCGGCCACGAGCCCCGCCTCGGTTTCGACCCCGCGGCGGGACAGCAGGGAATCCGTGACGGCCCGCAGCTGCGATGTCTGGCGCATCGCTACGAGGCGTTCCCCGCCGAGCCGGGCGATGGGGACCGGATCCTCTGTGGCGGCGAGCGGGTGTCCCTCGGGCAGCAGCAGCCGGATCGGTTCGCGCAGCAATCCCCGCCAGTGGTGGGCCCGGCCGTGGGGTCTGAGCGTGGTCAGCTCCAGGTCGACCTCGGAACCCGTGCCGGTGGCCGGGACGGTCTCGTCGTGCCTGGCGCTCAGGTCCAGCTGCACGTCGGGATGCCTTTGCAGGAACCCGGCCGCGATCCCGGGCACCAGCCACTCCCCGAGCGAGTGCGGGAAAGCGACGGTGACCAGTCCCGACTCCGGATCCATCAGCTGGGCCACCTCGGCCAGGCCGTCGTCCAGCTGGTGGAGCATCGCGTCGACGTGATGCTTGAACATCGCCCCGGCGTGGGTCAGGCGCAGGACACGTCCCTCGCGCCGCAGCAGGGGGGCGCCCACCTCGTCGGAGAGTCTGGCCAGGGCACGCGAGATCCCGGGCTGGGAGGTCCACTCCAGCTCGCTCACCTCGGTGACGGTGGCGCCGTCGGCGACGAGCTGGAACCAGCGGAGGACATTCGTATCCATACTTATAACCTAACTGCATGGATTATTTTACAAACGGGTATTGGACGCATGGGATCTCCCGGCGCAGCATTGAGTCATGAGCATCCGTAACTTCCTCAACCGCTTCCTCGATTCCGAGTTCGGTGTCTACCCCGCCACCCGTGGCGCGGTGGTTGTGATGCCGACCCTGACGGCCCGTCCCGCCATCATCCGCACCTCCGACACCTCTGAACACGCCGAGGTGAGCTGGCCCGGACGTGGCTGGGCCACCGTCCACTGACCTCTCGATTTTCCCGTGCGGGGCCGGATCGTGAAAGCGAGCCGGCCCCGCTTTTGTGTGTGAAGCTGGTTGAACTGGGCCGTGAGGGACGAGAGGCCCGAGTCGAAACCCAACGCCGGTGCCTGGCGGGCAGTTTGGGGCTGTCGTGTGTGGAGCTGGTTGAGCCGGGCCGTGAGGGACGAGCGGCCCGTGTCGAAACCATCCGGCAGCCGGACAACACACCCGACCACAGGACCCCGGACGGGCGCACGATGGTTTCGACACGACCAGCTCGCTGCCGCTCGCAGGCCGGCTCAACCAACTTGATGTGAGACGGTTTCGGCACGGGCCGTGGCCGGTCATGGTGTTCGCGACTCCTCCTAGCCGCCCCAGCAGGTGCGCACACCGTACTCGACGTTCTTCGAAGTGACGCCCGGTGCGGGTGATCCGGCGACCAGCTCGGTGCCGGTGGCCAGGTAGCCCGACGGTTCCCTTCCCTCCCGGACCTTCGCGACGATCGCCTTGACGCCCTCGCGTGCCATGTTCTGCGGGAACTGCACGGCCGTGGCGTCGATGTCGCCGGGGCGCACCGAGTTCTTCATGGCCTCGCAGCCGCCATCGATGGTGACCACCACGACCTTCGACAGGTTCTTGTCCGCCGACTTCAACGCCGTGACGGCGCCCTGCGCGGCGGGTTCGTTGACCGCGTAGACCACGTTGATGTCCGGGTTCTTCGTCAGGGCCTCCGTCATGGCCTGCTGCGCCAGCCCTTGGTCGCCCTCGACGTTGGCCTGGTCAACCACCCAGCCGGAATCCGTCCGGACGCCGAAACCCTCCTGGAATCCGGTGCTCCGGTTCTCGCCCGAGGTGATGCCCGGTGACAGGTTCAGCATCATGATCTGCGGGCTCAGGCCGAGCTCGTCGATCTTCGCCCGGGCGTAGCGCCCTATCAGCTCCCCGGCCCGCCGGTTGTCGGTGCCGAAGTAAGCGTTCGTGGTCTCCTGCGGTTCCATGGGGGTGTCGAGGGCGATCACGGTGATGCCCTTGTCGCGCGCAGCCTGGATGTCGGCGGCCAGGGCCGTCGAGTTCGTCGGGGCGATGAGGATGCCGTCGACCCCCTTGTCGACCATCTCCTTCAGGGCCGTTCGCTGCGACTCGACGTCGACGTCGCTACTGCCCGTCGCGGTGGTGAGCGTGGCACCGGCCTTGCGGGCCGAGTCCTCTGCCACCTTGCGCAACGTCACCCAGTACGGGTTCGTCTCCTGTTTCGTGATGAGCCCGATGCTGACCGGAGGCCGGTTGTCCGAGCAGGCCCCCAGCGCGGCGGTTATGACGACGGCCAGGGTGGCGGCCAGCCACTTGAACAGGGCTTTCATGATGCCTCCTTCCCGGTGCGGAGCAGGTCGTAGGCGGCGTAGGCGGCCACGAGCGCCAGGCACGCGGCCGGCACGATGAAACCGACCGCCGATCCCGCGACATCCATCACCCGGGCCTGGACCATCGGGATCAGGGCGCCGCCGAGGATGGCCATCACCAGGCCCGCGGAACCGAACTTCGCGTCGTCCCCGAGTCCTTTGAGGGCCATGCCGTAGATGGTGGGGAACATCAGCGACAGCGCCGCCGAGATGCACACCACCGCGATCAGGCCGACGATGTTCAGCACGAGGATCGAGGTCAGGCAGCAACCCACCCCGAAGACCGCCATGACGAGCAGCAGCAGGGCGGGACGCACGATGCCGAGCACGAGGACCATCACGAACCGGGCCACCAGGAACAGCAACAGGCTGCCCTGCAGCCACCAGCCGGCGGCCTCGGGTGAGGTGCCGACCACGTCCTGGGCGTAGATGATGGTGTAGGTCCAGGTGCAGGTCTGGGCGGCCACGTTGAAGAACTGCGCGCCCACCCCGTAGCGGTACAGCTTGTTGTCCCACAGGCGTCCGAACCGCCCGTGCCCTCCCTCGGGGGCGGCCTCCTGCGGGGGCAGGGGAAGCCTGCGGAACGCGATCAGCAGCCAGATGATCACCAGGGCCGTAGCGATCCCGAGATAGGGGCCGAGCACCAGACCCAGGTCGGCCTCCTGCGCGGCGAGGGCCTCCTCCTCGCGCATGATGGATTTCGCGGTCTCGGGGGTCAGGTGGGGCAGGATCAGAACGGCGCCCATCAGCACGCCGAGGTTGGCGCCGATCGGGTTGAAGGCCTGCGCCAGGTTCAGTCGCCGGGTGGATGTGGACTCATCGCCCATGGCGATCACCAGGGGGTTCGCCGAGGTCTCCAGGATGGACAGCCCCGAGGCCAGGGTGAACAGGGCAATCAGGAACAGCGCATAGGTGAGGGTCTTGGCCGCCGGGATGAACAGGAAACCACCGGCAGCCGCCAGCCCGAGGCCGGTCAGCAGACCCGCCTTGAAACCGAACCTCTGGTTGATCATCGCGGCTGGGATGGCCAACAGGAAATACGCTCCGTAATAGGCGAACTGCACCAGCGACGACTCGAGGTTGGTCATGGTGAAGATGCTCCGGAACACGCCAACCAGCACGTCGGTCAGATTGGCCGACGTGCCCCAGGCCGCGAAGCACAGCAGGAGCAGCAGGAACGGGATGCGCAACTCCTTCGCTACCAGCGCAGGACGTTGCTGGGTTGACGGGGCGGCCATGTGACCTCCTGTTTCCGGGCGTCTTCGTCCTCTGGGGTCTCGTCAGTCTAACCCCGGAACGGCGCGGTTTCCCGCGGTCCGGAACAAACCGTGAACCGAATGTCGGCGGTGAGTGGGAGGCTGGTGCCATGGAGACGTACTCGTGGGCCGGGGCGGTGGCGCTGGGGTTCCTGTTGGCGACGCTGGCGGGCACTCCGGTGGTGCGCGGACTGTTCCGGTTCGTGGACTGGCAGGCGCGACGCGAGGCCCTGCGGCGTGAGGCCGCCGAGGCGGGGGAGGGCGGCCCGGAGTTGATAGACCTCAGGCTGGTCAGGGCCGGTAAAGAGCTGCCCGGGGGTCGCTGGCTCGGGTTGCTCGAACGCGCCGCGACCTACGCCTGCATAGTTGCGGGTTTCCCCGCCGGGATCGCGGTGGTGATGGTGGTCAAGGGGTTCGGCCGCTACCCGGAGCTGCGAACCCCCGACACCGCCAAGGGCGAGCGGTTCATCATAGGAACCCTGGCCAGCCTGCTGTGGGCATCGCTGTGGGCGGGAGCGGTGGTGCTGCTTCGCGTCCCCCTCAAGATCGGTTGAACCCGGTTCGCCACCCAAGGGCCCGGCCCGGCTCTGAAGGTGCCCGGCGCTCCCGCGGCTGACCACACGGGAAATGCCCCCTGGAGAATTCCCCCGATGGCGCGGACATTTCGGTTTCGTTCCCAATGGTGCGGAAACACCCCTTTCGGTGGTACTCCCGATCAGCCGGGTGATGTACTCTTCGGGCTGTTCATCATCAGGGGGAGGAACCAATGCCGGAAATCATCGTCGGCGCCCACGCGGCAATGTCGCTCGAAAGGGAGGACCAGGAAAGTTTCTACGCAAATCTGGCGGAACGAAACTTGGCAACCGCCCTCGAGATTCCCTTCTCGGATTCCATCCACGAGGACCCGGCCTGGTTCGTTTCCCAAGTGCGTGGCCGGTTCCACCGCGGCGTCGTCACGGCCCTTCCCGGCACTATGAAACGGCTCGCGGAGGAACCCACCTTCGGGTTGGCATCCACCGACGACGAGGGGCGGCGGGCGGCGGTCGAATGGGTCACCGGGGTGCGCCGTGCCGCCGAGGAACTGAACCAGCAAACCGGGGAGGAAACCGTTTCTTTCGTTCATATCCATTCGGCCCCGGGGGTCAGGGCATCGGCCGAGGCCTTTCAGCGTTCCTTGGCCGATCTGGAGACCGATGACGGGTTCCGGGCGGAGGTCGTGATCGAGCACTGTGACGCCTATTCACCGATCTTTCCCGGGGACAAACGATTCCTAAGCCTCATCACCGAACTCGCCGTCGCGGACGAATGCGGATTCGCCATCAACTGGGGCGGCTCCGCCCTCGAATGGCAGAACCCCAACCGCCCGCGCCAGCACGTCGAGATCCTCGCCGAGGCCGGGCGGCTTCGCGGCCTGATCTTCTCCGGGGTCGCGGCCGTCGACACCCGCTGGGGGAGGGCGTGGGCCGATCTCCAGCTGCCCCTGTCCACCGACGAGCCAGCCTCGCTGATGACCCCGCGTCGCGTGACCGAGTGTCTGGACCTAGCGGGTGACCGGGTCGCCTACCTGGGGGCGAGGGTGAAGGCCCCGGCCGACGCCGACGTCGAGGCCAGGCTCGGGCTCGTGGCCTCCGTGGTCGACCTGCTGAAACCCCGGGGCGCGTCGGAACCTTCCCACCCCGAAGTTGGTTGAGCCGACCTGCGAGCGTGAGCGAGCGGGTCGTGTTGAAATCTTCCACCCCGAAGTTGGTTGAGCCGACCTGCGAGCGTGAGCGAGCGGGTTGTGTTGAAATCTTCCACCCCGAAGTTGGTTGAGCCGACCTGCGAGCGTGAGCGAGCGGGTTGTGTTGAAATCTTCCACCCCGAAGTTGGTTGAGCCGACCTGCGAGCGTGAGCGAG